>ERZ842401.3528-NODE-3528-length-19294-cov-5.533344_pt1 | contig 19294 bp, 12 predicted proteins | sample MGYA00521270_ERZ842401 | MGnify/ENA primary metagenome ERZ842401 (study PRJEB31892, sample SAMEA3878208) | bioreactor metagenome | biome: Moose rumen | place: Sweden | collected 2011-10 | study: EMG produced TPA metagenomics assembly of the PRJEB12797 data set... | reverse complement strand
GCTGAACCTGCAGCTTCTGCGGCACAAATCCGTCAAAAATATAAATATCAAACGCATTTAACGCGCTGTTCAGCTCATCGTCGCTCTGGATCGTCCATGCCGCCTGGGGTATATGAAATACTTTTTTCAAAAGATTCCGGGAAAAAGTATCCGGATATGCCTTATTAAACGCAATGAAATCCGGTCTTGCCAGGACATTGAACCACAGGTTGGTCAAAATAAACAGAAGCACTCTCGTCCATGCAGACTGGTCTTTAAACTCCGTATGCTTCAAAAAGGCATCCGACAGCTGCCCCCTCGCTACGCCGGGACGGTTATTCCTATACCACAGAAGCGCCAGCGGATGAAAGGATTCCATACAGTACACTCCGCCGTAATCCGCCAGTAAACGGTCAGAAACCTCACAGACCTTCGCACTCATTTTATTCAGCTTATACTCCACAATCAACGGAACCTTCCCGTCCACCAGCTTTAAAACATCCTCAAATTTCGGGATCGTCTCTTCGGAGCCGCACAGCCTGAACTTCGACAGTTCCTCATAGGTATATTCACAGACTTTCCCCTCGATCCCGCACACCCGATCCAGGGTAAAATCGTGGAACACCACAGGGATCCCGTCTTTTGAGAGCTGTACATCCATCTCGATCCCAAGCCCCGCCTCCACCGCATTCGAAAAAGCTTTCATGGAGTTCTCCGGTGCGTCGGACTTATTGTCAAAGAGCCCCCTGTGGGCGATCATCGCGTTTTTATATTTGGACATGTCAGGTCTTTTAAAGATCCTGGGTGATACCAACAAAATATAGACGAAGAAAACAAGCAGCACTGCCATGAACACTATCTTCATATTTTTCTCCAAAATTGTCTGAATTATAGCACGAAAAACTTTTCTTATAAAGAAATATGTCAAAAAGATGACAAAAACAAACTCTCGCGATATAATTTATAATCTTTCATTTTCTGACTTCCTGCCTTGCTCAAAAAAGGAGTTTGCCATGAACAAAAAATCACTCTTCGGAATTCTGATTGTCGCTCTAACTCTCGCAGCCTGCTCTTTCAACGAAAAATCTTCTGGCTCGGGCGAGCTTTCTTTCTCAGTTCCAAAATCAACGGTAGCCCAAATTTTCGAGAAATCGATGGGTCTTTCGGCTTCGGCGGATTATACCCCCCCCCGTACAGTTGCACGAACTGCGGCAGATTCTTCATCTGAAAGCGGTGAAAAAATCACAATCGAGGCAAAAATCGCGGGAAAATCAAGCGGAACTCAATCACAAAGCAAGACGATTTACTACAATTCAATCACGGCGGCTTCTTTCACCTTCACGGAGCTAAATTCAAGCGATGTCTACACGGTTACGGTCAGCGTTTACGATTCGGACAACTCTCTTCTATATAGTGGCTCGCAAGAAAATGTAAAGCTCAAATCGAGCGGCACGACTGTCGTTCCGATAACATTGAGCGCGACGGGCATAAGCACGGACATAATTCTTTACAATAAAAATCCTGATTTGGATTCAAATTTCGTTCTCTATGCATTCCCCAAAAATTTCTTGTCAGGAGCAACGAGCGCACCAACGGCAACTTATTCAAAAAACACAGAATTCTTGGATTTTGCGATTGATTCTGAGAACAATGTTTATTCAATTCGTGGAGAAAGCGGCTCTTACAAACTTTATTTGAACGACAACGAAATCTACACAGATTTTTCTTCTGAATTTGATTCTGTCGAAAATCTAAAACTTTACAAAGATGAAAGCAGCGGAATCGTTTTTTACGGCGGACAAATGGAAAGCGATTTCTTTATAGGAGCATACGAGCCAAACTCAAAAGCAAGCCTTTCAGAAACGTTCCAAATATCTACTGATGAATATTCTTGCAATGACTTTGCGGCTTCTTTTGCAAAAACAAGCGAAACTACCGAAGACAATACCACAGTCACCACTTATGAAGGATTCATTTATCTTTCGATGACAGTTTTTGGCAACGGCGAATCCAGCGACATCATTTTCAAGAAGATTCCCGCTACTTATATGCTGAGAGTCGGAACTGACACAATAGAAGCAAGTCTTGAATCTTCTGGCGATGAAGAAAGCGTTGAATTTTCTAAAGCCGCGCCAGTTTTCGCAAGCACAATCAGTGAAAATGCAAAAATCACCGACATGACCGTGCAGAACGGAAATTTATACGCTCTTTTCAGGGAAGTCAGCATACAAAAAGAGTTCTACAATGCAACAGCAGACCCGCCGTTCAAACATTATTCGCGCGGCGTAATCGTAAAAATAAGCACGAAAAATTTTACTGCGAGCGGCACGAGTCTAATCGGCGGCAATTCTATCGGTACTCCTGTTGAATTTACGACACTCAGCGATGATGAAACTTTCCCCTCAGAATCAAAGCATCATGTTTATCAAGCGAAGGATTGTTTGGTTGGGCCTCAAAAATTCATCGCGATAAAACCCAAAAAGCTTGTGATTGCGGACGACGGCTTATTATTCTATAAAGACGATGAAGATGACGATAAGCATTTCAGCTACAAGAATTTGAATAAAATCGTCGTATTTAATGAACTCACGCTTACGGCGGAAAGTTTTGAGCTAAATTCTTCGCTTCCGATTTATTTTGATGAAGAAGAAACAGAAGACATGGATTTTCAATGGGGCGGCTCTCCTTACGATTATACGCCAGTAGGTCATCTGACAAACAGGGACTAGCATCAAAAATGCCCGAAATCTCCGTCTGCATTCCGGTCTACAACACAGAATCCTATCTTCCGCAATGCTTAAAGAGCGTGGCGGAACAGGATTTTTCATTCGGGATTGAAATTCTCATTCTGAGCGACGCGAGCAAGGGAAAGGACGAAAGCGGTCGGAGCGCAAAGAAAATCGTGAAGGGATTTGCAAAAAAATTTGCAAAAGAAAATTCCCGGTCTTCAAAAAGAATCGTCTTCCGCTATCTTGAAAATTCACAGAATCTTTCGCTGATTGAAAGCCGCCGCCGTCTCGTTTCGGAATCGCGCGGAGAATACATTTTTATGCTCGACTCGGACGATTTTCTTCCGCCGAACGCTCTTTCTTCGCTTTACGAAGCCGCGCTCCAAAACAAAGCCGACATCGTGCAGGGAGACTGCGTGACCGTGGACAGCGAGGGCAAAAATCGCGCCGAAAGCAAAAATGAATTTCACCCTTATGATGGAATTTTGGAAAGATATGAGATTTTCAAAAAATGTTTTTGCGAGGGAAAATATCGCCCCGTAATCGCAACGAAACTCATCCGCCGTGAAATTTATCAAAAAGCATTCGACGAAATTCCGTTCATAAAGGCGCACATGGCGGAAGAAGTGATTCAGTATTTTTTTGTTGCCCGATTCGCGAGCCGATATGTCGGAATAAAAATCCCAGTTTATTTTTACAGAGTCGGGGTTGGCGTGACTTCAAGGAAAATCACGGAGCTTTCCGAATGGAAGAAAATCTGCTCAACCGCCTCGATTTTCACCGCACTTTATTCTTGGATTGAAGAAAAAACTGCCGAATCCGAGAAAAATCCGCTCGATGAAGAGGAAATGCACGCGCTCTCCCGCCTCGCAAAAATCTACTGCGTGAACAATGTGCGACAGCTCAAAAACAGCGTTGCGCCCGAACTGCAAGAAAAAGCCCTCGAAATGCTCTGCGATTTTTGGGGAGCGGAAGCGATTGAAAACACGGAGGAATTCTTGAAAAAAACATCAGCTGAAAGGGCTGACTCATGATTTTTCCGTTTTCATTTTTCAGTTTTCATCTTATAATTCTTTCATGCAAGCAGCTCTTTATTTGATTCCATGTCCGATGGGCGAAACGGCAAATGAAAAAGTTCTTCCCTCTTACAATTTTGAGGTCGTGAAAAATATAAAGCATTTTATCGTGGAGAGCCGAAAGGCGGCGGTGAGATTTTTGATTTCGCTCGACACGAATTTTCCGATTGACGACTGCACTTTCACCGAACTTAGCGAGCATACGAGCGAAAAGGCAGATTTGTCAGCGATTCTCGCGCCGCTCGAAAAGGGCGAATCGATGGGCGTGATTAGTGATGCAGGCTGCCCTTGCGTTGGAGACCCAGGCTCGCGGGCCGTGGAAATCGCGCAAAAAAAAGGGCTTCGTGTGATTCCGCTCGTAGGGCCGAATTCGATGATTATGGCTCTGATGGCTTCGGGCTTCAACGGGCAGAATTTCTGTTTCAACGGCTACCTTCCTGTCAAAAACGGCGAGCGTGAGTCAAAAATCAAGCAGCTTGAGAACAAAGCCTACAAAGAAGACCAGACGCAGCTTTTCATCGAAACGCCGTACAGAAACCAGAAAATGCTCGAGTCGATTCTGAAAACCTGCCGTGGTGAAACAAAGCTCTGCGTTGCAAGCGGAATCACCACGAGCGAGGAATTCATCAAAACGAAGACGATTGCCCAATGGAAAAAAGAAAAGGCACTTCCGTTTGAGAAAGTGCCCACAATTTTTCTGTTGTATAAATAATTATCTTAACAGTTCCGCAATATCCCTTCGTTCCCAGCGTTCTGCCATTTCTGAAGGGCTTTCACCAGAGATGTTTCGGACATTTTTGTCGAGTTTGAGCGTTACGAGGTGCTCCACAATGTCGCGGTCGGCGGTGCGTGCCGCGTAGTGCAAAATTCCGTCGCCCTGACGGTCGCTTTTCGTGCTGTTGTATTTTGCGATTGCGTCAAGAAGCTCAAGATTTTTCGTTTTGAACACTGAAGTGAGCGCGTTTTCGCCCGTTGTGGTGGCAATGTAGGGGTCTGCGCCGTATTCGAGCAATACAAGCGCCTGACTTTCGGCGTTGTTCGCGACTGCTTCGTTGAGTGCCGTGAGTCCTTTTCCGTTTCGCTGGCTTGCGGGATAGCCCATATTGAGAAGCTGCATCAAAGTCTTTTGGCTCGCGCGTTTTTCGACAGCAATATGAATCGGCGTATTTCCGTCAGAATCAGCAATCGTTGTGTCGTTTCCGAGCACTGCTTGAATTACATGAATATCCGAATTCAAAACGAGTGAGAACGGCGTGTCTCCTGCGGCATCGCGCCCAAGCGGATTTCCGCCTGCTTTCCGAATCAAATTGATAATTCCGATATTTCCCGTGAGCGCGGCTTCATGATACGCGTTCTGCCCCGACATTTCCTGAATCTGCACATTCGCCTTGTAGCTCAAAAGAAGCCGAACCATTTCTTCGTTATTGCTTGAAATCGCGTCCATGAGCACGGTTCGACCCGTCGCGTCGGTCGCGTTAATGTCCGCGCCGTTCCGAATCAAGAGAATTGCCATGTCTTTTTTAGCCGAGCGGCATGCGTCACTCAGTGCGGTTTTTCCGCTTAAATTCTGTGCATCAACATCCACGCCAAGCGCAATGAGCGTTTTCGCCGTGTTGAACGCGCTCCATTTAACGGCCGCATGGAGTGGTGTGTTTCCGAGATTGTCACGACCGAGTTTGTCTTTTGAGTCAATGACGACACCGTTTGAGACAAGCACATTGATTGTCGAGGGGCTTCCGTCCCCGCCTTTCACGGCTGAATAGACTGCGCTTTCACCGTTTCCGTTTTGCGCCTGCACTTTTGCGCCTTTCTGAATGAGCGCGATAATCGCATTGTTCAAGTGCCATTCAGCGGCATAGTGGAGCGGTGTGTTTCCGCTTCCGTCGGTTGAATTCAAAGTCTTTGAGTTTATGAGCCAGTCCTGCACTTCGCCGCCACGCGTGAGTGCCAAACGAAGTGGAGAATTGTTCTGCGTGTTCGTTGCGAAGATGTCCGCGTTCTTTTCAAGGAGCAAATCACCCGCATCCCGTCGGTTTTTCTGCACGGTGATAAAAAGCACCGAGTCTCCGTTTTTATTTCGTGCGTTTACATCGCTTCCCGCCTCAACGAGATAGCGAATGTACTCAATGGGAGCGTCTTTGCTGATTGCGATGTGGAGCGCGGTGTTTCCGCTTGAATCGGTAGAAGAAATGTTTGCCTGCGTGATGAGCGTTTTGAGCATTTCAACCGTATCGCTTTCAAGCGCCTTTGTGAGCGGTGTATTTCCTTCCATGTCTTCGGCATACACATCTGCTCCGTTCTGCGCGTAGAATTTCACCTGCTCGGGATGTTGCGTTTCGATTGCAAGCGAAAGTGGCGTGACTCCTTCCTTGTTTCGTTCGTTGACCAATGCGCCGTTGCTCACAAGAAGCGCAAGCGTGTTTACGGGAGCGTTTGCCATTGTTGCGACATGAAGCACCGTGTCACCGTACATATCTTTTTGGTTGACGGTTGCCTGATGCTGAAGGAGAAGCGGGTACATTTCTTGCTGAGCATTCGACGGAATAATCAGAAGAATAGGTGTTTTTCCGATTGAGTCTGCCGCATTCACATTTGCGCCGTTATTCAAAAGAAGGCGCGCAATGTCAACTCTGCCGTAGCGGACAGCCTCATGAAGCGGCGTTCCGCCCGAAATATCCTGCGCTGAGAGAATGTCGGCAAGGCGGACTGATGTTTTTTCGTTGAGAATGTAATCGACAACGCCCGTGTGTCCGTCAATTGTCGCAATGTGGAGCGGTGTCTGTCCGTCATGAAAACGGAGAATCATGTTATGCGTGCGAACCGCGTCCTCAAAGTAGGCATATTCGCCGCGCACGGGGTCTGCGCCTGCAAGCAATAAGCGGGCTGCGATTCGTATTGAAGCCGCATTTTCCGCATTCTGAAAGGCAAGGTGGAGCGGTGTAAGCCCGTAATTGTCGCGCACTGAAAGCGGAACGCCTACTTCAATACAGCGGTCAATCGCTTTTTCGTCGCGTGTCTTCACAAAATAGTGGACGATGGATTCGCCGTCAACATCGCGAAGTTCACCCGTCTGCGGAGTAATCATCGCCTCATACCAGGCATTTCCCTTCGCAAGCGCAAGTTCAAGCGCAGTGTTTTCGTTCGCGTCTTTTGCAAAAATATCGCCGTGCACGATTGCGAGCACTTTCGCCGCGTCAATCGCATTATGCTTGATGGCAACATGGAGCGCGGTGTCGCCAGAATTGTTTCGGAGTTCCGTGTCCGCGCCCTTGATAATCAAAAAACTGACCAAATCGGCTTCGTTTACGCGGGCTGCCACATGGAGCGCGGTGTTTCCGTCTTCGTCAACGGCATTTATATCGGTTTTGGTCTTGAAGATTTCTTTTGCTTCGTCATATCGCCCTTGTAAAATAAGTTCTTGGACAGACGGTTGTTTCGGAGTTGAACCACAAGCGGTGATAAAAAGAATAGACGCACAGAGCGCAACTAATTTTGCATACTTCAATTTCATGATGTTTTCTCCCACAAAACATGTTCTTCTTTATGAATATCGGAATTTTTATGGTCATTTTTTAGCATTTGCTATAAAATAAAGAAAGGAGGATTCCGCATGGAACGAACAATTACCGCAGTCGAATCGGAAAAACAAAAATTCATCACGAAAACATATTCATGGATGGGCATTGCGCTTTTAATCAGTGCAGTTTCAGCATTCATAACGGCTCTTTCTATTTTTAATGGGAACGAGCTTACTTCTTTCGGGCTTTTCTTGTATGGGCACAGCATGATGGGCTTCTGGATTCTTGCAATCGCAGAAATAGTCATCGTCATTTGGCTTTCTTCTCAGATCCGTAAAATCTCGTTGCAAACGGCGACTATCGGCTTCCTTGCCTATTCGGTCATCAATGGAATCACGCTTTCTTCTATATTTCTCGTATATCAGATTGAATCAATCGCAGTGGCTTTCATTGCAACAAGCGCAATGTTCTTTGTAATGGCACTTTATGGCGCAACAACAAAAAAGAATCTTGCCACTTTCGGAAAATATTTGATGATGGCTCTTATAGGAATCATTATCGCGTCATTTTTGGAATTTCTCATGTACGCGGTCTTCAAATTGAATACGAGTGTGCTTGATTTTGTAATTACAATCGCAACAGTCATCGTGTTCACGGGGCTTACCGCTTATGATTCGCAAAAAATTATGAAGATTGCCGCACATTCAAACGGCAACAATGACTATCAAAAAGTCTCGATTATGGCAGCCCTTGAGTTGTACCTTGATTTTATCAATCTATTCCTTGCATTACTCAAACTTTTCGGTAGAAAAAAATAAAAAAAGGTGCACTTCATGTGAAGTATGTGAAGTGCGCCCTTCGTTTTTACTGCTCAAACCGCCCGTCAACTTTCACGGATTTAAAGAATTCTTCGTAATACTCATTTCCATGAAGTTTTGCGTCTTCAAAGTCGTAGTTCATCGTTGCGATTTTATCTAATCCTGCTTTTACGGCGGCTTCAACGGGCTTTGCATTGTCAATCACCAAGAACTGATACGCGCCGTAATCCTGCGCAAGGTTCACGCACTCGGGGCTGAGCGCGAATTCAATGAATTTCTGCGCGTTCTCAAGATTTTTGCAGCCTTTAAAGATCGCCGTTGCTCCGATTTCGTATGCCGTTCCTGAAGAAGGCGTGGTCATGCCGATATTCGTAAAGCCGTTGTCGACAATCTGATGCACTGCGTCGTGCAAAAAGCCGATTCCGATAACCATCTCACCCGTGGGAACAAATTTTGACGGCGAAGAGCCTGATTTTGTGTAGCGGAACACATTTTTGTCAAGTTCGGAAAAATACTTCATCGCGTTTTCCCTGCCTTTGAGCTGAACGAGCGTGTTCACAATCAGTTTGCCAGTTCCCGCCGTTTTGGGGCTTGAAAAAGAAATCAAATCTTTGTAAACAGGATTGAGCAAATCGTCCCAGTCCTTCGGTGCTTCCAAATTGTATTTTTTTAATTCTTCGGTGTTCCAGAAAATTCCCAAGATTCCGCGGTAAATGCCGTACCAATTGTTGTCTTTGTCCTTGAATTGCTCGCCCACGAGATGAACGGCATTTTTTGCCTCGTATGGCTGTAAAAGTCCTTTGAAAGCGGCTTCGTTGTACGGGTCAGTCGTGCCACCGAACCACACATCAGCGGAAGGCGTGCCATTTTCGGCTTGGATTTTAGAAAGCACCTCGCCTGTCGAAAATCGCTGGTAAGTCGTTTTGATTCCCGTGAGCGACTCGAATTTTTGGCAGACAGCGGAAAGTTGAAGTTCTTCGCACGAACCATACACTACAAGCTCGCCCGCAGATTTTTCTTTGCATGAAAAGAAAGAAAGTGAAGCAACAGCGACCAAAAGCAAACAAATCTTTTTCATAGCACTTAGTATAACACAAATTTTCAGTTCGTCCACTCAAAACACAAGCTTCTATTCCAGTCTGAACGCACCCGTGTACAAATCATAGTACCGCCCCTGCTTTTCCATGAGCGCGTCGTGGTTTCCCCGCTCAATGATTTCGCCCTTTTCAAGCACAAGGATTTCGTCGGCGTTTCGCACGGTGGAAAGGCGGTGCGCGATAACAAAGACCGTCCTGCCCTTCATGAGCGCGTCCATGCCCTGCTGAATGAGCCGTTCCGTTCGCGTGTCGATGGAGCTGGTCGCCTCGTCCAAAATAAGCACGGGCGGGTTTGCGACGGCGGCACGGGCAATCGCCAAAAGCTGCCGCTGACCTGCGCTCAAAGCAGCCCCGTCGCCCGTAATCACCGTGTCGTAGCCGTCACTCAAATGGCGGATAAAATAGTCCGCGTTGGCGAGCTTTGCGGCGGCAATCACTTCTTCTTTTGTAGCGTCAAGTTTTCCGTAGCGGATATTTTCAAAAATCGTTCCCGTGAACAAATGCGTGTCCTGCAAGACCATGCCGAGGGAAGCGCGAAGCGAATCTTTTTTAATCGTTTTGAGCGGAATGCCGTCATATAAGATTTCGCCGTTTCCTTCTTCGATGTCGTAAAAGCGCGTGAGCAAGTTCGTAATCGTGGTTTTTCCGCTTCCTGTTGAGCCGACAAGCGCGATTTTCTGCCCGGGGGTGGCGTGGAGCGAAATGTTTTTAAGCACGAGCACATTCTCTTCATACGAAAAATTCACATTTTTAAAGACGAAATCGCCCTTCGGGTTCATGCCCAAATCGACCGTTCCTTCGTCTCCCTCAATCGGCTCGTCAATCGCGGCGAAAATGCGCTCTGCCCCCGCGAGTGCGTTCAAAACCGAATTGAACTGCTGGCTTACCTGCGTGAGCGGGCGCGAGAACGAGCGGGTTGACTGCAAAAAACTTGCGATTGTGCCCACATCGGAAAAGCCCTTGATGACCAAAAATGCGCCCGCAATCGCCGTGAGCGCGTACTGAATGTGGCTCAAATTGTTCATCATCGGCCCTAAAACCGAAACATAGCTCATCGCACTCGTTCCGCTCTTCCTCAAATCCTCGTTCAAGTCGTCAAAACGGCGGTTCGCTTCTTCCTCGCGCGTAAAGACCTTCACCACGCGCTGACCTTCAATCAATTCTTCTATATAACCGTTCACGCGGGCGATGTTTTCCTGCTGCCTCCTGAACGCCCGCCCGCTCCGTTTTCCGATTTCTGCCGAAAGAATCATGATAAGGAAAATTGTAACGAGCATAAGGGCGGTGAGCGGAAGCGAAAGCACGCACATCATAATGAAAATGCCCGAAACCTGAAAGAAAGTGGAAAACAACTGCGGCACGCTCATACTGAACATTTCGCGCAAAGTGTCGGTGTCGTTCGTGTAGAGCGACATAAGAACGCCGTGCAAGTGCGTGTCGTAGTAGCGGAGCGGCAATTTTTCCATGTGGTGGAACAAATCTTTTCGGATATTGCAGAGCGTGTTCGTGGAAATGAAAATCAAAATCCGCTCAGAACCGTAAGAAGAAAGCGCACCCAGGACATACACCGTAATCATCGTGAGAATTAGGCGCACAAAGCCCGAAAGGTCGGGATTTTCTTTTCCAATCAGCGGAAGGATGTAGTCGTTGATTGCGGGCTTTAAGAGATATGCCCCCGCGACCTCGGCAAACGCCGAAAGAATCACAAAGAGAAAGACAAAAATCCACAAGCCTTTGAAGTGCCCCATGTACGAGACAAGGCGGCGAATCGTTTTTTTCGTATTTTTGGGCTTTTGCGTGCCCCGCATTTTCACTGGTGGCATAGCTTCTCCTAATTTTCGCTCATCTGCGATTCGTACACTTCGCGGTAAATCTGATTATTCTGCATGAGTTCTTCATGCGTGCCGATTCCGTTAATTGTACCCGCGTCAAGAACGATAATACAATCCGCGTCCTGAACAGAGGCGATTCTCTGCGCGATAATGAGTTTTGTGGTTTCGGGGAGCGATGAGCGGAGCGCGTTTCTGATACGCAAATCTGTCGCCGTGTCTACCGCGCTCGTTGAGTCGTCCAAAATCAAGATACTGGGCTTTTTGACGAGCGCGCGCGCAATGCAGAGCCGCTGTTTTTGCCCGCCCGAAAGGTTCACGCCCCCCTGCCCTAAATCCGTTTGGTAGCCAGCGGGAAAGGAAGAGACGAATCCGTGCGCGTCACTCGCTTGGCACGCGGCAATCAAGTCTTCGTCCGTGGCATTTTCATTCCCCCAGCGCAAGTTTTCGGCGATTGTTCCCGAAAAGAGCGTGTTTTTCTGCAAGACGAAGCCGATTTTTTTGCGCAAGTCCGTCAAATTCCACTCGCGCACATCTTTTCCGCCGACCAAAACCGCGCCGCCCGTCACTTCGTACAAGCGCGGAATCAACTGCACGAGCGTAGACTTGGAGCTTCCCGTTCCCCCCAAAATCCCGACCGTAGAGCCTTGCGGAATCGAAAGATTTATGTCAGAAAGCACCGCATGTTCCATTTTTTTGTCGTAAGAAAAGAATACATGCTGGAAGTCGATGTCACACGGGGCGTTGCGGGGTGTCCCCGCAGAGGGGGGAGCGGAAAACGCCGTAGGCGGTTGAAGCGTGGGGGAGACTTTCCCCGCCTCAGTTTTGTATTCTAATCTGTGCAAATCTGTGCAAATCTGTGGATTCTTCGCTTCGCTCAGAATGACAGGGGAAATAATTTCCACTTTTTCATCAATTATTTCCATGACGCGCGAAAGCGATGTGCGGCTCAGAATGAACATGACGAAAAGGCGGCTGAGCATCATGAGCGACATTAAAATCTGCGTGATGTACGAAATGAAGCTGATAAGACCGCCCACCTGCATACTGCCAGAAAGAACCATGTTCCCGCCGAACCAGAGTGCGCTCACGATACAGCCGTAAATCATGAGGTGCATAATCGGCATGTTGAGGATGACGATTTTTTCCGCGCTCACCTGCGTGCGCTGCAAGTCTTCGGCGATTGCATCGAATTTGGCGTTTTCGTGCTCGCCTCGGACGAACGCCTTCACCACGCGGATTGCAATGAGATTTTCCTGCACGACGCGGTTTAAGTTATCGTATTTTTTGAGCATTTCGCGGAAGCGCGGGTAGACAATGCGCACAATCGCAATGAGAACGGCGGCAAGGACGGGAATCACGATGAAAAAGATGAGCGCGAGCCGTGCGTTTATGCGGCATGCCATGACCGTTCCGAAAATGAGCATAATCGGCGAGCGGACGGCAGTGCGAATGACATTCTGGTACATGTTCTGCAAATTCGTGACATCGGTGGTGAGGCGCGTGACGAGCGAATCCGTGCCGAAGCGGTCCATGTTCGAGAAAGAAAAATCCTGCACGCGCTTGAAGAGTTTTTTGCGAAGATTTTTTGAAAAGCCGAACGCCGCGAGCGAGGAAATGCGCCCGCACATCGCGCCGCAAAAGAGCGAGAAACTTGCCATTACGACCATTAAAAGCCCGTAGCGGATGACGAAATCGGAGTCGCTGTTTTTGATTCCGACATCGACAATCTGCGCCATGACGAGCGGAATCGTGGTTTCCATGAGCACTTCACCAAACATGAAAAGCGGAGAAACGAAGGAATATGACCAATAGCGTTTTTCCATGCCCGAAGTGATTTTTCTGACAAAGGACATGCAAAAATTGTATCAGAAAGAGAGAAAATGTTCTAATAAAGAAGTGTTATATGCTTAGAAACTCAAAAGTTCCGCTTTTGTAACGCTCCAGTTTCCTTCGGTGCCTTTTTCGGCTTCGACTAAAGCATATTTTCCTTCCGCAAGGCTTCCGGGGTTAATCACGGTGGTGTCACCGATTTTTGAGATGCCTGCGCTCTCGTGGATATGCCCCGTCACAACCAAAAACGGTGTGCGCTTTTCGATGTAGGCGCGGAGTTTTTCGCTTCCGACATGAACGCCGTTCGGGAGCTTGTCGCACTCGGTTTCTTTGGGCGGATTGTGCATAATCAAAATAAGGTTCGACCAATGCCCGTTTTCATCGGCAGATTCCGCGCTCGCGTTCTCGACCACATCGTAATCGGAGATGATTTCATCTTCGTCGCGCTCAAAGGGAGTCGTGCCCGTGAATTTCGTTCCGCCGCCCGAGCCGCAAATCGCAATTCCGTCGTGGAAAGCCAAAGTTCCCTCCACGCTCACATCGGCAGATTCAATCTCAGAGAGAAAATCGGGATTGTCGCAGTTTCCGAGCACGGCGAAAATGTTCTCATGCTTTTTGAGCAATTTTTCAAGAACGGGCTTTCCCGTTTCCTCATGCTCGAATTTCGCAAAATCCCCGCCGAAAAGAACAGCGTCCGCCTCATTAAAGCGAGCATCCAGCTTGTCGAGATTTTCCAACTCTCCGTGAATATCAGATAACACCAAAAATTTCATAAAAACTCCTTATTATATTTCTTCCATTACTTCGCGAAGGGCTTGCATTTGCTCGTGCGTGCCGACGGTGATGCGAAGATATTCCTCGATTCCGGGGGTGGCAAAATGGCGCACCAAAATGCCCTCTTCCTTGATTTTGCGATAGGCTTCCTCGCCGTTCACGCCTTCTTTTTTGCAGAAGATGAAATTCGTCTGGCTGTCGAGGACGCTCCAGCCCTTTTCGCGCAAAAAGTCGATGAACTCGTCGCGCTCAAAGGCGACCGACTGCGCCGCTTTCACATAGTAGCCCGCGTCGCGACATGCCGCGATTCCCGCCTGCTGTGCAAGATAGTCAATCGGGAAGTGGTTGAGCGAATTCTTTACCGTGGTGACGGCGTTCACGAGCTCTTTGTTCGCCACAAGGTAGCCGAGCCGCTGACCCGCGCCGCACAGACTTTTTGAGGTCGTGCGCACAATCACGAGGTTCTGGAATTCCGCGAGCAAGGGAATCGAGCTTTCGCCGCCAAAATCGGTATATGCCTCGTCAACGACAAAAACCTTGTCTTTGGGGGCGGCTTTGAGCATCTCACGCACCTCGTCTCGCGACAATCCGAGCGAAGTGGGCGCGTTCGGGTTTGCGAAAATGATTCCCGAGTCCTCACGATTCGCCGCTTCGAGCATTTTTTCTTTATTAAGCGTCCAATCCGAGTTCAGCGGAACTTTTTCGAGCGGAATGTTGTAGAATCCGCCGTACACGGGATAAAATGAATAGGTGTGCTCAGGAAGAACTAATTTTCGGTCGGAATCGAAAAACGCGTAGAAGACGAAGCTCAAAACCTCGTCGCTTCCGTTCCCCACATAAATCATCTCGGGCGTGACCACGAAAGGAATTTTGTCAAATTCACTCGGAGTGACGAGCGCGCCGCTTCCATTTTTTTTGCCCTTTTCAAGGTTCGCACGGCAGAGAACGCCGCCCGATTTATTGAGCATGTCGGCAATCGCTTCCTTTAGTTCGTTTGAATCGGGATCGGGGTAAAGGCCGAGCTTTTCGGGGTGTTTTTTTGCCGCTGCGCGCACCGCCTTGATTACTTTTGGCGACGGCGGATAGGGATTTTCGTTCGCGTTCAGCTTTATGTAGATTCTGTCCTTTGGCTGCTCGCCAGGGATATATGGGTGAAGGTTCGTCATTCGTGATGACAACATTTTTTCGCTCCTCAAAGTAGAAATATTAGAGATTTTTACAGTATATCAAAACTTTCTTCTTTATTTTATGACAAATTACTGATAAAATAAAGTCATGGCAACTACAACAAGTATCATTGTTTTATTAAAATTTTTTGCGACACGGCAGAAGAATGCCGTCGTCGATTACCGCGATTTCTGCGAGTACCTCAAACGATATTCCGAGCATCACATTGAAGAACAACCAAGCCTTGCCTGCTACCTCGAAGACCCCGTTCCCGCGCTCCAGACCGAACTTGACAAACTCATTGAATCACGCCTTGTCGTCCTCATGAACACAAGTGCCGAAAAGCAGGGCATTGTAGTCATTCCATACTACATCGAACGATTCTCCGAACGCTACAAGGACATCGCCGTTAATCCGTCCCTGCCCTTCCCTTCTGAAGCCGATTTGCCAAAAGGAACGCCAAAAGAAATCGTCACGCGCGAAAATTCCGCCGACATCATCGGGAAATTGCTCAAACATCAGGAATTAAACGACAAAACGCTCTACGGGCTTACGCTTCCGCACAATGCGCCGTCAATTCTGCTTCCTTCAAGTGTGTCGGTCGTTACGCTCATTGAAGATTCCGTCGGAAAAATTCAGAATATGCTCAAAAAAGAAGAGCATCACGATTACTTCCTAAAAAAACTCACGGTTTCAAACCCTGGCCGAGAAATGATTATCAAGAATTTCTTCAATGCCTTTGTTGACCGTTCTGATCATTCGCTCGAAACTTTAAGCCAAACCACCGAAAGTTTCTACTTGTGGAATCAGCTCTGCTTCTTCATCAAACAAGATTACGAAAAAATCAAGGATTACACACAAGAAGATTTATCTTGTTTGCAGGCGGTGTACATCACCGAAGTGGGCGCAAATTATTTCAAAAACGAAGCCGCTGAAAATGCAAAAAAAGAAGGCGCAATCAAAACGCTTGAAGGCTTGCTCATGAAGCCGCCGTACTATTTCACTTTTGACGAAATCACCAAATTCACCGACAACAAGGGGCAGCTCCTTCTCACGCAATATACCGAAGAAGAACTCAAAGAGTACCTTCACAAAAAAACACAAGAAGCTCCCGTTCAGGAATTGCCCGAACTGCTTGTATTCAAAACCTACGACGACACGCGCTATTTCATCTTCAAAAGCAAGGTTTTGCAGCTCATTCTGCGCCTCTGCACTGATGCCCGTGTTTCTGTCCTTGAGGCAATCAAAAATCAATGGTCGGAAGTTCTGCGCCAATTCGATATGCTTCCCGAAATGAAAGAACCGAAGGCGTTTGAAGAGCGTCTCGAAAAAGAAATCCGCATTCAGTCACCCATTTTAAGCGCACTTTTGCATTCTTCATTCCTGCCGCTTTTGAGTTACGATGCTTCGGGTGGTGACGACACAAGCAAAATCAGCCTTTTTGTGAACGGGCAGTTGCTCCCCTACAGTGATATTTTGCTCATGAGCAGGCAAGAAATCTTAAACGATGCGAAAATTCTGCTCCCGTTCTGGTACACCGCCCCCATTGTTTCTTGGATTGCAAAACTGTTGCTTCGTCCGCCAAAGAGCAAGCGCAATAAAAAGCAAAAAACAAAAGCCGAGCAGTACCGCGAAGAAGAAGCCGCAAAGCGCAAGGAAGACGAAACAACGGCTATGCTCGCGCAGAATGCGACGGTCTCCAAAAAAGTCGCGCTCCGAGAGGCAGCCCGAAATGCAGAACAGGCTTTCGTTCCTACAAGCTCAACGCTCAATCGAGAGCTTGATTCCTACGAAAAAATGTGGAACCATCACATCGGAAACGAAGCGCACAACAATCTCACCGAAGATGTCAATTCGCTCATCCGTGACTATATCCGAAAAACGCTCCGCACCATGAAGGTTGAGGGCTTTACCAAAGACCGAATTCACAGTCTTGCAGAAAGTCTTATGACAGCTCCAGGATTGCAGAAAATCCGCGAAAAAGACGCGCTTCTTATGTACATTCAACTGTACATGGTCAAGCTCGTCAAAAACATTCCGATGTAGCGAGAAAATTCTGTTCACCCCACACACATCCTTGTGGGGAACTTCGCTTCAAGCCCGCCTCCATGTGGGCATTTTTTTATCTTATTCCGATTTTTTTAAATATAACAAAAAATTATATTTATTCATTGCCGAAAATCGCATTTTTTTCCTAATAAATAAGTGAACAAGGGGGAGGGCTTGTTTACCTTCTGAAGAACGCGGCCGCATTTTTTTCAGAACAACTTTAATTTTTGGAGTAATCGCATGAATCAAATGAATCAAATCGTAATTGAAGGAAATGTCGTTCGTGACACTACCGTTCGAGAAACGCCGAGAGGCACACGGGTTTGCACCGTTCCTATCGCAACAAACCACTTCTACCGTGACGCAAATGGCGAAACAAGGAAAGAAGTTGCTTTTTTCGATGTGGAAGCATGGGGAGAAAATTTCTGCACCCATCTTGCACGAATGGCAAAAAAAGGGAGGGGGCTTCGCGTTGTCGGTCGGCTTAAGCAAGACCGCTGGAAAAATCAGGAAGGAAAAAGCGCGTCAAAGATTTACATTTTGGCAGAGCATATTGACTTCCAAAACCAAAAGCCAGAAGAAAAAGCCCACTCAGAAGCTGAAAGCCAAAAAGAGACGGAATGTGCCGCCGAAGGGCTTCGCGCTGAGAGCACAGCTTCCAACACGGAATTTATGGACGGAGATGAAACCGTTTTCTAAATAAAATGCCGTACCGCCCCTAAACAAGGCGGACGACCGGTGCAGATAAAGCAAGAAAACCGTTTTTCTTCGTCCATAAGGGAATGGTTTTCTATTTTTCTCCTCTTTTCTCCCGCTTTATCTGCGCCGCTTTCTGCCCTCTGAAGAACGGCGATTGTTCGCGCGGTTTGAACGACTTCGCTCCGATTGCTCAGAAACGGCATATTTTCCCCGCGCAGGGCGATTCTTTCCGTTCGGGCTTTGCGTGCGGTAAGCCGCCTTTTCGGCTTCGGCTTTTTCGTTCATCGCCTTGTACATTTCGATTTTTTCGAGGCTGTAGAAGCCGTCTCTCCAGTTAAAGCGCGAGCTTCCGGGAACAATCTGTTTTTTTATCATGGAATTCGTGACCATTTTGAGCTCCTGCCGTGTAACGCGCGTGCGGGAGAAATCGAGCAGAATCCGTTTGAAACCGTCGGAATTCAAGATTTCAACCTTGTCAACGATTGAGAACGGGGCTTCGGGCATAACGACCGAGCCATCAACCGTGGAATTCGCTTTGAAAAGCGTTTCTTCTTTGTCTTTAAAATAGAGGAAATCGTAGCTTTCGGGGAGCTTGAAGCGCATTCGGAACAGAGCCGGGTACGCGTAGGCGGTAACAAGCACGCGATCACGCACCGTTTCTTCCCATGTCATTTTGAGATTATCCCAGGAATTTTCGAGCGGAGTGATAAACGCGCCGATATTCTGATTCTCAAACCAAGAAGCCGCCCAACGGTTGAAGGTGTACAAATACGGACCGCCAATAAGATTCGCGCCCTTTGTGCGGAGCATAGAAATGTGAGCGATATTGTTCACCACGAAAGTTTTGTAGCCATCAGCAATCAATTCCGTTAAGTCCGAAAGAAGCTGCTCCTCTTTTGCCGCCGGACAGTATGGGTCAAGCGAGATGATAATTTGCTTTTTTGAAAACGGCAATTTTACTTTTTTTCCGAGCAAGTCAGCACGCGTTTCGGAATTGTATTCAAGAATTACACGCACCGGATTTTTTGAAATCACCGCATGCACATCGGAAACCGTGGAAACCTGAATATACAAGCCCTCGGGGAAATAGGAAAGCTCATTTTTCGCAACAGGCGTTAAATCAAGCACAGGAAGCACTTCCGCACCCGGCTGCTGGCGGTATTTGCCAATGTCAGCGGGCAAAACGTGCGGATACCGCTTTGACATTGACTTCGTTTGCAAAAGGTACACGGAATCCCCGCGTTTAAAGCCGAGTGGAATGTCGATAAAACGCCGCCCCTCAGAATCCACCGTAACCGTGCGCACTTTGTGGCTTACGCGCCCCGTATCGTCCTTGCGGTGCAGGCGGATTGAGTCGCCGGGGTCAGGCTCGTAGTTTCCGCCCTTTAAATGCGCCATCGCAATGTAAAAATCAGACAGTTTTGCCTCTGGATTTGTTTTGAGTGCTTCTTGATACAAATTGTAGGCTTTTTCTTTTTCGCCATCTGGAACTTCGCCGAAGCGGTCGATTATGCCAAGATAAATTCCCGTACCGCCCGCCTGATTCGGGTTTAAAATGAGGCTTCCCGCTTTTTGCACGCCCTCTTCGTTCGTCTTGAAATTGTACCAATAGGAAGTTTTTGCGCGTGCAAAATCAGTCGAAAGAAGCCGTTTTGCCGTGGCAAGCGCGCCTTTTTTGTCCTTTTCCCAGTAGATCGGAAGAGCGTCGTGTAGGGGAAGAGTGTAG
>ERZ842401.3527-NODE-3527-length-19303-cov-5.292082_pt1 | contig 19303 bp, 15 predicted proteins | sample MGYA00521270_ERZ842401 | MGnify/ENA primary metagenome ERZ842401 (study PRJEB31892, sample SAMEA3878208) | bioreactor metagenome | biome: Moose rumen | place: Sweden | collected 2011-10 | study: EMG produced TPA metagenomics assembly of the PRJEB12797 data set... | reverse complement strand
GGTCGGTGATGAACATCAGGTGACTGTCTTTAAACAGCTTCTCTTTCTTGAGAAAGTCTATCACGCGACCGACCTGCGCGTCGCCCTCTTCTATCGATTGGATATATTCAGGACTCATCCAAGCATAGCTGTGCCCGATGTGGTCGGTGTGCACGTTATACAGGAACACGAACATGCGGTCGCTGCGGTTCTCGCCTATAAACTGCATCGCGCGGTCGCATAGCCGCGAGTATTCCTCGTCGCCGGCTTCCAGCTTATCGTCCATGTACCTGGGGTTCATGCCGTTAATAAGCGGCCCCCAGTTCCAGTAATAGCCGGTCTTGATGGCCGGATCGGCATCTTTGAGAACCTTGAATACAGAGGGGAAATACCCATCCTCATCGGTTTCTATAGCCGACAGTATGTGCTTGCCGACTGTCCATTCATTGTCAGTCACACCGTGCACTTCAGGCCCGGCGCCGCAGAGATGACTGGTGTAATTGGGCAGGGTGATGGACGGCATCACGTCGCGGGTAGCAAAAGAAGCCGAGCCGGCGGCAATCAGCGAATCGATATTCGGAGTCTTGGCCTGAGCGAGGCCATCTACGCCGGCATCGACGACTACGGCTGCCATATCCTGAATCTGAGCCTGGGCGTGACGGGAGAATTCGAGAGCCTCAAGGAGGCTGTGGCGTACGCCGAGACCAAAAACGTCCTGCTGGTCTCCGCCGTCGGCAACAGCGGAGGGACCGCCGTCTACTACCCCGCCAGCTATGATACTGTCATCGGCGTTGGCGCGGTGGATCAAAACGGGACCGTTTCCTCCCGCTCCAATCACAACGCCGGCGTGTTCCTCACCGCGCCGGGGATCGACGTGAGAAGCCTGGACGCCTCCGGGGGGTATTCCCTGCGCACCGGCACCTCCTTCGCGGTGCCCCAGGTGAGCGGCGCGGCGGCGGTGCTGCTGGGGATCGACGAGACCCTGACGCCCACGGAGCTCCGGGACCTCTTTGCCGGGGCGGCCGAGGACAGAGGAGCGGAAGGCCGTGACGACTACTACGGCCACGGCATCCTCCATGTCTCCGGCAGCGTGGAAGCGCTGCTGGGGGAAGCCCTTTGGGAGGGTGCGTGCACCTTCCTGCCGGCCACCGGCCCTGCCGGGGAGATCCGAAACAACACGGACGCGCCCATCGACGCCACCTATCTCCTGGCCCAGTACGACGAAACGGGCCTGTGTACCGGGGTGAAGTCCTTTGCGCTCCGGCTCCCGGCCCATGGCACGGTCTCCCTGGAGCCCCCGCCGGGAAATGCCCGATACGGGCAGTTCGTCTATGAGACGGCGACCATGACCCCCTTGACCCCAGAAAGAAAATCGCCATAACTATGGCTTTTCTGAATAGATGAATCAATACCCTCAACGATCTGAAAGGAGAAAACACCATGAACGACAAGATCCGGGAAACCATCAAGCAGGCCCAGGAGGCCTTAGAGCAGGCCAACAAGGCGCTCAGCGACGTCATGCAGGAACTGGATGAAGAGGAGCTGGACGAAGAGCAGCTGGGCCAGGTGGCCGGCGCCGGCGACGAGGACCCTTACGCGGACTATCCTCGGGTGCCCGTAGATCCCCTTCCGGACGATCGATGATCAGACCGGCGGGAGACTGACCGGGAAGGGGCGACCCCGAGCCCCTGAGACTCCCATCCCAACACAGGCAGAGACCCACAGAGAGTGGAAAGGAGCAAGCCCATGAAGCGATTCGTCAAACGCACGTTGTCCGCCCTGCTGGCCTTCCTGATGCTGTTTCAGGCGTCGCAGGGAGGCGTGGCACTGGCCGCGGAGGAGAACAACAGGACGCTGGACCCTGCGGAGCAGATCCAGCTCACCGTACCGGAGCGGTTCCAGGATGGGGGAAACTGGTTCTTCATCCCCCAGCAGGGCTACACAGCCAGCGAAAAAAGCAAGGAAAAGATCTACATCCCCATCCAGCGCTCCGGCGATGTGAGCGCGGAGGCGGACGTGGTCCTGAAGATCACCGACATTTCCGCCAAGCACGACGTGAACTACAAGGCGGAGCTCTATAAGGACCCCACCGAGCCGGAAACCTTCCTGGGCGACGTCTCCCTGGTGGAGCTGGTGCACAACGCCGACCTCCAGGAGGAGTTTGAGCCTCTGGCCGACGAAAACGAGCTGGGGGAGATCATCAACGCCGCCGGCGGCGCGGAGATCCTGGACGGCGAAGGCAACGTGGTGGGCACCGTCACCGCCACCCCCGTGGACGGGAGTGGCAGCGCTATCCCGGAGCCGGAGGACGGGGAGACCGCCGCTGAGGAAGCCCCCCAGGAAACTCCCAAGGCCGAGGACGCTGAGCCCGCGGCCCCCGGCGCGGTGGAGGAGACCGACTGGACGGACGGCGATCTCTCCAGCACCGAAGCCCTCCGGGCCGCCCGGGACGCCTACACCGGCACGGTCTCTGACCGGCAGGAGCTGGCAGGCGGCGACCTGACGGACTTCAACGCCGCGGACCTGACCTCCGCCATGACCGACGAGGAGTTCGACCAGACCATGGCCGACGCCGTGGTGGAGGACTACCCCGGCAAGGAGTATACCCTGCACTTTGCTGCGGGGGAGGAAGCGAAATTCCTGGTCATCACCCCCCTGTATTCCAATGCGGCCGAGGGCGACGCCCAGCTGATCCTGCTGCTCAAGGACCCCAGCGAGAACTTCGCCATCGGCGAGGACGTGAATCCCGTGTCCGTCACCATCTTTGACGAGGACGAGCCGGAGCCCGTCACCGTCAGCATGGCGGCGGAGACCGTCACTGCCGAAAACGGCAAGGCGGCCATCACCGTCACCCGGCAGGGGCGCCTCAACGCCATCAAGGGCGTGACCCTCTCCTCCTGGGACGGCACTGCCGCGCAGGGCGACGAGTACAGCGGCGTCGGGGCCAAGCTCTACTTCCCCGTGGGCATCACCAGCCGCACCGTGGAGATCCCCGTCTACCACGGCACGGAGGAGAAGGACTTCTACGTCTCCATCACCGCTCTGGACGATGAAACCGTGGAGACCGCCACCACCCGGGTGATCATCCCCGCCGCGGGGTCCGACGCCGGCGACGGCGAGCTGATGGGCATCTCGGACGCCAACGGCCACCCCTTTACCAACCCCATCAACATCAAGGCCGGGTCGTATGACTTGGGTGAGTTTAAGTCCGATACAGCCTTCAAGCTCTATACACGCTCCAACAAGGAGGAGACCGCCCATTTCTGGCTGGATCCCACCGTGTACGGCGCTGCCTACGACGGTATCTATTTGGACTACACCTGCTGGACCAGCTGGTGCGACATCGAGTGCCGCCTGGTGCGCTGGCCCGGCAGCGGCTGGACCCGGGTCCACACCAACGCGTGGGACAACGACAAAGAGGGCGGCGACCATTGGCTTTACAGCGCCTGGAACGCCGTAAAGCCCACCGGGAAATATTCCATCGAGCTTGCGGACGTGAATAAGAAGGGCCCCGCGGGGACCAGCAGCCACGCCAATATGAACGTCAGCGGCGTCCGCCTGATCAAGCGGCAGTTCACCATCAGCGTGAAGCCCGCCGAGGTCAAGCCCCTGCTGGGCATGAAGGACGCGGACGTGCTGGAAAAGTACCAGTCCGTGTTCCTGGACAACAGCATCAAGTCCAGCCGGACCCTGTGGACCGACGACGCCTTTTCCGTCAGCTCCACGCTCACGGACGGCCCCCTGCTGCTGGTGGGTCTGGAGGCGCTGAATCCCACCACCAATAAGTGGGTGCGCATCGTCACCATCGACGGCAAGAGCCAGACCGCCAACGTGACCATGAACATGGCCACCGTCAACGATCTGGAGAGCAAGGGCCTCTTCACCTGGTCCAAAAACGGCAGCACCAACGGCGGAGACTTCTATAAGGGCACACTCACCGTGCGCCCGGTGTTCGAGTACCAGAACGCCACCGTGGAGCTCCAGCAGGACCCCAACGGCGAGCTCTACATGACCGCCCCCACCCCCAACCTGCTGTGGGACTTCAACGCCGACAACGCCATGAACAGCCACATGGGCTCCAACTGGCAGCAGCAGGTGAGCTGGAAGGGCGAAAAGAGCGGCAATGACGACTACTACACCTTCACCGCCGAGGGCAAAGACCCCTTCGTCTCCATGGACACCCCCATGCTGCGGGCCGATGAAGTGAAGTGGGTGAAGATCCGCGCCAAAAACCTGGGCAACGCACGGCAGATGGAGCTGTTTGCCAGTGTGGGCGACGCAGGGCAGAACATCGGCAGCACCAACGTGCAGATCAACCTGGCTTCGGACAGCCAGTGGCACGAGTACGTGGTCGAGATCACCAACAAAAACTGGAAGGACAACATCAAGTGGCTGCGGCTGGACCCCATGGACCGGCACAATCCCGACGACCGGATGACCAGCGGCCAGAAGATTCAGATCGACTACGTGGCCTTCTTCTCCGACGAAAACAGCGCCCGGGCCTTCCGCAGCTTGTCCGAACCCAGCTTGCTGTGGGATTTCAATTACGGCGAGGCCCTTAACAGCAAAATGGGCGCCAACTGGAAGCAGGGTGTGACCTGGCAAGGCATGAAGAACGGCTCTGACGAATATTACACCTTCTATGCTCTCGGCAGCGACCCCTTCGTTTCCATGGACACGCCCGTTGCAAAGGCCTCTGACGTGAGGTGGGTGAAGATTCGGGCCAAAAACTACAGCAAAATATCAAAAATGCAGCTCTATGCCAGCGTGGGCGACGCGGGAAAGGCCATCGGCAGCACCCAGGTCGATATCCCCATTCAGACTGATTGGGGAGAGTGGCATGAGTACGTGGTGGAGATCAAAAACGCCAACTGGAAGGACGACATCAAGTGGTTCCGCCTGGATCCCTTGGATGGGAGCAGGCTATGGGATCAGATCTGCATCGACTACATTGCCTTCTTCCCCGACGAGGCCGGCGCCAGGGCTTTCCGAAGTGACTCCGCAACCCCCGGAAGCGATTGGTCAGGCGAGGTCCACGGGGCGGGCCCCTTTACCTACCACCTGGGCGACACCCCCGCCTTCCGCACCGTGGTCAGCAGCCTGGGCGAGTCCAACAACCTCAAGGAGGACGGCGTCACCTTCCAGATCCGCCAGCTGGGCAAGACCGGCAAGGTCAAGGACTGGTCGGATTCCCATTACCTGGACGACGACAACGGCGTGACCCTCACCGGCGCGGGGCTCAATATCCACAACGTGGTGGACCAGCCCTACTACACCTTCAAGCCCACCTTCACCGAGAAGGGCAACTGCGTCACCGTGGAGATCACCAAGGCGGCCCTGGCCTATTTTGATACCACACAGGGCATCTTCAAGTCCGGCAACTACGTGAAGCGGACGGAATCCGGCGACAGCTGGATCTATACCATCCAGGAGAACGTCAACTCCAACGTGGTCACGGACCTGGAAGCCACGCCCAAGAGCAGCAAGAACTTTACGGCCTGGACCCGCAGCGGCGAGACCGATCCCACCTTCGGGAATTTCTATTCCTTCCGCACCGGGCAGCGCACCGCCTCCAACCGGGTGAAGCTTGAGGTGTTGGTCAACGGCGTCCTGATGGCTGATGATGCCGAGGACGGCGTGCTCATGGCCCTCCCGGAGGGCTTTGGCCCCACCTATGCCGCCATCACCGGCACTGTGGCCACCTCTACCTTCAATCTCTCCCGGGAGCGCAGCGCCAAGGACGCCCTGCCGGCCCAGTACGCCTACGTGGCCTACGGCAACGTGGGCACCTGGACGGACGAGGACGGTCACTTTGAGCTTCCTCCCATCTACGCCATGGGCGGCGGCATGCTCACCTACACCGTGACCTATAACGGCTCCGTCAGCATCCAGACCGTGAAGATCCCCGGCCCCAACGCCCCCAAGACCGATAAGGTCACCATGGAGGGCCAGGCGGTGCAGGCTGTCACCGCCAACCCGGGCGTGGTCCGGGTGGAGGCCTTCTCCGAGGAGGGCGCCCACTTCGATACCGTCTCCTTCACCCAGGAGGGCATGCTGGGCGGCGCCATCAACGCCATGTTCATGAACGGCAAGCAGCTGACCGTTACCGTGAACGTGGCGCAGGGCCAGGATTATCAGCTGAACGGCGTGACCCATCAGGAGCACGTCAAGGACGTGACCCTGTACTTTATGGACCAGACCACCGGCCAGGTCCACGGGACGTTCTCCTCCAATGAGACGCCCAGCGCCAACTCCCCGGCCAAGTGGAGCTACGACGATTCCACCGGCGACTTCACCCTGCGCATCACCCAGTTCGACCCCACCCATCCCGAGTCCTGGACCTACGGCGACGTGCTCATGGCCCGGCTCACCACCGACAAGCTGGTGGGCATCTCCGCCTGGACCCAGGAGCAGGGCCAGCGTACCGCGTGGGACGAGGCGACCGGGAAGTGGACCGCCGTCCCGGTGAAGGAGGCCCCGGTGTACATGGTCTATGAGCCCGTCTCCACCGGCATTGCCGTGGCGGCGGACCCGGACTATACGCCCCAGACCTTCGACTTCAAGCTGGAGAACATCGCCGGGCAGCTGGGCGTCGTTCCCCAGACCGACGGGGACGGAAAGCTCCTGGACGACGACACCGAATACTCCTTCGGCTCCTTCCCCTACATCGGGGAGATCACCGCGGGGATCCGGGTGTTCAGCAAGCTGGTGAACACCATCGCCGCCTCCAGGGATATGGACGCCCTCATGTCGGACGTGGACTTTATGGCCAGCGGCAATAACGGCGACGATCTCAGCTATGCCGATCCCATCAACTCCGGCAGCAAGGACAAGATGAGCTGGGGTGTCAACGTGGTGTTCAAGGTGGAGGAGACCGCCTTCGGCAACGTGCGCTTCCTGTTCGGCGCCATTCTCTCCGGCGGAAAGGGGTATGAGCGGCAGCGCAACCCCTACCAGAGCGTGGACACCCTGATCAATGAATTCTCCTTTGCGGAATTGGGCAACGTTGCCGCCGGCATCATCATGGCGGGCATCAACGCCCATAAGACGGGGATCACGACCTCTCTGTCCCAGGGCGAGATGAGCGATTTCGGCGGCGCCCATTTCTCCTTCGGCGCCTTCCTGGGCTTCTATCTGGACTACGGTTACGTGGAGATCTCCACCAACGGCGGCACGGAAAAGAGCCACGACATGGTGTTCATGGGGGCCGGCGGCTTCATCGGCTTCACCGGCGGAATAGGCTACACCGTGGCCTTTATGGCAGGGCCCGTGCCCATGTACTTCAACGGCGACGCCGGCCTGCTGGTCAGCTTCTTCTTCGGCTCCGCGGGCGACCCCGCCAAGACGCTGGAGAGCTTCAAAACGGATCCGGAGCTCCACGGCCAGGATTTCAGCTTCAACTTCGAGTTCCATGGCAGGTTCTATATCTCCGCCACCCTCGGCGTGGGCTTCTATAAGATCCTGGGCGTTCGGGTCACCGTGACCCTGGCCTTTGAAGCGGGCTATGGCAGCAACATCACCGACTGGTACCCGTCCCTCTTCGATTCCGGCTGGGGCTACGTGACCGAGGCCACCTTTACCGGCACCATCGACCTGGTGGTCACCTCCATCGACCTGTACAGCGCCACCTGGCCCCTGCCTCTGTCGGGCGGCTTCCTGTATTACTTCCAGGAGATGCGAAGGGCCAACAAGTGCATCGAGTACGTAGAGAAGGCCATCGAGAAGGGGGAGGGCAGCGCCTCCGCCCGGAATACCGCCCAGGCCATGTGCGACGAGCTCAAACAGCTGGTGGACGCCAGCGAGCTCCAGGCAGCTGCGGAAAGCAAGCCTCAGCTGGCGGGCACGGACACCATCAAGGACAAGACCTACGCCCTGCGGGATTACGCCTGGGACCACGACATCATCAACTGGACCACCTATAACGCCATCCACATGAACAGCCAGGGCGGCCTGATCGGCACCATCATCAACGCCACCACCGAGGACGACGAGGGCGAGGGCCTGCGCTACCACACCAATGACCACGTGGATCCCAGCTGGGTGGCCGGGGAAGGCCAGCTCATGGCGGGCTACGGCGCGGTCAGCTCCACTGCCCTGATGGAGGACGCCTACGCCAACCCCTCCAGCAAGATCCTCTCCATCGGCGGCGGCAAGTATCTGATGGTGTTCCTGGATGATACCGCCTCCCGTGACCGGATGCAGGCCGCCACCCTCAAGTGGACGGTCTACAACGCAAACACCGACACCTGGACCGAGCCCAAGACCGTGCAGAACGACAGCACCGTGGATTCCCGGCCCAGCCTGACCGACGCCGGGGATAAGGTCATCCTCTCCTGGGCCTCCGCCGCGGACGAAAAGTACGAGGCTCTCAAGAGTGAGGTCGCAGGGGAGCTCAAGGCCAAGACCGGCGCTGAGCCCACCGCGGACCAGATCCAGACGGCGCTGGAGAAGGATCCGGCCCGGGTCCTGGCTATCCTGGATATCTTCACGGTGGAGTTCAATAAATCCTCCGAGACCTTCGGCAGCATCACCCAGCTGACCGACGACGAGGACTACGACGACTATCCCCAGGCGGTCTATGACAGCGCCACCGGCGACTACATCGTTATGTACTACAAGACCGCCCAGGACGAAGAGGACTACAGCAACTCGGGCGACAAGCTCCAGGATATCATGGGCGTCAGCCCCGACCCCGAGAAGACCTACAGCATCATCGCCTACATGCTCTACAACAACCAGACCGGCGCGGCGGACACCAACGGCCAGACCCATGAACCCGGCTGGGCGAAGGATTACTACTTCCCCAACGAGACGTCCCAGAGCCTGGAGGACCAGGCGAAGTCTCTGGAGCGCTTTGGCGGCCAGCGGTTCCTGCCCTCGACCATCCGCACCGAGGAGGGCAAGTACGCCGATCCTCCCATCACCGACCTGACCGTGGCCCCGGGCTACGACGGCATGGCGGCGTATGCCTTCACGGTGGACCGGGACTTCGACCTGAAGACCGCGGAGGACCGGGAGCTGTACGTGGAGTTCTATAACTTCGCCAACCACAGGACCTACGTGCCTGTCAAGGTGGCGGGGGAGATCACCGTGGAGCAGGAGAAGTACGACAGCGCCTTGGACGACTTTGTCACCTATACCTCCCAGAAGGCCGTGGAGGTGGGCACGCCCAAGCTTATCCGCAACGGCGGGGACACTTACCTGTTCTGGCGGGAGGATGGCCAGAGCCTGAAGTATCTGAACATCTCCGAAATGCTCCAGGCCAAGGTGGCCGCGGTGGCAGAGCCCAACAAGGACACTGCCGGCGACTGGACCTGGGCGGTGAAGTCCGACGGCACCTACGCCACCGACGCCGCCACAGGGGAGACCTATGAGCCCGCCGTGATGAGGGTGGACTTCGGCTCCATGCTCACCGACGACGCCATCGAGATCACCGACTATGAGGTCATCTCCGACGAAGAAGACAACCTGTACGTGGTCTGGACGGATACCGTCACCAACACCGTCACCGACGCCGCGGGCGAGACCTATCCCGTGGCCGCTCAGGAGATCTACGCCTCCGGCATGGTCCATCAGGAGGAAAAGACCTCCACCGGGACGGACGAAAACGGCGAGACGGTCAGCGACACCAGCCAGACCGTCCGCTGGTCCAAGCCCTACCGCCTGACCCGTGACAACGCCTTCAACGACGGTCTGGCCCTGGCGGTGGATCCCGAAGGGGACCTCCTTATCGTGCACAACCAGTACACCAAGGAGACCGCCCAGTCTGAGGCCGAGGTATATCGGCTTATCGACGAGGGCAAGATCGGCGTCACCAAGGATAGAGAAGGCAACCTCTACGCCGCGAGCCTGAGCTACAATTCTCCCGTGCGCCTGATGGTCACTCAGTTTGAGAAGACGGGATCCCTGGAGGCCACTGAGTTTACGTTCTCCGACGAGTATCCCGTGGCGGGCGAGACCATCGTCGTCTCCGCCGCCATCGAGAACGTGGGCCTCACCGACGCCCAGGGCAGCAAGATCGACTTCTACGAGTGCAAGGACGGCGTCCAGGGCAAGCTGATCCGGTCCTTCGAGAGCAGCGATTCCATTCCCGTCAACACCGCCAAGGCCCTCCGCTTCCTCTGGACGATCCCCGAAGACGGCCCCGAGGGCTACAGCGTTAAGGCGGTCATCGCGGAGCAGAAGAGCCCCGGCGAATATTATCCCGGGACCGCTTCCACCTCCGCCGCCTTTGAAGAAATGCCCTCCTACCGTGTAGCGGCCACCGAAGCCGTTCAGGAGGGCGACCAGTTCCGAGTCGCCTTCACCGCTTCCAACACGGGCAACCTGGACGCCCCCCAGGGCACCACCGTCAGCGTTCGGCTGGAGGGCCTCTACGGCGATCTGAACAGCGATCGTTACGGCAATCTGGAGACAGAGGTGCTTTACAGCCAGGATATCACCTCCTCGCTGGGGGCGAAGACCCTTGCGGAGAAGACCGAACTGGACGCCCATGCCATCCCGCAGTCCGCCGTCTATGAGGGCGACGTGCTGGTGGACATTCCCGCCAGCGTGTTCCGGTACTGCGGCTATGACGCCGTCCGGATCGTCCTCACCGACAAGTCCGGCAGCGTCCTGGCCGAAAGCGACCAGCTGCTCGTCACCATGGATACGCCGGTCAACCTGAGCCTGAACGACGGCAAGAGCGTGAAGGTCCAGGAGGGCGAGAGCCAGCAGGTCAGCCTGGGCTTCGACGCCACCGTGTTCATGGAGGAAGGAACGGTGGTCTACTCCGTGGCCGATCCCGGCATTGCTGTGGTGGATGAACAGGGCAAGGTCACCGGGGTCGCCAACGGCAACACTGTTCTCACCGCCACCCTGCTGCCCAGCGGCAGGACGGTCAAGACCATGATCTTCGTGGAGGACAAGTGCCCCATGGAGAGCTTCACCGACCTGAATAAGAACGGCTGGTACCACGACGGCGTCCACTGGGCGCTGGAAAACAGCGTGATGAACGGCGTAGGCGGGGCCAAGTTCAATCCCGACGGCACCACCAGCCGGGCCATGATCGTCACCATGCTCTACCGCATGGAGGGCGAGCCGGAGGTCACCTCTGGGAACACCTTCAGCGACGTGCCGAATGGCACCTGGTACACGAAGGCAGTGACATGGGCCCAGGCCAACGGCATCGTCAACGGCGTGGGCAACAACAAGTTTGCTCCCACGGCCGATTTGACCCGGGAACAGCTGGTGACCATTCTCCAGCGCTACGTAGCCTACAAGGACATCGACACCAGCGCCGGTGAAGCGGCAGAGTTGGTGGGCTACAGCGACGTCGATGCCATTGCCGAGTGGGCGGCTCCCGCCTTCCGCTGGGCTGTGGACGCCGGGATCATCAACGGCACCGGCAACGGCAAGCTCAGCCCCAAGACCAACGCCAGCCGCGCCCAGGTAGCCACCATGCTCATGCGGTTTGACGTCATGAGCAAGTAGTACAGGAACACATTACGGGCAACTGTCCGGTCCCGGGATCTGCAGGGGCCGGACAGCTCACCCGCAAAGGATGATGGCCATGAGAAAACGGTGGGTATCCTTGCTGCTCTGCATAGTGATCCTCATTTCAGCGCCCGCATCGGCAGCGGCGGCCGGAAACAGCGATGGTGGCTTTTATGACGTTGGGTCGGCTGCAAGGGTGGAGATCATCCCGGTGGACGCCTCCGGCAAGGCGGTCCCGGCCGTCTCACGGGACGTGGACGGAAGGCCCGGGAACGAGCGCTTTTATCCCGGCTCCCGGGCTCTCCGCGTCACGCTGGCCGGCACCGTACCCGGAAAAATGTATCTCTTGACGGTCTCTGCCGGCAGCGTCGTCCACTATGCGGATCAACAGACCGCCGGCGGGTCGCTCTCCTTTGTCGTGGCCTTTGCATTGCCGGACCGAAGGACGGAACTGACTTTGAGCATCGGCAGCAACGCCGCGGGCTTCACGAAGATCACCCTCCCGCTTTCGTACACGCCTCACGCAGAGGGAAGCGCATCGTCCCCAGACCTGAAAACGGGCTACAAAGATTGTACGAGAAACAGCGCCTGCCCCATGGCGTCCTACGTCGATTTGAGCCCCCGCAGCTGGTATCACGACGGCGTCCACTGGGCGCTGGAAAACAACGTGATGAACGGGGTCGGCGATCAATCATTTGCCCCGAACAGCCCCACCAGCCGCGCCATGATCGTCACCGTGCTCTGGCGCTTGGAGGGGGAGCCGGTGTCGGATGCTGCCATGACCTTTACGGATGTGCCGGACCAAAAATGGTACACCGAGGCCATCCGCTGGGCGGCATCGGAGGAGATCGTGAACGGTACCGGTGCAGAGCACTTTGCCCCCAACGACAATGTGACCCGGGAGCAGCTCGCCACGATCCTGTGTCGGTACGCCAAGTACAAGGGCACAGACGAGAGAGTGACCGGCAGCGCCGATTTGAGTATCTTCACCGACGCGGAGCACATCTCCCGCTGGGCCAAGGACGGAGTGCAGTGGGCGGTCAACGCTGGCCTGATCACCGGCATGGGGAATGACGAGCTCAGCCCCAAAACAGATGCCAGCCGCGCCCAGGTGGCCACCATGCTCATGCGGTATTCGGCCAAATAAGCACAGTAAGCTTAGCCAGTATAGTAAGAAGATATCAGTAGAGGAGAGAGAAACCATGAAATAGAGAATTTCTGCCCTGCTCCTGGTCCTTGCCCTGATGCTCAGCCTGAGCGTGCCCGCCCTGGCTGCCGGCGTCTCCTTCGTGGACGTGACCAAGGACGACCCGTATTACAAGGCCGTCAAGTGGGCCGAGCAGGAGCACGTCACCGCCGGCGTGGACGCCACCCACTTTGCGCCCTAGGCCACCGCTACCCGGGCCCAGGCCGTGACTTTCCTGTGGCGCATGGCGGGCAGTGTGGAGCACGACTGGCACTCTGCCTTTTCCGACGTGCCCGCGGACAGCTGGTATGAGCAGGCTGTGATCTGGGCGGAGTTAAACGACGTCACCAAGGGCACCGGGAACGGCAAATTCAGCCCCGACGCCATCTGCACCCGGGCGCAGTTTGCCGCCATGCTGTACCGCATGTCCGGCGACGATCTGGATCAGTACCTGGAGATGGACCCTGTGGAAATGACGGAGGATATCACCGCCGAGCAGCTGGGCGTCTACATGGCGCAGCAGTACGTGAAGATGGTCCGCGAGAACGACCAGCTTCTGGCCGATGTGCCCCAGGGCAGCTATTAGTCATCTGGGCGCTGATGAACACCGTCGCCAACGGCGACAACACCCCCGCCGACGGCCTGTTCCACTCCGAGGAAGCCTGCACCCGGGGAGACATGATCTCCCTGGTCTACCAGTTCCACAAGTATCTGGACGCCCAGCAGGACGTCTATCCCTCGGAGCAGATCGAAGAGACCACGCTGCTGGACACCGACCAGTTTAACGTGGTGGCTCACCGGATGCTCCGGGAGAACGGCAGCACGCCCCTGCTGGACGTGACCCTGATCAACAAGACCGCCAAAGACGTGGTGGTTACCCCGGAGGTGACCGTCAACGGCAAGCTGATTGAGTACTGCGACTTCATTCTCATTGAGAAGGAAGAGGAGAGCGGCATCACCTTCTATCCCATCGTGGATTCCGTGGAGCACGGCAACGCCGTGGACTGCTATCTGCGCATCAACGACAGTATGCTGGAGGAGGCCGGGATCACCGACATCGGCCTGATCAAGGTGAAGCTCACCGTCACCGACCCGGAGACCGACGAGGTGCTGGCCGAGGGCCAGGAGGTCGCCATCCGTACCGACTGGTACGAGGAAGTCATGAACTAAGAGAGGAAAGCGATCATGAAGAAAGTATTATCCCTGTGCCTGGCCCTGCTGATGGTGCTGGCCCTGGCCGCCTGCAGCGGGAATAACGCTTCCAGCCAGGCCGAAGGAAACGCCCCGGTCGGCATCAACGGCGCCGTGCTGCTGGACTGCGACGCGGTGAAGGTCACCGCGGAGAAGATGGACAGCGACGACGATCATCCTATGCTGTGGGTGAACATCGAGAACAAGCTGGATCAGACCGTGTTCATCTCCGGCGATGATATCGCCGTCAATGGGTTTATGGATATGAACGCCATGTTCGCTGACTTCCGGGGAGAAGGTACTTCCTATCAGCAGAGCTGGGAAGTCCCGGCCAAGTACAGCGGGGACGACTACGGCCTGGTGGTGCTGCTGGGAATGCCGGAGGAAGCGGGGATCCAGAAGATCGGGGAGATCGAGCTGACCCTCTACGCCGGCAAGGAGGACGACTACGACGGCAAGGAGATTTTCCGCAGCGACGCCGTGACCCTGAGCTTCTGAAAGGGGCGATACCGGATGGAAAGAGGTCGAGCAGAAATGGGCAGGTGGAAAAAGGCAGTCCTGATCCTTGCGATCCTAGCTTTGGCCATCGCTTTGAGCGCCTGCGGGAATGGAGGAACGGGCACTATGGAGAAGACCGGCATCATCGGGGCCATGGAGACAGAGGTGGCCTCCCTGAAAAGCGACATGAAGATCACTTCGACGAAAACCATCGCCGGCATGGAGTTCTGTGAAGGCACGCTGGACGGCAAAGCCGTGGTGGTGGTGCAGTGCGGCATGGGGAAGGTCAACGCCGGCATCTGCGCCCACACGTTGATCCATACCTTCGGCGTGACCCAGGTGATCAACACCGGGGTGGCGGGCTCCCTGGACAGCGCCATCGACATTGGGGATATCGTGGTCTCCACCGACGCCGTCCAGCATGACTATGACGTCTCTCCCATCGGCTTTCAGCGGGGAGAGATCCCCTACACCGGGCTAACCGCCTTTCCCGCGGACGAGACCCTGCGGGCCCGGGCGGTGAGGGCCGTGCAGGAGGCCGCGCCGGAGGTCCGGGTGTTCGAGGGCCGCGTCTGCTCCGGAGACCAGTTCATCGCCTCCAGGGAGCAGAAGGAGACGATCCTGGCGAACTTCGGCGGGGAGTGCTGCGAGATGGAGGGCGGGGCCATCGCCCAGGCGTGCTATCTCAGCGAGACCCCCTTTGTGATCATTCGGGCTATTTCGGACAAGGCGGACGATTCCGAGGAGATGTCCTACCAGGTCTTTGAGGAGGCTGCCGCCGCCAGATGCGCGGCCATTGTACGCTATATGGTAGCGAATTCCTAAGAGGAGGGAAATCAAATGAAATCTGACGTGATCCACATCAAGAAAGACGGCACGGGACTGAACGAAGCCCTGGCCCAGGCGGAGGCGGTGGCGGTCTACAAGCAACTGCCAAAGCAGGAGGCCCTGCACCTGCGGCTGCTCACCGAGGAGATGGCCGGGATGCTCCGGGCTATGACCGGCAAGAGCGAGGGCGATTTCTGGATCGAGGACGAGAAGGGGAAGTTTGCGCTTCATCTGCGCACCAACGTCTTTGTCCACGCCGAGATGCGGGAAAAGCTGATGGGCGTCTCCACCAGCGGGAAGAACATCTCTGCCAAGGGCTTTATCGGGAAGATGGTGGAGCTCTTTGAGCAGGCCTTCGAGCCCATCGACGACAAGGGGCAGATCTATTCCCCGGACCCCGCCCTGTCCGATTACAGCGGCGTGGGCTACACCCCGGTCTGGACCCTGGCCGGCTACCGCAGCGCCGCCCAAAACGGTGAAGTGGACCAGGAGGACTGGGACGAGCTGGAGAAGTCCGTGGTGGTCCACCTGGCGGACGAGATCGAAGTGGGCGTCCGCGGCAACGTGGTGGAAATGATCATCACCAAGAAGATCTGAGGAGGAAAATACCATGACTATCAGCAAGAAATTGGACGGAACTACGCTGAGCGTGGCCCTGGACGGCCGCCTGGACACCACCACCGCCCCGGATCTGGAGCAGGAGATCAAGAAGTCTCTGGAGGGTGTGGAGACCCTGATCTTCGACTTTGAGAAGCTGGAGTACATCTCCTCCGCCGGCCTGCGGGTGCTGCTCAGCACCCAGAAGGTGATGAACAAGCAGGGGGAGATGAAAGTCACCAAGGTCAACGAGACCGTGAGCGAGGTCTTTGAGGTCACCGGCTTCTCCGATATCCTGACCATCGAATAAGGCTCCAAGCGTCCCCGCGGTTATTATGTATCCATTTGAACGCTGACTGATTCGTATGTCTCACGGGTTTCCGTGTGAACATAAAATTAACATTTTAGGAGGTCCCACAATGAAAATCACCAGTTTTAATCCTCTGATCGTCACCAAAGACGCCAAAGCCGTCATCCAGCTGTTTGAGGAGCTTGGCTTTGAGCGTCGGCATACCATTGAGGCCACCGAGAACAACGGCACCGAGATCACCAGCGTTTCCATGACCGACGCCAACGGCTTCCATGTGGACGTAGCTCAGGCGCCTGTGCCCCAGGATCTGTCCCTTATCCGCATGAACGTGGACGATTTTGACCAGGCCCTGGCTTTCCTCACGGAGCATGGCTTTAAGAATGTAAAAGGCACGGAGGAGACCCTGGACACCAGCTCCAATAAGTCCGCCATGATCGTGTCTCCCTCCGGTTTCGCCTTCGATCTCTGCCAGCACATCAAGGACTGATAGACAGCTTTTCCAGAGAGATCCGCTTTGCCTCTCCCTCCTGGCAGGGAGAGGCTGGCGGATAATGGGGAAAGCTTTGCATGAACCGCTGGTCTGAGCGATTTATGCAAAGAGTTTCCCGAATTGGCATTAGTGGATCATATCACAGAGGAAAGGGGCGTGTAAACATAGCCATGAGTAGGAAAGAGGAGACAAAGATGTTCCAGGTTTCGACCCTGCAGGCGTTGGCCTTGGGCTATTCAAAGTCGGTCGTCACCGTCAGCGAGCTGACCCGGCACGGCGATATCGGCCTGGGGACCTTCGAGGACGTTAACGGCGAGATGATCCTGGTGGACGGCCATTGCTACAGGGCCGACGAAAACGGGGAGGTCAGCGAGGCGAAAGGCCGGACGGGCGTCCCCTTTTCCTGTGTGACCTTCTTTCAGACGGACAGACGCCTTGAGCTCAGCGGCATCCACAGCATGGGGCAGCTCACCCGGTGGCTGAACCTCCGGATCGAGGAGGATTTCGGGCTGAACAGTATGTATATCGTCCGGGTGGACGGCAGCTTCCGGAAGCTGTTTGCACGCAGTGAGTCCAGCTACCGGGCGCACCACGTTACGCTGAAGGACGCCCTGAGCGAGACCCAACGGGAGTTTACTTTTGAGGATATCCGGGGGACGTTGATCTGTGTCTACTTTCCGGATTACCTGGACGGGATCAACGCTTCGGGGTGGCATCTGCACTTTATCTCAGAGGACAGGAGAAAGGGCGGTCATGTTTTCGATCTCTCCCTGGAGCATGGGAACGCCTGCTTTGATAAGATCTCCAAACTGGAGATCTCCCTGCCGCAGGAGCCGGCCTTTGATACGTATGCGCTCAAAGGCGTTGCCAAGGACGAAATCACAAGTATTGAGCAGGGGGGATCAGTAGGAGAAATAATGAAGTAGTGCATTTACTGGGGAATCGGATATCTGAATAAGCTCCCCACCACGGACGTGGCCCCGCCGTTAGACTAATAAAAAATGGAGGAATCGACATGAAAAAAGTATTATCCCTGTGCCTGGCCCTGCTGATGGTGCTGGCCCTGACCGCCTGCAGCGGGAACAACGTTTCCAGCCAAACCGAAGGAAACACCCCGGTCGGGGTGAACGGCGCCGTGCTGCTGGACTGCGATGCGGTGAAGGTCACCGCGGAGAAGATGGACAGCGACGACAATCATCCTATGCTGCGGGTGAACATTGAGAACAAGCTGGATCAGACCGTGTTTGTCTCCGGCGATAATATCGCCGTCAATGGGTTTATGGATATGAGCGCCATGTTCGCTAACTACCGGGAGGAAGGTGCTTCCTATCAGCAGAGCTGGGAAGTCCCAGCCCAGTACAGCGGGGACGACTACGGCCTGCTGGTGCTGCTGGGCATGCCGGAGGACGCGGGGATCCAAGAGATCGGAGAGATCGAGGTGACCCTGTACGCCGGCAAGGAGGAATTCAACGAAGAGTATATGGGGGAACCCGTCACCCTCCATGTGGCGGACGTGGAACAGACCTATAACGAGGACGGCACCGTAGTGCTGGACAACGACCAGGTGAAGATCGTGGTGCGGGATAATGTGACGGTGCAAGATTATATTGGCTCCTGCATTTATATCTATGCCTACAACAAGACCCAACAGCGCATCTTCATCACCATGGAGGGCGTGCAGGCCAACGGCACGGAAGCGGACGCTGCCTACAACGCTATCATCACCCCCGGCAAACGGGATGTTTCCATGGTTTCTTTCTATGGCCTGGACCCGGCGGCCGCCCTCACGGAAGTGAAGGCCACCTTTGTGGGTAAAGTCTTTGATGATGAAGACGACTTTGACGGCCAGGAGATCTTCCGCAGCGATGCCGTGACCCTGAGATTCTGACAGCGCGGGTCCGGATAGAAAGAGGACGAGAAGAAAATGAGCAGGTGGAGAAAGGCAGTCCTGATCCTTGCGATCCTTGTCTTGGCCATCGCTTTGAGCGTCCGCGGCAACGTGGTGGAAATGATCATCACCAAGAAGATTTGAGGAACGTATCATGACTATCAACAAGAAATTGGACGGAACTACGCTGAGCGTGGCCCTGGATGGTCGCCTGGACACCACCACCGCCCCTGAGCTGGAGCAGGAGATCAAGGAGTCTCTGGAGGGTGTGGAGACCCTGGTCTTCGACTTTGAGAAGCTGGAGTACATTTCCTCCGCCGGGCTGCGGGTGCTGCTCAGCACCCAGAAAGTGATGAACAACCAGGGGGAGATGAAGGTCACCAAGGTCAACGAGACGGTGAACGAGGTCTTTGAGGTCACCGGCTTCTCGGATATCCTAACCATCGAATAAGGCTCCAAGCGTCCCTCACGGTAGTTTTGCATCAAATTGGAACGCTGACTGATTCATATGTCTCACGGGTTTCCGTGTGAAAAAGTATAGGGAGGTATCTCACGTGACCAACAAAGAAATCTACAAAAAGACACTGACCTTTTCCCTGGGCCGATTCCTCATCGACCTGATCTCCATCGCGATCCTGGCAGCGCTGTCAGTAGGTGGCTTCTTCCTGGCAGAGCGGCTGACGGATCAAGGTCTCATCGGTCTGGCTGTGGGGCTGGTCTTGGGGATCATCATCGTGGCGCTCATTGCCCGGTTTATCTCCTATCGATATAAGGCGGCCCAGATCGCCATGATGACCAAGGGCGTTTCCGAGGGCAGCCTCCCGGAGAACGTGCGGGAGGAGGGCTTCCGCCTGGTGCGGG
>ERZ842401.3526-NODE-3526-length-19306-cov-7.180250_pt1 | contig 19306 bp, 19 predicted proteins | sample MGYA00521270_ERZ842401 | MGnify/ENA primary metagenome ERZ842401 (study PRJEB31892, sample SAMEA3878208) | bioreactor metagenome | biome: Moose rumen | place: Sweden | collected 2011-10 | study: EMG produced TPA metagenomics assembly of the PRJEB12797 data set... | reverse complement strand
TATTGAAGACTCTGCGGCTCTCATAGCCTATGCTTGCAGTCATCTCAAAAAGCTCGCGGAAAACAGAATCGTTTATCTTGGCACGAGCCTGACTGAAGGCACTCTGACAGAGCTTGACCTTTGAATCGGTCAACAGCTTAAAATGCTTTAGAGCACTCTTGATAGTACCCTGAAAATGGCTGAGTATCAGCATAACGAGCATGGTGTAAGATAACTTGCGGCTTCTTCTGAAATGATGTTCATAGTCCTTGACCGTCCTTTTCTTTGTCTCCTCGGAATGGAGAATAGTGGTAGATTCATTCATTGCCTGACTTGATATTTTCATTTTCCGGTTCCTCCTGTGCGATTTGCTACAGGTTTCGCCGGTTTCAAAAATATTACATCAGTATTATATAAAAGTTAATTTATTGTTAATCTTGCGATCTGTTTTTGGAGCTTTTGGGGTTAAGTGATTGACAGTGAAATAAAACTTGATGACAGGAGAAGTCCCGGACGCAGAATTTATGTCAGCTTCAACGGCGAATTAAGGGATAATCAAAAGGAAGCAATAAATGAGTTACTGAAATTTGACTGCGGAGTATTATGCGCTGCTACTGCCTTTGGAAAAACTGTGACTTGCTGCGGTCTGATCACAGAAATAAAAGCATCTACGCTCATTCTTCTTGAATCATCTGCTCTTGTGGGGCAGTGGGAAAAAGCTTTTAATACTTTTCTTGAAATAAATGAAGAACTGCCGGAATACCAAACTAAAACAGGAAGAACTAAAAAGAGAAAAAGTATTATTGGAATAATACACGGGGCAAAAGATACTTCTACAGGAATTATTGATATCGCTATGGCAGGTTCGCTTTGCAAAAAGGGAGAATATCACCCAAGGTTAAAAGAATATGGCCTGGTTCTTGTAGACGAATGTCATCACAGTGCTTCCGCAACTGTAAGCGCTGTACTTCGTGAAGTGACTGCCAAACACGTATATGGCGTAACAGCAACACCTTTCAGAGGAGATGGCTTGGAAAAAGCTGTCTTTATGCTTCTTGGACCTGTCAGATACAGATACACTGCAAAAGAAAAAGCGGCAGAACAAGGAATATCTCATATTGTTGTTCCGAGATTTACAAGAACGGTCACCCCTCACGGCAAAGATAAGCTTCACGTGAATGATGCATATGAGCTGATACGGGACAGCAAGGTGCGCAATGATCAGATAATCGCTGATATAAAAAGCTGTGTTGAAAACGGAAGAACTCCTGTTGTGTTGACAAAATATACAGATCATGCCACCGCATTATATGAGAAAATTAAAAATTATGCTGATAAAGTATTCTTATTGATAGGTACAAAGTCAAAAAAAGAACAAAAGGCCATAAGAGCAGAAATGGAACAGGTTTCTGATGATGAAAGTATGATCCTGATTGCAACAGGACAGCTGATAGGGGAAGGATTTGATTACCCAAGACTTGACACATTGATAATGGCTGCGCCTGTCGCTTGGAAAGGTATTGTCGAGCAGTATGCCGGACGACTGAACTGCGACTATGCCGGGAAAGGAAACGTAATGATCTATGATTATGTAGATATGCACATACCTGTTTTTGACAGAATGTATGCAAAAAGACTAAAGGCGTACAAAAGAATAGGCTATCAGCTTTATACAGGAGAAACAATTGAAAATCAGGGAGTTAATTCTATTTTTGATTCCGAAAGCTACGTGCCTGTATATGAGAAAGATTTAAAAAACGCTGCAAAGGATATTGTCATTTCAAGTCCTACGCTTGGGAAATACAAAGTTCACAGAATGATAGAGCTTCTTAAAGAACGTCAAGAAGCCGGAATAAAGGTCACAATAGTCACATGGCATCCTGAAGTATATAAATATGGTGAAGATCAGCACAGAATAGAGCATATGGAGCTTTTGCGAAATTCAGGTTTCCATATTGAACTGATGACCGAATCTTGTCTGCATTATGCTGTTATAGACGGAGAGATAGTTTGGTACGGAAGTATGAACCTACTGTCTAAAGATGATGTGGAAGACAATATCATGAGAGTGGCAAGTAAAGAAATTGCAGCGGAGCTGCTGGAAATGACATTTAAGAAGGACAGCGAATTGACTGAATATCAGCTGCCGATGCAATAAAGCAAGAAAAGTATGAATATTATTATGAGACTTGCTTTTAGGGCTGTTGTGTGATATATTACTTTTGACCGAGAAAATGGAGCAGATTATAAAACACTCGGTTTTGCAAGCGGCATTTAAGGAGGCTGGATTAAAATGATAACAATATATAAAAAGAAGCCTTCAAAGAATGGCATGGAGCTTGTGACTCTCAATGACATATATTTCAACAAATATACTGTAGAAATGCTTGATGATAAAGCGGCTGATATAATTGATAAAATTGATGATTCAAAAATGCTCAGCAAATACACGATAAGCTCAAGATTCAACGGTACTGTTCTGAATATTGACAAGCTCTCGACAGGCTACAAGACTGTCCTGAATATCATGTATAATCCCGACAAGATATTCGATATTTGCGAATGCGGTGATAATGCGCTTGATGTCATTTATGCGCTGCCGCTGGGTAATGTTTATTGCAGCTATCCGTTTATTTCTTTTGAAATGGATAAAGTCAACGTCTGCGACAAGCACGGCACAAGAGTTATAGATTCCTACGAGGCTTTGAAGGAGTGGTGGACTGATGAAAATTAAACCTGTGGTCACCGATCACGTTCAGACAAAGCATACATCCTTTGAGGTTGATCTTAGGCTTGAATACAATGTGACATTTATCAGCGGAGATTCGGGAACAGGAAAATCAGCGCTTTATTCGTTCATGGAAGAGTATGCTGCCGAAAATAAAAACATGAGGTGCTTCAACTATCTTGACCTGAATAAGAAAACATATAAGGGTTCGATAAAGCAATCCAAAGGCAAGCTGTTTGTTATTGACAATGCGGATATACTTCTTGATGACAATATGCGAAGCTACATTGCTTTTGATAGCAAGAATCAGTATATCATCATCGGCAGGAATCCTACAGGATTGCAGCTTACTGCTGACGAGATATATGAATTAAAAAGCGAACAAACCGAGAATATAACGAAGATGTCTATAACAAAATGATTATGAACTGCTGTTTAAAATCAGAGTATTAAGCGGACAAAATATGTTAAAAAGCAGAGCTATAAAAGGGCTCTGCTTTTTAAATTAACAATATATTGTTAATTCTAAATGTTGTATTGTTAATTTAACTGTTGACAATATTAATTTGATGTGATATAATATTAACATAAATATATCATTAATTGTGAGGTTATTATATGTCAGAATATATTTCTATAAATCAAGCCGCCGAACAATGGGGAATATCACGAGTCAGGGTAACCAAGCTGTGTCAGGAAGGCAGAATAGAAGGTGCTGTCAGAAAGGGGCGTTTCTGGCGTATTCCTGAAAACGCCTCAAAGCCTGCCGACTTGAGGACAAGAAGCGGTAAGCAAAGCGAACAGACACGGAGCTTACTGCCTATGCCTATTGGCATTTCGGACTATAAGACTGCAAGCACTCAGTATTACTATGTTGACAAAACGCTGATGATCAAGGATTTCCTTGACGAAAAGCCTGCGGTGTCGCTTTTCACTCGTCCGAGACGTTTTGGAAAAACACTTAATATGGATATGCTTAAAACTTTCTTTGAGATCACAGATGAAGATACGTCTTTGTATTTTAAGGACAAAGCCATCTGGGACTGTGGGACCGAATACACTAAACATCAGGGAAAATATCCTGTTATCTTTCTCACGTTCAAGGACGTTAAGTATAACACATGGGAGCTGACGCTTCGTAAGATATCCGACCTTCTGAGCAAGGAGTTTCTCAGGCATTCCGAGCTTGCTGACTCTGCTAAATGCAATGACAGAGAAAAAAAATACTACAATAAGATCGCAGACTCAAATGCAGACCTTATTGATCTGTCCGGTGCGCTGGGAAGTCTTTCGGCTATGCTCAAAAAACATTTTGGGATCGCTCCTGTTCTTATCATTGATGAATATGATACTCCGATACAGCAAGGGTATATGTACGGCTTTTATGATGAAGCGATACTCTTTATGCGGAATTTCTTTTCCGAGGGTCTGAAGGACAATAACGATCTCAGCTTTGGTTTTCTTACAGGCATTCTGCGTGTTGCCAAGGAAAGCATTTTCAGCGGAATGAATAATCTCAGCGTAAACTCTGTGCTTGATAACAAGTACAGCCGTTACTTCGGATTTACCAAGGACGAGATCAATGAAATGACAGCTGCATATTCCGTGACAGATAAGCTTGATGAGATCTGCGAGTGGTATGACGGATATGTTTTTGGCGAGCAGGAGATATTTAATCCCTGGTCGGTTATCAACTATTTCAGCAACGGCTGCCAGCCTAAGGCTTTCTGGGTTTCAACAGGTGATAACAGCATTATTGAAGAAATACTGGAGCAGGCTGACAGTGAGCTTTATGACAATCTCAACAGTCTGATCTCCGGCGGCAAGATAACCTCTTATATAGATACAAACGTGATATATCCTGAGATCAGGCAGAATCCTTCAAGTATATACAGCTTTCTGCTGATAACAGGCTACCTGAAATACACCAGAAAAGATATTGCAAACGGCAATGACTATATGTGTGAGCTGGAGCTTCCCAACAGAGAGATACGTTATGCCTACAAGAAGGAGATCCTTGACAAAATGGCAGACGTTTTCCCGCAGAATCTGACCATTCCCATTCAGGAAGCTATATATAAAAAAGACGCAGACAAGCTGAAAGACCTGCTGTGCAGGATAATGATAAACAGCATCAGCAGCTTTGATCATGCTGACGAGACATTCTACCATGGAATGATCCTCGGGCTGCTTATTACCTTTGAGAGTGGGTACAGACTGACCTCAAACAGAGAGTCCGGTCTTGGAAGATTTGACATTCAGCTAATGCCTAAAGACAGCAAGCTGCCGGGAGTTCTTATGGAGCTTAAAGCTACAAAGGATAAAAAAGATGATCTGAGTTCTCTTGCAAAGACAGCGCTTAAGCAGATAGATGAGAAGAAATATGATACCGAGATGAAAGAAGACGGGGTAAAAGATATTATTAAGATCGGGATCGCTTTTTGTGGGAAGACGGCGGAGGTTGAGGTGGAGTAAAGTATCTTCAACTATATTATAAGAAAGGATCAATTATGCTGAAGCTTGAAGAATACATCGCTAAGCGAAAAACAGAAGATGGCATGAATGAGTTTGACAAGGATTTACGAGTTAAGAATAATAGTATAGCTATAAACTATGTACTTGAATATTTTGAACACTATATCGATTTGTCTGAAGCCGATGAACAAACTATTGTCAAAACCAAGAAAACAGAGAAATACAGAAAAGCATTACGAGCTCATGATCCTGATGTAATTGATTGGCTTGTAAACTTAAATGTTTTATATGGCTGTTGGTTGGACAGAGTCATAGTGCATCAGATAGATGACCCATACTTCTTTTTATATACTGAGGATGAAGAATTTAACGCTATGGCTTACAAGCTATATTATAAGCTAATAGAAAAGCATAGTTATCTTAACGGAACGCAAGAAAAAATTAAAAAATTCTTGATCGGACATCAGCGAAAAGAGGCTGTCTTTCCAAAATAGTTTAAAAATACAAGAATAACAGATGAGATCGATCTTTGGATAGAAGAAACATATAATAAATATGGGATCAACCTATATAAATGTTTTTCAGAATATGTAGAATCATATTTATCTGATCCGGATAGATGGCCTGCTTCTTGCAAAATAAAAAGCGAATATTACGAAAAATACAAAAATATTAATTCTTCATCTTTCTTGCGTTGGGAATACGATATATCAAAAAGCGATGACATTTTTGATTTAAACTCATTTTATAGGAATATGCCAAAAAAGGCGTTCTTAAAAGGGAAAAAGCATTATATTGAAATAATGTTTCACTATTTAACTGGTGATATATCACAAACTGGTAAAGAAAAATGGTTAGAGTATAAGAATAAATATTTGGATATTCAATAAGGAGATTATTATATTTATCAAAAGTATATTTAAAACCACTATTATAATTTATGGCAAATCTATATTAATAAACAAAACAGACAAGGCTCCTGCCTTGTCTATTGTACATTATTAATGCGATTGACCCACGATCAGCCCGATTTTTTATTAGAATATTATCAATACTTATGATGAGCTTTGGGCAGAATACTAAGGAAAAATCAGAAAGTTACCGCAAGATATGCAAAAATATTAGCTGGTAAAATCTTCCTTCAAATCCCGTACGGGTCACCAAAAGGCTTGCTCTAAAACAGCGTAGACACGTTGTTTTAGAGCTTTTTATTTTGCCTTGATGACCTCTCTGTCCATTATCTGTCCATTATTGTAACTTTGCTGTCCATTGTGTAACTTAGCTTGCGCTTGAAACTGTTATCTTTGGCGGGTCGGTAGGCTCATCATCGTGCTTCTTCTTGAAGTCAAGAACGTTAGCAATTGCCTCTCCCGCCCTTGCCTGTGCTTGCTGAAATACATGGCAGTAAATGGAGGTTGTAGTCCCCTTGCTAAATAGTAACACACTTTCGTATGGTTGATAAACAACGTAAATTCGCCTTAAAACAGGCTTCTTTTGTCTTTCAGAGGTTCGTCGAGCAGCTTGTAGTAGATGTAGATCTCACGGGGCTGTCCCTCCACATAGGCATCAAGGGTGATATACTCGATAAGCTCCAAGCACATCTCACGGGTAAGATCCTGCACATCTGTGTACTTTCTCAGACGCTCCATGAATAGAGCCACATCTTCTTCGTCCTGCCTGATCGTGGAGAACTTTTCTTCAAGGTCTGCGACTTCTGTGGATAGCATTTTCTGCTCTGCTTCATATTTCGCTATCAGCTTCATTGCTACGTCCTCTGATACCTTGCTGAGGACTTTGTCCTCGTAGATGTTCTGAATCAGCGTGTCAAGCTCCTGCAAGCGGTATTTGCTATCTGTGAGCTTCTTGGTGTCAACGGAATACTGCTCCTCGTGGTGCTTCGCCTTGCGTGCAAGAAACTCCGCCTTTGCCTTTTCCTCGTCCTCTACTACAAGCTGTGCAAGGCTGCGAATATCTTCAAGCACGATACGTTCCATGTCTTTCATCTTGATGTAGTGGCTCGGACAATAGCGTTTTCCGTATTTCAGATATGATGTGCAGTTGAAGTTGTGACGATAGAACTCACGAGGTCCGCCACGCTGATGACGGGTATTGTTCCAACACAGCCTTACTTTATTTCCGCAATCCTGACAGTAAATAAGTCCACTGAGGTTAGCAACATAGCCGTCCGAGTTTCTCTTTCCCTGCGACACCGACTGCTCCATCTCACGCACTCTGTCCCAAAGCTCCTGAGAAACGATAGGCTCATGCGTATTTTTCACAACGATCATATCGTCCTCATCGTTCTTGATGACCTTGTGATTTTTGTAGCTGACTGTTCTTGTGCGGAGCTGAACAAGGTGTCCGAGATAGGTGTAGTTGTGAAGTATCTGCCTGACAGTTTCAGGACTCCACATATGCCTTGTTCTGCGAGGATTTGGCTTGCCGAGCTTTGCATAGTAATAGTCCGAGGGGATCGGCGCACCGTCCTCATTGAGCTTATCAGCAATGTGATGCGGAGATATTCCGCTCGCCCGCATTTCAAATATGTTGCGGACGATAGGTGCGGCATCGGGATCGATCACAGGCAGATGATTCGGATCATCACCTTTTGTGTAACCGAACGGAGCGCAGGTCGTGCGGTACTTGCCTGCCTTTGCGTTTGCTTCGATAACTGCCTTAATCTTTTTACTCGTAGAAGCGCTGTGCCTATCATTGCCGAAAACCCATTTAAGAACCAATAATCTCACAGCTATCTACGCTGATCTCATAGAGATGTATCATATTCGCCCTTTTAACAGAATAGCAAATATGAAACCCCAGCGGAATGCCGCTTAGATAAATATCCACTATGTTGTATTCCGGAAAGATGATCTCTCGCACCATTTCTCGGTAAAGCTCGGTGTTCTCAGTATCGTCTTCCGACAGCTTGCGGATTCGCTCGATAGCCTTGTGAACGGTCTCGGCTTGCCTTTTACGCTTGTCCGCAATATCCTGTGAAGCTGACATCTTCTCGGTGAGCCTTTTGATCTCGCTGTCATAAAAGTCGGTTTGCTCTTTTAGTGCTTCCTTGCTGATAAGATTTTCGAGCATAAGGTCAACCGCCTTCAAACGCTTCTCCTTCAGCTTGTCAATCTCAGCCTTGATAGCGCTTGTGTCGGCGGGAGCGATATTATCGTGCATTGTGCTGATCTCTCTTACCATTTCATTTTCAAGGTCAGCCTTGAACTCATAAACGTACTGCATAAGGTATTTCATGACCGTTGCCAATATGCGCTCGTCCACTGTTCTGTTGTCACAGCCAATAAGTTCACCGTTCATTGCTGTGCGCTTTTCTTTTCCGTAAAGCTGACGATTTCGGCAGCCGAGTGTTCTGTGCGTATTTGACTTGCTTCCACTAATGATGAAATTATATCCGCATTTCCCACACTTGCACTTACCGCTGAACCAATAGGAGCGTGAATGTTTCTTGCCCTCTTTTGAGAGCTTGCCACGCCTTGTCAATTCTTCTTGAACAGCGTCCCATACCTCTCTTGAAATGATTGCTTCGTGGTGGCCTTTAACTGTGATAAGCGGCGAGTCGGGACAGTCGCCCTTGTTAGGTATGCGCCTTTCGGCAAGCACGTTCGGCTTGTAGAATTTCCACTGCGTCAGATCACCGACATATTTGTCATTGGCGAGAATTTTCAGAACGTGCTGTGGACTCCATATCCTGTTATTCAGCGTAGGAATGCCACGCTCTGTAAGGTCCTTCGCAATCCTTGTCGAGCCTTTGCCATCGTAAAGATACTGATGAAATATCTCCTTGACGATCTCGGCTTCTTCGGGGACTATCTCCAGCTTGCCGTCAACGACCTTGAAACCGTAAATTCTTCCGCAGCCAAGAACAACACCGTTCTCCATTCTGCGTTTCATTCCCCACTTGACACGTTCGGAGATTTTACGGCTTTCTTCCTGCGCAATGCTCGCCATAATCGTAACCCCACCAAATAGTAACTCAACCCACTGCAGCCATATTCGATAAAATTGGAAAGGTTCAGCGACCTATCAAAGCCGCTGAACCTTTAATTATTTATCCTATCTTCCGATAACTATTTATGCTATCATTTTAGATTTTATGTTAGCAAAGAAAGAACAAATTTACTGTTGCAAATAACCTTCCAAATAGACTGCTATTCCATCATTATCATTCGTGTCAATTATAATATCGGCTGCTTCTTTTACTTCGCGTATTGCATTACCCATAGCAATACCAATTCCTGCTACTTTAAGCATCTCAATATCAGCATAATCATCTCCAAAGGCAATGATATTTGAAACTTCGATTCCGCACTTTTCACATATCATATTAATAGCATTTTCCTTTGTTACCCCTTTTCTTGTGAATTTATACCAGAATCCGTCTGAAAATCTTATCATATCGCAATCAGTCAAGCGTCTTTCTAATTTTATTGCATTTTCAGCTTCAAAAATCTCCGCACAGATTTTTAGCGATTCTTCCGAATAATCACTATAATCTGTCCAGATGCTATCACCCCAGTTTGCATCGATCTTCTTCGGGTCAATTTTGTAATTCCAATAATGCTTATCTATTGTATCAACAGTTATTTCAACATCATTGCCGCATACTGTTCTAACTGTACGTATCAGTTCTTTAGTTCTATCCTTTGAGAAAAGATTTTTGTATATGTATTCATCACCATACTTTATCAATGCTCCACCGCTTGAAATCAAGATATCCGGTTTAATCTCCTTTAAGAATGTGAGACAGTTTTGCTCTCCCCTTGATGTAGATATACCTATGAGATAGCCCATGCTTTTACATTTTTTTAATACTCTATTAGTCCTTTCTGATATTGTTTTATTAGTTTTTAGCAAAGTTCCGTCCAGATCAAATAGTAATAGTGTTCGCATAACTTGGTTCACCTCAAAGTCGCTGAGCCGTTGTTTATTCTATCTTCTTCAAACCTTTCATATTATCATATCACATTTTATATTAGTAAGGAAAATCATAATTTATTCAATTATGCTTATTTCGACAGCTTTTTCACCTATATTGCACAAATGATAATCATCTACATATGTCATATCATTGTATTCATAAACAGAGCATTTTTTACTTTTTAGATTATTAATGTATTTAGAAGCGATAAGCGGAGTTATAACCTTGCCATTTTTATATAATACTTTAAGTTTATAATAATATCCTTTTTTAAGTGTGTTTATACCTATTTTTCCTGTGATTCTGCCTTCATAAGAATTACCTTTAGATTTACATTTAGTTTTCTTATACAATAAAAATATTCCTCCAAGACTTGAATACAAACTGATTATTACAACAGCAACAGATATAAGGATAATCGTATAATCAAGATTATTATCTAAGATAAGAAATATAGTAACACTTAAAAATATAATAAACATTACCAAATCCTTGTATATGGATAGTTCTTTGTGATAATGTACTTTTTTCATTAACTACCTCTTATAAATTTCGATTTTCGTTATTAATCGTAACTTTCTAATACATTATACCACAGAAACTCTTAAAAGTCAATTTACAGCATCACAAATTACTCTATATTGTCATCACCATTATCGTCAGCATCATTACATTCGCTATCATCAAGAAACCAATCACATAACTTAATCATATCCTGCTCCGTCACACCCATTCTCTCAATCATCAGCTGCACCGCATCATCTGGGGTTTCGATCTGCGCTGTTCCAGCCTTGACCATGTCAAGTACATCAATCATGTGCGCGGTCATATCGTTTGTATCTGCGATTATGGGCGGCACCTGCTCCTGCGCCTTAGCATTATTATCAGCATAAACATCCCGCAATATTTGATTGAAATGCTCGGTGATACGATACCGCAGAAACTCGTCCTCGTCCACCTTAGTCTCATTTATGTAGTTCATCGCCGCACCGTACCCCTCCGGCATACCTGCGCCCGCCGCATAATTTTCCACACCTCGCTGCATGACTGCGGTGAGGTTATTTATCGTATTGATCGACTTGGCTGCAAGCTGCTTAACGTAAATGTCAATCGCATTTATCAGATTGCTGAACTCCCCATGCTCGATAAGCTGGCTGACAAGCTCGTTATCCTGCCGTTTGGCAAGCAACACCTCGATAGCCTTGTCGGACAACCCCAGCTCTTTCAGCTCTATGTTCTTCGTGATACGACTCTCGGTGAAGCCGAGCAGATAGTCGGTCGGCACATCAAAGAATCTCGCAAGGTCAACTATTCTGCTATACCCAACATCTCTGCCGAGATCGTTCTCCAGCCCATTCAGCACAGGCTCGGAAATACCTGTTGCCTGCGCAAGCTGCTTGGTAGTCATGTGACGTTCGACGCGCATATCCTTTATCTTCTCGCCCATTGTTGTTTTCATCTGAACATCTCCTTTGTTAGCATTATCATCATTATACCACATCTCAAAATATTTGTGGTGATATTTTTTGGGCAGTTACATCTTATTCCCTATAACTATTATAACATAAGTACTGTTCCAAAGTCGGGACAATTAAAAATATTTTCTATTCCAATTATAACATACCAGATATTCAGAATTTATACAACTGTACTTTTTCATGAAAAATGCGGCATACCCGCTGAGGCAGGTACGCCGCGATAATCAATCTAAACTATTTATCCTCTCTTTGACTTTCGCAAATCTCTCATTACCGTTAAGAGCCGAATAGCACTCCTTGCTCAGCATATCATCAAGAATTATCTGCGCTCGAGAGCGAAAATCTGCCGTATGCCATATTGTCTGTCCCACCGAACCTCGTACAAGCGGCGTAGTGTAGGTGTACCATTCAGGCAGCTCATAGTATTTTTCGAGATAGTCGCAAGCCTTTTCGCTATAGGCAAGGGCTTCATCAAGTCTGCCAAGCGAGATAAGGTCGGGTATCACAGTTTCAAAATATCTCTCTGAAACTGTTAAATTGAATAATCCATTGTCCCCCTCGTCAAACACAAGAGCCTGAATATCCTCTATCACCTTCATAAGCCTTATGCGTTCCTCAGCGGTATAAACAGGATCAATACCCGTGCCTTCTATCATCATCGCCTGAATGTAATATTGCAGACAGCCCACCGAGCTGCAAATACGTCTTCCGTAATGGTCAAGCAGCTCGCCGCCCCGCAGCGCTGACTGGATATTCTCATCATAGCAGCTTTCTATTGGCGGCAAAGTCTCAAGTATTTTTCTTCCCTTTTCAAGATCGTTAAAGTCATTACAGTAAAGATTGGCAAGCCTTATCTTTACTCTGAGGCGCAGATCGTCATCGGTGCAGCCTGCAAGTATCTTCTCACCAAGACTGCGTATTTCCTGCTTGTGTTTCTCCCTGTTTTCTTCCCAATCGGGATTTCCCGCACTTTTTTCGCCTGACTTAAACAGTGCTTCCATTAAGGCGTTCATCAGCTCATAGCTGTGGGGAAAATCCTTCAGCCCCGCACGGGCGATCTCTATGCAGTCGTTCACTCTGCCGCTTTTTATTGCCGCTTCAAAGTTGTTCATATACTGCTCATGCTTCTCCCTGCTCTTTTCGCTGTCCACACCAAGCAGCGTTTCAATGCTCACCCCAAAATACTCCGCGATTATCGGCAAAAGCGATATATCAGGGCTTGTCTGACCGTTTTCCCAGCGGCTGACCGCCTGCGTCGATACCGAGAAAGCCTCGGCAGCCTGCTCCTGTGTAAGCTCATGCTCACGGCGAAGCTTCTTAAATACCTCGCTGAAATTTATGTTCATAAGTGTTACCTCCGTGTGTTTATTCCGACGTCGTTGATATTATTATAACACATTTTGGGCGAAGGTCAATCACTTATTTGATGATTAAAATTCAACTAAAGTGAGAATCGGTAGGTTTACGCCACGTCATTCCACATATGAATTTTCTGGCTCCGATTCAAGAAAAAATTCGGATTTTGGAATATACCGCACGAGACCCATTTATCTGATATAATAAATAATGGAGGGTGATATTAGCACTAATATCATGCTTTTTGAAACAGTAGATCAGCCGCAGTCCTAACCTTGTTGCTTTCCTCTCGGCGTTAGGGTTCAGGGCTTCGGCGCAAAAATGAAAGGGAGAGATGCAACATGGCAAAGGCAAACAAGATCATTCGTGATGAACTGAAAACAAGAGGTGTCCGCCACTGGGTGTTGGCGCACGAACTCGGCATATCGGAGCAGACACTTGTCCGTTGGCTGCGGTTTGAACTGAGCGAGGACAAGCAGCTCGATATGCTGGAGAAGATCGAGCAGATCGTCAAGCAGAAGGAGGCTGACCGCGAATGTGAAACATAAACCGCAGAAACAAACAGCCCCGCACTGCGAAAATAATCGGGCGAATGCACGATACCGCAAGGGAGGGCGAAGCCCGACCAAAAGGGAGTGCAGGGGGAACGCCTGCCCCACCGGACTATTCTTCCGCTGAGCTTGTCGAGGCGGAAAATAGTCCTAGTGGGTTACAACTATCCTCGCGGATAGGTTGCCCCCAACGAAGGAGGAATGCACATCAGCTACGCGATAATCAGAAACGAAAATCACAAAATGGGCGCGGTGCCGCTGCTTGAACGGCACAATGAACGGCGCAACAAAAACTACTCAAACAAAGACATAGACCTCTCGCGCACCTGCGAGAATTATCACTTGAAGCAACCGACTGCCGCAAGCTACGAGCAAGAGTTCTATCGCATAAAGGACGAATATGGACTCAAAGGAAACCTGCGGCTGACCGGTAAGAAGCAAAGCACTATCCTCTGCGAGTTCGTCATCACGTCGGATAAGCAATTTTTTGATAGGCTGGGCGCGGAGCGCACCAAACAGTTTTTCTTTGACGCCTACCGCTTCGTTACACACAAGGTCGGCGGGGAGCAGTTCGTGGTGTCGGCGGTCGTCCACATGGACGAGAAAACGCCGCATATGCACGTCGCGTTTATCCCGACGGTCATGGGCAAGGACAGGCGCGGCAGCCCTTGCAGGCGGGTGAACGCCTCGGAGTTCTGGAAGGGTCGGGACAGCTATTCGCGGTTGCAGGACGAGTACCATGCGTGGATAACCTCCTGCGGCTATGAGTTGGAACGTGGCACGAGGGGCAGCACCGCAGAGCATTTGTCGGTCGAGGAATATAAGGTCAAGAAAACGTCCGAGCAGCTTGCCGCGCTTCAAGGTCAGGTCGAGGAAGTCAAGGCAGTGGACGAGATTGCTGCGAAATCTCTGCCGTTCAATATGGTGTCGGTCAAGCGTGATGACTATAATGATCTGACGGCTGCCGCGAAAGGCTATATTACCGCAAAGGCTGCCGAAGCCGAGAACGAGCAGCTTTCGGCAGAAAACGAGAGGCTCCACGCAGAAAATCAGCAGCTCAAGGATCTCAATAATGCCGCTAATGCCAAGTACGCGCAGCTCGACCACTATTTTGCGGAGTTCTATGACAGCGTGGCGGACGAGGTGGCTCTGCGTGATGAAAATGCACGGCTCGCTGCCGAGAATGGGCGGCTCTGTGAGCAGCTTCATACCGCCCGCACCGTGCTGAATGATGTCAAAACAGAAAATGCTGCCCTGCGGACAAAGGTGTCCGAGCAGGAGCAGCAGATAGTTTCGTTGGGGTCTGAATTGTCTAACTTGCAGCGGCTTTATGCGGCTTTGCAAGAAAGGGTGGAGAAGATAATGCGGTTTGTGGAGCAGCAAAAGCTATCGGATAAATTAAAATGTTTTATGAATACTAGCAAGAAAGTGAAAAGGCAGTAGTATAAAAAATTCACAATAAATGCTTGTTGAATATTCCAAATATGATTATTGCTAATAATCCTAATACATCTAATATTTCGCAAATCATTTTAGCTTTTTTATCTGATTTTAGCTTATCTGATAGTATATTAAATAAGCAATGATAAACAAGAATAAATATAATAATTATAATAAGTGCTGGTAATATAAAAATAAGCATTTTAAAATAGTCAGACCAACTAGTTTGAGTAATTTTAGGGATAATAATATTTTTATATAGTGGATATGAAATCCACAAAGCAATACCTAAACCAAATAGAACGCCTAAAAATGGCCCACCAATATTATCAAAATATCCCCATCCAGAAAAATACTGTTTATTTCCATTTTCAATATAATATTTACTATGTTTAAAGTAATGTTTCAATTTACCCGTTATACAAACCACCTAATAATATATGTGATATTAGAATTTAGTATAACACATTTCATTCATTAAGTCAATCGCTACAAAAAAATCAAATAATAAATAAAAGGACGTGATAAAAATGCATTACATATCTTCAAATGCGATATATAAAACTTGATTTCAATATCGAAAGGAGATACTATTTGAGCAGAAGATTAGACATATTTGAATACGCCGAGCAGCACAAAGACTGCCCCGAACACACTAACGAGTACGAGATAAACGGCAAGAGATACATAGTCCACAGCCACTTTGTCGGCAAGAAAGATATTGACAAAGTGCTGTCGGAGATAGCAGTCAATCGTGCGCTGTCCGAGGTGCTGCATAATGATAATGCCGATAATAACGTCGGCTCAGACACAGAAAATTCAGATAAAACAGCGTAGAATATCAAATCAGAGTATTGCCATATTCGGTATTCTGTGCTATAATATAGGTATCGAATATGGCTGCTTTGATCACGAAAGGAGTAGATTTTATGGCAAAGCAGACCATTTATAACGCAGGAATTTATGTGCGTCTCTCGCAGGAGGATATGAGGGCAGGCGAGTCCCTTTCAATAGAAAACCAAAAGCTGATACTTACAAAGTACGTCAAGGAACAGGGCTGGAATCTTATCGACATATACGTTGATGACGGATACAGCGGGACCGATTTCGACCGACCGGGCGTGCAGCAGCTACTTGACGACGCAAAGAATGGGAATATCAATCTTATACTCTGTAAAGATTTGAGCCGTTTCGGGCGCAACTACATTCAGGTGGGTCAGTATATTGATTATCTGTTCCCCTCGTACAACATTCGGTTTATCGCCTTGAATGATAATGTCGATACCGCCAATAAGGATAGCTCTGCGTTGGATATGATGCCGATAGTTAACTTGTTTAACGAGTGGCACAGCAGTTCCACGTCTCGCAAGATAAAGGCTGTTATAGAAGCAAATGCCAAGCAAGGCAAATACCGCGCGTCATCATGCGCCTACGGATATGTCAAGGCTGATAATGCTAATCACACCTCGATAGTTGACCCCGAAGCAGCAGAGGTAGTCAAGCGTATATTCCGTCTGCGTTCACAGGGAATTACAATTCGTCACATAGCGGACAAGCTGAATGCCGAGCATTTCCCCATTCCGTCCGATTACAAGTATGCAAAGCTGGGCAAGGAAAACCCGAAGTTCACAAGACATTTGTGGTGTCACGACACTATAGCCAAAATCCTCACAAACCCCATTTATCTTGGACATACCGCTATGATGAGAGTAACAACGGTTTCCTACAAAAACCACCGCACCGTAAATAAGGACGAATCCGATTGGATAGTCACGAAGAATACGCATGAGCCTATTATTTCGCAGGAATTGTGGGATAAATGCCGAGAGGTTGACGCTTCGGCAAGTACAGGCAAGCGCACTAAGCAAGGCGTTACGAAGCCTTTGAGCGGATTGCTTTATTGCTGCGATTGTGGCTATAAGCTGAAGCTTGCAGGTAAGCACGTTATGAAAAAGGGTGTTCGCATTCGAAAGGATTTTTACAACTGCACCTCGTATGCGGCGTTCGGTAATATTTCTTGTACTAGTCATTATTTATTGCTTAAAGACATTGAAGCACTTGTCATAGACGACATTCGTTCAATGGCAGCATTGATTGTTGAGGACGAGGACAGCGCCCGAAAGCAATTCCTCACAACCAAAAGACAGCTTGATCTGCACCACGATACGGAAGAACAGAAAAAGCTGTGCGAAAGAAAGAGCAGGTTAGCGGAACTTGAAAAACTAATCCCTTCGATATATGAAGATAAGGTACTCGGCAAGATTTCTGAGAAGGTCGGTTTGCAGCTTATAGAGAAATATGAAACCGAACAGGAAGAACTGACAAAGCTGATTTCCGAGAGTGAAGCCGATCTCGACAGCGCAAAGCAGGACGAAATGGACATTGACGAGTTTATCCGCCGCATGAGAAAATACGCCGATATTCAAGAGCTTACTCGCGAGGTAGCTATGGAGTTGATAGAGTACATAACCGTTGACGAGTATTCGGCAGACCGCCCGAGGGATATTCACATCTATTACAAACTTCTCGACAAGCCGCTGGAAGATAAGAGAAAGCTGTTCAATGATACGAAAAGTTGAAGTATTTTATAAGAAATAAATCTGTTACTATGTGGTGTTTTTACAATTGACAAGCGGAGTTCTCCGTCCTTATCCCTCGTATCAATGCCGTCATTCATGAATATCACGCCGATACCCAAGTCGGACAGCTTGCGGGTGTAGGTCAGAGTGTCGATAGTATTCCTTGCAAAGCGGCTGACCTCTTTGGTGAGGATAAGCTGAATCTTACCCGCTTCGCAGTCGGCTATCATGCGATTGAAGCCCTCACGGTGCTTAGTGGACGTTCCCGTGATTCCCTCATCGTAGTAAATCTCCACAAGCTCCCATTCGTCATGGTTGTTGATATACTCGTTGAAATAATTTCTCTGAGTTGCGAGCGAATTCAATTGGTCAGAGAAATCGGTAGAAACGCGGCAGTACGCCGCAACTTTTATCTTGCTATACATTGTACCTCCTTTCCCCGGTAATGGGGATAAAATCCCCCTGCATATTTATTATACCATTTGCTGCGGCAGCAGTCAAGCGGTAGAAAAAAATATGCAGGGGTTTTACCTTATGCAGAGTATTTATTTTGCAGATTGATTAAGTATTCGAGTTCTTCATCGCTCAAAATACCCTGCTTATGAAACTCCTTGTAGTAACCGATCTTCAAAGCGGTCAGGAACGCCCGACGGTCTTTTTCGGAGATTTCAAGTTTCTTGTTGTCTTTTTTCTGTTCAGATATTTGCTGTTCATTATTATTTGTTCGTTTCAATAATTCTCCGTTCTGAAAGGAGGTCGCACGGTGCGTTTTAATAATGGCGTCCGCTGCCGTGCGATAATTGCTTGACCGTGCAATCATGATCTGCACGGGACGACGTAGCAAGCGCTTGGAGTATCTGATCAGGCTCATCAGATATTTTTGAAATAGAACGCAGGGTACAGCAACCCTTTTTAAATGCTGCTATGAGTTTTCAGATTGGCGAGGTCTTATTACTCATAGGCAGCGGTCTTTTTACATCGGACTCACCTTTCCCTTCCTATCGAACAAACATAATGTTATCTTGACATTAGTCTCTCTACTTCTTTGGTTATCATACGCTGTACTATATCTTCAAGTGATTCTTTGCATTCAAGGTCAAAGTATGTTTTGACGATATATGTTGTCTTTCCAAATTTGTATTCAGTCACCGAATTCAGTTCATAGCGTCCTTTGTTCAATTCATCTTTATCTATTGATTTATTCAATTTTTCTCCTTTTGTTTTCGGTTGAATATTACAAATCGGTTATTATCACTTTAGTTTCCGGAGCGCTGTTTACTTTTTTCACAGCTTCAAGCCCCAGCTTGTATTCTTTTATCACCTCGGCTATGAACTCGGCGCAGTCCTCATGCAGAAACATAAACTCAATGATCTCGCCGTACTTTTCAAGCGGAAGATCGTCTTTCATTCTGCTTCTGAACATCTTACCGACTGCCTGATTAGTCACCATTTCGGCTTTTTTCAGCTCATCTGCGATCTCCGCATCGAGCTTTCGCTTAGCTTCACGCATATCTTTCAGTCGATTCTGCGTTTTCTCCATGTTCTCGGCATACAGCTTAGACTTGGCGATCTTTTCTTCTGTTGTCAGTTTTCTGTTACTCAATAGCATTCTCCTTTCCTTGAGGCGCAATTCTGCGCCTGCTGCATACGCAGCTATTCGCACACACGAAGGTTTGTTCGTGGGCGGCTCTCTTTCTGCACAACATGTGTACCCGTTTTAAGCTAACTACCCCCGGAGGGCGCACTTATACAAACCACGGAGGGTTTGTAAGTGCGCCAGA
>ERZ842401.3525-NODE-3525-length-19309-cov-4.940843_pt1 | contig 19309 bp, 20 predicted proteins | sample MGYA00521270_ERZ842401 | MGnify/ENA primary metagenome ERZ842401 (study PRJEB31892, sample SAMEA3878208) | bioreactor metagenome | biome: Moose rumen | place: Sweden | collected 2011-10 | study: EMG produced TPA metagenomics assembly of the PRJEB12797 data set... | reverse complement strand
ATTGTTAGTCTTTTTAATTTGAAATTTTTTTGATATAATATTTAAAGAAAGTGAGGTAATTATGACAAAGGTTTATTTTACAAAAAATATTAATGCAGATTCATTAATAAAAATTTATGAAAAATTAGGTGTAGAATTAAAAGGGAAAATAGGTGTAAAAGTATCAACTGGAGAAAAAGGTTCTAAAGGATATTTAAAAGCTGATTTAATAGGACCACTTGTACAAAAATTAAATGGTACAATTATTGAATGTAATACAGCATATCCTGGTGCTAGAAATAATGCAGAAGAACATTTAGAAGTAGCTAAAGAACATGGATTTACTACTTTTGCAAATGTTGACATTATGGATAGTGAAGGTGAATTTAAAATACCTGTTAATAAAGGTAAACATTTAAAATATGATATAATTGGTGATCATTTTAAAAATTATGATTCAATTATTAATTTAGCTCATGGTAAAGGTCATGCTATGGGTGGATTTGGAGCTAATTTAAAAAATCAATCAATAGGTATAGCATCTCGTAATGGTAAAGCATATATTCATTCATGTGGTCAAGATGAAAACCCTGATACTGCGTGGAATAGACCATATAAACAAATTGAATTTATTGAATCAATGGCTGAAGCTGCTACAGCTGTAAGTGATTATTTAAAAGAAAATAATAAACAAATTGTTTACATTACCGTAATGAATGCTTTATCAGTAGATTGTGATTGTGATAAAAATCAAGGAGATCCTGTAATGAATGATTTAGGAATTATAGCATCTTTAGATCCAGTAGCAAATGATCAAGCATTTATTGACATGATATGGAATAGTAATGATCCAGGATCTAAATTATTACAAGAGAGAATAGATAGACAAGAAGGAAGAGAAATACTTCCATATGCTGAATCATTAGGTTTAGGTTCAAGAAGTTATGAATTAGAAGAGATATAATAAAACAAAAAAGGTAGGTTTTATGAATAAAAAAATAGAAATATCTGATGATAGAATTTTAGATTTATATATTGGTGAAGGAATAATTAATATAAGTGAAGGATTTATAGTAGATGGAAATTTAAAAAAATATTATGATTTAACAAGAACTATGGATTATAGTTTTAATGCTTCTTCATATGATGATGAATATGAATTAAATGAAATTCAATTTGAATTTAATATAAAACATCCATTATATTCACCATTAAATAATTTATTAAATAATAAGAATACTTTAATAATAGATGATGATGACACAGTAGAATTAAATAAAAAATATATAAAAATTTCTAAAAATGAAGATAAAATTATCTTATCATTTATTAATGAATTAAGTGATAACCTTGAATTAGAAAAATTTAGTGTTTTTATTAAAAATATTATGTTTGATTTAAGAAGTAAAATAGATGATCAACAATTAGATACACAAGATAGATTGCATACTTTTTTTAGTGAATCAATTAAAACTATAAAAGAAGAATATCAACAAAATACGATTGAAAAATCTATAGTTAAAAGAAAAAAATAATATAAGGAGATTTTTATGTTATTATTATTTGGAATTATTTGGACATTTATTTCACTATCAATTTTGTTTATTCTAATTTATCTTGGAATAAAAGAATTGATTGTATATATTTTTATATCAATATTTGTAATAGTAGGTATAATTATGTTAGTAGTTGAAATTAAAAAATTAATTAAAGATAGAAATACTGATAAATATGGTGAAATAGTTTATGGAATAGTGAATAAAGTATATGAAAGTGGTACATATATAAATGGAGAAGCCGAGCAAAAAGCTGATATACTTGTTTATATTGAATCAGAAAATAGATTTGAAACTATATCAGAAATAGATGGATTAGGTGTCCCAATATATGAAGAAGATGCTTGCGTTAAATTAAAATATTATAAAGGTGATATTAATTTTATTGAAGAAATTTATGATCGTAGTTTAATACCATTAAATGTACAAAATTCTATAGAACAATATTTAAATAATAAATAAGGAGAAAAAGATGATTATAAAAGAAGTAGATAAAGTAGAAGAGGCAATAGAATGTGATAAACTTTTAACAAAATTAATAAATAATGAGAAAAAATACAATAAGAATATAAAAGATAATTATATTGTAAATAATTATTTTGAAAATTTATATACTAAAAATAATAATATTTTATATATTGCTTTAGAAGAAAATAAAATTATAGGATATATTTATGTAAGAATAATTACTTCGGATAATGGTCCTGAAATAGAACATGAATCTTTGATTGATGGATTATATGTACTAGAAGAATATAGAAATAATGGAGTGGCAACTTCATTAATAGAAAAGGCAAAAAAGTGGAGTATATCTAAAGGAGTAAAATATATTTCATTAAATGCTTTATGTAAAAATGATAATGCTTTATCACTATATAAAAAAGAAGGATTTAATGATTTTTCTTTAAATTTAAAATGTAATTTATAATTAATAATAATTTTAATAAAAAAAGATTGACAAACATATAATTATTGTGTATAATTTATAACGAAATCTGAAAAAAGGAAAGAGATGTATCCACATCCACCTGATTGCGTATAGTGATAGGTATAAAGCCAATTAATTAAATTAATATGCTTTTAAGTGGATACATTGTGTATTCACTTTTTTATGGAGGTGTCAGGTATCGCAAATAAAAATAAGGAATTGTATATTAATGAACAAATTCGTGCGAAAGAAGTAATGGTAATTGGTCCAAATGGAGAACATCTTGGTATTAAAAATATTAAAGATGCATTAACATTAGCAAGTTATGCTGGTTTTGATCTTGTACTTATAAGTCCAAATGCAAATCCACAAGTTTGTAAGATTATGGACTATAATAAATACAAATATGAATCAAAGAAAAAGCAAAAAGAAAATATGAAAAAACAAAGAGAATCAAATTTGGAAATAAAAGAATATAGATTATCCGTTACAATTGATGTACACGATTTTGAAACCAAAGTACGCAATTCATCTAAGTATTTAGAAAAAGGTCATAAAGTAAAAGTCTCTGTTAGATTTAAAGGAAGAGAACTTGCTCATCCAGAGTTAGGTCGTGAAGTACTAGAAAGATTTGCAGAACAAGTAAGTGATATTGCTAGTATTGATCAAAAACCTAAATTAGAAGGAAGATTTATGACTATGATGCTTATACCAAATAAAGAAAAATAGGAGGATTTATTATGGCAAAGAAAACACAAAAGACACATAAAGGAAATGCTAAAGTATTTAAAGTTAGACCTGGTGGAACAATTAAGATAGGAACACCTGGATCAAGACATAATACAGGAAAGAAAAATGCTGCTTCAAATAGAAAAAGTAGAGCAGGATCTTTATTAACTAAAGCAGATTACAAAAGAGTAAAAGATATAATATAGTAGGAGGAATAATATGACAAGAGTTAAAGGTGGAACAATACACCGTGCAAGAAGAAAAAAAATAATGAAAAGAGCTAAAGGTTACTTTGGTTCAAAACATAGATTATATAGAACAGCTAAAGAACAAGTTATGCATTCATTAAAATATGCATATAGAGACAGAAGACAAAAGAAGAGAGATTTTAGAAAATTATGGATTACAAGAATTAATGCAGCTTGTAGACAAAATGATATAAGTTATTCAAAATTTATTAATGGTTTATCAAAAGCTGGTATAAATATTAATAGAAAAATGTTATCAGAAATAGCTATTGATGATCCAAAATCATTCACAGCATTAGTTAATGCAGCTAAAGATGCTTTAAATGGAAAAGTAGTTAAAGAACAACCAAAAGCTGCTAAAGTAGAAAAAACAGTAAAAAAAGAAACTAAAGCTGAAGAAAAAACAGATTTATCTAAAATGACAGTTGCAGAACTTCGTGAATTAGCAAAATCTAAAGGAATAACTGGTGTCTCTACAATGAAAAAAGCTGAATTATTAGATGCTTTAAAATAATCATTTATTTGATTATTTTTTTATGCTATTATATTTATAGGTGATTGTATGATACTTAATGTAAGTGGTAGAACAGATGTAGTAGCATTCTATTGTAAATGGTTTATGAATAGATATAAAGAAGGATTTATTGATGTTAGAAATCCTTTTAATCCTAAAATGGTAAGTAGAATAAATTTTGATAATGTAGATTTAATAATGTTTTGTACAAAAAATCCTATACCAATATTAAATGATATAGAAAAAATAAATAAACCAATATTATTTCACATTACATTAACACCCTACAAATCGGATATAGAACCAAATGTACCACCAAAAGGATTAGTAATAGATGCTATAAAAGAATTATCTAAAAAAATAGGAATTGATAATATAGTAGTTAGATATGATCCAATATTTTTAAGTGAAAAATATAATTTAGAATATCATAAAAAAGCATTTGATAATATGTGTAATAAATTAAATGGATATGTAAATAAAATAATTGTATCTTTTATTGATGAATATAAAAATGTAAAAAATAATAAATATGAATTAAACTATAGAAAATTTAATGAAGAAGATTATAAAGAAATAGGGCAGTCATTTAGTAAAAGTGCTGCTAAGTGTAATATGACTGTTCAAACATGTTTTGAAGAAAAAAATTTAGTTGAATATGGATTTATAAAAGGAGATTGTATAAGTGCTGAATTAGCTTATAAATTAACTGGAAAAATATATAAGCCATGGAAGGCTAGAAAAGGTAATCTTTGTCATTGTGTAGAGATGGTTGATATAGGAGTGTATAATTCATGTAAACATTTTTGTAAATATTGTTATGCTAATTTTAGTGAAGTAAAAGTAGAAGAAAATTATGAATTACATGATCCAAATTCATCTTTATTAATAGGACATTTAAAAGATGATGATATTATAAAAGAAAGGATATAAGTATGGATTTTGAAAAATTAAGAGATGATTTAATAAATTATTTTGGAACAGCTTTATATTATAATCAAATGGCTATAATGGATTTACAAGAAGTAAAAGAAGCTACTGAAGAAGAATTAATAAAAATAGCTATAGAAAATAATTTTGATTTAGAAAGATATGAGATAAAAGAAAAATAAGGAATATATAGAAAAAATTTTTATTTTTTTATGCTGATATTAATTTTTAATACGTATTGGCGGTGGTGAAGATGATTTATATAACTGGAGATAAGCATGCTGATTTTAGAGAAGTATTTTATTTCTGTTATGCTAACGAAACTACTTTAGATGATATTTTAATAGTTTTAGGAGATGCAGGAATAAATTATTATGTAAATGAAAAAGATTATATGTTAAAAAATAGTTTATTACAATATCCAATAACATTTTTCTGTATTCATGGCAATCATGAAGAAAGACCAGAAAATATAAAGACTTATAAAACAAAAAAATTTTATGAAGGAATTGTATATTATGAAGAAGATTATCCAAATATATTGTTTGCTAAAGATGGTGAAGTATATAATTTCAATAATCATAAAGTTCTTGTAATAGGTGGAGCTTACAGTGTTGATAAATATTTCAGACTAGCTAGAGGATATAATTGGTATGAAAGTGAACAACCAAATGATAAGACAAAAAGCAAGATAAAAAAGGTCTTAAAAGATTTAGATAATAAAGTTGATATTATTTTATCTCATACTTGTCCTTATAAATATTTGCCAAGAGAAATGTTTTTAGAAGGAATAGATCAAAGTACAGTTGATAATTCAACAGAATATTTTTTAGATGAAATAGAAGAATCTACTGATTATAATTTATGGTATTGCGGTCATTATCATACAGATAAGGAAATAGATAAAATAATCTTTATGTTTCATAAAATTAAAGAATTTAAATAAGTAGGTTTAAAAAGGGTAACTCAGAATGATTAAAAATTAAACTAAAACAACACACAAATGTTGACTTATGTGTATTTTTAGTTTAAAAAGATTATAGGTGATGAAGTAATAAAATGCATATTAGAGTTTATAAAAACGTTTGAAATGGTTGTTATATAATAGTTGCACTATTCAAAATATAATGACTGAAATAAAAAATAAAATGATAGAATATGGAATTACTATAGATTAAATTATTTGAAGAAAAATTGCTATTTTTCTTTTTTTTTGCTATAATTTATAAAGGTGATAGCATGGCAAAATATGATGAAAGTTCTATAAAAATACTAGAAGGTTTAGAAGCTGTAAGAAAAAGACCTGGTATGTATATAGGATCAACAGATAAAAGAGGATTACATCATCTTATATGGGAAATAGTAGATAATGGAATAGATGAAGTAATAAATGGATATGGAAAAAGAATAAAAATTACATTAAACGAAGATGATAGTGTTACTGTAGAAGATGAAGGTCGTGGTGTTCCTGTTGGAATGCATGAAAGTGGTAAATCAACACCTGAAGTAATTTATACAGTATTACATGCTGGTGGAAAATTTGAAGAAGGTGGATACAAGGTATCAGGAGGACTTCATGGAGTTGGAGCATCAGTAGTAAATGCATTATCACGATGGTTAGAGGTTAGTATAAAACGTGATGGATATGAATATTATATTAAATTTGAAGATGGCGGTAAAACAACTATACCTTTGAAAAAATTAGATAAAACTAATAAAACAGGAACTAAAGTTACTTTTATGCCAGATGATAGGATATTTTCTACTACGCATTTTTCTTTTACTACTGTTTGTGAAAGAATGCAAGAATGTGCCTTTTTACTAAAAGGATTGACTGTAGAAGTAGAAGATGTTGCTGATAATAAAAAAGAAGTATTTCATTATGAACAAGGTTTAGAAGCATTTGTAGATTATTTAAATGATGGAAAAACTGCTTTACATAAACCAGTATTTTTTGAAGGCTCTAAAGATAAAATAAATGTTGAAGTAGCTTTTCAATATACTGATACTTATTCAGAAAATATCATATCGTTTGTTAATAATGTAAAAACAAATGATGGAGGAACTCATGAAGTAGGATTTAAGACAGCTATTACTAAAGTATTTAATGATTATGCTAGAAGTAATGGATTTTTAAAAACTAAGGATAAAAACTTTGAAGGAACTGATACAAGAGAAGGTTTAACTGCAATTATATCTTTACAAATACCAGAAGATTTACTTCAATTTGAAGGACAAACTAAAGGAAAATTAGGTACACCAATTGCTCGTAATGTTGTAGATAGTATTGTTACACAAAAACTACAATTCTTCTTAGAAGAAAATAAAGAAAGTGCAACAAAAATACTTGAGAAAATGTCAAAAAGTCGTAATGTAAGAGAAGCAGCAAGAAAAGCCCGTGATGAAGCAAGACAAGGTAAGGATAAAAATAAAAAAGAAAGATTTACTAATGGTAAGCTAACACCAGCTCAAACCAAAAATCCAAATAAGAATGAATTATTCTTAGTCGAAGGAGATTCAGCTGGTGGTACTGCTAAAACCGGAAGAGATAGAAAATTTCAAGCTATATTGCCACTTAGAGGTAAAGTATTAAATACGGAAAAAGCAAGACTTGATGAAATACTTAAAAATGAGGAAATAAATACAATGATTTATACAATAGGTGCTGGTATAGGAAGCGATTTTAAAGTAGAAGACTGTAATTATGATAAAGTAATAATTATGACTGATGCCGATGTTGATGGAGCTCATATTCAAGTATTACTTTTAACATTCTTCTATAGATATATGAAACCATTAATAGAAAATGGAAAACTTTTTATAGCAATGCCTCCTTTATATAAAGTAAGTTCAGGTAAAGAAGAATATTATGCATGGACTGAAGAGGATCGTAGATATTTAATTGACGATAAATTTAAAGGTAAACAAACTAAGACTCAAAGATATAAAGGTCTTGGTGAAATGAATGCAGAAGAATTAAAAGAAACAACAATGGATCCTGATAAAAGAAGTCTAATCAAAGTAAGTATTTCCGATGCTTCTTTAGCAGAAAAACGTGTAAGTGTATTAATGGGAAATAAAGTAGATCCAAGAAAAGAATGGATTGAAGAAAATGTAGATTTTACATTTGAAGATAATTATGCAATTTAACTTGCATTTTTTTCTTTTTTGTGGTAATATAAAGCCGATTTCGGAGGGGTATGTATGAATATAACTAATGAAATGAGGAATATTTCTAAATTAATTAAAGAATCTTTAATAGAAGAGAAAAATAATATTACTGAATCAAATTTAGGAATAGTTTTACATAAAAGTAAAAATTTAAAAAATTTATTAAATGAATTATTTTTAGATTTTAATAGTGATCGTGTAATAGATATAAGTGATTTAAATGAAATTTATGAATTATTTAGTGATGAATTATGTGAAAAATTAATTGATATATATTTAAAAAAGAAAAAATATAATATAGTAGATTTTAATGATTTAGAAGAACAAGATGATTTAGAAGAAGAACAAGATGATTTAGAGAAAAATATAAATGACTATGTCAATGATAACAATGTACCATTACCAGATACAGTTCATATGTATTTACATGATATAATTCAAGTTCCACTTTTAACACCTGAAGAAGAAAGAGAGCTTTTTATTAAGTATAATCAAGAAATAAATGAAAATTTTACTAAAGAAGAAAAAGAAGCAATAGGTAAAAAAATTGCGTCTGCTAATTTAAGACTAGTAGTTTCAATAGCTAAAAGGTATATAGGACGTGGTTTACTATTTGAAGATTTGATTGAAGAAGGTAATATGGGACTTTTAAAAGCAATTGATAAATTTGAAGTAGAAAAAGGTTATAAATTTTCCACTTATGCCACTTGGTGGATAAGACAATCCATTACAAGATCAATAGCTGATCAAGCAAGAACTATAAGAGTACCTGTTCATATGGTTGAAAGTATTAATAAAGTTGTTAGAGTTCAAAAAGATTTTTATAATGAAAATGGTTTTTTACCAAGCATAAAACAATTATCAGAAATTACAGGTTTTACAGAAGAAAAAGTAGATGATATTTTACGTGTTAATGTTACACCTGCTAGTTTAGAAAATCCTATTGGTGAAGAAGAACATGGTGTACAATCTGTTTTAGGCGATTTTATTACTGATGATAGTAAATCAACAGAAGAAGAAGCGATTCAACCAATATTAAAAGAAACAATAAAGGAAGTAATGGCAGATTTAACAGAAAGAGAAAGAGAAATATTAATACTTAGATTTGGATTAGAAGACGGAAATGCAAGAACATTAGAAGAAGTAGGAAAAAAGTATAAAATAACAAGAGAGAGAATAAGACAAATAGAAGCCAAAGCATTACGTAAATTAAGAATGCCAAGTAGAAGTAAAAAATTAGAGGGATTTTGGAAATAAAATCTCTTTTTTTGTTGATTAAAATTATTAATTACTTACCATTATATACATAGAATAATAATGGAAAGGATGATAATATGTTTAGTAATTTCACGGAAGAAGCAAGAAATGTAATTGTAAAAGCAAAAGAAGAAATGCAATTATTAAAACATCCATATGTAGGAAGTGAACATTTATTACTGGCTATATTAAAAACTGATAACAATGTAAGTAATAGTTTAAAAGACCATAATATTACTTATCAAAAAATAAAGGAAGAGATAATTAATATAATTGGAATAGGTAGTAAAGAAAGTAATTGGTTTTTATATACACCACTACTTAAAAGAATATTTGAAACAGCTATAATTAATAGTAAAGAAGCAAATAGTGATGTTACTATAGAAAGTTTATTTAATGCTTTATTAGAAGAAGGAGAAGGAGTAGCAATACGTATTATGTTAGGTATGAATATTAATTTAGAAGAATTATATAACGAATTTTCTTATAACATAAAACCAAAACGTAAAAAAAATAAAAAATTACTTATAGATGAAATAGGAATTGATTTAAATAAAAAAGCTTTAAATAATGAGTTAGATCCAGTAATAGGAAGAGAAGAAGAAATAAAGAGACTATTAGAAGTATTATCTAGAAGATGTAAAAATAATCCTATTTTAATAGGAGAAGCTGGAGTAGGAAAAACTGCTATAGTTGAAGCCTTAAGTAGAATGATAGTAAATGGTAATGTACCTATATCACTAAAAAATAAAAGAATAATTAATTTAGATATGGCAAGTTGTGTTGCGGGAACTAAATATCGTGGTGAATTTGAAGAAAGAATGAATAAAATAATAAAAGAATTAGAAGAAAACGATGACATAATATTATTTATTGATGAAATTCATACACTTGTAGGAGCCGGTGGAGCAGAAGGAGCTATTGATGCATCAAATATATTTAAGCCTGCTTTAGCACGTGGTAAATTAAGAGTTATTGGAGCTACTACTACAAGTGAATATAAAAAATTTATTGAAAAAGATGGAGCTTTAGATAGAAGATTTCAAAAAATAGAAATTAATACACCAGATAAAGAAAAAACAAAAGAAATATTATTAAATTTAAAAGAAATATATGAAAAATATCACAATGTAATTATAAATGAAGCTATAATTGATACTATAGTTGAATTATCAGAAAAATATATTTATGATAGATATGAACCAGATAAATCAATAGATATATTAGATGAAGTATGTGCTAAAGTTAGCTTAAAAGAAACAAAAGATATTAAAAAATATAATGAATTAAAATTAGAATATAATTTAATTAATAATAAGAAAAAGGATTCTATTATCAAAAATAATTTTAAATTGGCAAGTATCTATAAAGAACAAGAAAATAAGCTACTAAATGATATTAATAATTTAGAATTAAAATTATATTCAAAAACTAAAAAGGAAGTATCAAAAAAAGATGTAGCAAATGTGATAAATATTAAAACTAAAATACCTGTTTATGAACTTTTAAATGAAACAAAAACAACTATTAAAAATATAGAAACTAAACTAAAAAATAATATAATTGGTCAAGATAAAGCTATTAAAGAAGTGTTAAATAATATGAAAAAAATAAAACTAGGTTTTAAAGAAAAAAATAAATGTTATTCATTTATGTTTATAGGTGGTAGTGGTGTAGGAAAAACAGAATTATCAAAATTAGTAGGGGAATGTTTGGTTGGCAAGAATAATATCATTAAACTAGATATGAGTGAATATGTAGAAGGATATAGTGTAAGTAAAATAGTAGGATCTGCTCCTGGATATATAGGATATAATGATAATAAAAATATCTTAGAAGAAATAAGAAATAAACCATATTCGGTATTAATATTAGATGAAATAGAAAAAGCACATCCTTCAGTTATTAATTTATTTTATCAAATATTAGATGAAGGGAAAATAAAAGATTCAGTAGGAAGAACTATCCGATTTGATAATGTTACAATTATTATGACATCAAATATAGGATTTGAAGATATTTATGTAGGATTTAATAATAAAAACAATGATATAGTTACTTCTAAATTAAAAGAATATTTTAATACATCTTTTATAAATAGAATAGATAGTACTATTATATTTAATGAATTAACTGAAGATAATATAAGATACTTAATTAATAAAAAAATAACTAAATTAAAAAATAAATATAAATAAAAAAATATAAATTTAATTATTAATAAATAAATTATAAATGAAATAATAGAATTATCAAATTATAAAGAATATGGTGCTAGAAAATTAGATAAAATAATCAAAAATAATATAGAAACAATTATAATTGATAACGTTATAAATAATAAAAATAATATTAAAATAAAAACAATAAAAGAGAAAATAAAAAACTGATAAAATTTATCAGTTTTCTTCTTTTAAAGTAGGAATAGTACTGTCAAAATCAACGGCATTTGGCTCTGTACCTTTAATATAATACATTATAGTCGCATTTTTAGTATTTTTATCAGCAATTTCTCCAGTTATTGGATTTACTAAAACTCCAACTACATTATTAGGTGTTTTATACCATTTTTCTTTTTTATCTTTTAAATATCCTTCTGCTATGTCAACCCAAATATTTTTTAAAATAGTACCATCTTTATCAACTGTTTCTTTATTATCATCATATCCAACCCAACCACCTATTAAAATATTAGGATTATAACCAAATATTAAGTGATCAGTATCAGTAGTACCTGTTTTTATAGCATATTTTTTAGTTATTTTATTAGCAATATTTATACAAGTAGGGTAGTTATAATCAATTAGATTTTTATTATAACAATTAGATAATAATTCATTTAAAATATAAGTAGTACTTTTATTTAATATTTCTTCTTTATCTTCTTTATATTTATATAAAACATTACCATTCATATCTTCAACTTTGTTAATAAAATGAGGAGTTATTTTATAACCACCACTAGCAAATACACTATATCCTTGTATCATTTCAAGTAAATTTATTTCTTCTGTGCCTAGAGCTAATGATGGTATAGGATCTAATTTAGAATTAATACCTATTCTTTTAGCAAATTCTACAAGGTTTTCTTCTCCTAAGAATAAATGAGTTTTAACAGCAAAAATATTATCTGAATATGATAGAGCAGCAGCTAAAGTAATTGGTTTATTAGCATACACATCATTATAATTTTTAGGTGAATATGTTTTGTTTCCTGAAAAAGTAAAAGTAGTTTTTTCACTTGTAAAAGTAGTGGTAGAAGTAAATCCATTTTCTAAAGCACTATAATATAAAAATGGTTTCATAGTAGATCCAACTTGTCTTTTAGAAGAAATAACTCTATTATATTGACTTTTGTTATAATCTTTACCACCTGCAGTAGCAAGTATTTTACCATTTTTAGGATTCATCACAACAATGGCTGTCTCTAAATCAGAATCACTTAAATGTTTTTTGATAGCTTCATCTATTAAGCTTTGTGCATTAGAATCATAATTAGTATATATTTTAAGGCCACCAGTTTTTAAAAAACTTTTTGGAATATCTTTAATAGATTTAAGTTCATTTAATACTGCATCACTATAATACATCATCGTAGATGAATTAGATTCTTTTTTAATACCTACATAATCTAATTCAGTATTATAAGCTTTTTGCATTTCACTTTTTGTTATATAGCCAGAACTTTCCATAGCCTTTAATATTAATTTTTGCCTTTTTTTCGCCTTTTTTTCATTTACAGTAGGAGCATAATTACTAGGTGATTTAGGAATACCAGCTAACATAGAAGCTTCCGCTAGTGTCAGATCTTTTGCAGATTTATCAAAATAATATTTACTAGCATTCTCTATACCATATATTCCACCATAATTAATAGTATTTAAATAACCTTCTAATATTTCATCTTTAGAATAATGTACTTCAAGTCTTATAGTTAACCAAGCTTCTTCTAATTTTCTTGACCACTTTTTATCAAAATTTAAAAATAAGTTTTTAGCATACTGTTGCGTAATAGTAGAAGCCCCTTGTACTGTTTTACCTCTTGTAATATTTATAAGCATTGCCTTACTTATTCTTAAATAATCAAAACCTAAATGTTTATAAAAATTTTTATCTTCAGCCGCAATAGTCGCATTAACTAAATCATCAGAAATATCATCTAATTTAATCCATTCATTATTTTTATTATTTAATAATTGTTTATCTTTATCATATAAATAATATCCATTCGCAGAATTTATTGCAAGTTTAGGTGATGCCTTAGCGTATACATATAAACCAATATAAAAAAGTATAAAAATTATGATCAATATTAATAAAATAATAAATATTCTTTTAATAAATTTTTTAATATTAATCACCTCACTATATTTATTATTAGATTTTTTTTAAAATTTATAATAAAAAAATAAAAATAGTAATGATTTAACATATCTAAAAGAAAAATCTTACAGATATGTAATATTTGTTTAAGCAGATTTAGAAAATCTGTATACTTTTTTGTTCAAATTATCTATATCTGTTATTTGACTAAAAAAATAAAATAGATATAATCAGTTATAAAGTTTAAAGGAGAAAAAAATGAACAATTTACAAAACTATGATAAAACAATATTTGAAAGTATAAAACATATTGATGAATTTGGTAATGAATGGTGGAGTGCTAGAGATTTACAAAAAGCATTACAATATATAGAATGGAGAAAATTTATTAATGTAATAGAAAAAGCCAAAATAGCATGTAAGAATAGTAAAAATAATAGTGGATACGATTTTGTCCATGTTGACAAAATCGTAAAAGCAGGAGCAACTTATAAAAAAATAGAAGATTATAAATTATCACGTTATGCATGTTATCTAATAGTTCAAAATAGTGATCCTAGAAAAAAAGTAATAGCTTTAGGTCAAACTTATTTTGCTGTTCAAACTAGACGACAAGAATTGTTTGATGAATTAACTGAAGATGAAAGACGTTTAGATTTAAGAAAGAGAGTAAGAAAAAGTAATTATGGATTAAATAGGACAGCTGTTAATAGTGGAGTTAAAAATCTTGCAGAATTTCATAATGCTGGATATAAGGGTTTATATAATGGAGAAACAGCAGATGATATATTTAAAAGAAAGAAGCTTAATTATAGAGAAGATATATTAGACAATATGGGAAGTGTAGAATTAGGAGCTAATTTATTTAGAATAACACAAACAGATGATAAATTAAAAAGAGATAATGTAGATGATGAATATACGGCAAATAGTGTTCATTATAATATGGGAAGAGATATTAGAAAATTTATAAAAAATCAAGGTGGAATTATGCCAGAAGTCATATGTGCAAAATGACACGTAATAAAATTCTTGATTTACTTACCTTTAAAAGCATTTATAAAATTAATATTATCTTATCAATATTAAACTAAGAGTAAATTATTTTGATTAGCAGTAGTGATATGTTTAATTACATATCTTTTATATTATTTGATTTAATAATATTAAAAAGTTTTATATAATGAAATATAATTTAAAATTAAAGAGTATGAAATAAATTTTAAAAATATGATATAATTAAACAGACAGATAAATATTAATTTGAAAGTGAGATTATATATGATTAAAACAAAAATAGAATATCGTAAATTAGATTTATCTAATTATAAGGAAGCTATTAGTCTTCAAAAATCAATATTTCCTTTAGAGGAAGGAACATTTAATATATTACAGAGTATAGATTTTAATTTATTTAAAGAAATTACTAATATTGATTATGATTTAAAATTTTTAGAATACTATTTAATGTATGTAAATGATAAAATAGTTGGTATATCAGGTTTATATCAAATTTCTAATTTTAATAATGAATTATGGCTTGGATGGTTTGGAATAGATAAAAAATATCGTAATAATGGTTATGGAGAAAGGTTATTAAAATATACTATTGATAAAGCTAAAGGTATGAATGTGGCTGTGCTTAGGCTTTATACGGATTATAATGATAATTTTAATGCTGTGAAATTATATGAGAAAATTGGTTTTACTGGTGAAAAATATACTAATGAACCTTTAGATTATGACTGCAGAATATATTCATTACCATTAAATGAAAAAAAGTTAGAATTATGGAATAATAGATATGCTGGTGTAAAAGGATATGATGAATTTGAAAATAGTTTAAATAAAGAGAAAGTACTTAAACAATATGATATGTATTTAAAAAGTATTAGTAATTAATAAGAAAAATATAATATGTATGTAAATGGTGGTATTTATGAACTATGATTTATTGAATAATATGATAGAATATATTGAAGAAAATTTAACTGAAGATATAAAATATAGCAATTTAGCAAGAATTGTTGGTGTATCAGAATATTCACTTCAAAGAATATTTGTGTTTTTAACTGGTATATCACTTTCTGAATATATTAGAAAGAGAAGATTGAGTAAAGCTTTTGAAGAATTAAAAACAACAAATATAAAAGTAATTGATTTAGCACTCAAATATCAATATGAATCTACTATATCATTTTCTAGAGCATTTAAGAAACTATTTGGAATCACGCCTAGTGAATGTAAAACGAATAATAAACAATTTAAATCATTTCCTATTTTAAAATTTAATAATAATGATAATTATAGTGAGTTAGATTATGAAATAAAAGAGATTGATAATATTGAAATTTATTGTAAAAAAGTTGTATCAGATAGGCATGATGATTCTTTATATAATATCAGAAAACTATATAAAGAAATAAAGGAAAATGGATTACATAAGAAATTTAATGAAGTTGGACAATATGGAGTATCGTTTCATAGAAAAAATAAATATATATATTTAGTTGGTTGCGAAATAAAATATAAAGATACTGAAAAATTTGTAATTCCAAAAGGCAAATATGCAATATTTAATGTTGGCTCAAGAGAACAAAAGGATATAGTTAAAACTGATAATGCAATTTATTCTAGATGGCTTCCTTCTACTAATTATAATATTATGGAAGATATGCACATTGAATTATATACCGAGAATAATTGTTATATTTATATACCAATAATAGAAGATAAACAAAATTAGAATCAGATTTGTTTATCTTTTTTTATTTCATTTATGTAAAATTGTATAAAAGGAGTATCATATTTATGAAAAGTAAAGTAAAAATAGTTTTAGCTAAAGAAAATGATATGGATGTAATTCATGATATTTTAATTGAAAGATGTCAATGGTTTATTGATAATAATATTAATCAATGGAAAATTAATTGGTATCCTAATAAATATAATAACGATTATTTTTTAAAACAGATGAAAGAAAACTTTTTGTATGTAGCAAAGATTAAAAATGAAGTTGTTGGAGTGATGTTACTTAAAAAAATTGATGAAGAGTATTGGAATAATGATAATAATTCCTATTTTTTACATCATTTTGCAACAAAATTAGGAAATAAAGGAATCGGAAGTATCATGCTTGAATTTGCATATAAAAAGTGTTTAGAAGATGGAAAAGAATATTTAAGATTAGATTCATGGGGTAGTAATGATGGTTTAACAAAATATTATGAAAATATGAATTTTGTAAATGTTAAGACAGGTGGGAAAGGAGTATATAAATATAAATTATGGGAAAAGAAAGTAAAATAATAATAGGAATTGTTGCAAAACATAGAGAAGAAGATAAAGATTTAATAAGACAAGATTCACGAATAAGAGATGAAGTAAAACAAGCAGTATTTGATAATGGAGCAGCTGCAATAGGAATATTATCACCAAACGAAAAAGTACAAATGACAGGAGACGAGTGGTTTAATTATGAGAAATTTTTAGATAAAGAAAATATAATTAATCAAATAGAATTATGTGATGGTATTATTTTACAAGGTGGAAATACTAATGAATCATTTGAACCATTTATTGCTAGATATTGCTATGAAAATGACATTCCATGTTTGGGAATATGTGCTGGTCAAAATAGCATTGCAAGAGCATTAAATGGAACTATTGGAAAAGTCAAAAATCCAGAGAAACATGATAGTTCATTTGATAATTATGTTCATCCAATATTTATTGATGAAAAATCTAAATTTTATCAGATTATAAAAACAGAAGAAACTATGGTTAATTCAAGACACAGAAGATTTGTTGAAAAATGCCCTAAACTAGATAAAGTTGGTTTTTGTGATGATAATTATCCAGATGTTATTGAATCAAAAAATAAGAAGTTTTATATTGGTGTAAGATTTCATCCAGAAAGTTTATATAAAAAAGATGATAAAATGAATAATATATTTAAAGAATTTATTGATAGTTGTAGAAAGAAGGATTAAAATGGAATTAAATGAAGTAATTGTTAAAAGAAAAAGTATAAGAAAGTATACTAATAAAGAAATAAGTAAAGAAGTGATAGAAAGTATAATTGATAGTGCCAGATTAGCACCATCAGCAAAAAATAGACAACCTTGGAATTTCGTAGTAGTACAGAATACAATTAAAAACAAAATAGCAGATATGATGATAAAAAAAGAAAATGAGTTGTTGCAAACAACAGATAGAAAAGGTAGTTCTGTTATTAATACTGCTAGAATAATAAAGGAGGCATCTGTTTTAATTCTAGTATTAAAAGAATATGATGAAAATTGGATTATAGGAGATTGTCTTTCAATAGGTGCTGCAATAGAACATATTTGTCTTAAAGCAACTGATTTAGGATTAGGTTCACTTTGGATAGCAGATACAGTTTATGTTCAAAAAGATATTGCAAAATTAGTAGGACATGAAAATATGCAAGTAATATCTGCAATTTCTATAGGTTATTCAGATCAAGAACCTAATCGTAGACCAAGAAAAGAATTAGAAGATATATTGGAGTGGTATAATGAACAATAAAATATTAGATTTTTATAAACAAACAAGTTTATATACGGATTTGTAAATTACAAGATATAGAAAAATCTAATAATGAAAGTAAAAATGTTTATGATAGATTAAAAGAAATAGAAAAAATAATAAATGAGCCAACTACTTTAACTGAATTTAATCGTGAAGTTTTTGATACTATTGTTGAAAAAATTATTGTCGGTGAAGTTTCAGAAAATGGAGAAGTCAAACCTAATGTAATTAGATTTGTTTTAAAGACAGGTACAGAATATAAAAATATACTAAATAATAACAGAAATAAAAATGTGTCATTAAGTACAAATGCCAGAAGAATTAGAAATACCAAATAAATCAATAAAAGAAATAGAAAAAGAACAAAAGATATTAGAAAATTCTAGACAAAAATAAAAAATAATGTATAATACTAACTTGAGGAGATACTATGGATTTTATTGATGAAAATAGGAATTATATAGTTTCTAAATTTAATGAAAAAGATTTAAAAGAATATTTAAATTTTTTAAACAATTATCTAATAGAATATCGAGATAAAATAAATTTAAATAAAAAAATTACATTTGGTCTTGAATTTGAATATGAACATAGTAGTAAAATAGCTACAGATAAATTTGTAAGAGAAAATTTAAAATCATATAATTCAACTTATGAAGAAGATTTTAATTCTGGTGGTGAAATAATTTCACCTGTTTTAATCGATAGTATAAATACATGGTTAGATGTAAAAAGAATATGTAATTATCTAAAAGAAAAAAACGCTACAGTAGATGAAAATGCTGGAGCTCATGTTCATGTAGGAGTATCAGAGTTAGGTAAAGATATTGAAAGTTTTAAACAATTTTTATTACTATATATAGCATATGAACATATAATATATCGATTTGCTAATGGAGAAAGAATTGATGCAAGATCAAATCAAGTTGCGGTTGCCTACCCAATATGTATAACATATAGCGAATTTTATAAAGAAATATTAGATACTAAAGATTTTAATGAAATGAAACAAGTACTTGCTTTAAATTTTAATAGATTTCAAGGACTAAATTTAAATAATATTAGATTTAAAAATATTACAAAAAATTCATATAAAAATACCATTGAATTTAGAATGGCT
>ERZ842401.3524-NODE-3524-length-19328-cov-5.194936_pt1 | contig 19328 bp, 19 predicted proteins | sample MGYA00521270_ERZ842401 | MGnify/ENA primary metagenome ERZ842401 (study PRJEB31892, sample SAMEA3878208) | bioreactor metagenome | biome: Moose rumen | place: Sweden | collected 2011-10 | study: EMG produced TPA metagenomics assembly of the PRJEB12797 data set... | reverse complement strand
GCAAGGATCTTAACTTTTAAAAAGACTTTTCTAAGTTAATTGGACAGCAATGATCGATTTTCTTTGCGTAAGTGATAACGACAGCCGAGACCTTTTCGCCGTCACCGAACGATTCCGCAACCGTCGCGACTTTTTTGATTCCCTTTTCGGCGGAAACAGATTTCGCCGCTGAAAACGCAAGAACCGCGCACAAGGCACAAGCCGCCGTCATAATCAGTTTTTTTGTATTCATATTTGAACCTCCTGTCTCATTTTCCGTTGATTTATTTCGCGCTCAAAAATGCAAACACTTGTGCTAGATTTTCGTCCGTGTAGAACGCGCTGTCCATGTGTTTTGCGCCCTCAATCGTGCTGAAATGTACCTTTTCGTTTCCGATGACGGAAGGCAGTCGCTCAGCAAGATTTTTCGACTGTGTGTAAGGAACACTCAGGTCGCCCGTGCCCGCCTGAATCCACACTTTGATGTTGCTTGGAATCGCATTTTTGTAGCTTTCCCAGTAAGTTCGGTAAGTCTCCGCTTTGTTCGCGCCAACCGCCTGACCAAGATACTTGCTCTCAAAGGAATTTTCGCCTGAATATTTCGTGCCTTCTTTTCCGAGCGCGGCAAATTCTGAATCCATCGTGTAGAACTCAATCGGTCCGTAAAAATCGACCGCCGCCTTCACCGCAGAAGAAACGCCCGCATTGTCCGTGGCTTCAGTCACTACATCTCCGTTCAGCTCAGTGACTGTCGGAGTGAGTGCGGTCATCACGGCGAGATATGCGCCTGCGCTTTCGCCCCAAATGGTGATGTCGTTCGCATTCAATTTGTAGCGGTCAGCATTCGCTCGGATAAAACGAATCGCCGCTTTCACATCGGAAAGCGCACCAGGAAATTGAGCCTCGCCAGACTTTCGGTAATCAATCGAAACGACCGCATAGCCGTGTGCCACCGCGTACTGTGCCGCCGGCTCAATCACCTTCATCTTCTGATTTTGGAACGCAAAACCACCGCCATGCACGAGCGCAATCACGGGGAAGCTTCCGTTTCCTCTCGGAATGTAGATGTCGCAGACCTGTGAATCTGATTGCGATGCGTATTTCACATTCTCGAAAACCTCAGCCGCTTCCGTTTTAAACAATTCTGTCACAGGCTTCATAGCATCGTTCGCCCATGCGCCACCTGTTCCCGTTGCGCCCTCTGCGCTTGGCTTTGTGCCCGCCGCCTCTTTTGTGGAAGCACAGCCCGAAATCAAAATCGCCGTGCCCAAAAGTGCCGTCATTCCAATAGCAACATGTGTTTTTTTCATACAAATCTCCTTGAAAAAAGATAAAAGAAAAAGCCGCACGCTCATAAGTAAACTGGACTTATGCCGTGCGGCTGCTCGTTATGATTTAAATGTAATGCGATGAATCAGAAAAATCAACACGAAATTCGATAAACTTGTGTTATAATTTTGATGCCGTGATTTTTTGGGAACTTTATACAGGTATGATGCACTCTTCCTCATAAAAAGGAATCAGACCGTCGTGTGTGAGGAATTTCATATTCTCGGATTTTGCCTGACAGATAAGCATTCGGTCGAACGGGTCTTTGTGCGGCTTTTTCGCATTTTCGGAATAATGCAATGTTTTCAGCAAGAAAATATGTTCTGACTTCAACGGCATAAAAATCATATCGGAAACACGGCACAATTCGTCAAGGCGGTTGCTTGAAAAAGGGAAATCGTCAGGGCGAACCAAGCATTTTATTTCCGATTCCCAAATGCTTACTGGGCTGTAATAAACCGTGTTGTTTTTGTCTTCAATCAGGTTGCGTGCTTTGTCTGAAAGCCTTTTGTCATTTGTATGAATCCATGCCAAAATATGCGTATCAAGAAGAATCCTCATATTACACTCCAAACATTTCTGCTATTTCATCATCACCAAGATTAATATCATCGGGATATTTGAATTCCCCTTTTGCAAGCCCAAAAATTGGATGCCCCGACGGTTTTCTTTCCGTGGTTTCGGCTGGCGCGGATTTCGGAAGAGTCAAAAGCAAATCCAAAAATGACGAGACTTGCTCAAAATATTGTTCGGGAACCGTCTTCAATTTCTTTTCTAAAACTTCGTATGACATGGCGACCTCCTGCACAAATCAGTATAGCACAAAAGTTTGTGTTTGTCGTATAAAAATATCGTGCAGATTGTCTGCATTTAAACTTGTGTGGTATTCAAGGTATGAGTTCTACAGTCCGTTGATTGCGCTGTCGAGCCACGTATAGCGAGCGTTGCACCAGTCAAGCATGTAATCCACTTCGCTCTGATACGTGGTGCGGTCGGCATATCCTGCGGCATTCGGCCAGACATATTTGCCGAGTATGTTCCATTTTGCGAAGTTGTATTCCGCTGAAATCGAAATACTATCCGCAAGAGCGGGAAGCTGGCTGTTCACTGCCACATATATATCTGACTTCTTTTCATTCCAGCGAGATTTTACCTTTGCCACAAACTCGGGGTCTTTGACAAGGCGCGCAATCCATTTTGCACTTTTAATCCACCAGCCTGTGGGATTGTCGCAGTTATTGTAATTTATGTTTCCAAATCCGATGTCAAAATCCCAGTTCGGACCTAAATGTAATGTGCCGTCGCTTGGGTCGTAATAGATATAAACAGATGAAAAGAATATCGCATCATTGTTCTTCGCGAATTCATTGGCAATAAACCAGTCGATTGCCGCATCCTCGTCAATGTATTTTCGCCAGCCGCTTTCTGCATCGTTAAAATTTTCTCCGTAGAGTACATCTTCTGCATTCTGTACGAGCGTCTGTACATGCGATTGAATTTCAGATGAAACTTCATCGGGGTCTTTGAGCGTAAACGGTTTTCCGCCATATGTGGTGGAAAAATAAAAATCGGCATCTTTTCGGGCATCAACTTCAAGAATGAATCCGCCGTCATACAAATCCTTTACCCCATCACCGTTTGCGTCAGTGACCTTGCTTTCTTTCCCGCTCGCAAGATAGTCTTCAACATCGGCAATGTCCTGCGTTTCTATGCGCCCGTTAGAAAGCGTGATTTTTTCACAGAAAATGTAATTTCCCTGATATTCGCCGTTCACCACAACATCGACAGGGAAAAATGACGGATTCCACCCTGCATTAAATAATTCCGTTCCCAAAACCGACGCGAATTTGTTACGCAAGAGAGATTTGTCTGAGTAATTTGCTATGATGCACCATTTCTTCGCCGATGGACGACCAAAGAACGACTGTTTTGAATCAAACTTGATGTTATAGCCTTTTTTGGGCATTCCCCATGAGGAGTTTCCGCGACCTTTAATTCCTTCCTTCGCCTTACTGAATGTATATGAAAAATCGCCATACTCTTGCGAAATCAATTTCATTGAACCAAGAACATAAGCATCGCGTGTAATTGCGCTCGTTGCAACATTTGTGTCCAAATACAATGTTGGCAGCCCCGTGCATGCCACGCTCACCACATCGGAAATCGTCGCGGCGGATTCAATAGTGTCGTTTTCACCAGCGGGGAGAATCGCGGTCGCCACGCAGTAGAAATAGGAGATGCCCTTCTCCGTGAATGCGGGCGTTATCAGCGTTGCTGAATTTGCGTTTTCCATGAGCGTTCCGCTTGCCGCCGTGCCGTCCGCGCTTTTGTACCAACGGTATGACACATTATAGCCAGCCGCATCCGCCGTACACGAAAGCGTGATGCTCTGATTGTACGGAGCAACACTCATCTTTGGCGGCTGTTCGGTGAAAGTTGGGGCGGAATTTTTCAGGTAGGCAGTTGTGAGCCATGCCGTTGCGCTTGTAACGCTTGCGCTTTTTGTTCCTCCGTCACCGTTGTCCTCAATAGTATTTGTGATAACACAATAGTAGCCCGTTTTACCGACTTTGCTTTCAGTGAGCCGAAGTTTTGATTCCGCTGCGCCTTCAATTGCCGTTCCTTCGCTCTCTCCTTCCAAAACCGAATACCACTGATAGGTCAAAATCCCCTCGTCTGCCGTGTACGCGCCCACCGAAAAGACATGAATCGCAGGGATAATCGCCTCTGCGTCGGCTGGCTGGGAGGTGATTACGGGCATGTTTGCGTTGACTACATCTTTTGAGACAATCGCCGCATTCGTTTTTATGCTCGCACTTTTTGTTCCGCCGTCACCGTTGTCCTCAATCGTGTTCGTGACGACGCAGTAGTAGAATCCCAGCGTATCTGCCCCAATCGTGCTTTTGTAGCTTGATTCGCTCGCGCCTTCAAGGGCGGTCGCTTCCCCGTCCTCGCTTGCTGAAAAATACCACTGGTACGAGAGCGTTCCGCCGTCAGAGGAATATGCAATGACGGAGAGCGAGAATTCCGCACCGAAGTCAGCGGTCACATTAGCTGGGTGCTGAGCCAAAACCGGCTCCTTCGCATTAATCCACTCTGAGACCGTGTAGGTGATTCTCGGCGAAATGACCGAACGCTTGCTTGAGCCGAGTTTGTTCGTAATCACGCAATAATAATAGAAGATTCCGACACTTTGCGTTTGCGGTGTAAAACGTGCGTCCGTTGCGTCAGAAATCGCCGTGCCCTCAGCAATTTTTGATTCGGCGGCGTACCACTGATACGATAGCGTTCCCTTGTCGGAGACCGAAACACCCACCGAAAGTTCCTTCGCAATGTTCAGCACGGTGGAGACATCGCCTGAAATCGACGTGATAGTAGGAATCTGCGCGTCCGGGTCAGAATCAACGGAAGACGAGCAGGAGCTAAGACTAAAAAACGGAAGCAGAATCAAAAAGATGAAGCTCAGATTCTTCAAAAGCGATTTTGGATTCATGGTAAAATCTCCTTGCACCGTAATTTCAACTGTTTTATATGAAATTACGAAGCAAACAAAGTCATTTTCACTTTATTTATACAGTAGATTTTACTTTATTTCAAGAATTTTATAAGGATATACAGTTTTATTTCTGTTTTTAGCGCAAGGAAAAGCACCATAATCATTTTATGACACTACAGGAAATTTTCATTCATAACCTGCGTTATTTCAGAAAGCAAAACGGTATGACACAGAATGATTTGACCCTTGCGCTCAACAAAGGCTACAATTATATAAACGGAATTGAGCAGGGGCGTTCTTTTCCTGCACCAAATGTAATAGAAGAAATCGCGAAAATCTTAAAAATCCGAGCCGTACAATTGTTCGATGAAAATGCGACTCCTCAAACTTCGATTCTTTCCGACCGGAACAAATTTATTTCTGACCTTGCGGACAAAGTGTATGAGCGAATGAAAACCGATATGCGGGAAAATCTTTCAGATACGCTCTCCGAACTGATATAAAAAGGGCGGCTCCATTTAGGTTGTCCAAGAAGTCGCCCTTTGGTTTCAGAACTCTTTTTGTACCGTTGGTAAGGCTTGCTCCCAGATGCTTGCCATGTATTTGTAACCGTCCTGGTTGGGGTGGATACCGTCCTTGCACATGAGCGTGCGGTAGTCAGGTGCGCAAAGCATTGCCTTTCGCATGTCCACAAGCTGTACGTCATGCGCGTGGGCGTATTTCACAAGGCTCAGATTGTACAGCTCGTGATTGCGGTATGGGCGCAGTGGGTCGCCCTTACATACGTTCAGCACCGCTTCCTTGTTCTGTCCTTCCGAAATATGCTCGAACCACCAGTCTGCAACCAGCGGCGGCATGGTCATGATGAGCGGTGTTATTTTTGCGTCGCGGCATTTTTGTACCGCCTCGTCCGTCATGCGCATAAAGTCCGCAAGCGCTGTTCGTGGCTCATGCTGTGCCTCTGGCGCGGCGCTTACCGCGGTCCAGTCGTAGTCGCAGTCGTTGCCCCCCGACTCAATGATGGCAAGGTCGCCGACGATTCCCTTTTCTATATCTTTTGTCAGGCGGCGGAGCGTCTTTGTCATGATGCTTCCAAAAACGCTCTGATTGTTCAGTTCAAAGCCCAGCGTACGGCTTGCAATCACAAGGCTGCTTTCTTCTATTATATCAAAAAGGTGTCCGGTTCCCATGCCGGTCACTGCCCCCTTCAATATTGAGTCTCCGTACGCGCTTATTTTTTGTATTCCGTTCTGCATGATGCCTCCAGATGCCGCTTGCCTACAGCTCGTATTCTTCTCCGTATTTTATGGTGGTTACGTTTGGATAACCGTGGTCGTTCAGGTACTTCGTAAAGAATTCCTGCGCGTCCTTTTCTCCGTGAACAAGGAATATGTTCTTAAGCCGGCTTGTGTCTATGCTGTCAAGCCACGCGGTCATTTCCGTGTAGTCGGCATGGGCGCTGAACGCGTTAATCTGCTCAATCTTTGCCTTAACTTGGTATACGTCGCCCAAAATGTTCACTTCCTTTGCGCCGTCGCGGATTTTTCGCCCCAGCGTATTTTCGGACATATACCCTACGATGAGCACGGTGTTCCGCTCGTTTCCAATCTCGTTTGCAAGGTGATACAGGACGCGGCCGGCTTCGCACATGCCGTCTGCCGAGATGATAATCATTGGGCCTTCTTTTTGGTTCAGCGCCTTTGACTCTTCCACGCTGTTGGTGTATGTAAGCGAGCCGAATCCAAACGGATTTTTGTGATGCTTAAGGAATGCCTCGTTTACGCTTTCGTCGTAGCATTCCGGATGAACGCGGAACACGCTGGTTGCGTTTGAAGCCATAGGCGAGTCCACGTAAATTGGAATGACGGGAATTTTCTTTTTGTCTGTAAGAAGATGAAGGTAGAACACCAGCTCCTGGGCGCGCTCAATGGCGAACGACGGAATGATAATCTTGCCCTTCTTTGCGCAAGCATCTCGAACTACGCGTTCCAGCTCCTTAAGGGCAAATTCCCTGTCCTCGTGCTTGCGGTTTCCGTAGGTTGATTCCATGACGATATAGTCCGGCGCGGGAACGTTTACTGCCGGCGGACGGATAATCGGCTTTTCCTTGCGTCCAAGGTCACCGGTAAAAAGAATTCGCGTCTCGTTTTCTCCTGTGGAATGCAGGTACGGCACGTTCAGACCGTGATGCCAGCCGCGGATTGAAATGCTTGCAAGCGACGAGCCAAGAATGTGTCCCGCATCAAATAGCTCCAGCTGAACGTCGGGCGAAATGTACATCTTGCGGTTGTATGAAAGGCAGACAATCTGATTTGCGGTCTTTATGCAGTCCTCCTCGTCAAAAAGCGGCTTCCAGCTGAATTTCTCGCCTTTTTTTGCCGCCTGCTTCGCAAGGAATTCCGCGTCGTGCGCCTGAATGCGCGCGCTGTCCATCATAACAAGGTTTGCAATGTCGCGCGTGGCGGGCGTTGCATAGATATTTCCGTTGAAGCCCTTTTTGTTCAGAACCGGAAGCAGTCCGCAGTGGTCGTAGTGACCATGTGTAAGAATGACGGCTTCCAGTTTTTGCGCGTCTATGTCAAAGTCTCGGTTTTTTTCGTCAGAAAGCTTTCGCTTGCCCTGAAAAGCGCCGCAGTCGACCATAAACTGCCGTCCGTCGATTTCAAAAATGTGCTTTGAGCCGGTAACTTCTTCTGCCGCCCCAAGAGAGTACAATTTTATAGCCATAATGCGCCTCCTGAACGAAAAAATGCACTGATTTACTAGTAATTTTATCATGAGATTGTTAATTCTCAAGAAAATTATGTGTTTACAATGCTTTTGACGCTCATAAAATGAAAAAAATCTACTTATTTAGGAAAATGATTGTCATTTTTTTTTTTTAGGATTATACTACTTTCAATCAGAGAATAATGATTTATTAATGTTAGGAGGATGTGATGTCACTTAAAAAGACTTTTTCAAAAGATAAATCAAAATGTAGCGTAACATTTACAGTTTCTGCAGAGGCTGCGCAGGGTGCAAAGACCGTTAATATTGCTGGTGATTTCAATAGTTGGAGCAGCACGGACACACCGCTTAAGAAGGGAAAGGACGGTTCTTTTTCTGTAAAACTTGACCTTGATGTGGACAAGGAATATCAGTTCCGTTATCTTCTTGATGGCTACAAATGGGAAAATGACTGGAAGGCAGACAAGTATATTCCGGCACCGTACTCAAATGCAGACAACTCTGTTGTTGTAACAAAACCTGCTAAAAAATAAGGTTTGAGCCTATAAAAGGGGCTACCCGCTTAGGGTAGCCCTTATTCATTTTTAAGTTTTTTGCTTACGAAGATTATTGCATTCGCTGCAAGCCGTGGTTGTGCTTATTTTTTAAGGTTCTGATTGAGTGCGTCAAAATCTTCCTTGGTAAAAAATCTGCGCTCAATAAAGAACTGCTTCATTTCCTGCTGTAAATCCTGCACTTCAGAAAGCGGTTTTCCCAGCATTTGCTCAAATGAATATTGAAGCAAGCGGTGGTCTCGCACCTCTTGAATTCCCGTTTCGTTCGTCTTTTGGTAGTCGGCGGCAATGTCGTTCCAGCTGGCTCCGCACAGCGCGGCAAGCACTGCACAAACAACGCCGGTTCTGTCGCTGCCAAGGCGGCAATGCACATAGTAGGGCGCTGGGTGCGTGTTTATAAAGCGCACGATGTCTCCAATCATGTTGCCAAAGTCGCGCCCGGAGGACTGGTAGTACACCGTGTTGTATTTTGTGTCGGTAAAAAACTGGTTTCCCTTGCGGCGGATGTCTCCAATGTATACGGAAATGGTCTCCTTTGAAGGGTCAACGGTTTCATCGCCGGAAAGCGTGATAATCGACTGAATGCCGTTTTCTTTTATAAGCTGGCTGACGGCGGCAAGGCGCGGCTTTTCGGTGTCCAGCTCCAGGCGGGACGCTTTGTATGGATGATAGCCACGAAAAAGCTGCGTCGTTCCCGGTACGCGGCGGAAGTTTGCAAGCTGCGCCCTTTCTTCCGGGTTTTCAAGATTGAATTCCTTGAGCTTTTTTGCTTTTTTAAGGAGTGCTGCATTTGCAGCGGGTTCGGCGGGGTCGTCCTCGGGGAACAGAATAAGGTTGTTGCCGTCCATCTGGAAGCCCGCAATGTGCGAAACCGCTTTTGGCTCAAAGGTCTGGGTTTTGTAGCGCGTAAGTTCTTTTCCGCATACGGTCTCAATGTATTCAACGTCGGCAATTATCATGAATTTGAATTCCGGAAAGCCGGAATTTCCTGGAATTTTTATGTCGTCGGCAGGGCATTCCAAAACCCACAGGCTGTCCTTGAGTTTTGCAAGCTCCCAGTTGGAATTCTTTTTTGACCAGCCGTTAAAGCTGCCCTCTACAAAAACGCGCTTTGGCTTCTTGATTTTCCATGTGTCGGGATTGAATACGAAGGCAACTGTTTCTCCTCCGTTGATAATTTGGTACCCCAACTGTCGGTTGTATTTGTCGGCCTTAAGTTCCTGCTGAACGGAAGCGCGGTATGGTTCCTTTGATTTTGCGCTCAGAGAGCTAAAGCATAGCGCCATTGCTAAAATCACAGCAATTTTTTTTACATTCACGATTATTCCTCCACGTTTTACTACTATAACATACAAACGATGAATTTGTTACTATGCGCTTCATTCATTTTCTGGTTTATTTTTTTTTCAAGGCAAAGACATTATAAAAAGAAATGACAAAAAAATAGCTTTCAGTCGAAGTTCATCCTTCAAAACCGCATGCTAGCATGCTACACGCATTTTTGCCTTGGAACTTATTAACTTTGCCGCTTACGCGGCAGCAAAAATGAGTGTTTTTGAAGTCTGCAACTTCTCCTTAGCGCTATTTTTTTAAGCTGTCACTTTATAATGCATTTGTCTGGTTTATTTTTCTTCTTTAATGTACATTCGCGCTGTTCTTCGGTAGAATTGCAGTATGGAACAGTACAAGAAAGAATTCATTGATTTTATGGTTGAATGTGAGGTTTTGAAATTCGGGTCGTTTACGCTTAAAAGCGGACGGCAAAGTCCTTTTTTTATGAATGCCGGCGCATACGTTACCGGAAGCCAGCTTGCGCGTCTTGGAGAATACTACGCAAAGGCGATTCATGACAATTTTGGCGACGACTTTGACGTTCTTTTTGGCCCCGCCTACAAGGGCATTCCGCTTGCCACCGCATGCGTCATTGCGTATTCAAAGCTGTACGGCAAGGAAGTAAAATACTGCTCTGACCGCAAGGAAGAAAAGGATCACGGTGCGGACAAGGGAGCGCTGCTGGGCTACAAAATAAAGGACGGCGACCGCGTCGTTATCATCGAGGACGTTACCACCTCCGGAAAATCGATTGAGGAGACGTATCCTAAAATCAAGGCGCAGGAAACAACGCCTGGCGCAATCAAAATCGTGGGCGAAATCGTTTCGCTCAACCGTATGGAGCGCGCCGCAGACAGCACAAAAAGCGCCCTTGACGTGATTGCAGAAAAATACGGCTTTCCGGCGCGCGCAATTGTAAGCATGGCAGACGTTGTTGACGCGCTCTACACAAACGGCGACAAAAAAATCATCACCGACGACATAAAGACCGCAATCGACGCGTACTACAAAGAATACGGCGCGCAGTAGGCTATTATTGTAAAAACGCCGTTAAAACTATAAAATTATTGCAAAATTAAAACATACGAGGCTTTAATTATGGAAGAAATTCTTGATTTGCTCAGACAGAACGCTCGGCTTTCTGTAAAAGATATTGCTGCGATGACCAAAAAGACAGAAGAGGAAGTCGCCGCGATTATCAAAAAGCTTGAGGATGACGGAGTTATTCTGAAATATGCGGCAATCGTAAACCCAGAAAAAACCGGTGAGGATAAGGATGTTGTCCGTGCGGAAATTCAGCTTCAGGTTACGCCGGAACGCGAGCATGGCTTTGACGCGCTCGCAGACCGCATCTACCGCTTTCCGCAGGTAAAATCGCTGTTCCTTATGAGCGGCGGCTACGACTTCAAGGTTATCGTTGAAGGCGACTCGCTTCAGAATGTGGCGCTGTTTGTTTCCAGCAAGCTCGCCACGCTGGAGGGCGTGCGCTCAACAAAGACAAGTTTTATTTTAAAGACATACAAGGAAAACGACATTATCTACGTTCAGAGTGAACGAGACCGCCGCGAGGCTCAGGCTTAGCCGTTTTTTTTGTATAAGATGAATAGTCGATAATTGGAAAAATAGATACTATGAATACACGAGCAGATAGATTCAGTACCGCAATGATGGAAACGCCGCCCAGCGGAATCCGCAAATTTTTTGAGATGCTCATTGGTCATGACGATGTAATCTCGCTTTCTGTAGGCGAGCCGGATTTTCCTACGCCATGGGTTATGCGCGAGGAAGCGTTCTATCATCTTGAGAAGGGGCACACATCGTACACGTCAAACTGGGGCTTGATTGAGCTGCGTGAGGAAATTGCCAAGTACATGGAACGCTACGGCATGTATTACAATCCGCAGAACGAGATTCTTATTACGGTTGGCGCAAGTGAAGGCGTAGACGCATCGCTCCGCGCGATTTTGAATCCAGGCGATGAGATTATCGTTTGTCAGCCTTGCTATGTAAACTACACCCCGCTTGCAAAGCTTTGCGATGCCACGGTCATTCCCATTGACACAAGTGTAAACGGCTTTTATCCAACTGCTGAGCAGATAAAAAAGGCGATTACGCCAAAAACAAAGGCTATTATGATTTGTTCGCCAAACAATCCAACGGGAACGATGATTCCTGCCGACGAGCTAAAAAAAATCGCTCAGGTCATTGTTGAGAATCAGATTTGGTGCATCAGCGACGAGATTTACTGCGAGCTTGCGTATGACGGCTCAAAGCATGTTTCTATAGGCAGTTTTCCTGGCATGAAGGACTATACGATTGTGCTGAACGGCTTTTCAAAATCCTTTGCCATGACCGGCTGGCGAATCGGCTACATCGCTGCCCCCGCGGAAATGCTTGCGCAGGTCGTAAAGCTGCATGGCTACAACACAATCTGCGCGCCGATTTTCAGTCAGTATGCGGCGGTGGAAGGGCTTCGCAACGGCTGGAGCGACGTTGAAAAAATGCGCGTAAGCTACCAGCAGCGCCGCAATCTTATGTACAAGGCATTCTGCGACATGGGCTTGCCGGTACCAGAGCCGACCGGCGCGTTCTATATGTTCCCGGACATTACTTCAACAGGGCTTACCAGTGAGGAATTTGCCACGCAATTGTTCCAGAAGCACAACGTCGCTGTTGTTCCCGGAAGCGTGTTCGGAGCTGGCGGAGAAGGGCATATCCGCTGCTGCTATGCGACCGCCGTTGATAAAATCAAAATCGCGTTGGAGCGTATTCAGGAATTTGTTGAGGAACTTAGGTCAAAAAAATAAGATTGGAGAAATTTAATGGTTGGTATACTGATTGCAATTATTGCAGCCGCAGCGTTGCTTCTGCTTCTTATGATGCTTACAGGTCGAAAGAAGAGCATTTCGACTACCACCGGAAAAGGTGAAAAAAGGCGTAATAACAGCGCGATTATCAAGGAAGCTACAAAGCGGCTTGCGCATGACCCGCGCAATATTTCGGCGCTGACGGCGCTGGGCGACATCTATTACAATCAGCCGGATTATGCAAAGGCTCTTCCGCTGTATAAATCTTTGAGCGAGCAGTCTGGTCTTCATGCTGAAATTGACGAAAAAAACGCATATTTACGCTACGGCGTGTGCGCTTTCAAAACAGAAAAATACGACGAGTCGGGGGCCGCGCTTGCGACCGTGCTAAAAAAAGACCCGAATAACTACGAGGCGAACTTTTACATTGGAAAGGTTTTATATATAAAGAAGGAATATGAAAAAGCCATAGGCTGCATGAAGCGTGCTGCCGTTACAAATCCTGAGAATCCAGAGATTCATCAGATTCTGGCGTTCTCCATGTATCAGTCAAAGAAATTCCGCGAAAGCCTTCCGTACCTTAAGAAGGTGTGCGAGGAGCTTCCTGGAAACAAAGAGGCGCTTTTTTACATGGCTTCCGCAATGGAAGAGTCGGGAATGGCAGACAAAGCGCTTAAGATTTTCATGCATCTGCGTCCGGATCCACAGTTTGGCGCACAGGCATGTATTTCTGCGGGAACGTATCACAACAAGGTTCAGCAGAACGACAAGGCGATTCAGGATTACGAGATTGCCCTGAAGCTTGAGAATGTTCCGCCGGAAACAAAGGTTACGGTTCTGTACAAGCTTGCACAGACCTATATTGCCATGAACGGAATTGCAAAGGCGCTCGGCTATCTTAAGCAGATAAGCGTCATAAATCCAAGCTACCGCGACGTTCCGCAGCTTATAGCGCGCTATCAGGAACTTACGCAGAATGGAAACCTTCAGTCGTACCTTATGAGCGGAACGAGTGATTTTGTAGCGCTTTGCCGAAAATTCGTCGTGTGCTACCACAAGGACGCGTTCGTTAAGATAGAGGATCTTTCCGTCGCTTCTGAAAGCATAGAGATTCTTTGCTCCGTGCAGAGCGCCCGATGGGAAAACACAGAGCTGTTCCGCTTTTTCCGCAACACCGGCTCCACCGGCGAATTGTATGTACGAGATTTGCATTCAAAAATGCGCGACATCAAGTGCGACAAGGGCTTGTGTGTTTCGCCGGGTTCCTTTACCGAGGAAGCCAAGCGCTATGCGGAAGGTCGCCCGATTGACCTGATTGGAAAACAGCAGCTGGTTGCCGTACTCAAAAAAATTGACCTGATGAATTAGCTTTGGTTGAACGCGAGGGGCGTGGCAGTGCGCTCAGCCCTTCTGAATGATTACAAGATTCCGCTCGCGCCGCTCCTTTTGGGCGGCGTTTTGCGTTAGGAACGGAACGTCGAGCGGCACCACCTGATATTGTGGAACGAGGGAAGCAATTCCGTCCATTTCTGTCTGAATGCTGTCTGCTTTTGCCTTGTACGCAGCAAGACAGCCATTCTTTTTTGTAAGAGAAAGCAAGACCTGCGTCATTTTTTTATCCAGCGGGCGGAATGCGCGGAACGTGGTAATGTCAAAGGATTCAGGGGGAACCTTTTCGGCTTCTTTTTTGAGTACGCGCACGTTTTTTAAGCCAAGGATTGCGGCGCAGTTTTCAAGAAATGCGCAGCGCTTGTCCATGCGCTCAACAAGCACAAAATTAAGGTCTGGCAGCGCTGCCGCAAGGGGAATGCCGGGCAGCCCGCCGCCGGAGCCGATGTCGCCTATGACAAGCGGTTCTCCGTTCGTGGCTTCCGCGCACTTGTTCCTTCGCTGTTCTGCAAGATTCCTGATGCAGTCCGCGCCCGCGAGGCTGTCAAGAATGTGGTTCACCACGATTTCATCATAATCGCTGGTATTTGTAAGGTTGTACGCCGAGTTAAACAGGATTATTTCGCCGATGTAGACGTCCATTTTTTTTGCAAGTGCTTCCGCCTGCGCGGTCGCAAAGTGCAGCTTCTGTAGTCCGTCTTTTAAAGTCTGAGTGATTACCATGCTGAATTCCGTGATAGTGTGCTCGTGTCAGTCGCTTCCGATGTCCAAAAGCAAATCCATGCGAAAATCCGGGTCTGCGGAGCGCAGGAAAACAAGGTTCCCGGTCTTTTCTGCCTTGAGGTGTTCCTTTTTGGAAAGCTTGTAGAGGAACGAATTTTCGTTCGTTTTGTTCTGAATGACGGTCGGCTCCACATTAAAGCCGCTCGCCGTGCCGCAGTTGCCGTCCGCACGGAACAGAAGGTAGAAGGTTTCCTCGTTGCCGTCCGTTCCGTCCTGCGCCTTGCAGTCTCCGGTTAAAAGAAACGAACCGTCGTATTCCTTTTTGCTGAAGTACACGGTGCGGCAGGAATCCAAAAGGTTCTTGCCGTTTGCCGTAAAGCGCAGGATTTTTGCGTCTTTTTCTATTTTGGACGGAACGATTGCCGCCGCCTGATAGCTTGTTCCGCTGTTTTTTGTGCTTGCTGCGCCGTTAGTGTCATTCTGCTGGCTGAGTTTTTCGAGCCGCTGAATGACTTCCTTGAGCATTGTGTTTGAAGCGTTTGGTGCGTAGGAAGCGAGTGCGCTAGTTCCGTCCAAAAGCCCGTAGATTCCCGCGAACGAGCCACTGTTTCCCAGTTCAGAAACGTCGCTTGCGGTAAGGCGCGTGTCCGCAGCGCCAAAAAGCGAATTTATCTGGTTGGCGTACAGGCTTGTTACCGCCGCCTCCGTTTTTTTTGCGTTTTCGGTGGTGTCCGTTGTGGTTGCCGCGGATTCTGACTGCGGCTTTGTGTAGAGCTTTCCCGGAATGTAGAACGTGGAACCAAGTGTGGGCGCTGTAATGCGTGGCATTGCAGGACCGTCAGAAATGTTCGTTATGGACGGCATTTCTGGCATTTTCATCTGTGCAAAAAGGGCGGCGGGAACAATGCTCAGCAGGGCTATGGTCAGCCCGAACGGTTTACATATTTGCAAGACTTTCCTCCACAAATTCAAGGCGTTTAGAAAGTTGTTCTATTGTTTTTTCCAGACGGTTCTTTTCTTTTTCAAGCTTAGTGCGCGGGTCGTTTTCGCTCTGTTTTGCGCTCTGGGACTTTTGGCGCATCAGCTCGCGTACGGTAACGGGGCCTTTTCCGTCCAAAAATTCCTTCTCTACTTCGGCACGGTCGTCCTTTTTGCGCACTGATGCCACTATCTTCATGTTCTCAAAGCCGATTGCGGGATTCACTGGCACCGCGCCGACCTTTGTTATGTCCTTGGCGGTGTTGCGAGGAAGGCACAGAACGCGGTCAATGTAGTCCTCGTAGCGGATGTTTGACTGCTCGCAAAGCTCGTGCGCCTTCATCAAAAGTTTGCCGAATTCCTGCATCAGGCGACCGTTTGCCTCAAGGTATTCGCGGCGGATTTTTTCTGTCAGTTCCTTCAGTTCGGCGTTTGATTCCCATTCCAGCTTGTAGTAGCCCTTTTCCTCTGCAATCAAAAGCAGCTCGTTGAATTTTGCCCAGAATTGCTGGCTATGAACCTTTGCGTTGTAGGTTGTGTTGGGATTTCCCGTGGTTTTGATAAGTTCTTCGGCGTTCAGGTGGTGGGTGTATTCATGAACGGCAGTGTACACCAACTGATTTTCCGTCTTGAAATTCTTGTTGTGCAGGAAGATTTCGTGGGTGTCCGGCATGTAAAAGCCGTTCACCCGCTTGCTTTCCTTTCCGGTCTGCGTAACGGTAAAATCCAATTCGGTTGGCGCTATGTCCAGCAGTATTTCTTTGATTCTGGCGTTGTCCATGTTCCCCTCTTTTTAACCCTCACTACAGTAACACGAAATTGATTATTTTGCACCTTTTTTTGCAGCAAAAGCGGCACGAATTTGGTCGGCGAACAGCTTGTTCTGGTCGTTGCGCTCCGGCACGGAAAATTTTGGCTTGCCGTCCTCCTCGGAGATTCGGTAGATGTGGCGCGGGCTTGTGGCGTATGCAGGGCTGTCGGGATTGTTTATCCACCAGTCAAGGACGGCAACAAAGCAGAGCGTGTATTTTAAAAGGTTCGCGTTATTTGCGTTCGTGTTTGCGCTGATGTTGTTCGCGCCCAGCAGAACGTCAAGTCGCTTTGACACTTCGTTCTGAATGTCGAACTTGTAGTGCTCCCACGGATTGTTTACCGCGGCAACGTCGCCGTGGGCAGCCGCCATCTTGTCGCACTGACCAACTACCTCTGTAAGGAACGAGCGCACGAAGTCTGTGCGGTGGAACAGCGGGATGTATTTGCTTTCGTCGGTAGGGCGCTCAAGCACGAGCTGCTCAAACTTGAATGCCGGCAAAAAGTGCAGGTTCGTCTGCCACAAAAGCGAGGTTATCAGCTTTTTTCCGAACTGGCTTTCTTCATAGTCCGGCTGGGAATACACGGAATTAACCAGGTCGTTGAGCGGCTCGCAGTACAGGCGCTCAAAAACGTGCTCACGATAGGCTGACCATTCGTCAAGAACCTTTGAGATTGAGTCGCTGAATTTGGAATTTTCGTCGAGCGACTGGATTGAGAAGCGGATGTTGCGGCATCCCTGAAAGCAGTCTTCCACGATGCGGGTAAGTACAATCGTAACCTGCAGCGGATTTTCTGGGCTGAGTACGTTGAAGCCGTCCTCAAACTTGTACAGCGGCTGAAAGTACGGATACATGTCCGGGTGGTTCTCTAGGTTCTTGAATCCTGCCTGCGGAAACAGCTGGTCAAGCAGGTTGAGTCCTGTGTTCACGATGGCATCGCGCACGCCCTTAACTGGCTTTGCGGGTGCTTTTTTTGCTTCGGCAGGCTTGTCGTCGGCTCCTGCGTTTTCCTTTGGTTTTTCTGGAAGCAGAAGGTCGTATTTGTGCAGGCCTACGAATTTAAGGATGTCGGCAACCTTTGTTTTGAAGAAGTCAGGGTACGGCTCAAAAGTGTCCGAGCACATGCGCAGAAGCAGCGGGTACAGCTTTTTGATTATCTCGTTCTGCACGTACAGCCATGACGTAATCGCTTCCTTTGCCATTGAGGAAAGCTTGTCCTGCGGCGCGTCCGGGTAGGCAATCTCGTCTGTGTAGATTTCCTTTATGAGCTTTGGAATTTTGTTCTCGCCGTAGTAATGCACTTGAATCAGCATTTTGTAAACTGCGCGAACATATGGAATCAAATCCTGAACCACATAGGGCTGCGGCAAATCCATGAGCGCGATGTGCGCGAGCTTTATGCTCTGAAGGTTCCAGCCGGCAACAAGGCGGAGAAATTTGAACTTAACCTCCGTTCCATTTGCAATTTTTGATTTATACGTTGCGGGTGCCATCTGGATAAGCGTTTTTATGACCGTGATGAAGCCCTGAAGGTTGTCTATGTGATGGCGGAGCGTAACCGTACAGAATTCGGTGATTACCTGCTCGCGTCCGTTCTGCTGGAAGATTTTTATGAAATTGAAAAGACCGTAGTTCGGCTTTATGCCGTATTCTTCGTCCATCATGAGCTTGTCGATGAGCTGGGCGAGTTTTGCGGAGATTTCTGGAAGTTCTTCCTGCTTGCGCCGGCCGTTTGCGCCGGTTCCGGAGGCTTGAGCGTCGCTTTTTTGCGCACTGGAAGCGCCTGCGCTGCTGCCGCTTGCAGAACCGCCGCCCGCAGTGGAATTCCGCACGATTCGTCCTGTTCCCTTTGAGGACGGTGCCTGGGACGGCAGGGATTTTTCATACATGATTTCGCCGCCAAGCTTTTTTGCCATAGCCTGCGCTTCCGCAGAATCTATGTCGCCAATTGCCTTGCGGGTTCTGTCTAAAGTTCCGGGAGCCCAGTCGGCTTCCTTGGGGCGTTTTCCGTCTTCCATATAAACCTCTTACAGTCGTATATGACTTTTTTTTACAATTCCGGGGAAATTTTTAAGCGTAAGCTTTTCTCCGTCTTTTGAAACAAGAACGCCGTCGAACGTGCCATAGATGGTTGTGTAGGCGTTTCTCATAAGGACGATGTTAAGCGTGCGGGTGTTCAGCGAAATGGGGGTGAACGAAAGGTCAACCATTCCTTCAGTGTCCTGGGCAATCCATTTTCCGCTCAGTCCGAACGGATGGGTTATTATGATGGGCGGCATGGCGGTAATCGCGCCGTCCACAGAAAGCATGTTGTCGTTGTAGGTGTCTCCGTCCAGGGAATCCTGCGTGGTGTTTGCAAAGGTGAACGAGATGTTCTTGCCGTCAAGCGGGGCAATGCCAAACAAAACCTCGCTGGAGGAGCGCGGCTTAAGATAGGTTCGGTTCAGGAGCATTAGGCCTATGCCCTTGCTCTGCGGAATTTCCTTTATGTAGTGGCGGTGCTTACCTAGCGCAAGACCGCCTTCAAGATTGAGCGGAAGAATCCATGTTGCGGAGCAGCGCTGCGTTGTTGGCGACGGCGTTACGGAAAGCATTTCGGATTCCGCGTTATAGGCAAAGCGGGCAAGGTATTTTGCCTTTGCCGCGGGGCGGAATTTGTTTCCGCGAACCGTAAACGAAAGCGAGACCTTGTGCCGCCGTCTGCTCCAGCTGATTTTTATGTAGCGCGGTGCATAGCTTGTGCAGGCGGCTTCCTGCGTGTCGATGGGAACAAAGCGGCGGCGTGGTCCCATAAGCGTGTGGTAGGCAAACTTCTGACCGCTTTCTTTGTCCCAAAAGATTACTTCCGCGAGTCCGAACGCCTTGTCGTCAAAAAATTCCGCAAGACCGATGTAGTTTTTCACGGAGAAAGCGAACGCGACGCGGCTTTTTATTCTGAAATTTGAAAAAAATGGTGAGGTGGGAACGCCCGCAAACGGAGCCTTCACCCCTCGTATATCTACAGTTTCCGGAACGCCAAAAAAAGAACCGAAATTGATTTTTCCGTTCTGAACAATCTTTTTTGGCGGCGGACATAATTGTCTTTCGTACATGGTCTTTTATTATATAAGAAAAGAAGTGTTCTATCAAATGAATAATGAACTTAAAAAATACTTTCCAGTCGAAGTTCATCCTTCAAAACCGCATGCTAGCATGCTAC
>ERZ842401.3523-NODE-3523-length-19331-cov-5.511361_pt1 | contig 19331 bp, 15 predicted proteins | sample MGYA00521270_ERZ842401 | MGnify/ENA primary metagenome ERZ842401 (study PRJEB31892, sample SAMEA3878208) | bioreactor metagenome | biome: Moose rumen | place: Sweden | collected 2011-10 | study: EMG produced TPA metagenomics assembly of the PRJEB12797 data set... | reverse complement strand
GCATTTGCAATGCTGAAAACCACGCCCCCCCCCCAATCCCCGGCCCTGCCCCCCCCGCGGCAGCGGCCGGGGATTTTTCTTCCAAAACATTTGGCGGTGTCAGAAAGAAAAGCTGTGTTCTGATGACACACAGCCTACTAAAATCATATACATCTGATGACTGAGACTTACACACTTTACTCAGAGAATGGAGACGAATACAGGCTCCAGTTCACGACCGAGCGTAGCAATATTATTGCAGACCATATTCTGGACCGGCTGGAGGGCGATGGCATAGAAGTTGTGGAGGTGGGGCTTGGCCGCGTCAAGGGACAAGGAGTTACTGGGCATAAGGTGTTAGCACAGATAGAAGCATGTATCACGGTAACAGCCCTCTGATAGACAATCAATATGGCAGCCTTGCTTCGGGTTGCGGGGCGGAATTATTTCTTCCGAAACGTTTGGCGGTTTCAGGAATAATGCTTACCTTTGCAGACAGGAACAAAAACGACGGCATTATGAGCGAGGAAAACAAATACATCCGTTTTGACTGGGCCGCGAAGCGCATGCTGCGCGACAAGGCGAACTTCGGGGTGCTGGAAGGCCTGATAACCGTGCTGCTCGGCGAGACAGTGCGCATAGAGGAGATACTGGAGAGCGAGGGCAACCAGCAGACGGGCGACGACAAGTTCAACCGCGTCGACGTGAAGGCGAAGAACAGCAAGGGCGAGATCATCATCGTGGAGATACAGCTGACGCGTGAGCTGTACTATCTGGAGCGCATGCTGTACGGCGTGGCAAAGGCCATCACGGAGCATATCTCCCTCGGGCAGAAGTACGACAAGGTGAAGAAGGTATACTCCATCAGCATCCTCTACTTCGACCTTGGCCAGGGTGCAGACTACCTCTACCACGGCCAGAACAAGTTCGTCGGCGTCCACACAAACGACACGCTGAAAATCAACTCGAAGGAAGACGACCTGATCAGGATGAAGTCCCCCGACGAGATCTTCCCCGAGTATTTCCTCATCCGCGTGAACGAGTTCAACAAGGTTGCCACGACGCCGCTGGAGGAATGGATTGACTACCTGAAGACCGGCCACATCAGTGAGCACACGTCCGCTCCCGGGCTCAGCGAGGCGCGCGAGAAACTGCAGTATCTCTCCATGAACAAGGCTGAGCGCCTGGCCTACGACCGCCATATCGACAATATCATGGTACAGAATGATGTGCTTGACACCGCCAAAATGGAGGGCCGGGCGGAGGGCCTGGCGGAGGGCCGTGCGGAGGGCCGTGCGGAGGAAAAGATGAATAATGCCCGCCAGCTGAAGGCGAACGGTGTTCCCTTGGAAATCATCGCAAAGAGCCTCGGACTTGATGAGACGACTGTCAGAGACCTGTAAAAACTTTCAAGATAGAAGTGCAATAACAAATAATAGAATAATGTCTGCTGGATCCTTTGGTGGATTCAGAATAATTGCTAAAAGAATAAATTACTGATTTGACATGTTCCTGACAAAGTTCAAATCAACCCCAAGATTAGTGGCTATCTGTTCTGGTGTCATGCCTGCTTCTATCAGCATGCGTATAGTTGCATTCAGCATACCCTGCTGCTCCTTGATGGTGTCACCCTGCTCCTTGATGGTGTCACCCTGCTCCTTGATGGTATTTCCCTGCTCCTTGATGGTGTCACCCTGCTCTTTGATGGTATTTCCCTGCTCCTTGATGGTTGCCGACTGCTTGGCTATTTGCTTGTCTTTTAACATGATAGTCGTGTCGCGCTTCTCAATGACAGAGTAATACTCGTCTTCCACGTTCATCTCGTGGCGCATCTGGGTGTCAGAGGCGGCTTCCAAAAGGCGATGTACGATGCGCATCATCTCGTCGTCGTCAAGATACAGCTTCTCGTCAAGATGCAGCACGTGCTTGTTGCGCCCGTCCAGATAAGTCTGGTCAAAGACGCTCAGCACCTTCTCCAGACGGTTGTTAATCTGGCCGTGCAACCTGGGAATCTGCACGATGATGCTGTCGTGGGTAAGACTGTCGATGAAGGGGTCCGGCAATCCCCGGGTCACCAGATTGTCGTCATAGTCGTACGAGTTCCGTCGCACATAGAGCACCGGCTCCTCGATGTCGCCCACCTTGTGTCCAAGCAGGTAGACCGTAATCATCGGGATGGCATAGCCCTCCTTGCTCTCCGGCTGGATGTTTTCGGGATTGGCATAGTGTACGCCCAAGTATTGACGGAAGCGCAGCGTCTCGGTCTCAAGCCACGTCTTCTGCAGCTCAATCAGCACAAGGTGGAGCGTGCCGTCGCTCTTGCGGATTGTCGCACCGAAGTCTATGCGGAAGATGGAGAGGCTGTCGCGGCTGCTGTTGCTGTACTCATTGCGGCGCACCTTCACGTCCACAACATCCTCTTTCAGCAGAGCCGACAGGATGGTCTTGGCTATGCGTTCGTCTTCCATCAGGTATTTGAAGACGATGTCGTATATCGGATTGGCTACTGTCATACCTTGTATTGATTTGATTACAGAGTGCAAAGGTAGGAATTATTTTTCGAATTTCCAAACAAGTAACCGTAAAAAAGCAATTGCATTACAAATGCGGATGCCCGAGGGAAATCAAGGGGAAATCGCACAAAAATGACCACCAGTCCGCCGTAGTCTTCCTCTCGCTCAGACGGTAGCATGATGCCCCCTCCATGCCGATTCGGCACGTACATGGGAAAGAGTGGAACGACCCGCGCTGGGTACAATGGAACGATTAACACTAATGTCCTTCAGACTAATTCGTCTAATGCGACACAGACTGCTACTGATGGCGCCAATGGCTTCGGCGTATTTGCCTATTACACAGGAAGGAACACCTATGGCCAGTATCAAGGAAAAACTACCTATACTGGAGAAACTCAGACTATAGCGACAACAACAGACGGAGCCCCCAACTTTATGTACAACCAGCGAGTGTATTGGGACGACACAAACTACCCAACAACAAGCGGATATGTTTCCAGCTGGACTTACTCACCGCTTAAATATTGGCCAAATGACTTTAACCAAACGGATCCAAGACCTGTGGACGACCAAGAAAAGGACCAAAGCAGCAATCAGGCTTATGGTTCTACTACTTATGGAGGCAATCTAAGCTTATTTGCATATGCCCCTTATGTGTTTGTGACAGAATCAACAGGAACGCCAATTTCAACGAAAGAAAACTATAATGATGGAAGTACAGTTGGTATAACCGCATTGACGAAGAATGATGATAAAGGCGACCCTAAAGTAACTTATGTTCTCCGGAGTGGAAGTTCACTCAGCAATGTTGATTTGCTGTGGGGTACATATAGTGGCACAACAACAAATGTGCTGAGTGGGGCAACCAATCAGGGAGTTGCTTATTCAAGCTCAGCAGCTGCTAACACTTATCAAAAAGCTATTCTTCCCCATTCTTCTGATGGTGGATCTACTTATGATGGTTACAAGCTAAACGCCGACCTTACCAAGCAGAAAACGAACGGAACAGTTGGTTTTGCTTTCAAGCATGCTCTTGCCAGTATCGGTGGAGGAAGCAATGTCAGCAGCGGTATCGGTTTCCAAGTAGTTCTTGACCTTGATGACTTAAAAGGTGCAGAAACGGGCGGAAAACGTGAGGAATTCAAAGTAACATCTGGTAATGATGCATGGCGTACAATTGTTACTATTAAAAATATTGAGATTTCGAATGACTTAAATGGTGATGGTTCTATTGATGCTGGCACAGAAGTTGCACAGGCTACGGCAGGTAATTTTAATCTTGCTACAGGTCAATGGGCAAGAACAGCAACAGGCGTTGTTAATCAGACGATAGGAACTTCCTGTTCGAGTGGCACTACTTACAATGCTGAGTTGAGCCAGAAGATTGCCGAATATAAGACAAATACTAATACAACACATGTAAGTGACTATTCTTCTAACTATTCTGGCTATTTCCTCAAGACGCTGGCTGCTGTCAATTCAGGTGCTCACCCTGGTGTGACTGAGGTTCCGCAGAATGTATTTGAGGATGCTAATCAAACTCCATTGATGATTATTCCTAATAGCTCAGAATCTACATTTAGAATAACCGTAGACTATATAGTTCGCACCTATGATGAAGCTCTTAGTACACCTTATACGGAAGTAGGACAGAAGATTAGCAAGAAAATCACGTTTCCTGCCAATAGTCTTGAGCTGAATAAACACTACAACCTTATTATGCATCTTGGTTTGACTAGTGTGAAATTCACTGCCACAGCTGATAACTGGGACGAGGGTACCATTATTGACAATAATGCTGATGGCATCAAGGAGAGTGACATCTATCTGCCCATCAATGTTGATGATGGAACTACTGCTGTTTCCACAAATGCAGGCACAAGCACAACTTCTGTTAATGTTGCTGCAACGGGAACATCATATCAAATTACCATAGAAGGTCTTACGACAGGGGCAACGGTTGCTGCTTCGAGCGTTAGTGGAACTAATATAGAAAGTGTAAGTTCTGTGTCATTTGATGCTACTACAGTTCCTGCCTCTGGTACGGTCGTTGCAACTGTAACATTGAAACCTAACTATACTAATCAGAGTGTCGCTAATTCTGTTGTGATTACCGAAACTCTAAATAGTGCAACAAATTCTGTGACTACAATAGCAATTACTCAACTGCCTGACAAGAAATATACACTTGCATGCACACCTATTGCAGCTGCGGCAAACAGCACTGGTACTATTACAGTAACAGGAGCAACAGATCCTACTTCTGTAACTGTCGGTACTATCACACCTTCTGGATTAACTGCTACTGTTGACGGAAAAGTTGTAACGCTGACAGCTATATCTGCTAATACCATAAGTGATAAAGTATTTACTGTTTCTCTAACAATTAATGACGGAACGTCTGATTACACTTATACTACTACAGTAGTTCAGGTTAAAGGGGAATAAGGTCCTGTTAAAGATGCACGCCCCTAATTGATAAAGCCGCCCTGACGATTCGCTATCTGTCAGGGCGGCTTTATCAAATAGGGGTTTCATGCCCTCTTAGGTTATGGAAACGTTGCTGATGTCGTTACAGTTGCCGTTGCAGTCTGTGTAATGGCAGTGAATGTATCTAAAGCTGCATCAGTATCATAACTGTCAGAATTGTAGGTGGCAGTAACAGTGTGAGATGCAGCTGCGAATCCAATGTCCAGAGTGGTGGCAGTCTTAGAGATTGTACCGGACCCATCTATTGTATAAGTTGCACCTAAAGAAACATCGTTGTTGAAAGCTGTAGCCGAACCTGTGAATTGATAAGTAGTATGCGTATAAGTGGCAGTTGCCGTTGCTGTTGTTGAAAGGGTAGCTGCAACACTTTCACTTGGTGCTAAGCTTAGCACTAAACCTGTCAAAGTTGCACCTTTCTGAAGAAATGTCAAAGTCGCGCTTTGGAAATTGCCCGTAGTTATATTTCCACGCTTCACCTTTATTTTTGCAACACGGCTAATATTGCTCTCGTTTGCTTCAAAGGTTACTTTACCTGTCGCATCAACTGCTATAAAACTACTGATAGCCTCAAACGTAATTTTCTCTTCAGCAAATTTCGCAGAAGGAAGATTTGTCAGGTCATCATTGTCATAAGAATAGTCTAATGACAGGTCTGGAATCTGGAATTCACCTCCTAAGCTACCAACATATTTTACTGAAGAAGTAACTGCTGTTAACTCGCTGACATTGATAGGCAGATAGACATCTTCAGACAACTTCACTTCTTCACCAGGTTGTTCAATAACTCCATCATCGTCTTTGTCGCCATCAATACTCCAATTGCTGACAGTAGCAGTAAACTTCACACTGGTGAGGCCAAGATGCATTAGCAGATTGTACTGTTTGTTAAGTTCAACCATATCAGCAAAAGTAACCTTCTTTTTGATGACTTGCTTGACTTTGGTCCACGTACCCTCACCACTCGCCGTGGTAGCAAGATTCGGGTCGTATGTTCGTACATAATAAGCTACAGTTATGTTGAACGATGGCTTGGTACCAGGGATAAATACAAATGGATTTGCTTCTGAAGCATAAACATTCTTTCTGGTTCGTGTTACACCTGTGTTTGTAGCTGTACTGTTATAATAGCTGGTGCCTTCTGTAGATTGCACGTTAATAGCACTAAACGTTGTGGGCTCAGCAAGAGTTGTGTTCAAGGTTGCAACTCCATCATTTGTCTCACTGGCATCTTCTTTATCTTTCACATATTTAGGTGACGTAATGGTGTGCGTTATCTGAGAACCACCAGTAATATACGATTCCCATTTACCTGTAGCCAAATTGAATTCGCCACCAACAACATAGGCAGCGGCAGCATCATCTCCATCAATGTCACCATCTCTATCAGAGTCATATTTCATTTCGTTTGTTTCTATCTTGATGCTTTCAATGGTCACAATGGTATTCTTGTCTTGTTCTCCTCCTGTTTCGGCACCGTTTTGGTCTATATCCAGAACAACCATTAATCCATTCGTAGGATTCGGGCCACCCGTTGACGGGTTGACTTGGGAACCGCCCACCTTAGCCAAAGCATGCTTAAAGTTAAAGCCGATTTTTCCAGTAGTTTTCTGCTTCGTTAAGTCTGCATTCAGCTTATACCCATTGTAATCTGTTTCAGCAGAGCCGGTTTTGTGTGGCAATATGGCGAGTTGATATGTATTGGCGTTTGCGGTATGGTCGTATCCAACACCTTGATTATAAACGGTTTCTGAAATAACGTTCTCATTGGTTCCTGTCGTAGTATTATAACTATCATAGGTACCCCATAAGAGGTCAACATTCTCTCCTGTCGTGTTAATTTGATAGGTGATTTTGGGGTCACCAGTTTTTACATTAGCAGCTGTCAAAGTTGTTTCACCATTAATTTTGGTGATGCCAGTGCCAGAAAGGGCTGTTGAGCTAAGTGGCACATAAGGAGCGTAGGCAAAGAAAGATATCTTGCCACCGTTAGCACCAGCGCTGATAGCCGGGTCATCTGCCTTGTTCTCGTCTTGGTCATCAACAGACGTATTCGTTGGACTTTCCACCTCATTCGGCCAATACTTGATAGGTGTATACGCCCATTTCGTATAAGCGGCGTCATCGTACTTCACTTGCTGATTGAACATGAAGTTAGCTACATGGTTTGCCCTTTTGCTTTCCTCTGCTTCTTCCCCATAATAAGTTGAAGACTGGTAGTGACCATACTTTTCTGTGCCTGTGTAATAGGCAAAAACGCCGAAGCCATCATCTTTGTGCGCCCCTGTGGTAAGAGTTGTTGTTGTGATAGATCCCGTAGTTCCATTTCGGGTCGTTCCACTCTTTCCCATGTACGTGCCGAACGTGACAGGAACTTCAGCATTAGCAGCATTGCTATTGTCGAGAGAGTCTTTGGAGAACTCCAACGTGTCGGAAGTACATGCAGTGAACATGAACCCAACGAGCGCTGCGAACATCACAGTTAAGTTAGTTTTCTTCATATTCTTCAAATTTTTATTAGTTAGTTATTTATTTGTTCTATTAGCTCCTATGCACAATGGAGAGCAAGGCTTTATCTGTGCAAAGGTAATATAAATTATACAAGCTACCAAATTTTTAACATTATTTGTTATACTTTATTTCACATTAATAGGCAGATAGACATGCTCGACGCCCTCCTCGAAGGTGGTGATGGGCGAGCCGGTGATGGGGTCGGTGGCTATGGTGCCGGTGACGCTCTCTGCCTCCCAGTCGCTGACGGTGGCTTCGAACTTCATGCTGGTGAGTCCGAGGTGCATCAGGATGTTGTACTGCTTGTTAAGCTGTATCTCGTCAAGGATGTAGAGGCGCTTGGTGATGCGCTGTCGCACCTCGGTGTAGTTGTCGGCCAGCTTGGCATCGTAGGAGCGGACGGTGTAGTCGATGGTGATTTCGACGACGGGCTTGGTGCCAGGGATGAACACAAAGGGCTGTGCGTCGCTGCCATAGACGTTTTTGGCGACGGTGGTGACACCGACGGGCAGTTCCTCGAAGCGCTCACGGGTGTAGGCTGTGGTGGTGAACGATGTGGGCTCGGCCACGGCTTGGTTGAGCAGTGCATCCTGGGCATCGTCGGTGGCTGCCACTCCTGTGGCGGGCACCACGGTCTGCGTGCGGTCGGCACTGGTGGCATAGGTGTTGTCCACATTGGACCAGACTCCGGTGACGAGGTTGAAGATGCCATTGTTGCCCAGCTTCTCGGTCTGCGTGGCATAGTCGAACGTGGTGTTGTTCTGGATGGCGGTGAGTCCGTCAGCGGTGAGCTGGCGCCCGCTCTTGAGCACTATCTCGTTGATGGTGACCTTGGTGTTATAGGGCGTGGCCGCGGTGGGTCCCTCGGCATAGGGGTAGAGGGTGCCGCCCAGCTCGTCGCCGTCCTTGTCGATGTCGAGGATGACCATGAGTCCGTTGGTGGGTGTGTCAGCATCCTCGTCGGAGCCGTCGCCACTGCCCACATAGCTGCCGCCAATCTTAGCCAGCGCATGCTTAAAGAGGAAGCTGACGGTGCCGTCGGTCTTCTGCTTGGTGAGCTCGGTGTTCATGGGATAGTTGGGCCGCACGATGACAGCGGGCGTGCTGGTGTGGTCGTTGACAATGGCGGTGCCATCATTGAGATAGTCGGCAAAGTCCTCTGAGTTGGTCAGCGTGGCATCCTGTGACTGTCCTAACACGTCATAGCTGTTGGTGCCGGCGGTGCCCCAGAGCAGGTCCACCTGCTTGTCGGCATCGGGTGAGAGGACGTAGCGCAGATAGGGGTCGGAGAAGCGGTAGCGCTCGTCTTCGGCCGTGGCATCTGCCTTGCCGCCATTGAAGTCGGAGGTGCTGAAGGCCACGATGCCTGCCGTGGTCCCTTGGTTGTCGGTGGCCTCCACGGGCTGTCCGTCGATGTCGGCAGTGGTCACCTTAGCGGCGCTGTCGGCAAAGGGTCCGTAGGCAAAGAAGCTGACGTTGCCGCCATTGGTGTTGGCGGTCGTGGCGGGGTCGTTGGACGAGTTGTTGTTCTGGTCGTCAGCAGGCGAGTTGCCTTCGTTGGGCCAGTACTTGGTGTTGGCAGGGATGGCATACTCCCACTTGCCGGAGGTGGCATTATAGACAATGGCCTCGTTGTAGAGGAAGTTGGGGTAGCGGCGGTCAGTGGCTGCCTGGGTGCGGTAGGCGCTGTAGGCGGCATTGCCCGTCTGGTAGGCGAACACGCCAAAGCCATAGCCGTCCTGCTTGAGCACCTCGGTGGTGATGGAGCCCGGGGTGCCAGCACGTGTGGCTGACGCCTTGCCCATGTAGGTGTCGAACTGCACAGGAGCGGCACCGGGTGCCAGCGTGTTGTCTGGCACGGCCTGTGTGATGCCGTTGCTGTCAGAGCAGGCTGCCAGCAGGAGGAATCCTGCGGCGAGGGTTAACAAATATCTTATCTTCATTTCTCAATGTGTTTAGGGGGTGTTTTTTACTTATAACATGAATTGCCATGAATTGAACAGAAATTATTCATAAATTCTATGTACAATCAATATTGAGCTTATATATACCTTATTATATATTAGGGAGCAGCAGCCTGTGTTACTTCTATCGTTGTCGAATATGTATCACCACCTGATGTATAAGAGATAGAAACAATGGCAGTGCGAGCAGAGCCTGTACCATTACTTGTAGCCGTCAAAGTGCCTGCAGTAGAATCCCAAGTCAGCCAAACTTGATCACTATTAACTGTAAGGTCTCCTGCGGCAAGTGCAGTTCCACCCACAGGCGTTACCGTCACACCATGCGCAGTTGTGTCGTCACTTGTCAACGATGTAGTGGCAGCTACGGTGAATGCCTTCTGCTGGATAACAGGCAGTGTGGCAGACTGGCTATTGTCGCCCTCGCCATAAGTGAACTTCACAGAATTGGCGACCACCTTGTCTGTCAGGTTCTTGTTCAGTTGTATCTTCACTTTACCATCTGTTATATCAATAGCAGAAATACCTGTTCCTGTTTTTGAAGGATTAGTAGCCGTTGGGGTGATTTGCTCCTCTGAACCGTCATTATAGACCAGTTTCACTATACCAAAGTCAAGTTCCACAGTAGCGGCACTGGGAGCAATGCCAGTGCTGAAATCGAGCTGGGTACCCGTCGAGCGGTCCAGTTTAGTGATGGTGCGTCCCGTCTGCGGTATCTCGACATCCAGAGAGAAATCACCATATTGCAAGTGTACGGTATGTCTAACCTCTGACGGAGTGTTATTCTTTGGCAGGGTCACCACGACCTCACCAGCATCATTGATGGTGAAGGAAGAACCTGTAAAGCTATTGGTATTGGTGACTGTCAGTTTCTCAGCAATAGCGACCTTGTTGCCATAGATGTTGTTGTCCAAGTCATCAGCTGCCAGTGAGGTATGCTTCTTGCCATCTGCATATTCAAACTTGACAACACCGAGGTTAACCGATGTGGTGGTAGCAGAAATAGCAGGCAGGGCGGTCGAGGTGCTCTTGTCGGTTGTAATCTCAGTAGCACCCAAGTGAATCTTGCTCAGTCCAGCCACATTAGCAGGCAGGTAGACATGGTCCATCGTGTCATCATAGGTAGCCACAGGCGTTGCACCGCCGGTACCAGGTGTCGTAGAAGAAGCTGTGGCATCCTTCGGCTCCCAGTCGCTGACCTCAGCCGTGAACTTGACGCTGGTGAGTCCGAGGTGCATCAGGATGTTGTACTGCTTGTTGACCTGAATCTCATCAAGGATGTAGAGGCGCTTGGTAATCTTCTGGCGGACCTCAGAGTACTTCTTGGCCAGCTTGGCATCGTAGGTACGTACGGTGTAGTCGATGGTAATCTTGATGATAGGATTGGTGCCAGGAATGAACACGAAGGGCTGTGCATCGTCCTTATAGACATTCTTGGCCACTGTGGTGACACCGATAGGCAGCTTCTCGAAAGCAGCCTTCGTATAATCGTTTGTCCAATTGATGGCCTTTGGTTCCGCAATGTTGGCATTGAGCACAGCGTCTTTGCCATCGTCAGCAGTGTCGGTGCTGGGGTCAGAAGAATCAATGCCCGTCTGCTCGATGGTCTGTGTGCGCGTGCTTGCGCCATCAGCCACGAGGCCATGCCATACACCCGTTACGAGGTTGAAAATGCCTTGGTTGCGGAGGTCCTGAACGTAAGTCGTATTGTCATGGGTGAACGTGTTGTTCCTCACGGCTGCTATGCCAGCTGCCGTCAGTTCGCCATCGTTCTCCAGCTTAATCTCTGTGATGGTTACCTTGGTATTGTTCTTATTGTCTGCAGCAATAGAACCAGTCTCCAATGGTGTTCCTGTATAAGGCTGCAGCGTGCCGCCCAGCTCCTTGCCTTCCTTGTCGATGTCAAGGATGACCAAGAGGCCGTTAGTGGGGGTTGTGGCATCATCGTCAGAGCCGTCATAGGAGGTTGTCCCCTTCACGAACGAGCCGCCAATCTTGGCCAGTGCATGCTTGAAGGCAAAAGCCACCGTGCCATTGGTCTTCTGCTTGGTAAGGTCGGTGTTGACATAATACTCCGGGCGCTTGGGGTCGGTGCTGGTCAGGACAGCAGAACCGTCATCATTATAGTCCTCAAACAAATTTGACTTTGAGCCATTCTGGGCTACGCCATTCACATTGACACCGTTCATGCTGTTGCCACTGGCATCGAGCATGGTGGTGCCCCACAGCAGGTCCACCTGTTTTGAGTTTTCGTTGGATATTTTATATTTTACATAAGGGTCAGAGAAACGATTCTTGGCATTACCGGTAGCAGAGCTTTCACCGCCATTAAAGGCATTGCCGCTGAAGGCAATAATGCCACTGGTGGTGCCGTCGTTAGTTGCAGCGACCGGATTATTGTCTATGCCTGTCTTGTTGTCCTCATCTGCTTCTGCAATATACGGTGCATAGGCGAAGAAGCTGACCAGTCCACCGTTGCCATTCGTTGACGTGGCGGGGTCGTTGGCTGCGTCATTGTTCTGGTCGTCCACACGCCCGTTCTGGACCTCGTTGGGCCAGTACTTGGTGTTATTGATATTAGCGTAAGTCCACGTAGAACCCGTACCGCCAATAATCTTCTCATTGTACATGAAGTTGGGATAGCGGTCTGTTGCAGCATTCTGGGTTCTGTAGTGTGCATAGTCGGTGGTAGGAGTGGAACCTGCCGCAGCAGAATTAGTGTAATAGGCAAACACACCGAAGCCATAGTTGGCATCACGCAGCTTATCGGTATTGATAGAGCCATAGGCGCCGCCACGCGTGGTGTTGGTGCGTCCCATGTAGGTACTGAACTTGACGGCATTTTCCTCGTTGTCCAAGTTCTGTTGTCCGTTAGTCTGAGTGACGATGTCAGAGCTTTCGGAGCAGGCTGCCAGCAGTGCGGCTGTGGCCGCAAAGGCTGTAAGTAGTCTGAAGTGTTTCATAATCATTTGTTTTTAGGCGTTATACATATTTTATTATTATAGTCTTTAATATTTAGGTTAGTGGCATCAGAAGCCGCCAATGTCGAAAGTGCCACCGTCCTCCCACTCGTCCACCTTGGCATCGAAGCCCGTTCCTGCGGAGGGCTGCACCCATGGCAGGTCGATGATGTCTGGCAAGTTGACGACAAGCTGCAGGTTCTGCAGGTCCTGACGGTAGCGTATGCGTGCCTCCTTGCCCTCAGGTGTGATGTACATGATGTCCTTGCCCACCTTGAACTGGCGGTAGACGACCGAGTCGTTGGTCAGCTTCAGGTTGAAGGTGAGGATGTTGTCTGCCGAATCACGCTCAGAGAGCAGTTCCTTGCCATAGGGCAGTCCGAACGAGGCGACACGCGTGGTGATGAGCCCCATGCTGTCAGCATCCTCGCCATACTTGGTGCGGTCCCAGTTTTCCGGGTCGAACATGATGGTACCCGTCTCGCTGGTGCGGATGATGTGGCTGAGATAGAAGCCGTCAGCCAGTCCGCTGATGCAGCCCTCGATGGCCTTGAGGCTCTGGCGGTGCTTGAGACGGACGCGGACGTAGAGGTCGACGGTCATGGGCCAGGGCACCTCTGGGATTTCGTAGACCTTTTCATTCTGGCGATAGTTGACGAAGCCGTGGTCACGATACTCCTCGTAGGGGACGAAGATGGTGGTGTCGCTCATGACCATCTGCTGGGTAATATCGAAGGTGTCGAGGGCGACGGCAATGCGAGGGTCCTCGGGGGTGTACATAAAGGTGGTACCGTCGGCCCATTCGGGGCTGGTGGCTCCACCGTAGGTCGTGGCACGGAGGGCCATCGCGTCATAGTTGTCAGCGTCGTAGAACTGGAGATAGGGCCGATAGTCGTCGGCCAGTTCGTTGAAGATGATCATGCGATATTGGCCCGGAGCAAGCTTTACGGTGATGTTGTCGGCATTGGTGGTGCGAATCATGGGGGAGTTGCTGTTCTCAGGCCAAATCATGACGGTCATACCATTGGGGGTGTTGCCGTAGAGCTCCACAAAGTTGAGATTCCAATTCACAACGATGCGCACGCGCACTTGCTCGTCGATGATGACCTCCAGGGGGCGGCGCTCGCAGCCGACAGTGAGCAGCAGGAGGCCCAAGAGCAGCAGGAGGGAGAAGCGCAGGGGCGGGCACTGCGACAATGTCGCAGCACAGCGAACCAAAGAGCGACGGAAAAGGGATTTTACCATTGGGGCACCTCCTTTCCTTCGTCGTGGCGCTTATGGCCGATGAGCCACACTATCGAGAGCTTGAGCTTGGTGGGGCCCGTATAGCTCGATGTGGTGGTGTATTTCCAAATGAGGTGGGTGTCGTCGAACTCGCCATGATAGTGGCGGCGCTCACCACCCAGCCAGCCTCCACCTAACGTGCCGACGCTGGCTGAGAGTTCGAGGTTCCAGTGGCGGCTGATGGGCCAAGAGTAGCCAGCTGTCAAGCCGATGCTGTGGAACTCGCCCTGATCGCCCACACTGTTCCATTCGAAGTCGTACTTACCCCAAGCATAATAGGGGGCTATGAAGAAGCCCGTCAGGCGCGGCGTCCACGAGGGGCAGCGACGGAACCAGTAGCGCAACTCGCCACCGAGAATCTGCAACTGGTAGGCCCGGCTGTTGTGATGCCACACATACCAAGGTTTCCAGAACTCGCCCATCAGGCTCCAGCGGTTGCCCAGCGGCAGTTCTATCTCGCCATTGAAGCCCAACACGGCATCAAAGAGCAGGTTGGTCTTCAGGGCAAGCACGGCATCAAAGGGGCGCAAGGGCGTATAGACAGGCTCATGCTCCAGTTTGGGTGTCGGCATGTTCCACACGGTGTCGATACGGGCCGTTGCCTGAGAAGGCATCTGCATGGACTGCGGACGATAGAGGAAGTCGATGCGGTAATCGGTGTGGCGCAGATAGGGCAGGCAGTAAATCAACAGATAGTCGAAATCCTTGGGATAGCTGCGACGCATGAGCCACTCCCTGCGGTCCGGCTTCAGGTCCGTGCGACGGGCAATGGCCAGCAACTGGTCGCGGTGGGGCAACTTGTCGGTAGAAGCCTCCTCTAAGAACTTGATAAATCCCTCCCAGTCCTCCGGTTCATACTCGGTATGCACCTTGGTAGAGTCTATCTGGTACTGACGGGCCACGAAGGCACCGATGCTGTCGGTACGTCCGCGAGCAAGCCGGACGTTGTTGCTATAGGGGCCCTCCGGCGAGGCATAGCCTTTGATGGTGACACCCTGCAGTTCAGAGGTTTCGTCATTTCTGACCTTATCAATGCTCTTGCGGATCTTGTCCAGTTCGCGCTGGTTGTTATGCAGCTCCGGGTGAATCTCCGTACGGTCCAAGGGGAAGATGATGGTCATGCGGTCAGTGATGGTGCCCGGCATCATCTGCATGCCTGCCGTATTGGGCATGGGTGCAGGGGTGACCTGCTGCCCCTCTGCTTTCTGGACGGTAGTCGTGGTGCTGATGTCCAGCCAATTACAGTCAACCAACTGTATTTCCAACTTCAGGGAGGCGCGATCCATCCACGGCTGCCATTCGGCCGTCTCCAGATAGGCGAAGGGACGATAACGCCGTTTCTCCCAAATGACATAGTCAAAGGGCAGGATGATGCCCAAGTTGTCGTGACGTATGTATCGATAATAGGTACCACGGCCCAGCACATGGACGGCCGGTAGTTCTAATGAGTCATCCGGTGCCACCAGCTTTGGCAAGACAGTGAGCACCTCACGATAGTCTACGGTAAGCATTTCAGGATTGAGCGTAAGGAACACCTCGACAGAGTCACCATTGCGACCTGCCTCTGCCTTGTCGACGACTCCATAGCTCTGCGAAAAAGCCTTGCATGCAGCCACCAGAACAAGACATATAATGGCCATCCATCTATGTCCTTTCACTCGTTTTAGTTGCATAATTTCATACAAAGGTAACACAAATATGCGTAATCTATAATATACACGCGCAATAAATTAACATATTAAAAGCATTTTAACAGCCATTAACAGCATTTCTGCTTACATAAGCGGCATCTGGCCATTCATCTCCCTAAGCAAAAAAGACAACGATAACGTTTAAAAAAATATAATACACGCATGGTTATTCGCAATAATTATCTATCTTTGCAAGCAAATAAACATGCGAAAAAATAAACCATACAAGTTATGAGCAAGAAATTTATCATTGGAGACCGCACGAAAGACGAGTGGATTTCCGTTCTCGACACCGAGAAGAAGAAACTGGAGTTTACCAACCACATTGCATCAGCCAAGGAGTTCCATGACCTGGACGACACCAAGGCAGAGCTGAAGAAGCTGCAGGAAACAGGCTATTTCACCGACCTGCAAGTCTATCTGAAGGAGGAAGACGGCAAGGCTTACAAGCCCGGAGAACGAGACTCGTTCCATGTGTAAACCCAGCTCACGTATTGAGGTAAACGCGATTACAAACTGACGACTATGAAATACCGCGAATTAGGAAAAACGGGCATGATGGTCAGCGAGGTTGGCTTTGGTGCCTCATCGTTAGGTGGTGTTTTCCACTCATTCAACGAGCAGCGCGGCATTGATGCCGTGTTTGCTGCCATTGATGCCGGCATCAACATCATTGACGTGTCGCCCTACTATGGCCACTACAAGGCTGAGCAGGTATTAGGCAAGGCCTTGAAGGACATTCCCCGTGACAAATTTTTTCTTTCCACAAAAGTGGGCCGATATGGCAAGGACGGTGTGAACACTTGGGACTATTCAGCCCGTCGTGCCAAGGAGAGTGTCTATGAGAGCATGGAGCGGTTGCACATTGACTACATCGACCTCATCAACGTGCATGACATTGAGTTTCAAGGCCGTATGGAAGGGGGACTGCAGCGAGTAGTGGACGAGACGCTGCCCGCCCTGCACGAACTGAAAAAGGAAGGCGTGGTGCGCCATGTGGGCATTACCGACTTGCAGTTGGAGAACCTGCATTGGGTCATCGAGCACGTGGAGGACGGAACAGTGGAAAGTGTAATGAATTTTTGCCATTATTGTCTGTGCGATGACAAGCTCGTAGACTACCTTGATTTCTTTGAGCAACACGGTGTGGGTGTGCTGTCTGCTTCACCCTTCAGCATGGGGCTGTTGACAGAACGTGGCGTGCCCGACTGGCACCCGGCTCCAAAGCCCTTGGTGGAAGTCTGCCGACAGGCTGCAGCACACTGCAAGCAAAAAGGCTACCCCATTGAGAAATTAGCCATGCAGTTCTCATGTTCCAACGAGCGCATTGCCTCAACCGTGTTCAGCACGACTCGCCCTGAAGCCATCAAGACCAATCTGCAATACCTTGCCGAACCCATGGACGAGCAACTGGTCAAAGAGGTGCGTGACATCATTGGTGACCAACAGCGTGTATCATGGGCGAACACATAATTGACGCACATGCCCACCTGTGGCTCCATCAGGACACGGCAGTCAACGGTCAGCCCATCTATCAGTTGGAGCCCAACCGCAGCCGTTCCATGTTCTTCGGTGAGGAACGGCAGATGTTGCCGCCTTACATGACCGACGGTCAGAACACAGCAGAGCGGTTTCTGTCGAACATGGACTATGCGCAGGTGAGCGCAGCTGTTATTACCCAAGAATTCATCGACGGTCCGCAGAACTCATATCTGGAGCAAGTACAGCAACGCTACCCTACCCGATTCTTTGTATTCGGCATGCCAGAAGGGCTGCAAAAACAAGTCCCAACGATTTGTGATGAAGCGGAAAGCCTCATTCAGAGGGGATTCCGAGGCATCAAAGTGCCGGCAGCCCGTCTGCCCCAGCGGTTTTTAAGCAACGAGATGATGCAGATGTTCCACCTGATGGAGCAGCACGGCATCATCCTTGGCATTGAGTTGATGGACGGAGACGCACAAGTCAGTCAGATGGAGGAAGTCATTCAGGAATGTCCACGGCTGAAAGTGGCTATCGGGCACTTCGGCATGGTGACACGTCCCAACTGGATGAGCCAGATTCGGTTGGCACACCATGAGAACGTCTACATAGAGAGTGGCGGCATCACGTGGCTGTTCAACGACGAGTTCTACCCCTACCCCTCTGCCATCTGCGCCATCAAGGAGGCTGCCAATGAGGTGGGCATGGAGAAACTGATGTGGGGCTCGGACTATCCGCGCACCATCACGGCCATCACCTACAAGATGTCGTACGACTTCGTCACCAAATCGCACGAACTGACTGACGACGAGAAACGCCTGTTCCTTTGCGACAATGCCAAGCAGTTCTTTGGCTTTGGCGAGCTTATCGAGTTACCTTATATTAAAAATATGAGCGAATAATCATTTGGCAAAAAACAAAAAAGACATGAAAGCAATACAGATTACAGAGCCTTCAGTGATGAAGGTGGTAGACATTGAAAAACCACAATGCGGAGCTGACGAGGTGCTGCTCCGAATACACTATGTCGGATTCTGCGGTAGCGACCTGAACACCTACCGTGGTCTGAATCCTATGGTAAAGATGCCGGTCATCCCCGGCCATGAGATTGGCGCCGAGATTGCCGAGGTTGGTGCCCAGGTGCCAGAACACTTGAAGGTGGGTATGGCCGTCACCGTCAACCCCTACACTAACTGCGGTCACTGCCCATCGTGCAGAAACCGTCGTTACAATGCCTGCCAGCACAACGAGACGCTGGGCGTGCAGCGTAATGGTGCCATGCGCGAGTACATTGCCATCCCTTGGCAGAAAGTGATTCCCATTGGTAACATCACCGTGGAACATGCAGCACTGATAGAGCCGATGAGCGTGGGATTCCATGCCGTCAGTCGCGGACAAGTGGTGGATACCGATACAGTGATGGTCATTGGCTGCGGCATGGTGGGCGTAGGCGCCGTGGTGCGTGCCGTCACACGTGGTGCCAAGGTCATTGCCTGCGACATGGATGACGAAAAACTGGACATCGTGCGCGGTTTGGGTGCAGACTACACCATCAACTCTGCCAAGGAAAACGTACATGAACGCTTGCAGGAGATTACAGGCGGCGCTGGTCCAGACGTAGTGATAGAGGCCGTAGGCGCTCCCGTCACCTACCAGATGGCTGTCAACGAAGTGGCTTTCACTGGCCGCGTAGTGTGCATCGGCTATGCCAAACAAGACGTGCAGTTCACTACCAAGCTGTTTGTGCAGAAGGAACTGGACATCCGTGGCTCACGCAATGCACAGCCCGAAGATTTTGACGGTGTAATCCGCTATCTGGAGAAGAACAACCCACCCTATGACATCCTGATTTCCAACGAAGTGACTCCCGAGCATGCCGAGGAGGCCATGCAGCAATGGCTTGCCGCACCTGCCAAAGTGTTTCGCATCTTAGTGAAGTTCGCATAGTCAGCAACCCCCTATCCATTTCATACAATCAGGCAAGGATTTCGTACAAATTCCTTGCTTTTTTTGCTGTATTTTTCTCACACAGAGGACACAAAGTGGGCCACCGCAGGCTATTTGCCAACATCACAGTATAAAGTTACCTAACTTTAAGGGTATAAAGTTACCTAAGTTTAGGGGGTTAAAGTTTCCTAAGTTTAGGGGGTTAAAGTTACCTAACTTTATAGGGTTAAACTTACCTAACTTTATGGGGTTAAAGTTTGTAAGTTTATGGGGTTAGAGTTTGTAAGTTTATGGGGGTAGAGTTTGTAACCTTATGGGGATAGAGTTACAAACCTTACCCCCTTTGGCCATGGTAACCTTTGCCCTATAAACTTAGGTAATCCTTACCCCTACGATCATAGGTTTATGACAAAGTCTAACAATGCCGCTTTAAAAGGAATATAATGGCTGAAATTGCTTGTTAGGTATAGGCGCTTAGATCGCACTAATCTCACGGATTTTTGCTACCTTTGCCCC
>ERZ842401.3522-NODE-3522-length-19335-cov-5.387863_pt1 | contig 19335 bp, 25 predicted proteins | sample MGYA00521270_ERZ842401 | MGnify/ENA primary metagenome ERZ842401 (study PRJEB31892, sample SAMEA3878208) | bioreactor metagenome | biome: Moose rumen | place: Sweden | collected 2011-10 | study: EMG produced TPA metagenomics assembly of the PRJEB12797 data set... | reverse complement strand
TAAATGAAAGGAATCAATCAAAAGAGATAACTCCCTTAAGATTGATTATACGTGATGATATGGAAACATATGAATTATTAAATAGATATAATACTTTAAAAAATAAAGCAAATGATTTATGGAGGTCACTTTGAACCAGAACAGTTAGAAAAACGTTTAAAAGAATTAGAAATTATATCAAGTGAACCTAATTTTTGGAATGACAAAAAGACAAGTGAAAAAGTAATAAATGAAATGAATTCTATTAGAAATAATTTAAATGATACAAAAAAATTAAAAGAAAAAGTAGAAAGTAATTTAGAATTATTAAATTCATTAGATGATGATGAATTAAAAGAATTATTAGAAGTAGAATTAATAGATTGTGAAGAAAAAATAAAAGAATTAGAAATATTACTTTTATTAAATGGTCCATATGATAATTGTGATGCGATAATAGAAATACATCCAGGAGCAGGTGGAACTGAATCTTGTGATTGGGCTTCTATGTTATATCGTATGTATACAAGATATTTTGATAAAAAAGGATACAAATATGAAATTATAGATTATCAAGATGGTGAAGAAGCAGGTATTAAAAGTGTTACAATGATTGTACATGGTACTAATGTTTATGGATATTTAAAATGTGAAAAAGGTGTTCATAGATTAGTTAGAATATCACCATTTGATTCAAATAAAAGACGACATACATCATTCGCATCTGTAGATGTATCACCACTTTTTGATAATAATGTAGATATTGAAATAAATGATGCTGATCTAAGAATTGATGTATATAGAAGTAGTGGTAAAGGTGGACAAGGTGTTAATACAACTGATAGTGCTGTTAGAATTACCCATATTCCAACTCATATAGTTGTTACTTGTCAAAATGAAAGAAGTCAAATAAAAAATAAAGAAATAGCTATGAATGTCTTAAAAAATAAATTATATAATTTAGAATTACAAAAAAAAGAAGAAGAAATGAAAAATATCAAAGGTGAATTATCAGATATAAATTTTGGTTCTCAAATAAGAAGTTATGTTATGCATCCATATAGCTTAGTTAAAGATAATAGAACAAATACTGAAGTTACTGATGTAAAAGGAGTAATGGATGGAAATATAGATATATTTATAAATGATAATTTAAGGAGGAAGAATAATGTTTAAAAATAAAAATATAAAAGAATATCTCTATGAAAAAGAATTAGGAATTAGATATTTTCAATTTATTATGGGAGTTATCTTAGTAGCAATTGCTTTTAATTTATTTATACTACCTTGTAACATTGTATTTGGAATAAGTGGTATAGGTGTAATATTAAATAAATCAATGGGAATAAATCCATCAATAGTAATATTAATTGGAGATGGTTTATTACTACTATTAAGTTTTTTAGTTCTAGGAAAAGAAAAAACTAGAAATACGGTATTAGGATCAATATTATACCCAATATTTGTACAACTTACAGCATGGATTCCTGAATATGTAGAAATAAGTATGTCAGAACCTCTTGTAGTAGCATTGTTTGGAGCAGTTGTATCGGGGTTTGGATATGGATTAATTTTTAAATCTGGATTTACAACTGGTGGTACAGATATCTTAAATCAAATAGTATCTAAATATGGTAAAATGTCTTTAGGTAACGCTATGTTATTTACTGATGGTGTAATACTAGGATTAGGTGTATTTACATTTGGAGTTACTAAAGTTTTATATTCAGTTATAAATTTATATATAATTAGTTTAATGACTGATAAAGTTATGCTTGGTATATCAAGTACAAAATCATTTTATATTATTACATCTAAAGAAAAAGAAATGCAAAAATTTATAATAGAGGAATTAGGACATGGAGTTACAGTATTAGAAGGAAAAGGAGCTTTTTCTGGACATAAACAAGCTGTACTTATGTGTGTTATACCAACAAGAGAATATTTTTTAGCAAAAGAAGGAATACATGAAATAGATAATAATGCTTTCTTTGTAGTAGCGGATGCTTATGAAGTAAAGGGAAATAAGTAGGAAGGTGATAGTGTGGAATTAATTGCATTAAAAAATGTAAGAAAACAATACAAAACTGGTGTAGTTGCTATACACGATTTAAGTTTAAATATTGAAAAAGGCGATTTTGTATTTGTTATAGGATCAACTGGATGTGGGAAATCAACTTTAATAAAAATGTTATATCGTGAGGAAAAACCTACAAGTGGAAAAATAATAGTAGGGGGTATTGATGTAGCAAAACTACGTAATAGTAAAGTATTTAAATTAAGAAGAAAATTAGGAGTTGTATTTCAAGATTATAAATTACTTAATAAATCAACTGCCTATGAAAATGTTGCTTTTGCTCTTGAAGTATTAGGATTACCTAAAGATGAAATACATGACAAAGTAATCAAGGCTTTAGAATTAGTTGGACTTAAAAATAAAGCAAAACAATATCCTAATCAATTATCAGGTGGTGAACAACAACGTGTTGCAATCGCAAGAGCTATAGTTAATGGTCCAAAATTACTAATTTGTGATGAACCAACAGGAAACTTAGATGAATCAACTAGTATGGAAATTATGGATGTACTAGAACAAATTAATAAATTAGGTACAACTATTATAATGGTTACACATGATACAACAATTGTAAATAAAATGAAGAAAAGAACTATACTTTTAGATAGTGGAAGAATATTAAAAGATTATGAGAAAGGAACATATAAAAATGAAAGCAATAAGAATACTAAGTAGAAATATAAGAGATTCATTTAAGAGTGTATTTAGAAATTTTTCTCTTTCACTAGCAAGTATTTCATGTATAACAATTACTTTGATAGTAGTTGCTATATCAATTGTTCTTTCATTAAACGTAAATAGATTTACTGAACTTGTAGAAAAGGATGTAACTATAGTAGCTTTCTTAGATTTAGAAGTAACAGATAGTGATAGACAAGCTATCTCTGATAAATTAAATAAAATGAGCAATGTAGATAAAGTTGAATTTATATCAAAAAAAGAAATAACAAAAGATATGATGGCATCAAGTGAAACATTTAAAAAAATAATGGCTGATTGGTCAGAAAGTGATAGTCCTATTCAAGATACTTTTCAAATAAAAGTAAAAGATATCAATGACATTGGAAAAACCGCTAAAGAAATAGAAAAAATAGATAAAGTTGATATAGTTAAATATGGAGAAGGAATGGTAGAACAATTAGTATCAGTATTTGATATTATAAGAAGATTAAGTGTAGCAGCCGTTATAGCGTTAATTGTCGTAACAGCATTCCTAATTGTAAATACAATTAAAATAACTATATTCTCTAGAAGAAGAGAAATAGAAATAATGCGACTTGTTGGGGCTTCTAATATAAATATAAAAATACCTTTCATAATAGAAGGATTAATATTAGGACTTTTAGGAGCTATTATACCTATTATTGTAACATGTTATGGTTATACAAAAATATATGATAAATTAGGTGGTATTTTATTTACAAATGTAATAAGTTTAATTAAACCAACACCATTTATATATTTTGTATCATTAATTTTAATAGTTATTGGAATGATTGTCGGAATGTTTGGATCATTAAGAGCTGTTAAAAAATATTTAAAAATATAATTTAGGAGTATTATATGACTAATGAAATAGAAAACTTTGAAGAAAAATCTATAGAAAATGATTTTAATAATATTATTAATAGTGTTGGTTCTTGTAATTTATCATTAGGAAGAGATAATCCTATATCATTAAAAACAAATGAAGACTTTGTGTATAGAATAACAGGAATGGATCAAATAAATGACATAATAAATTGTGGTTTTGTAAGACCCAAAGGTTATGGTTCAAGAAGAGATCGAGTTGGAGATAAAATATATTGGTCTATTGGTGGAAAAGTTTGCTATTATGATAAAAGACCTGTTTTAGAAGCACCTTTATCAAAAATTCAAGATGGACAAATTGGCCCAATTCCAATAAGTGATTTATCTGCTATATGGTTATTTGATGAACAACAAAATAAATATATTAACAAAATAGATCTTATATATGCATTATATCTTGAAAAATATCAAGATATAAATGAAGAAACAATTAATAAACATATTTAAAAAAGAAATTTTAAAAATTAAAATTTCTTTTCTTTTTATCATTTTTAATATATTTTATAATACAATAGCAAATAAATTGCCTGATCCTTTATTAACTAATTTAGTTAATGTTTGACATAATTTAAATCTTATATTTTCAGGAAGTAATGATAATTTAGCTTGAATACCTTCTTTAACAATTACATCTAAACTTCTACCGAAAATTTCACTTTTCCATATATTATCTGGATTAGTATCAAAATCTTTCATTAAATAATCAATTAATTCTTTACTTTGAAGTTCTGATCCAATGATTGGTTCAAAAGTTGATTCTACATCGACTCTAATCATATGGATAGAAGGAGCCGTTGCTTTTAATTTAACACCATATCTAGAACCTTGTTTAATAATTTCAGGTGTATCAAGTTTCATATCAGCAAGTGATGGAGATGCTACACCATAACCAGTTTGTTTAACCATTTTTAAAGCTGATTTAATTTGATCATATTCTTGCTTTATTTCGTTATAATCTTGGAATATGTTTAATAACGCTGCTTTACTATTTATATCCATTCCGATTGTTTCTTTTAATATATCATTATATAAATTACTAGGAGCATCTAAACTAATAGTAACAATACCAGTAGATGTATCAACATCTGATAAATAAGCTCTATCTATATATTCACAATCACTAAAGTGACTTGTTATAGTATCAATATCTTTTAATTTATCTATTTCAGATACACTTTCTTTTATCTTATCAATATATATTTTTTTAAGCCAGTTACTAGCAGATAATGTAGAAATCCATTCAGGCATATTAACATTTACTTCTAATACTGGAAATTCATATAAAGCATTTTTAAGTATATCATAAATATCTTTATCATTCATAGCTTCAACATTGATAGGAAGTACTGGTACATCATAAGCTTCTCTTAAGTTGTCAGCAATATTTTCGGTTTCTGGTAGCATTGGATGAGCTGAATTAAGTACAACTATAAATGGTTTACCATATGATTTTAATTCATCGATAACTCTTTGTTCAGTTTCAATATAACTATCTCTTCCAATTTCTCCAAATGAACCATCTGTTGTTACTACAATACCAATTGATGAATGATCTCTTATAACTTTTTCAGTTCCAATTTCAGCAGCTTCTATAAAAGGTATTTCTTCATCATACCATGGACATTTAACCATTCTAGGCCCATTTTCATCTTCATACCCTTTAGCTTCAGGTATAACATAACCAACACAATCAATTAATCTTATATTGGTTGAAAAATCATCAATATTAATTGTTGCGGCATTACTAGGTACAAATTTAGGCTCTGTTGTCATAATATTTTTACCAGCTGAACTTTGTGGTATTTCATCTAATGTTCTTTTCTTCTCATATTCATCTTCTATATTAGGGACAACTAGATTTTCAATAACTTTTTTAATAAATGTCGATTTACCAGTTCTAACAGCCCCAACAATTCCTAAGTATACATCACCACCTGTACGTTCTGTAATACTTCTTATAATATCTATTTTTTCCATTCAATCCCTACTTTCTTGTAATCACTAAACTATATGACTATATTTTAAAAGATATTCATAAAAAGAAAAAAAGATATGTTTTATATCATTTTATCTATATCCTTAGGTACCTTATCATTTTTAACAGCACTTATAATTTTATCTTCCTTTTCTTTAGATATATCTTTACCTGTAAGTTTAGAAAGTTCTTTAATAACATCCCTTAAATTATTTTCATCTTTCATATCACCTTTCTCTAATTTAGATGCTAATGATAAAATTGTATCTTTACTAACGTTGGTTTTTTTCTCAACTTTTTTAAAAAAACTATCAGAAAAATTCATATTTAAAACCTCCTAATATTAATGTATTCAAATTAATAAAATGGGTTATAGTTTAGAAAATAAAAAAATAGAAAAATCAAAAAAATGAAAAACTAAAAAAACAAAAAAATTAATTTTTTTAAAAAAATGAAAAAGTAAAAAAACACAAAAAGCCTTAAAATTAAAAGAAAAATGTAATTTTTGTAAAAATTAAAAAATCAAAAAAATGAAAAAAGTAAAAAAAGTGTAAAATTATTTTTTAAAAAAACGGCTAAAAATAAGGGTTAAAAGTACTAGCGAACAAAAATTCTAAAAATATTATTAAAAATCTATTGACTTAGATATTTTTTTTTTGTAAAATTTAATTAGAAAGTAGAGGTAAGACAGATGGTTGATGAACTAACAAAAGAAAAAGTTGTTATTAAAAGAAATGGTAAAAAAGTTGACTTTGATGGTTCGAAGATAGCAATTGCCATAAAAAAAGGGTTTGATAGTGTAAAAAAAGATGATGAAGAATATAGCTACAATGATAAAGATATTCAAAAAATATATCAAGCAGTTATAAATAAAATAGAAAAATCTGAAAGTTCTAAAATAAAAATAGAAGAAATTCAAGATATGATAGAAGATGAATTAGCTAAAAAAGGTTATGAAGATGTATTTGAATCATTTAGAGATTACCGTGAAAGAAGAGCTAATTCAAGAAAGTTATTCTTTGATGAGAAAAAAACGCATAAATTTTTAAAATCAATCGAAGGATTAGGACTTAAATCAGCAGGAGAAGAAGACGCTAAAAGAGAAAATGCTAATGTTGATGGTGATACTGCTATGGGTACAATGTTACAATATGGTAGTACAATATCAAAAGAATTTGCTAAATCATATTTAATGAAACCTAAATTTGCAAAAGCACATGATGATGGAACTATTCATATTCATGATATGGATTTCCTACCAATGGGTACAACAACTTGTATGCAAATAGAATTAGATAGATTATTTAAAAATGGATTTTCTACTGGTCATGGACATTTAAGAAGTCCTAACGATATAATGAGTTATTCAGCACTTGCTGCAATAGCAATTCAATCAAATCAAAATGATCAACATGGTGGACAATCTATCCCAGCATTTGATTATTATATGGCACCAGGAGTTTTAAAAACATTTAAAAAACAATTTAAACAAACAGTATATGATTTATTAGATTTTAGTGATTTACTTTCTTTTGTAAATATGGATAGAGTATCAAAAGAAATAGATAAATTAACTTCAATAGATATAGATATCGAAGAATTTAGTAATTTCTATAAAGAATCTGAACATGTAAAAAGATTATTTGAAAAAAGTTATGAAAAAGCTTTACAAAAAACAAACAGAACAACTTATCAAGCAATGGAAGCATTTGTACATAACTTAAATACAATGCATTCTAGAGCAGGAGCACAAGTACCATTCTCATCTATTAATTTTGGTACAGATACATCTAGTGAAGGTAGAATGGTTATTAAAAATTTCTTACTTGCTACTGAAGAAGGTTTAGGAAAAGGAGAAACTCCAATATTCCCAGTTTCAATCTTTAAGGTTAAAGAAGGAGTTAATTATAATAAAGAAGATAAAAACTATGATATGTTTAAATTAGCATGTAGAGTATCAGCTAAAAGATTATTTCCAAATTTTTCATTCTTAGATGCACCTTTTAATAAAGCATTCTATAAAAAAGGTGATTATAGAACTGAAGTAGGTTATATGGGATGTCGTACAAGAGTAATGAGTGATGTTACTGATTTAGATAATCAAACAACAGGTGGTAGAGGTAACTTATCATTTACATCAATTAACTTACCTAGAATAGCAATTAAGCATGGTATTTGTTTAGGTGATAGAGATAAAGCCGATATGAAAGGTTTCTATAAAGAATTAGATGATGTAATGGAATTAGTTAAAGATCAATTACTTGAAAGATTTGAAATTCAATGTAGTAAAAGATGTTATAACTTCCCATTCTTAATAGAACAAGGTATTTGGACAGATGGAGATAAATTAAAACCAACTGACCGAATGAGAAAAATATTAAAACATGGTAGTTTAACATTTGGATTTATCGGTCTTGCTGAAACATTAAAAGCTTTAATTGGTAAACATCAAGGTGAATCAGAAGAAGCTCAAAAATTAGGACTTGAAATAATAAAACATATGAGAAAGAATGCTGATGATTATGCTAAAAAATATAATTTAAACTTTACTTTAATCGCAACTCCAGCAGAAGGTTTATCAGGAAGATTTGTTGGAATAGATAGAGCAATTTATGGAAAAATTAAAGGTATAACAGATAGAAATTATTATACTAATTCATTCCATGTACCAGTTTATTATAATATTGGTATAGCTAAAAAAATTGAATTAGAAGCACCATATCATAATCTTACAAATGGTGGACATATCTCTTATATTGAATTAGATGGAGATACTGCTCAAAATATTGAAGCATTTGAAAGTGTTATAAGATTAATGAAAGAATCTGGAATTGGATATGGAGCTATAAATCACCCAGTTGATAGAGATCCAGTATGTGGATTTGTAGGGGTAATAAACGATGTATGTCCAGGATGTGGTAGAAAAGAATTTGAAAGTGTACCACTTGAAAAAGTAAAAATGAATTGTAGTTGTTAGGAGGAATATTTATGGAAAAAATGGTTGGAGAAGGACAAGGATTCGAAAGAATTAGAAGAGTAACAGGATATCTTGCAGGAGATGTTAAAAGATTTAACAATGGTAAAAGAGCAGAAGAAAAAGACAGAGTAAAACATACTGGTGTTAAAGAAGTAATGAAAGATTATAAAGAAGCTGAATAGTATGAAAATAAGATTAGCGGCTGATTTACAATCAGATAGTATTGTTGATGGAGAAGGAATCAGAACAGTTTTATGGACACAGGGTTGTCCTCATCACTGTCCTGGTTGCCATAACTCTGAAACATGGGATTTTAGTGATGGAGCTTTAATTGACATAGAAGAAGTTAAAGAAAAATTAGCTAAATTAAAAAGACAAGATGGTTTAACTTTTTCAGGAGGAGATCCTATGTGTCAACCTGAAGCATGTTATGAAATTGCTAAATATGCAAAAACACTTGGTATGAATATTTGGTGTTATACAGGATATACTTATGAACAATTAATGTTTCTTGGTAAATCTAATAAACATGTAATGGATTTTTTAAGTATGGTAGATGTACTAGTAGATGGTAGATTTATTAAAGAAGAAAAAAGTCAAGAAGCACTATTTAGAGGATCTACTAATCAAAGAATTATTGATGTTCAAAATTCATTAAAAATGAATAAAGTATGTTTAGTAGAAAAATATATTTTAAAAGAAAAACCAAAATTTAATTTTTGCCATGAAGAATATGTATTTGTTTAAAAATATGATTTATCATATTTTTTTTTATTTTTCATAAAATTTAATGGTGATAATATGGAATTTAAAATAGGTGATATTGTTACACGAAATTCATATAATAATGACACTATATTTAAAATAACCGAAATAAAAAATGATATATATTACTTAGTAGGAATAAATGTTAGATTATGTGCTGATGCCGAATTAAAAGATTTAAAAAAGTATGAAGATAGTATTAATAGAGATGAAGAATTTTTAGAAAAAATAAAAAAAGATAAATTAGATAGAAATGATTATTTTTATTTACCTGGTAAAATTCTTCATATAGATAGTGATAAAGAATATTTAAACAGATGCTTAAAATATTATGAAGATTATAATATAATGGCTGCTGGTGTTTTAGAAAATGAAAATAATATACCTAATAAAATAATTGAGTTACTTAAAGAATATAATCCTGATATAGTTGTTATTACAGGACATGATGCTTATTATAAAAAAAGAGGTGAAGAACAAAATATTAAACATTATAAAAACAGTATTTATTTTAAAAAAGCTATAGAAGAAGCTAGAAAATTTGAAAAAAGTCATGAAAAACTAGTAATTATAGCTGGAGGTTGTCAATCTGATTATGAAGAATTAATAAAAGCAGGAGCTAATTTCGCATCTTCACCTAAAAGAGTAAATATTCATGCATTAGATCCAGCAATAGTCGCAACTAAGATGAGTTTATCAGATATTGCTCATGATATTGATATTAAAAATATTTTAGATGATACAAAATATGGATCAAATGGCATAGGTGGTATTATTACAAAAGGTACAATGCATGTTGGTTATCCAAGATAAGGGGGATATATGACAATAGAAAAAATAAAATCAGATTTAAATCAACATATAGGAAGTACTGTAAGAATAAAATATGATTTAGGTAGAAATAAGTATGAAGAATATGATGTAGTAATTAAAGAATTATATAACCATGTATTTATAGTGAAACTTGATAATGATGAATTAAAATCATTTTCATATTCAGATATTATCACAAAAACAATAAAATTTAACTTTTAAATATTGATTTTCTTTAAAATATAGGTTACAATTAAAATGTATACAATACTGAAGGGAGAATTAATATGAAAATAACATCGGTTAATGTTCGTGTAACAGAAAAAGAAGATTCAAAAATGAAAGGTATCGCTTCAATCTTATTAGATGATTGTTTCGCAATTCATGATATAAGAATTATAGAAGGTGAAAAAGGTTTATTTATAGCAATGCCAAGCCGTAAAACTCAAAATGGTGAATATAGAGATATAGCTCATCCAATTACACCAGAATGTAGAAAAATGTTTGAAGATGCTATATTAGAAGAATATAATAAAGAATTAAACGCATAATAAGCGTTTTTTTGTTATAAAAAAAGAGTAAAATTAATTATTTTACTCATAATAATTATAGATAGTTCTTATATTTATCTTTGTAAGTGTCATATAATGACTTAATTTTTTGATAAGAAGTAGGATTTATCCTATTTTTTAAATCTTTAAATATATATGAAGAATCACCATATAATAATGTTTTATAATCATTTTTTATATAGTTAAATATTATATCTATTTCATTATTATTTAAATTTATATTTTCATTTTTAGAATAATCTATAATATCTTTTTTAGTTAGATTTTTAATATGATTTTCTATTAATTTTTTAAACATATTACCACCATTATAATATATGTTAAATATAAAGAATAATGTAAGAAATATGTAATAAAATTAATTATAGGAGGGATATTATGTTTAAAGCTATTACTTTACCATATACGACATTAGAACCATATATATCAGATAGAACACTTAATATTCATTATAATAATCATTATTTAAATTATTTAAGTAATTTAAATAAATTAGTAGGTAATACTAAATATACTAAAGTAGAATTATTTAATAATATAGATTCATTTGATATCGATTTAAGAGATAAAATATTATTTAATTTAGGAGGAGTAGTAAATCATGAATTATATTTTAATAATTTTAGTTTAAATAATAATAATATACCTAAAGGTTCTATTAAAACAGCTATCGATAAACAATATGGTAATTATGATAATTTTAAAAAAGAATTTAAAAATATTGCTTTAGAATTAACTGGATCAGGATATACCTTTTTAGTAATAAATGATAATAAAGAATTACAAATAATAAATATGGGTAATCAAGAAAGCCCTTATATGTATGGGATGGTTCCTATAATAGCTTTAGATTTATGGGAACATGCTTACTATTTAGATTATCAAAATAATAAAAGTAAATATATTGATGCTTTTTTCAACATATTAGATTTTGATAAAATAAATAGTTTATATGAAAAAAATAAATAAGAAATTTACAAAAAAATATAATATAAAAGAAAAAATAGAAAAAAGATACAATATATTAATAGTAATAATTAGTATTTTAATAATAATTTTATTTTTAAAATTATTTTATGTTCAAATAATAAAAAAAGATTATTATAAACAAAAATTAAAAGAATTAACTGATATAAAAATAGAAGGATCAACTGCTCCAAGAGGAAGAATATATGATAGAAATCATAAACTAATTGTTGATAATAAACCAATTAAAGTAATTTATTATGAAAAAGTAGGTAATACTATTAAACAAGAAATAGAATTAGCTTATAAATTATCTGAATTAATAGAAATAGAAAATAAAGCAACAGAAAAAATGTATAAAACTTTTTGGATGCTTAAATATCCAAATGAAACTAATAATAAAATAACAAAAGAAGAATTAAAATTATTAGAAGCAAGAAAAATAACAAATAATGATATATTAAAATATAAATATAATCGAATTACTGAAGAAGATTTAAATTTATTAAAAGAAGAAGATAAAAAAGCTGCTTATATTTATGATTTAATGAATAGAGGTTATAAATATCAAGAAAAAATAATAAAAAAAGATAATGTTACTGATGAAGAATATGCTAGTATAGCTTCTAATTTAAATAAATTAAAAGGAATAAATGTTAGATTAGATTGGGAAAGAGTATATCCATATGAAAATACTTTTAAATCTATATTAGGTACTTTATCAGAAAATAGTATACCTTCTGATTTAGAAAAAGAATATTTAAAAAAAGGTTATAATTTAAATGATAGAGTAGGTATAAGTTATTTAGAATTAGAGTATGATGATTATTTAAAAGGAGAAAAAAATATATATGAATTAAATGATAAAGGAGAAAAAATATTATATAAATTAGGTAGTAGAGGAAATGATATAACTTTAACTATCGATATAGAATTACAACGTGATATCGAAAATATATTAGAAGAAGAAATAAAAAAAGCCAAAAAAGAAAGAAATACTGAGTATTATAATAGATCATTTGTAGTTGTAACTAATCCTAAAACAGGAGAAATACTTGCTATGGCAGGAAAGCAAATAGTAGAAAATGATAAAAATTATAAAATATATGATTATACACCAGGTATTATGACTTCTCCTGTAACAGTGGGATCAGTTGTAAAAGGAGCTTCTCATATAGTTGGCTATAATAATGGAGCTTTAAAAATAGGTGAGATAAGAAGAGATACATGTGTTAAATTAGCGGGAACTCCTCTTAAATGTTCATTTATGCCACTAGGGGTATTAAATGATATTACAGCATTAAAAAGATCATCTAACACTTATCAGTATTATACAGCTATGAAAGTTGCTAATACTAAATATTTTTATAATACAGCTATGAAACCTAATCCAGAAGCTTTAAAAAAATATCGTGATACTTTTAAAGAATTTGGTTTAGGAACTAAAACCGGTATTGATTTACCAGTAGAAAGTATAGGTAATATTGGATCTAAAACAGATGGTGGTTTAATACTAGATTTTGCAATCGGACAATATGATACATATACACCACTTCAATTATCAAATTATATTGGTACAATTGCTAATAACGGTACTAGAATGCAATTACATTTATTAAATAGTGTATATGAAAGTAATAGTAATTTAGAGAATAAAATATATAGTTATGAAAACAAAGAATTAAATAAAGTAACAACTGAAGATAAATATTTAAAAAGAGTTCAACAAGGTTTTAAAGAAGTACTTAAATGGGGTGGTACTGGTTCGGGATATATTGATTTAAAATATAAACCAGCCGGTAAAACAGGTACTAGTCAAAGTTTTGTTGATACAAATGGTGATGGTAAGATAGATAAAGAAACAATAAGCGCTACTTTTGTAGCTTATGCACCTTATGATAATCCAAAAGTAACATTTACAATTGTATCTCCAGATGTATCAAATTATGATAATAATAGTACATATCAGACTAATGTTAATAAAAGAATAACTACAAGAGTTAGTGAAGCTTATTTTAAAAAATACAAAAATTAGCAAAAATATCTTTGAAATTATAAAAAAACATGCTATAATGTTGATAACGTGCTCGAAAAGGAGGGTAATATTATGGCTAAGAAAGGTGAAAATAGAGAACTTGTAACATTAAGTTGTACAGTTTGTAAAGAAAAAAATTATCGTACACCAAAAAATAGAAAAAATACAACAGAACGTTTAGAATTAAATAAATATTGTCCTAAATGTAGACAACATACTGCACATAAAGAAGATAAATAAAACTAATAAGGTTAAACCTTATTTTTTAGTAAAGGAGGTATTATATGATAAATGTTAATGATATTAAAAATGGTATGACACTTATGATAGAAGGTAACATATATCAAGTTGTTGAATTCTTACATGTTAAACCAGGTAAAGGGTCAGCTTTTATGAAAACTAAATTAAAAAACATGAGAACTGGTGGAATAGTAGAACGTACATTTAATACAAATGTTAAGTTTGAAAAAGCTAATATAACAAGATCTAATGTGCAATATTTATACAATACAGGAGATACTTATTGTTTTATGAATATGGAAACATATGAACAATTAGAATTAACTGAAGCACAAATAGGTGATGATAAATATTATCTAATTGAAAATTGTAATGTAGATTTAGTTCAATTTGAAGGAGAATTATTAGGATTAATTTTACCAGATAAAGTTGAATTTACAGTTGCTGAAACAGAACCAGCTGTAAAAGGAAATACAACTAACAATGCTTTAAAAGATGCTTATACTGAAACAGGATTATTAGTTAAAGTACCATTATTTATTGAACAAGGAGAAAAAATTCTTGTTACAAGTGCTGATGGTAAATATTCATCAAGAGCTTAATAGCTCTTTTTTTCTTGAAATAATATATTTTTAATGATATTATATTTTTGGTGATTTTTATGAAAACAGCACTTATTACAGGAGCAACCTCAGAAGTAGGTATGGCTATATCTAAAATATTAGCATCTAATAATATTAATATAGTAATACATTATCATACTAAAGAAGAAATAGCTTTAAATTTAAAACAAGAATTAGAAAATACTTATAATATCGAATGTATATGTATTAAAGCAGATTTAACTAAAGAAGACGAAATAAATAATTTATATAAAAAAGCAATAGAAAGATTTAAAAAGATAGATATTTTAATAAATAATGCTGCTTTAGATAAACCTGATATATTTGATAATAAGAATAAAAATGATTTTAAAAAAATATTAGATGTTAATTTAATTGCGCCTTTTCTTTTATCTAAATTAATAGGTAAAGATATGGTTAAAAATAAATATGGGAAAATAATTAATATAACATCTACTAATGGTATTGATACAAATTATCCAATGTGTTTAGATTATGATGCATCAAAAGCTGGATTAATATCATTAACTCATAATCTGGCTTTAGAATTTAAACCTATTGTTAATGTAAATGCTATCGCACCAGGATGGGTTAATACTAAAAAAGATATGGAAGATTTAGATAGTGAATATATTAAGGAAGAAGAATCTAAAATATATAAAGAAAGATTTGGTAAAGTAGAAGAAATAGCTTATTTAGTAGAATTTTTAATAAGTGAAAAAGCAGAATATATAAATAATCAAGTTATTAGAATAGATGGAGGTATGTATTAATGGATATAATAAAATTAGTAAATGATTCTGAATTAGAAGTACAACCTATTTTTAAAAAGTTAGATGAATTATGTTTTAGAAATAGTAAAAAGGTATTAGATGCATTTCATAAAAATAATGTATCAGAAATTCATTTTAATTCTACTACTGGTTATGGATATAATGATATAGGAAGAGAAGTAATAGAAAATGTATTTAAAGATATATTTAAATCAGAAGCAGCTTTAGTTAGAAACCAATTAGTATCAGGTTCACATGCTTTAAATGTAACTTTATTTGCGTTACTTAGACCTAATGATTTACTTTTAAGTATAACTGGTAAACCATATGATACATTAGATGAGGTAATAGGTATAAAAGAAAATGATAGTTCTTTAAAATCATTTGGAATTAAATATGATCAAATAGATTTAGTAAATGATGATTTTGATTATGAAAAAATAAAAGATTATTTACAAAAAACACAAGTAAAAGTAATAGAAATACAAAGATCCAAAGGATATTCTACTAGAAAGAGTTTAACAATAGAAAAGATAGAAAAAGTTATTAAAGAAATAAGAAAAGTAGATAAAGATGTAATTATAATGGTAGATAACTGTTATTGTGAGTTTGTAAGTGATTCTGAACCAATTGAAATAGGAGCAGATATATGTGTAGGATCGCTTATTAAAAATTTAGGTGGAGGTATTGCTCCAAATGGTGCTTATATAGTTGGTAGAAAAGATTTAATAAAATTGGCAGCTGAGCGATTAACATTACCTGGAGAAGGTAGTGATGTTGGACCAACACTTGGTATTAACAAACAATTTTTACAAGGTATTTACATGGCTCCTAGTGTAGTAAATAGTAGTTTAAAAACAGTAGTACTTGCTTCTTATGTGTTAAATAAATTAGGATATGATGTAGATCCTCTATATAATGAAGAAAGAGCTGATATTGTAGAAATGATAACATTTAATGATCCAGATAAATTAATAAAATTTGTACAAGGAATACAAGCGGGATCAGCAATCGATTCAAATGTGCTTCCAGTACCAGATGATATGCCAGGATATGATGATAAAATAATTATGGCATCAGGCTCATTTACACAAGGTTCTTCAATTGAACTTTCTTGTGATGGTCCTTTAAGAGAACCTTTTATAGCGTATCTTCAAGGTAGTTTAACATATGAATATGGTAAATTAGGATTAATAAGTGCATTAGAAAAATTAGAAAAATAAAAATATGTAAAGTAAAAATTATAACTGTAAAATAATATTGACATTTTACAAAATAGACTTTATAATTATAATAGCGTGATAGTATTCACGCCAACACTCTTACGGTATAAGTTGTGAGAGTGTGACCAAAACCCCCTGAAATCCTAGTCGAAAGACTAGGATATTTTTGTGAATTGTTGTATAATTGAATAGTAATTTATTAAACTCAACTTCTAGTTCGTGTTAATTATTTATATTTCAGTATACAATTAAATCATGAAAGGAGAAAAACCATATGGATCAAATTAAAATAGGAAAATTTATAGGAGAAAAAAGAAAAGAAAAAAATATAACTCAAGCTGATTTAGCCGAAAAATTAAATATAACAGATAGAGCTATATCAAAATGGGAGAATGGTATATGTTTACCTGATGCTGCTAATATGCCAATTTTGTGTGAAATATTAGGTATTTCTATAAATGATCTATTTAGTGGTGAAGTGGTTGATATGAAAGAAAATGAAAAGAAATTAGAAGAAAATTTACTTGAAATGACAAAATTAAAAGAACAAAAAGATAAAGAATTATTAAGATTAGAAATAGTAATAGGATTTATTGTTTCAATTGTTTTTTTAACATTAGTATTTATTGCTTCATTTGTTGATATGCCAAATTGGTTAACAATATTACTAATTATAATTGGACTTATTCCCTTTATAATAGGATGTTGTTATGCATTAAGAATTGAACAAATTGCGGGATATTATGAATGTTCTAATTGTGGGCATAAATATGTACCAACATATAAAAGTGTTTTTTTGGCTACTCATATCAATAGAACAAGAAGAATGAAATGTCCTAAATGTGGTAAAAAAAGTTGGCAAAAAAAAGTTCTAACTAAATAATGGAGTTGAATAAATGGAAAAAGCATTATTATTATCAAATATTGATAAAATTCATACTACTAAAATGGGTGTTGATAGAATTAAGAAAAATCTTAAATTAAATACTGATGATGTAGTTAATTATTGTAAAAATAAAGTATTAGATAAAAATTCTAATATTTATAAACAGGGTAAGAATTGGTATTGTGAAATTGATAATATAAAAATAACTATTAATTCTTATAGTTATACAATTATAACAGCTCATATAACTAAATAATTGAATTAAAAAAAATATCATAATATTTAAAATAACTGTATTTATTCTTCAATATTAACCATATTAATACTGGAGGAATAAATATGACACAAAAAGAATTATTATACGTAGAAGATGCGATTGGTCATGAACAAAATATAATTTCTATATGTGAAGATACTATAAATAATTTAGAAGATGATAATTTAGTTTCATTTATGGAAAAAGAATTAAAAAAACATATGTCTATGAAAGAAAAATTGATTAATATGTTGGAGGATAAAGCAAATGAATGATCAATTACTACTTGATAATTATTTATTAGTAATTAAAAGTACTATAGAAGTATATGTTCATGGTACATTAGAAAGTTCTAATGAAGATATTAGAAATTTATTAAAACATGGTCTAGATGAAACTCTAAAACATCAAGCAAGAACATATGATAAAATGACTAATTACGGATGGTATACTATTAATAATGTTAAAAGTTCTACTATAAAACAAACACTAAATAGTTGTAAAAAATAAACCAAATTTATATTTGGTTTATTTTATTATCAACATTTATATTATCAATAATTATATTTTTAGTAATATTATTTTTATCTTTTATAGTTAATACAGTTTCATCTTTTATATAACTAAGAACATGTTCTATATAATTGTTATCTCCACCTGAACTATTTTTAATATCTCCTAAAAAATAGTCAAAATTAAATACATTTAATACTAAACTATTATTTACTACAGTTATTCCTTTATTATATGCATATAATGTAGCTATTAGTATCTCTTCACTAGATAATTTATCTTTATAATTATCATTTAAATAATTATAATAATTATTTAAAATCATGCAACCTATTTTAATACTATAATCAGGATTATCTCTAACTTGATTTATATCAATTATTACTGATTCATATGTATTAGTATTAAAATTGTAAGCAGTTATTTCTTTGCCATCCCAAATTGATTCTACTTGCATTAATCCATGAGCTCCAATATTACTATAATTTTTTGAATTATTTTTATTTTCTTGCGATATTATTGCAGTTACTAATTTCTCATCTAATCCATACATATTAGAATATAATTTAATACTATTTCCATATGAATTTAATATTTCTAAAACACATTCATCATTTGATCTATCTTCATAACTAAATGAATATTTATTAGTTATTTCGGGAGTAGAATTTATGACATACATTTTTTTTACTGTTGGAATTTCTCTAATAATATCATTTTCTTCATCATTGTTTTCTATTTCTATATTTAATGAATTATCATCAATATTATTGATATTATTTAATGAAGATGCCACTAATACGGTCGTTAAAGACGCTGTTAATAATATCTTTTTTCCTATATTATTATTTTCATGTTTTAATTTTTTTGGATATATAACATATTTTTTTATAATACTTTGATCATCAAATATATACATGTTATTAATATTTTTAAAGTGAATATGGTTCTGTTTTATTATTTCAGTTATAATTTTAGATTTATTTTCATCAATTTTTTTTATAAATTTACCATTATTATATAAATCATAATCTATTATATGTCTAGTATTATTATCTATATAATAAGATCG
>ERZ842401.3521-NODE-3521-length-19341-cov-7.898942_pt1 | contig 19341 bp, 15 predicted proteins | sample MGYA00521270_ERZ842401 | MGnify/ENA primary metagenome ERZ842401 (study PRJEB31892, sample SAMEA3878208) | bioreactor metagenome | biome: Moose rumen | place: Sweden | collected 2011-10 | study: EMG produced TPA metagenomics assembly of the PRJEB12797 data set... | reverse complement strand
CGCGAGCCACAAAGCTCTGCCTTGGCATTCTTGAACACAAGCTCGCAGGTGGGGCTGCCGTGGATTCCCATCTTGTCCTCGATGCGGCGCACGGTAACGCCACCGTTGCGCTTGTCGTAGATGAACATCGACAGGCCGCGACCGTCCTTGCTGCCCTCCTCGCTACGCGCGAGCACCAGATGGATGTCGCTGTCGCCGTTGGTGATAAAGCGCTTCACGCCGTTGAGACGCCAAGTGCCGTCCTCATCCTGCGACGCCTTGAGCATCACGCTCTGAAGGTCGCTGCCGGCGTCGGGCTCTGTGAGGTCCATCGACATGGTCTCGCCGTTGCACACGCGAGGGATGTAACGCTCAAACTGGTCCTCGTCGCCAGCCTCAAAAAGGGTATCGATACAGCTCTGCAAGCTCCAGATGTTCTGGAAACCGGCATCGGCCTGAGCAATCATCTCGCTCATCATCGAGAAGGTGATATTGGGCAGATTCAAGCCGCCATACTTGCGGGGCATCGACACGCCATAAAGTCCTGCCTTGCGGGTCACGTCGAGGTTCTCCTGGGTCTTGCTGGCATAGTCCACACGGCCGTTGGCATGATGCGGACCTTCCTTGTCAACGCTCTCGGCGTTAGGAGCGATAGTCTCGGCTGCAATCTCGCCGGTAATCTCGAGAATCTTGTCGTAGGAGTCGATAGCGTCCTCATAGTCAACAGGCGCATAGTCAAACTCCTGGCTCTGAGTGTAGTCACGCTCTTTCATGCGCACGATTTTCTCCATCAAGGGATGACGCAGATGATATTGCAGAGCCTTATTGTCTTTATAAAAGTTAGCCATAATCATTAAGTTTCGCTTCGCTCAACTTAAGTTTAGAGTTTAGAGTTTAGAGTTTAGAGAATACCTTGCTCTAACGCTATGGCTCTATTTCCAACTTCAGAAAGAGCTGATTTTCAACAAATATATTATTTAGAATTTTTCTTGTAATACTTGATTAGTTTGGGGATAATCTCCTCGAGGTTGCCGGTGATGACGTAGTCGGCGATGGCATTGATGGGAGCGTTGGGGTCACTGTTGATTGAGATGATAATCGAACTCTCGTTCATGCCCGCAACGTGCTGAATCTGTCCCGAGATGCCGCAAGCGATGTAGAGCTTGGGGCGCACGGTGACACCGGTCTGGCCAATCTGACGCTCGTGCTCACAGAAGCCCGCATCGACGGCGGCGCGGCTGGCGCCCACCTCGCCGCCAAGCACGTCGGCGAGTTGGAAAATGAGGTCGAAATTCTCCTTGCTGCCCACTCCGTAGCCGCCGGCCACGATGATTGGGGAGTTCTTGATGTTAATCTTCGACTTCTCCACCTCGCGGTCGATAATCTTGACGATAAAGCTCGCCGGGTCAACATATTTGTCGGCATCGAGATTGATGACCTCGCCACGGTAGTTGGGGTCGAAAACCTCCTTCTTCATCACGCCCTCGCGCACGGTAGCCATCTGAGGACGGTGCTCGGGGTTGACGATGGTCGCCACGATGTTGCCGCCAAAAGCGGGACGAATCTGATAGAGCAAGTCCTTATATTCGGTCTTGGTCAAGGGGTCGGTGTGGTCGCCAATCTCCAGGGCGGTGCAGTCAGCGGTGAGACCGCTGGTGAGGCACGACGAGACACGCGGTCCCAGGTCGCGGCCAATCACGGTAGCACCCATGAGGCAGATTTGCGGCTCTATTTCTTTGAAAAGGTTGATAACTATTGAAGAGTGTGGCAGCGAGGTGTAAGGATATAGGCGCTCGTCCTCTACCTTGTAAACCACGTCAACGCCGTAAGGGAACACCTGCTCCTCTACCCCATCGAGCTTGTCGCCGATAATGAGGGCTTCGAGCTTCACCCCCAAGTGTGTGGCGAGGGCGCGGCCTTTGGTCAACAACTCCAAGCTGACGTCGGCAACACGACCGTCGTCAAACTCGCAATAAACTATTAAATTATTCATTAGTTCTTAGTTCTTAGTTTTTAGTTATTTCTAGAGGTTCTAGAATTTCTAGATATTCTAGAAGTTCTAGAGCATTCTGCATTACCCAATTATGTGGTCGGCGATGAGTTCTTGCACGAGGCCTTCGAGTTGGGCTTCGTCGCCGCCCTCGATGGTCTTGCTCTCCTTAGCCTGGAACACAACGTTTACTACTGTCTTAACCTTAGTGGGCGAGCCCTTCATGCCAATCTGCTCGGGGTCGGCTTCGATGTCGGCGACGCCCCACTCGCGGATGTTGAGATAAGGACGCGCCTCCACGAGACGCTGACGCTCCTCGCTCAACTGCGTCTTCTCGCTGGGAGTGACAGCATATTTATACTTCTGAATCAACTTGGCGTTGCGGGGACGGCAGGCATCGGCACTGCCGTTGACGGTAACTACCAGTGGCAGCGGGCAGGTAACGGTCTCAAAGCCGTTCTCGATGCGGCGCTTAATGGTGGCGATGCCGTCAGCAACCTTCACGCTCTCAGCGTAGGTCACTTGTGGCAGACCCAATTTCTCGGCAATCTGTGGACCCACTTGCGCGGTGTCGCCGTCGATAGCCTGACGGCCGCCAACTATGATATCCACCTTGTCGAGGTGACGGATAGTCTGCGCCAGCGAGTAGCTGGTGGCGAGGGTGTCGGCACCTCCCAAGGGGCGGTCGGTGAGCACCACTCCGTCATCGCCACCGCGATACAGGCTCTCGCGCACCATCTCGGCACTGCGAGGCAATCCCATTGTCACGAGTGTGATTTTCGAACCAGGATGAGCATCCTTGAGCTGAAGCGCTTGCTCAAGCGCGTTCAGATCCTCGGGGTTGAAGATGGCGGGCAGCGCGGCACGGTTGATGGTGCCGTCGGCCTTCATCGCATCTTTACCCACGTTGCGGGTGTCTGGCACTTGCTTTGCCAGCACAACGATATTCAAACTCATAGAATCAAACGTTTAGTTATTGTGTTATGTATTTTACTCTTTATTTGCATTTTGGAGTCACACGACCCCATAAAAACGTGCAAAATTACACAAAACCGCCCACACAGCAAAAACTTAGTACCTTAATTATAGATTATTAAGGAAAAGAGATTCAGTTGCAAAAGATGGGGGATGGCTAAGAAAACAAAAATTTGAGGAAGGAAACGTGCTTAGAGACAAATTGGAGGCACAATGACAATGCAGAATGCACGAATGCAGAACGTAAGATCCAGCCGAAGGCTAACCTTTGAGCAACTCCCTTTGACGCTTGTGAAACGAGCGATAGCGAGCGGAATAAGCGTCAAGGGGAGGTGGCAACCTATAACATACTCGTCGCCAGCGGCGACCCCCAGTTTAAAGCCCATGGAGTCGCTTTCAGCGACTATTCCCAGGGATAGCGTTATACCCCCAATACCGATTACCTGCGCTTCGCTGCGCTCACTTCGGCAATCGGTATTGGAGGTTACCCAGAGTTCAGCCTACGGCTGAGACGCTTGTCTTAAAGCCCCCATTTTTTGCGACTTATCTCTGAGTGGGACAATTTTTCAAAGCACGCACTTGTTCAACTTGGGGGCGGAGGACGAGACAGGTCTCGTCCCTACAATGCCCACCAAGCCTCGCTGAGCGCGTGTTTAAGGGTTTCGTGTGGGGGAAGGGTGCTAATTCTGGGAAACACGCACCGCACGCACACTCCGTGCGTTTATACGGTAGCCAATTTCGTTAAAGGCTACGCTACCAGAATTAAAGTATAAATTGTAAGCGTAGTTTGGGGTAGAACTATTGAGCACGCGCAACCAATAATAGCCATAAGAACCAGCGTTGTTTAGATTACTACCGTAGCGGTACCCGGCTGCTGGCAAGAACAATGATGCACCATTGATTTTGCTCGTAAACAACCGACCTTTAACACCATTCCTCTTTGTCCACTGGCGAGAACAATTGTTAAGCAGCTCTTGAATCTGTTCAGGTGACGGCATGCGCCACTCTGCGCCCCAATTGGCGGTGGCGGCATCGTCCTCGGGGTCAAGCTCGGTCAAGTTGTCCGTGAAGCCTTCATTGCCATAACTGCTGTTGGTGCAATACTTGCTCAAAGTGTTTTCACTGCCGTTGCACCACTGATAGGTGCTCCAGTCGTAGTAGTCCTTTGGAGTGGTCTCACCCCAGGCGAAGTAGTCGCCGTAATCCTCAGGACAGCTTGCGCCAATGTTCATCGTCGCCCACAGCGTGCCACTGGGCAGGCCCAGGTCAACCCATTCGGAGTCATCGGGAGTGGTTGTTGCATTGTCCAAGACAATGTCGATGAGAGCGTTGACATCGGCTATGTTGATCTCACCATCGTTGTTTACGTCGATGGCAGGCGTATAGTCTAAGTCGTCCAGAATAATGCCAATGGCTGAATTAATGTCGGCGATGTTGACCTCGCCATCGCCATTTACGTCACCGTGAGCAGTTGCAGTGGCTGAAAACATTGCAGCAACTGCAAGCAACAAAAAAGTAAAAAATCTTTTCATCATATATTTGATACTTTTATTCCGTAGCACTTTTTTTAATTAACCCTATAATATCCTGACAACATCCTGACAACAAAAAGTTGTCCAGGACTTTGTCATGTGTCGTGGATTTTACTAAATTCAGTGCTGCAAATAAACAGTCAAAACCACGACGACATGGCAAAATTACAACATAAATCTGACAAATACAACCCTTTAGAGAGATTTTTTCGATTATCAGAAAATATCTTAGGCGTGAGGCCTGGTCGGGCTAAATGGCGGCGATGAGGGCATCGACGTCCTCGGGGCGGGTGGCCCAAGAGGTGACGAAGCGGCAGTTCATCATCTCGCCCACGGGGAACCACTGCTCGAACACGAAGTCTTTCTCCAAGCGCTGGATGGTCTCCTGGTCAAGGAGCACGAACTGCTGGTTGGTGGGGGAATTGCTGTACATTTTGTAGCCCTTGGCCACAAAGGCATCACGCAGCCGCATCGCCTGCTCGACGGCATGGCGCGCGATCTTGAAGTAGAGGCCGTCCTGCATCAGGACGTCGAACTGGATGCCCAGCAGGCGGCCCTTGGCCATGAGGGCACCGTGCTGCTTGACGGTGGTGAAGAAATGGGCGGGCGCCTTCATGCCCGTGAACACGACGGCCTCGCCGCACAACGCGCCGCACTTGGTGCCGCCCAGGTAGAACACATCGCACAACCGCGCCAACTGCGGCAGGGTGATGTCGCAGCCCTCGGCCATCAGGCCGTAGCCCAGGCGTGCCCCATCGATGAACAGCGGCAACTCATACTGCTTGCACACGCTGTAGATGGCCTCGAGTTCGGCTCTGGTGTAGATGGTACCCATCTCGGTTGCAAAGGTGATGTACACCATGCCGGGGAACACCATGTGCTCGTAGGCGATGTCGCCCCAGAAGGCCTCCAGCCACTGGCGCAGTTCACCGGCATCCATCTTGCCGTCTTGCGAGGATAGGGCCAGCACCTTGTGTCCGCCAAACTCGATGGCACCCGACTCATGCACGTTGATGTGGCCAGTATCGACCGACAGCACGCCCTGGTAGCCGCGCAGCAGGGCGTCGATGACGGTGGCGTTGGTCTGCGTGCCGCCCACAAGGAAGAAAACATCGGCATCGGGCATCTCGCACGCCGCACGCACCTTGTCGCGGGCAGCATTGCAGAAGTCGTCCAGGCCGTAGCCCGTGGCGCGCACATCGTTGGTTTCGGTCAGTCTCTCAAGGATGGCGGGATGGCATCCGTTATTGTAATCGCTCTCAAAGGAAATCATCTTTAGATAGATAATAGATAAAAGTGAATAGATAAAGATGTATCGGGGTTTCAAAGGGCATGAAAGCCCTGTGACCTGATTATAGGTCACAAAATTACAAAAAGAATTGAAAATGAAATAAAATCTTTCATCTATTATCTACCATCTTTTATCTAAAAAAGTTATCTTTGTGGCATGAAAGTGAAGAAAAAGGCAATTATCTACCAGTTGATGCCGCGGTGGTTCACCAATTGCCGTGAGCATTGTGTGCCGGGCGGCACCATCAGGCAAAACGGTGTGGGCAAGTTCAACGACATCGACGAGAGCAAACTGCGCTCCATCAAGTCGCTGGGCGCGACCCATGTGTGGTACACGGGCATCATCGAGCACGCCACAGCCACCGACTATTCCCGACAGGGCATCACGCCCTGCAACCCCCATGTGGTGAAAGGCAAGGCGGGGTCACCATACGCCATCCGCGACTACTATGACGTGTGTCCCGACCTGGCCGTGAAGGTGAAAAACCGCATGGCCGAGTTCGAGGCACTGGTCGAGCGCACCCACCGCATGGGCCTCAAGGTCATCATCGACTTCGTGCCCAACCATGTGGCTCGCCAGTATCAGTCTGTCTGTAAGCCAAAGGGTGTGAAGGACTTGGGGGAGGATGATCATAAAGAGTGTGGTTTCGATCCCGTCAACAATAACTTCTACTATTGTCCCGGTCAGCGTTTCGTGCCATACTTCGACCTCTATCATGGAGAGCAGGAGCCTTATTTGGAGGAGCCTGCGAAAGCGACAGGTAATGACCACTTCGATAACGCCCCGGGCAAGAACGACTGGTACGAGACCGTTAAACTGAACTACGGTGTCGACTACTATGCGGGTGGGGTAGGTCATTTCGAGCCGATTCCTGATACGTGGAAGAAGATGACTGACATCTTGTTGTTCTGGGCATCGAAGGGAGTTGACGGCTTCCGCTGTGACATGGCGGAGATGGTGCCAGCCGACTTCTGGTCGTATGCCACGACCATTGTCAAGAAGAAATACAAGGATATAGTCTTTGTCGGAGAGGTTTATAACCCCAACGAGTATCGCCACTATATTGCCTCTGGTTTCGACTGGATGTACGATAAGGTCGGCATGTACGACACGATGCGCAGTGTGATCTGTCACCATGCGCCTGCATCGGCAATCAGTAATGCCTGGCAGCAGACGGATGATATCCGTGACCACATGCTTTATTTCTTAGAGAATCATGACGAGCAACGTATCGCCAGTGATTTCTTCGCCGCGGATGCCATGAAGGGTGTCCCCGCCATGATAGCCTCCCTGTTGATGCAACAGAATCCTTTCATGCTGTATGCGGGAGAGGAATATGGTGAGCATGGTATGGATAAGGAGGGCTTCAGTGGTAATGATGGTCGGACGACGATTTTCGACTACTGGAGCATCGACACGCTCTGCCGTGCTGCCCAGAAGAAACTGACGGCAAAGGAGAAGCAACTCTTTGACATCCATAAGCGCACGATGCAGATAGCACGTAAGGAGAAGGCGGTCAGAGAGGGTGTGTTCTTCGACCTGATGTATGTGAATCAGCAGTTGGAGCGTCAGTATGTGTTCCTTCGTAAGGCTGGGCATGACCTTCTGTTAGTTGCCGTCAACTTCGACGACTATGCCGTTGCCATCGACGTGAATATTCCCGCCCATGCCTTCGATTTCCTGAAAGTGAGGGAGGGTGTCTATCCTGTTACCGACCTTCTGACGAAAGACAAGGATGAGATAGCCTTGATGCGTGATGGTGCCATCCGTATGACTTTGGATGCCAGAGGTGGTATCGCCCTTAAACTGAAAGTGTGATGGAAGACTATATCCTGAACGAGCATCACAAAGAGGAGTTCCCTCCAGCGCATACGGCGGAGCATCTGTTGAACCAGACGATGATACAGTTGTTTGGCTGTGAGCGTTCTTTCAATGCTCATATCGAGCGGAAGAAGAGCAAGATGAGTTTCCATCTTGACCACAAACCCTCCCGTCAGGAGGAGAAAGAGATAGAGCGTCGTATGAATGCGTTGATAGAGAATGACTTGCCTGTGACATTTGAGTTCGTGACACGTGATGAACTCCCAGAGGGAGTGAGTGCTGACCGTCTGCCCGATGATGCCTCAGAGACGATCCGACTGGTGAGAATCGGGGACTACGATGTCTGTCCGTGTATCGGGAGACACGTGCGCTCCACTAGTCAGATAGGACGTTTCGAGATGCTTGGCACCAACTGGGACGAGCACGAGCGATCGTTCAGAGTAAGATTCAAGATCGTATAAAAATAGGAACTCCCAATCTCTTGGCTGGGAGTTCTCTTTTTATGATTTGATTATTGCAGTGCTACCTTCATGAATACAGGGTAGTGGTCGGAGTAGGTTAACTTGGTCTTGTGATACTCCAGACCTTTCAGCGACTCACTATGGAAGATATAGTCGATGCGCACATTCTTCTTACCACGATAGGTGCCCATCCATCCGTCACCGCCACATTCCTTGAAGCCGTCAACCAGATTGCCCAGCATGGTCTTATAAACATAAGAGTAGGGGACATCGTTGAAGTCACCACAGACGATACACGGAATCTCGGAACTGCGTATCTCATTGGCAATGATATTTGCCTGTGCCGCACGGAACATCATCCCCAAAGAGTAGTTGCCGTAAATAGCGTTCAGCACACGGTTTGTACTCACGTCATACCCCTGTGCCTCCAGTTTACCCGCCTTGTAGACGGTACGGTTGATACCAGTACTTTCCAGGTGTACACTGAAGACACGGATCGTCTGTCCCTTGACATCAATATCAGCATACATCCCCGCCTGGTTAGAGTCCTCGAAAAGGAAAGGCTTGGATTTCTTGATAGGATAGCGGCTGAAAATAACAACATCCCTGCCAGCCATTGCCACATAGGGGAAATACTCTTTGTAGGAAGTGGTGTTCTTGACATCACCACTGGTCTCCATATACTCCTGAATGCAGAACACGTCTACTTTCTGCCTTTTCATCTCAGCAAGGATGTCCTGTGCCAAGAAACCAGAAGTCTCCCGATTGAATCTTGCTACGTTATAGGTGGCGATCTTCAGTCCCTCTTGCGCATCAGCGGCTTTCTCGTTGACAGAGCCCAACTGGATGACGGTTCCCATGTAGGGGATGCAGCATAGGATGGTGACAAAAGGAAGGATGGCGATGAACCAACGCTTGCGTACCAACCAGTAGATCAATAGCAGGAGATTTGCCACGATAAGGACAGGGAGGATATAGACCACCATCGCGCGTGCCATATTACCAGCAGGGTTGACATCACCTCCAAACAAGCCTAAGAACGTATAGGCAGATACAATAAGTTGTAGCACGAGAAACATCATCGCTACATACTTATATACAGCAAGTTTACCCATAAATATTAGATTTTCAAATATTTCTGAATCTTATCCAACAAGTCCTCCACACGGAAAGGCTTTGCCATGAACTCATTACATCCAGCCTCCTTCGCCTCTTTAATATTCTCATCGAAAGCATAGGCACTTAGTGCGATGACTGGCACATCATGGTTGACCTCCTTGATGATACGAGTGGCATCAAGACCATTCATGTCTGGCATGCGGATATCCATCAGGATCAAATCGGGATGCTCGTCCTCACAAAGGGTTACTGCCTCAATACCATTATGGGCACGGAGCAGACGGTAACGCTTTGAGAGTACAACCTTAACCAATTCGTAGTTGTTGTCCTCATCCTCAGCCACCAAGATCAATGGGGCATTCTGTACGTCAGTACGAGTGCTGACACGGATTGTTCTGGAATTGGTTGTGATACGGGTATTCTTTGAGACACCACCGATGGTTCCCTCAAATGGCAACTTGAAGCGGAAGGTAGAGCCTTCGCCCAAGGTGGATGAGACAGTTATCGTTCCTCCCATCTTCTCCACAATAATCTTACTGAGGGGCAGACCAAGTCCATATCCGTTTTGCATCGTCTCCGCGTCTTTGGATACATACGTCTTGAAGATACCATCAAGATCCTCAGGGGCAATACCGGAGCCTGTGTCTGAGACGAAGAACTCCACCTCCTGCCCATCGCTGACCATGCGGTAGCCATAGGTGATACTGCCTTTAGAGGTATGCTTCAACGCATTGCTGATCAGGTTGGAGAATACCTGCATGATGCGGTTGGCGTCCGTATAGAGTGTGACAGACATATTCGGCTTGTTCCAAATCATCTGAACTGTGTCTGGACATCTGAACTTGAAGGTGTTCATCAGATTCCTACAGAGTTCGTTCAAGTCTGTCATGCTCTTCTTGATGACAACTTCTCCTGACTCTACTCTGGAGAGATCCAGAATCTCATTGATGAGGGTCATCAGTCGGGCATTGTTGCTCTCGATAATCTCCATGTATTTGGTCCGCTCTTCCTGAGAGTCCGTCTCACACATCACTCTGGAGAAACCTTCAATGGCGTTCAGAGGGGTGCGGATCTCATGACTCATATTAGCAAGGAAAAGAGACTTCATCTTGCTTGCTTTTTCTGCTTCTTTGGCTTTCTCTTCGTATTCAACCAATTTATTCTTGGCAGCAAACAACTGCTGGTTTGCTGCATCTAGTTTGGCATTAGTCTCTGCTATTTTCTGAAGAAAAACCTCCCGCTCGTCTTGATTCATTGTTTCTAAGAAAGAATATCGCTTTGCAAAAATATGAAATTATTTTGAATTAGCAAAATTATTTACATAATTTTTTACCCTCTTTTTGCTTTTTCCCATGCTCCGCTACTTTTATGTTTTCTCAGATAAGCCATTCCACGGAAAACATTCAAGTTCATAAACAGGAAATAATAGGGTACATAGAGCAGTTTGTTCTTTTTCCCTCTCTTCTCAAGATAATAGCCTAAGAAAGCGGCAACATAGAACAATATCTGCAAACACCAGATCCAGTTGTAGACAGCACCAGCCTTGAGGAATACCAATGCCACGTTCAAGGGAATCAGTAAGAGTAAGGCAATAGGGGTGACGCTCCATCTTAACACCCGATGGGACACGAACTGGAAGGCTACCAAAGGCTGGTGGAACGGGTTCATCATATTGCGAAGCCACCAGATACTCTGCAGTCCGCCAGCGGCAATACGACGCTTGCGCTTCGACTCCTCGGCAAGATCAGCAGAACCATATTCCATGGCATAGGCGTCAGAAGTGTATGCGATTTTATAACCTTTGTCCACCATACGGAGCGACATGACGAAGTCGTCAAGTAAGGCGTTCTCCGGCATCGGCTCGTAGAGTGACCTGCGGATAGCACAGAGTTCTCCTGCGGCTCCCATGGCTGAGTATAACTCTCCGTCCAGACGCTTGAGAGTGCTCTCGTATTTCCAGTAAAGCCCTTCTCCTTCTGCGGCAGCCTGTCCCTCATGGCGAGCGGCAACTCGCTTCTCACCAGCGACGCAGGCTACTTGGGGATCCATGAAACAACGGACAATCTCTTGAATTGACGCGGGGTTCAGCATGGTGTTAGCGTCAGTCATGACAACCAACTCGTCTTTCACCTCTCCTAATCCATGATTAAGGGCTGCTGTCTTACCACGCCGTTCTGGCGAGTAGATGACCTGTACGTCAGGATATTTCGCCAGGAAATCATTCGTGGAGTCATTAGAACCGTCAGTCACCCATACAACGTGCAGTTTAGGGTAGGTGATCTGACGGGTGTTCTCCATCTTGATATCCACGATGTCCTGCTCGTTGTATGCGCAAATCATCAAAGTCACCTCAGGAAGTTCTTCCTCTGAGGGGAGTTGCGGCTTTTGCGCTTTTCCCTTGAGAAGACGTTTCACCCGTACTAATACCCAGAGAAGGATGCCATATCCCAGATAGGTATAGAACACGAGGAAAAGGCATATCCAGAAGATAACTTTCAATGTGACCATGACCTGACGACTATTCGTTTGTTTCTATCTCTTCTTGCATGTCAATATACTGGCGGTCCTTGTCGTAGAACTCGTACTGCAGGAAAGCCAGTTTCTGAGAGGGAACAATCCGGATGCCCCAGCCGTATTTCATCTGCCAGCGTCTTTTCAGGGAAATGACACCTTGGTTGATATATGCTGCGACATAGGGATGTACGTGTAATGCGAAGCATTTAATGCCTATCTTGTTGACTAAGCGGTCAATTTTGCTCTCCAACTGATCGGTAAACAGGATGGAAGATTTGATCTTACCTTTTCCAAAACAGGTAGGACACGTCTCCTCCACGTTCACGTCCATAGCGGGACGTACTCGTTGGCGGGTAATCTGCATCAGTCCGAACTTACTCAGTGGCAGGATGTTATGGCGAGCACGGTCTTTTTGCATGTTCTTGCACATTCGCTCATAGAGCAGTTGACGGTCCTCGGCAAGATTCATGTCGATAAAGTCGACGACGATGATGCCTCCCATGTCACGAAGACGGAGTTGGCGTGCTAGTTCATCGGCTGCGCCAAGGTTGACCTCCAGTGCGTTCGCCTCCTGACCGTTCTCGGAACGAGTGCGGTTTCCGCTATTGACATCCACCACATGCATTGCCTCTGTATGCTGGATAATCAGGTAGGCGCCCCGTTTGTAGTTGACGGTTCGTCCGAAGGAGGACTTCAGTTGCTTCGTGACATTGAAATTGTCGAAGATGGGTACAGTGCCTGTATATTGCTTGACGATTCCTTGCTTGTCTGGAGCAATGAGACCGACATAGTCCTTTACTTGCTGGAAAATCTCGGTGTCGTTGACATAGATACCATCATAGGTGGGATCGAAGAGGTCGCGCAACATGGCGACAGCCCTTCCTGTCTCCTCAAAGGCAAGCACAGGTGTCGTGGTTGCCTTCTGTACCTTCGTGATGGCATCGTCCCAGCGTTTCACCAAGACTTTCATTTCCGCATCAAGTTCCGCAACACGCTTGCCTTCGGCGGATGTTCTGACAATAACGCCGAAGTTCTTGGGCTTGATACTTTGTATGAGTTGTTTCAGACGTGTACGTTCTTCGCCTTTCTTGATCTTCGAGGATACGGAAACCTTATCTTGGAAAGGGATAAGAACCATATATCTGCCAGCGAAACTGAGATCACAGGTCAGACGAGGTCCTTTCGTCGAGATAGGTTCTTTGACAACCTGCACTAGGATCTCCTGTCCTTGCTTTAGCGTTGTTTGCACGCTACCGTCTTTGGGGAGATCGGGTAGGCGAGAGGCTTTTGAGATAGGGAAAAGCCTTTTCCTGTCACTTTGTACCTGTTTGAGATACTTTTCGTAAGAACTAAATTGAGTGCCTAAGTCAAGATAGTGCAAGAAAGCATCACGCTCAGAACCCACGTCCACAAAACATGCGTTCAGCCCGGGCATCAGTTTGCGCACCTTACCCAGATAGATGTTTCCAACAGAAAAAGATGCCTCTCGCTTTTCGTTCTGGTATTCCACCAGGTCTTTATCCTCAAGCAGGGCAATGGATATCTCTTTCGGTTGGACGTCGATGATTACTTCACTATTCATTCTTAGTTCTTTTGTTTGTTAACGGAAAGGGTGCACCAACTCATCTTTCGATGTTGTCGGTACACTCCTTTCATTTCTTTTGTCTTGCAAGAATTTACTTGCTCTTGTGACGATTCTTGCGCAGTCTCTTCTTACGCTTGTGAGTTGCCATCTTGTGGCCCTTCTTTTTCTTTCCGTTTGGCATAATTCAAATATTAAATGTTTATTGTCTTATTTCATTTTCGCGATGAAACTCTTTGCAGGTTTGAAGGCGGGGAAATCGTGTGCGTCAATCACCAGAGTCGTGTTCTTGGAGATATTGCGAGCGGTCTTCTTGGCACGATGCTTAATGGTAAATGTACCGAATCCGCGCAAATACACGTTTTCTTTCTGAACGGCCATGCTCTGACGAATTTCTTCCATAAAAGCCTCCACAGTGGCTGCAACGTCTTTCTTTGCAAGACCTGTGTCCTCAACAATCTTGTTGATAATCTCTGCTTTTGTCATCTTATTATTCTCTTAAATTGTTTACTTGTATTGTTAATTTCTATTTTGGACTGCAAAGATACTGATTTTCAGTGGGAAACGAAAATATATTAGCACTTTTTTTGAAAAAATCTTTTTTTTCTTGATTCCAGAGTATCTCCTTATACCTTATTATATTATAGAGGACTTGCTATTTCAATTGTTGCAGTCGGGCAATGTATTTGCCAATGATGTCAAACTCCAGGTTGACGACATTTCCCACTTTGATATCACAGAAATTCGTGTGCTCAAAGGTGTAGGGGATGATTGCCACTTGGAAGGTGTTCCTGGTGGGATTGCATACCGTGAGCGAGACACCGTTGACAGTGACAGAGCCTTTGTCGACAGTGAAGTATCCATTGAGTGCCATCTCCCTGTCCTCCTTGTATTCGAAGGTGAAGTAGGTGGAGCCGTTAGCATCCTCCACATGGATGCAGCGTGCCGTCTCGTCGACATGTCCCTGTACGATATGTCCGTCAAGTCGCCCGTTCATCAGCATGGAACGCTCTACGTTCACTTTGTCTCCCACTTGCAGCAGTCCGAGGTTCGACCGTTCCAGAGTCTCCTTCATAGCCGTCACGGTATAGGTGCCGTCCTGAATACTGACCACCGTCAGACACACGCCATTATGTGCCACACTCTGGTCGATGCCCAACTCCTCGACGAATGAGCAGCGCAGGGTGAAGTCGATATTGTCCCTGTCTTTCTTGATAGCCACCACGGTGGCAAACTCTTCTATAATACCAGAAAACATAACTATGAACTTTTAACTATTAACTAAAAAGAAAGAGCCGCGTCGAGGATGTGATGAAAACTCCTTTGTTATAAGATGAAGAGCGCTCTTAGCCTTTGTAATCCACTGGTTTTACAACTTCTCCGAGGAGATGTGGCCCGCCATTGGCATAAGAAACAACTCAGTTTTCAATGTAATTTGATGAGTATCCCGATCGAATCGACACGGCCCTATTTCTTGTTCTTAATACGCGAACAGAGGATAGTCCTTCATGCGCTCATTGACACGCTTGCGGACACTGGCAATAACCTGCTCGTCCTCTGGGGCATTCAGCACCTCCTCGATGAGGGCGGCAATCTCCACCATCAGGTCTTCCTTGGCACCACGGGTGGTGATGGCAGGAGTTCCCAGACGGATACCACTGGTCTGGAAGGCTGAGCGGCTGTCGAATGGCACCATGTTCTTGTTGACAGTGATGTCAGCGGCAACAAGGGCATTCTCTGCCACCTTACCAGTCAGATCGGGGTATTTAGAGCGGAGGTCAACCAGCATAGAGTGGTTGTCAGTACCACCACTGACGATGGTAAAGCCACGCTTGATGAGTTCCTCGGCGAGAACCTTGGCATTCTTCTGTACCTGCTTAGCCCACTCCTTGAACTCTGGGCGTAAAGCCTCTCCGAAGGCGACAGCCTTGGCGGCGATGACATGCTCCAGTGGACCGCCCTGCTGTCCAGGGAATACGGCGGAGTTGAGCAGTTGTGACATCATCTTGGTGACACCCTTTGGTGTCTTCAGTCCCCAAGGATTCTCGAAGTCCTTGCCCATGAGGATGATGCCGCCACGAGGACCACGCAGGGTCTTATGGGTTGTAGAGGTCACGATATGAGCGTACTTCACAGGGTTGTCGAGCAAGCCAGCGGCGATAAGACCAGCAGGGTGTGCCATGTCAATCATCAGCAAGGCACCTACCTTGTCGGCAATCTCACGCATCCGCTTATAGTCCCACTCACGGCTGTAAGCAGAGCCGCCACCGATAATCAGTTTGGGCTTGTGCTCCAAGGCGAGACGCTCCATCTCGTCATAGTCCACACGACCTGTCTCTTTGTTGAGGTTATAGCCAACGGGCTTGTAGAGGATACCACTGGTATTCACCAGCGAGCCATGAGAGAGGTGACCACCGTGATCCAGGTTCATACCCATGAAGGTGTCACCTGGTTTCAGGACGGCAAGCAGCACAGCGGCATTAGCCTGTGCACCAGAGTGGGGCTGTACGTTGGCATACTCTGCGTCAAACAGTTTGCAGACACGGTCGATGGCAAGTTGCTCCACCTCGTCCACTACTTGGCAACCGCCATAGTAGCGGTGTCCAGGGTAACCCTCGGCATATTTGTTAGTCAGATAACTACCCATAGCCTCCATGACTTGATCGCTGACGAAGTTCTCCGAAGCAATCAGTTCAATACCCTTCAGTTGGCGTTGATGCTCTTTCTCAATGAGTTCGAAAATCGTGTTGTCTCTTTCCATTGCTTATTTAGTTTTATATGTTTAATGTTTTATCTTTATCCATTCATGGCAAGCAGGAACTCCTCGTTAGAGTGAGTTTGCACAAGTCTGTCACGTACCGTGTTCATTGCCTCGATAGGATTCATCTCAGCGATAAACTTACGGATGATCCACATGCGGTTGAGCGTTGTCTGGTCTTGCAGCAGGTCGTCACGACGGGTTGACGACTGTACGAGGTTGACAGCAGGATAGACGCGCTTATTGGCAAGCATGCGGTCGAGTTGCAACTCAGAGTTACCAGTACCCTTGAACTCCTCGAAGATCACCTCGTCCATCTTAGAGCCGGTATCTGTCAGTGCGGTGGCGATAATGGTCAGTGATCCACCGTTCTCGATGTTACGGGCGGCACCGAAGAAACGTTTTGGCTTCTGCAGGGCGTTGGCGTCGACACCACCCGTGAGCACCTTTCCGCTTGCTGGTGCTACGGTGTTGTAGGCACGAGCCAGACGAGTGATGGAGTCGAGGAAGATGACGACATCATGTCCGCACTCCACCATGCGCTTAGCCTTCTCCAGTACGATACCAGCGATCTTCACATGACGGTCGGCAGGCTCGTCGAAGGTGGAGGCAATCACCTCGGCATTCACGGTACGAGCCATGTCTGTTACCTCCTCAGGACGCTCGTCAATCAGCAGCATCATGATATATGCCTCAGGATGGTTGGCGGCGATGGCGTTGGCGATATCCTTCATGAGGATGGTCTTACCTGTCTTGGGCTGTGCGACGATCAGCGCACGCTGTCCTTTACCGATAGGCGAGAAGAGGTCGACAATACGGACAGACGGATTTGTCGTGGCAGGATCGCCGCAGAGCGTGAACTTCTCCTCTGGGAAGAGGGGAGTCAGATGCTCGAAACTAACACGGTCGCGTACTTCCTGAGGCTGTCGACCATTGATGGTCTGCACCTCCGACAGGGCGAAGTATTTCTCGTTATCGTGAGGAGGACGAACGGTGCAAGCGACCACGTCGCCAGTCTTCAATCCATATCGCTTCACCTGCTGTGGACTTACATAGATGTCATCAGGCGAGGAGAGGTAGTTATAGTCGCTGGAGCGCAGGAAGCCATAACCGTCCTGCAGCATCTCCAACACGCCATTACCCGTAATCAGGTCGTCGAAGTCATAACGCTCTGCCGGGGCATTGTTTTTCGTAGGCGCATAGGCATTACGGTCAACCATCACGGGGTCAGGACTCATCTGCGTCATAGGACGGTCGAAGATGTCCAACGTAGGACTTGCCTCACCATCCTCAATGGGGATGTCGACAACAGTGATAAAATCGGTACCGTCGCCAGGGTCACCTTCCCATACTCCTTCAGGAGTAGCGGGAGCCTGCTGGTTCTGGTTCATCTTAGCCTGCAACTCCTCAATCACCTCTGGGGCTACTTCCTCTTCAGCGTTTGCTGGAGTCTCAGGCACCTCTTGCTCTGCCACAGGGGCATTAGCCTCTGCCTCTGCTTCAGCCTGCGCCTTAGCGGCAGCCTCCGCAGCCTCACGGGCGGCAATCTCCTCTAATTCCTTCTTTGATTTGCGACCGCGTTTCTTGGGGGCGGGCTTTTCTGCTATCGGCTCTGCGGCAGTCCCTTCACTCTGTGCCTCCTGCTGCTTCGCCTCAGCGGCATCCGCCTCAGCGAAGAGAGAGTCCAACGAGGGTTTCTCCTTCGTGGTCTTTGCAGCCTTCAGGTCGAAGTTCTCTCCTTCTGCCCCATTGACAGTATATACCTTATTATTATCTTTCTTGGCAATCCTGGTGCGCTTACGTTTCGTGGCACCTCCATTAGCGGCTGTATCCTCTGCCGCCTTGTCGAGAATCGCATATATCACGTTCTCTAATTCGTCATCCTGCGATACTTTAACACCGAGGTCATTGGCTATCTCCATCAACTGGGGGATATCCATTTGTTCTAATTCATTCTTCGTATACATATACTATAATCTGTATTCGTTTTCGATTTTGTTTGAAAAATAGGGTGGGTATGTTTCACGAGTGGAAACACCTTTTGATGAATTCAGATTCGCCCTTTGGAAGGACTTGATTCTGAAATTCGACTGCAAAATTACATAAAATAATCTGAACCGCCAAATTATTTAAGAGTTTTTATTCCTGTGTGGAGTTAGAAACGTGTGGCGGTGGCTCGAAGGATGCGGACATCCGTCAAGGGACGGCTGTTCTTGTCAGTGGGCATCTGTTGGATGCGATCCACGACATCCAGACCTTCGATGACTTCTCCAAAGACCGTATATTGTCCGTCCAGATGGGGTGTGCCGCCAAGGGTCTTATAGGTTTCTATCATCTCTGGCGCGAGTGTCACTCTTCCATGTGTCAACGTGTCTAACCGTATCTGGATATTGTTAAGGATTGGCTCGTTGTAGGTGCGCCCCCAGACGATATAGAACTGGCATGCCCCAGAGCGTTGCTCGGGATTTACCCTGTCGCCCTCACGTGCCGCAGCCACCATGCCCCGTCGATGGTAGATTTGTGGCAAGCGGAACTCGGGCTCGATGGTGTAGTCCAGTTCTCCGGATCCTAGGAGTTGTCCTGGCTGAGCGTGCTTACTGTTCAAGTCGCCACCTTGTATCATGAAATCCTTGATGACACGATGAAACAGCAGAGAGTCGTACAGGTGTGCCTCCACTAGTTTCAGGAAGTTGTCACGGTGTTTAGGTGTCTCGTTGAAGAGGGCGATGCGGATATTCCCCTCCGTAGTCTCGAGGAGCACTTCCGCCCTTTTCTGTTGTGCCAGCATGCAGATAGGGCAGAGCATCATCAATAATATAATCAGTCGTCGTTCTTTCATGCCTGCAAAGTTAGCATAAAATTTCGACTTGACGAAGAGATTTCTATGGAAATCCTTGCATCTTTTTCGATCTATTCCTTTGCTGTTTGGAAAATATTGCCCCTTTTTGGATATTTCTTGAAGGGTAACTACTCAGCACCCTATAGTGCATGAGTAAGTTACTAAGCGAAGAAAGCGAGTTAATAAATTATAAACTTGTTTGTGCGCTGATTTCAAACAAATGCAAAGGGCTTTTCTGTAAGGTTGTTTAGTGTGTAGTCATTTTACGACAGTCACCACAAGGCCGTATGAGGTCGTCAGTTACATTGGCTTATCCGCAGAGTCAATCATGTCCATCACACAAGAGAACGGCCACGAGTGAAGATTTTGGATTTTTGTTCATCACGAATTTGTTGTTAAGGGATGTGAACCTGCATTTTGCCGTGTCGTGAAAGATGCCTATCTTTGCCGATGAAATGGCAAAACAGTTCACTGACACTG
>ERZ842401.3520-NODE-3520-length-19346-cov-15.340107_pt1 | contig 19346 bp, 27 predicted proteins | sample MGYA00521270_ERZ842401 | MGnify/ENA primary metagenome ERZ842401 (study PRJEB31892, sample SAMEA3878208) | bioreactor metagenome | biome: Moose rumen | place: Sweden | collected 2011-10 | study: EMG produced TPA metagenomics assembly of the PRJEB12797 data set... | reverse complement strand
TTATCGGTATGAACGATGCCATGCTGATTACGGACAGCCGTTATACGGAGCAGGCCGGTCAGCAGGCACCACTTTTTGAGATTATTGAGCATAAGGATGGTTTGCTGGCGAAAACAGCGGAGTGTGTCAAGAAAATCGGGGCAAAAAATATAGGCTTTGAGGGCAATGCGCTTATCTATGATGCCTATGCCAAACTGGGCAAGCTGCTGGATGGATGCAATTTTAATACGCCGTTGCAGCTTGATGTTTTGCGGCAGATTAAGGATGCGGAGGAAATTGCCCATATCCGCAAGGCCTGTGAGATTGTTGACATTGCTTTTGCCGATATACTGACGTATATCCGCCCCGGCATGACCGAAGTGCAGGTGGCTGCACATTTGGAAAACTGCATGCGTGAAAATGGTTCGGAAGGCCCATCGTTTACGACCATTATGGCATCTGGGGTGAGGGGCAGTCTGCCCCATGGCATTGCTACGGATAAGGTCATAAATGAGGGTGAGTTTGTAACTTTGGATTTTGGGGCATTTTATGAGGGATATGCTTCGGACATCACCCGCACTATCTGTCTGGGCAAAGCCGATGAAAAGCAGCGCCGGATTTATAAGGCTGTGCTGGAATCTCAGCTGCTGGGGCTGAATAAAATAAAACCGGGAGTATCCGGCAAGTCAGTTCATGAGGCGGTCAGCGATAATCTGAAAAAATATGACCTGGCACAGTATTTTGGTCACGGCTTAGGCCATGGTCTGGGGCTGGAAATTCACGAAGAGCCGCGCCTGTCACTGAAAAGCACTTGTGAGGCCTTGCAGCCGGGCATGCTGGTGACGGATGAGCCCGGTGTTTATATTCCCGGCTGGGGCGGCCTGCGCATTGAAGATACCGTGCTGGTGACGGAAACGGGCTGCGAGCCTTTGACCAAGGCACCGAAGGAACTTATTGAACTTAGTGTAAGATAATTAAAGTATTGGCGAGGGATTATGGACGGAGCAATACTCCTGTGGATTCAAGAAAATATACGCAATGAAACGCTTACCCCCTGGGTAATATTTTTTACCGGTCTGGGGCATTATGGCGCTATTTGGGCGGCAGGGGCTGTCGTACTGGCGCTGCTGCCTGCAACGCGCAGAATGGGATTGTTGTCACTGGCCTCACTGCTTTTTTCCGGTGGGCTGGGGGAGATTTTTAAGCTAATCTGCAAACGTCAGCGCCCCTTTTTGCAGGTTGAGGACCTGGTGGCGCTGGGGCAATTGCCTCATTCGTATTCCTGTCCATCAGGACATACGATTTGCGCCTTTTCGGTGGCGTTCATACTGTGGCGCATGTGTCATGGCTGGCAGCGCTGGCTGATTATGCTCGTTGCGGCCTTGATGGCTTTTTCGCGGCTGTACTTGGGCGTGCATTATCCCACTGATATTCTTGCCGGAATAATAGTGGCTGTTTGTGGGAGCTGTATTGTCTGGAAATACCGCTCCAGAATTGGCTTGTGAGGAGGTTTTTCCATGAAGATGGCAAAATTGTTTTTAGTTTTAGTGGCAGCGTTGTTAATGTGTCAGCCACAGGCTATGGCAGCGGAGGATTTGCCGGTATTGGCTGTTGATGGCCGGGGAAGCGCTTCCTGCGCACCTGACCAGGCTGTGCTGACATTGGGCGTGGTTTCCACAGGCCAAAGCGCCAGTCAGGCACAGGCGGTGAACGCACAAAAGATTATGGCCATTACGCAGGCCTTAAAGGAAGCTGGCGTAGCTGGCAGCGATATCAAGACGCAGAGCTATAATTTCTATCCTAATTACCGCAATGATAAAAACAACAATGGCGAAATAAGAAATTATACGGCTAAGCACATGCTAAAGGTCAATGTCCACAATATCAGCAAATTGGGGAAAATAATTGACATGTCACTGCATTCCGGGGCCAATGAAGTAAATTCTTTGCGGTTTACTGTCAGTGACCAGAGTGCTGTGCAGCAGGAGGCTCTGTACAATGCGTTAAATGATGCCAGAAGAAAAGCTGATATTATCGCCAGCGGTTTAGGCCGCTATATCGTTGGCATTAAAAATGTTTCGGAAAGTACAGGCAATATTGAGGCTCGTTCCTACAACAGCAATCTGCTTATGAGCGCCAAGACCGTGGCTGCCGATACCAATATCGAGCCGGGCACGATTTCACTGGATGCAAGCGTACATATTGAATACCTGCTGAATAAATAAAATTATGTAAAAAAGACGCCGCGTAGTTTTTCGGCGTCTTTTTTGGCAGCCTGTTCAGATGTGAAAAAAGTTCATACATTTCATCGTCAGTGCTTTGGCATCATCATTTTTATGTTTGCAAAGATATTCCAGAGAGCCCACGTAGAGAAATGAAGTGATAGGGACGAAACGGCGGCCTTTGTGGAAATTTCCCCAGAGGAGGAGTTTTTGGTAGAGCTTTTCTATGTCGTCTTGGGTAAGCTGATATTTTTTTATGACACGGCGCAGTTTGTAATCCTGCTGACAGCAGCTGTATATGTCGGCAATCAGCTGAGGATTTTGCAGGTCGTCGCGGTATTTGTCGATAAGGCGGCTGTTGATGTTGGAACGCCGCAGGGAATGACGCATTTCTAAAAGGAAAATAAGGGATAGTATTGCTATGAGCAGCAGGAAAAAGTAATACATGACTGACACCTCGTTAAATTCTTTTTCTGTTAGTTTAGCACAGCCAGGGAGAAAATACGAGGTTACGGATAATACACTTTTAAGACCAAATTTGACAGATACGTAATAAATGTGTTATACTTTCAACTGTTGATATAAGTTGTCAAGACAATCGCGGCTGATGCTTTGACATCAGATGAGGAAAGTCCGGGCTCCATAGGGCAGTGTGCTGGATAACGTCCAGCGAGGGTGACCTTAGGGATAGTGCCATAGAGATTTAGACCGCCTGACTTGTCAGGTAAGGGTGGAAAGGTGCGGTAAGAGCGCACCAGCAGTCAGGTGACTGGCTGGCTTGGGTAAACCCCACACGGAGCAAGACCAAATAGGGAAGGGATGATGCGGCCCGCGGAACCTTCCGGGTTGAGTCGCTTGAGCTGGCAGGTAACTGTCATGCCTAGATAAATGATTGTCGCCGCCTTGGGCGGAACAAAACTCGGCTTATTGATTGCTTATACAACATAAATGTAAATAGGTTGGCTGTCAGTGATGGCAGCCACTTTTCATGCCGGAATGAATTCTGAAAACAAACTGAAAATTTACGAAAGAATTGCAAAGGCAGCAATTTCCGGTAACGCAGGCAGAACTACGGCTTTGGCCGTATCTGTATATAGGGTAAAAAAGAACATAGGATTAAGCTGAATCCAGCCCAGGAGCGGGGGAACCAAATTTTCTGGGGCGAACTTCACGATTGCACAGCGCTTGGCTGACTGTGCGAATAATGGAGCGGGTGGTCTTCTCTACCCGAGCCCGGCAGCTAACCTCGTAAGCGAACAGAGAGAGGAGTTGGCTTTTTGAGTAAAGCAACTAAGCGTGTGTTTGCGCTGTCCATGATCCTTATGTGCTGGTTTTCTGTGTGTAATGCTATGGCATTCCGCGTGGGGGATCAAGGCACAGATGTAGCTGAGATACAGGGACAATTGGTCCGTCTTGGCTACGACGTATCAGCTGATGGGGACTTCGGTCCGGCTACAGCTGAAGCGGTAAAGGCATTTCAGGCATCCAAGGGGATGGCCGCAGATGGACAGGTAGGGTCGTCTACTTATGTGGCGCTGCTTGGCAAGTCCATGCCGGTGGTTTCACATGGCAGCAACTACATCAACCGTACCATCATTTCTGAATCCATGCAGTATCTTGGGGTTCCGTATGTATTCGGTGGTACCAGCCCGAGCGGCTTTGACTGCTCCGGCTATGTCCAGTATGTTTTTGCCAATGCAGGTATTTCCCTGCCGCGTACAGCTGATGTGCAGTACGATTACGGCATGCCTGCTGGTGAACTTATGCCTGGGGATCTGGTATTCTTTTCGACGTATGCACCGGGAGTTTCCCATGTAGGAATTTATCTTGGCGATCGTCAGTTTATTCATGCGTCCTCCAGCCGTGGTGTTAGTGTAGCGTCCTTAGACAGCTCTTATTGGGGTGGCTGCTATGTTGGCGCACGCCGGGTGATGTAATGACGCTGTAGGGAGAGGCCTTTCGCCTCTCCTGTTTTTTATAACGAGGCAAGAAAATGTCCCCTACCTCGTTGAAACGCCAAGAGGAAGTTTTGCCTATGGCAAAACTGGAACAACGGCGTTATAATACAGTTCTGTGCAAAGGAGTACGCTATGGGAGATTTGTTTATCGTCCTGCTGGCCTTTCTTATTGTCTCTTATGCAGCATGGGATAAAATGTTTACAGAATAATTTATTGATGTGGCAGGATTTTTCTTAACTATCACGAAATACACAATATAAGAACCTTGTGATAACAAGTGGAATTATTAGTGATAGGAGTGACCACAATGGCAAAAGTTAGAATCCACAACATGATGTTTTACGGTTTCCATGGCGTTTATGAATATGAACGCGAACAGGGACAGAAATTCTATGTGGACATCGAGGTTGAAACCAAGGACGACAGCATGGCTGAAACAGATGAACTGAAAGATGGTGTAGACCCTGCAGCTGTCTATGATATTGTTAAAGATATCACGGAAAACAAGCGCTATCAGATGCTGGGGGCTCTGGCTGCTCACATCGGTGATAAGCTCTTAGCTAAATATCCGCATTTTAAAAACGTTACAACCAAGGTGCGCAAACCATCTGTGCCTATTTCCGGTCCTATCGACTACGTAGAAGTAGAAATGGTTCGTTGTCAGAAGTAAACAAGCAGGCCGCCGCTTTTTAAGCGGCGGTCTTTTAGCTGAGAAAAAAATTTATTGCGTTGACAATAAAAATAATTTATGCTAATATACATTATGTAAACGAAAGACCAATAGAATATTGATTGGGTCAGGTGTCTTAGACTTAATAGGGAAGCCGGTATAAGCCGGCGCGGTCCCGCCACTGTAACAGGGAGTGAGCCTGCATAGTTATGTCACTGGAGATTTTTCTCTGGGAAGGCGCAGGTGAGCAATGAACTGAAGCCAGGAGAACTGCCTGATTGACAATCGCCGCTAGGAGCCTATGGTTCCTTGAACCTGCGAGTGATGGGGATGGAGATTTATCGGTACTGAGAAGATTTAGGAACCTGGGTTAGTGTGGGTATTTTCGAGTAGCGTAAAATAGCTCTTCCCTGCGCGGGAGGAGCTTTTATTTTGCCTATTTGTCGAAAAGTTTTTCCCGTCGATATCTTCGACGGGAAGAAATGCTCATACATTTCATTCAGTTCTATGGATTAGTTGCTCTTTTAGCAACAGCTCCGATGAGTATCGGAGCTTATTTTTTTCCATTTGTATAATATTTTTCTTATTGAGGGGAGTCTTTGGACACCATGGAAGCACTATGTATCGGATTAGCACTTTTAGGACTTATGTATTTTGCCTATCGCGGCTGGTCAATTATTCTGATTGCGCCTTTTTTTGCGGGGCTGGCAGCACTGGCAAGCATGTTTGACATCCTGCCCGTGTACAGTGAGTTGTATATGACCCGTCTGGCAGAATATGTAAAGACGTATTACCCAGTATTTTTATTTGGTGCGGTGTTTGCAAAATTGATGGAAAAAGGTGGTCTGGCGGCGGCTATTGCCGGCAAGATTGTGGACGTGTTAGGGGAAAAACGCGCCATTTTGGCCGTGCTGATGGGCTGCGGTGCCTTGACCTACGGCGGCTTGTCCGTATTTGTTGTAGCCTTTGTCATGTATCCCTTTGGGGCAGTGGTCTTTAAAAAGGCAGATATTCCCAAGCGGCTGCTGCCGGCGGCCCTTTGGGTAGGTATTTTTTCCTTTGCTATGGTATCCCTTCCCGGTACACCGCAAATTCAGAATATTATTCCGTCCTCATATTTTCAGACAAGTACATGGGCGGCACCGGGCATCGGTCTGTTTGCCTCGCTGCTGTTCCTGTTTATCGGCTGGGGCTGGATTGGGCACAGGGCCAAACTGCTGCAGGCGCAGGGGGAGGGCTATGGTGACCATGGCAGTGACGGACGCAAAAAACGCAGCCCGAAAATCAATATTCCCTGGTATTGGGCCATGGTGCCCTTGCTGATGGTTATCATCATCAATGTGGTTCTTTCCAATCCTTTCGGCTGGAGCTGGGGGTTCCATTGGAATGAGGACAGTCTGGTGGCTTTCGGGCCGCTTAAATTGTCCCTGCTGGCCTCGCAGGTGGGCAAGGTATCAGCTATCTGGTCCATAAGCGTGGCGCTGATTCTCAGCAGTATTGCCGCAGCTGTTATTGGCCGTAAACGGCTAAAGGTTACAGACGGTTTTTTGCCCACGGTAAATTACGCTGCCTTGTCCTCCGGCTCAGCAGCTTTGAATGTAGCATCAGGATATGCTTTTGGCTGTGTTATCACGGCTATGCCGGGGTTTGCGCCGGTGACGGAATGGCTGGTCGGCATTGCCGCCTCCTTCGGCCCACTCTTGTCGGCAGTCATCACCACTAATATCATGTGCGGCATCACAGGCTCGGCCTCCGGCGGCCTGACCATCGCCCTGTCGGCGCTTGGTGACCAGTGGGCTTCTATGGCCATTGCGGCAGGGATTCCCCTTGAGGTACTGCACCGTATCGTAGCAGTGGCTTCTGTAGGCATTGACCCTGTGCCCCATTGCGGTGCCCTGGTTACCCTGCTGGCTATCTGCGGCCTTACTCATAACGAATCATATTTTGACATTGCCGTGATTATGGGCCTGAAATTCTTTGTGCCCTTCCTGTGTATTCTCTTCTATATGCTGACAGGAATCTGCTAAAATTTTTTAATTGAACTTTAATTACGTTTTTAAGATATTCAAAGTTTTCTTTTGTAAGATATGAACCATGGAAATAATGGCAAGGATGATACTGTACATTACGAAAGGGGAATATCTATGAGTAAGAAATTGTTTTTAGTGGCTGCTTTGGCGGCAACGACCTTTACGGCAGGGATGGCTGCCAATGTAGCCAATGCCAGTCAGGCACCCAAGGCTCCGGCCGTTATGGCTCAGCAGGACAAAAAAGACGCCTTTAACAAGGATTTCAAGGCAGAGCCTAAGAAGGATTTGCAGAAAGATAAAAAGGCTGCGCAGGATAAAAAGGAAGTAAAGAAGGGGGACAAGCAGCAGGATAAGAAACCTCCTCAGCCCGAGAAGCCTCAAAAAGACAAAAATCAGCAGCCGCCTAAGGCTCGTTAAGCATAACTTGTGCGACAAAACCCATTAACTGTAAACAGCCAGCACCGATAGATACTAAGGTGCTGGCTGTTTTTGATATTACCTAAGGTTTTGGGGGATTGTAGCTGTCCGTATGAAGGTACTCCTTATCGGTGATTTGACCGTTTTTACGCCAGATACGGTAAAGAGTGGGGCTTAAATGGGCTCCTTCTGTCAGCAAGGAAATTGTCTGGCCTTGCAAATCGGCCTTTGTCCCCAAAACGAATACTGTCAGGGTATTGCCGGTGTTGCCCACTGTCAGATAGACAGGATGGGGCAGGGGATTACGGAATACGAAATCTATGAGGTCGTCGGCCACTGTAGCATCGCGTCCGGCAGGTACATAACTGGACGGAATAAAATGTCCGGTGCGCTGTACAGGCGTAAGTCCTGCCAGCAGAATGGCATTGTACAGCGTAGAACTGACCTGACAGACACCGCCGCCAACATCGACAGCTGGTTCGCCATAGAGGATAACACCGGCGTTTTTATAGCCGGCATCTCGGGTACGTTTACCTACGATTGTATTGAAAGAAAGGGTCGCGCCCGGCTTAACGAGGGCTCCTTCTAATTTGCTGGCAGCCAGGCCAATGTTGTCGCCCCGGTCGCCGGGATAAAAGCTGGTGGTGTAGTAACCGAGGATTCCGTCCATTGTCGCTAAGTCTTCATCCATGATAAAAGGCGGCTGTTCGTCAGGCTGCAGGGACAGCTTGATGGTCAGCTTCATCTGTTGTAAATCCGGTGTCATGGCCTCAATGAGGGGCTGAATGTCCAATGTAAGACCGATGACAGACGGCGTTTTCCTAAGGCTGCCATCAGCCTGAAGTATGGCTGAGGCATTGACAGGCGGCGTGTCCACGGCTTTCTTTATTTCAAGCAGTTTGTTTTTCAGCAGGGATTCGTCAAAACTGGCATCCATTGTGACAGTTTTTCCGAACATGGCGTAGTACATCTGCATTATGATATTTTCGGCACTGGAGCCCTGACGGCCAATACTGTAGGCTTCATTTACGGCCTTATCCACATTGCCGTGCAGTTTTATGTCTGCCGGGTCAATGGTAAAGCTGCGCTCTTTATAGTTTAAAACTGCCGCCTTGCGGTGCAGTTTGTTTTGAGCAAGTTTGGTGAAAAAATCCCGGACTTCTTCACGGCTCATGCCGGCAAGACTGGTGCCGTGAGCCTGTACCCCCATGATGACTTTATTTTGATTGGAAACGGATACGGAAATACTGCCGGCAATCACCACGGCAAAGGTCAGGGTGACGGTCACCAAGGCTGCTAGTTTGGTCAAAGCAGTAACGGAAAAATTCATAAGACACTCCTCTAAGAGAATTACTATGGCTATTATACGTTTTTTTTAAGCATTAGGCAATGTAAAGCGGTTTTTGTTTTTTTGACTTTTTCGTGATTAGATATTGACATTTTGACTAAAAATGTCAAGCGTAACCCGTAACCCTTGAAAATAAAGGGCTGGCGGGATTTGGTGGAGTGCGTTTGTCAACGGTTTGTCAACAAAGAGAGTTTACCTTGCTTACTGCTTGTGAATCATGCGGCTCTCGATGATTTGGACGGTGGCCTGTTTCATGGCTTCGGTATCGTGAGCATAGAGCTTATTGACCATCGTGGCGTCGTGATGGCCAAGGCGGGCGGCTATGTCAATCGGCAGTGCTCCGTGCTCTGCCAGCTCCGTGGTGTGAGTATGGCGGAAGCTGTGAGAGTTTAGGCCGAGCTTGCGAAGCATTAGCGCGAATGACGGGTACTTGATGAAAAGGCCCGTCTTATCGGTACAGACTAAATCTTTGTAGACAGCACCGGCAGGGCAGTTCTCTGAAACAGGCAGGGAAAACAGGAAGCTGTCACTGCCTGCATAGACAAGCTGGTATGCTTCGCCGCGCTTCATTCGATTAGCGCCCTGGGCGGTTTTCCATTTCCGCAGTTCGGCAGCCATCTGACTGTCAATGTAAAAATCGCGGCGGCTGGATTCCGTCTTTGGCGTTTCAGCATAATATGATTGTGTCAGGTCATCTTTCTGGATTTGATGCCGGACGCATATTGTCCTGGCTTCGAGGTCAATGTCACTCCATTCAAGCCCCAGTATTTCCCCGGCTCTCATGCCTGTATAGTAGGCAAGCAGTATTGGCACACGGTATTTATGCCCTACAGGGTATTTTTTGAGTATGTCAGCAAGCTGAACTGGCGCGATGATGGTACGCTTTGTCACTTTGCGAGGAGCAGAACGGGGAACTTTTATAGATAGTGCTGGATTGGCGCTTATAAGTTCTGCAGGATAAATGGCATAATTGAGGGCGGCAGACAGCACGCCTTTGGTAATGGAAAGCGTTCCTCTGGCCATGCCGGTTTTAGCCAGCTTGTTTATCCATTGGTCAATATGGATGGGCCGCAATTCCTGCAGGATTATATTGCCAATGTAAGGAATGGTGCGACTGTCAATTGACCGCTTGTAATTAGTGTACGTTTTGCGTTTTACGTTCGGGCGGATGGCATTCTCCAGCCAGCCGTGCAGGAAGTCGGCAAGAGAGAGGCGTTCAGACACAATGCCGATATTGCCATGCTTCCATGCAACATAAGCCTCCATGCCTGCTTCTTTGGCGGCTGCCTCTGTTGCAAAACCGCCTTTGGCTACCTGTTTGCGTTTGCCGTCAATCATGCCGGCTTCAAAAGAGTAATACCATTTTTCTCCACGTTTACGGGTACGGATTGTTGGTGCTTTTTTCATGATATGCCTCCTAATCTTCAGAAGGCAAAACCGCAAGTGTGTTGGCAAGTGGATATGATGAGCGTCCGAGGGTGCAGCCCCGGACGGAACATCCAAAAATTTTTTTGAAATTTACGTCATAAAGTAAGACAAAGTGGGTATATAATGATTGTAGGCTGTTTCTCCACAAGCCTACAAAGGTTGGTTGGTGTTACATGATGAGCCCCGGTTAATGCTGTTTGTCGAAATAGATAGATGGCAGAAACCGGGGCTTTGTCACATAACCAATTTCAAAATATCACATACTTTCAGGTCACTCGCTGGTGGGCGGGTGGCTTATTTTTATACGTGTAAATACTTGCAATACGTGTAAATAAGTGTTATAATATAATTGTGAAGGGGGGATGAGATGAAACCGAAGGAACTATTGAAAATCCTAGAAGATGATGGCTGGCGGGTTGACCGCATTCGTGGTTCACATCACATATTGAAGCACCCAACCAAGCCAGGGCGGCCAGTCATCCCAATGCACAACGCAGACATGAAGCCCGGCACGTATAACAGTATTTTGAAGCAGGCAGGGTTGAAATAAACCCTGCCAATGGAGGGAACAGCATGGAAAAACTTATTTACCCGGCAGTATTTCATCCGGAGGAAGTGGGCGGCTATTCGGTGGACTTCCCCGATTTGCTCGGCTGTGTGACCGAAGGAGACACGCTGGATGAAGCAATCCGCATGGCGGCAGATGCCTTGGGCATTTATCTTTATTCCCTGAAGGAAGATGGAGAAAAAGCACCCAAACCATCAGACCCTGCAGATATAAAAGTATCCGGGCGCGATTTTATATCGCTGGTCACTTATGATGAGGTGGAATACCTCAAACGCACCGATAACCATTCGGTCAAAAAGACCTTGACTATTCCGGCGTGGATGGATACGCTGGCACGGGAAAACAATCTGAACTTTTCCAATGTGTTGCAGAACGCCATCCGGCGCGAATTAAATCTTGCATAAGGTAATACCGCTCTCAGTAACATGAGGGCGGTATTTTTTGTTTGGCGGGCGGAGGCCCGTCTTTTTTTAATGGATTATGCCCTTTTTGCGGAGCCGGAAAAGGAAGAGACTGCGGCAGCCTCTTTTTCGTCTGCCAGTGCTTCATCCAGCTGACGGTGATATTCGGCGGCCTGTTCTTCGGCCTGCTTGCCGCGCTCCATGGCGTCGGCAATGCTTCGCAGGTGGCTTAGGATGCTGGCGCGTTCCCCTTCGGAAAGGTTCAGCAGATACTTGGCCACCTCCTGTTCCTGACTGGTCAGCTTGTATTCCTTGGCGAACTCAGAGAAAATCCCCGGCTCCCCGGAAACAAACATTTCCCCTTCACCGTCCACCAGCCATTCCCGGCGGACACGGAACTTCTGGCAGATAAGCATGATGGATTGCTCGGTGACACTGCTGCCTTCCTGCTCCATACGCCAAACAGCACCATCTTTAACACCGATTTGCTCACCGAATTCGGCTTGTTTATAGCGTAAAGTGGCTCGCAATTCCTTAATTCTGGCGTTTATAGAAATTTTTTTCATAAAATTTTTCACCTCCTTACAAAGATAATACCCTATTTTATAGAGAAAATCAATCAAAAAATCTTGACATAATCTATAACATAGAGTATTATAAAAGAAAAAATCTATTATATAGATAAAAGCCCTACAAAATGAAGCGCACTGGGCTTAACAGCCCAGTATAGCACTATTCTAAGAATAGTGGCGAAGCCGAGAGAGGAGGTGGGGGGATGGATTTCATTACGCACATTAAAGCTTATGACGAGGAAAACGGATGCAGTTTTGAAAATGCTCGTACAGAAAAAGCCGTCAAAGATATTGGTACTATCCTTGACGGCCTGACTGTAGCAGAAGCGGCTACTGTTTTGCGGCTGGCGCAGGGCTACTTATGGAATGCGAAAATTCACCATCATGAGTAAAACGCATTCGTTCCAGAGCAGTAGCGGCGCGCATAAACATTTCGCCGTATTCCTCGATGTTGGAGCTGTCACCTATATTCCGCTTGAGATATAGTAGTGCAATATCACTAATGGCGGATGAGGAAATACTTCTATTATTCATCAAAAACACCTCCTTTCATAGCTATTATAGCACCGGGGAGGAATAGTGGCGAAGCCGAGAGAGGAGGTGGGAGCGTGAAGCCGACTGAGGAAAATGAAATCCCCACGACAATAGATGCCATGGGGATTAACCCGAAACTTTTTGAAGGCGCTATGGGAGTTTTGCATGACCTGACTGGACACTGCCGAGGGAAACGCTACACCATTGTGATAGATGTAGCGCCTGAAAGTGTAAGGGTCAGAAAGATTCTTCCCAAGGAGTAAGAGATACTTCATTGGCGTGTGGTACGAGCAGTTCAAAATCATATTCGGAATCCCACGTTAATCTGAATATGCCTGAACGTTCTGGAGCCACATTCCACCAGCCGACTCCGACACATTTACTTATGCCGGTAAGTAATTCGTTGCGGTGCTCGACTGTCATTGATGAAGTGTCCATCCTAAAGTATTCGTAAGGCATGGCAATCACCTCCTTCCAGTAAGGAGGTTCGACGGCGGGCGGATGAATCCTGCCGAATAGTGGCGAAGCCGGAAAGGAGGTGAGTGCGTGACTTGGGCGACCATAGCGATGGGGATTGCAGTGATTTATTTTGCCGCGAAATACATCGTCACCAAAATATCAATGCTGTCATACATATATTGGATGGAGGAAGAAAAACGCACCCAGCCGACAAAAGAACAGCTAGATGCGTGCAGGAAAAAAGTCATCCATGAAATGTTTAAGTGAAGTGTTTTAGTTGCGAAGCCAAGAGAGGGGGTGAGCGCGTGGTATTCAAGATACATAGCTCGTTGAACAACTGGCGAATCACAGATGAAATCATAAAAAAGATATCCGCAGAATATGGCGGCAACCATGAACTGCGGATAGAAGTAGAACTCACTGCCAGTCAGACATTGTTGGATTCAATGGCTGCTTATAGCTCCAAAAGTTGCAAATGTGCCCCGGAAAATACATAAACAGTGTTAGTGGACACGATAGTGTATGAGTGGTCGGGATAGATGGCGATTTTCTTCATATCGTCACCGCTGAAAACCACATCAGGGGCACCATCTTTTCGGTCAATGATTTCACGCACATTATCAAGGGTAATGGAATCGTTAAAACCGGCAACAAAAATCTCAATGTTCTTCATGGTAATCACCTCCTTCCAGTAAGGAGGTTCGACGGCGGGCGGATGAATCCTGCCGAATAGTGGCGAAGGTGGAAAGGAGGTGGGGGGGATGCATAAAAGCACCAGAAGTAAAAAAATCCCCACAATGGTAGTCGTTACCATCGTGGGGGAAGATGATGCCATGTACAGGGCACTAAAAAAAGCGATTCAGCGTGAGAGCCGGAAACGCATTGCCCGTGATGAAGAACCTGTGCAGTACATCATCAACTACACATCGGCGTTGCGCCCGTCAAATAGTGGCGAAGCCGGAAAGGAGGGCAATCATGTATATGTCAACAAATGAAGCCTTGGAAGAAATCATGAAAAATGAGAAGGCTCGTAATCAGACAATGGAAATCATCAATCAGATTCGTGCGATGGGCGGCGAGGCCGTCATTCTGCGGCTGGCTGGCGCGATTCTTTCCGCACCGCCGACGAAGACGGAAACCGCATAAGGAGGTGAATCGGATGGATGAAGTTTTGCAAAAGCTCATTGCCGATGCCGTCAAGCAGGCCATCACGCCCCTCGTGCAGGAGGTGCGCGAATTAAAAGCCCAGCTGGCGGCGGCAGATAAAGGAGAGCAGGCAGTAGATGACAGCATCCTCACAGTGGGGGAAGCGGCAGACCTGCTGAAGTGCTCAAAAGCGTCAATTGGCAAGTGGATGAACGACGGGGACTTGAAATTCTTCATTGCCCCAGGACAAACAAAGAGAAAAACAAGGCGCGACTGGATAGAAGAATTCATTCAAAAGCGCGTGGCCATGTGATTAACAGGCAAAACCGCAAGAAGATTTTGACAATAATGAACGGAGGGACAAGAACCATGACGGAAGAAAGATTGGATGAAATCAAAGCAACAGTAGCCGAGGCAGAAGCCCTACAGGAAGATTTAGAACAGCTGGACAGTATGATTAGCTTTTTGAGTACCTATAGCGGCAAAGAAAACAACGGAGTTCGGCTGCAAATGTACGGTATATATTTCCCAGACGACTGCATGAACGGTTCCGGAGTAAAGCTGGAAAAAGAAAATTATAGCGACAAGAGCTGCACGCTGGGGACTTATTGCGCCCAAGAAATTATTAAGGCACTGGAAGCATGCAAAGCCAAGATGACCGAACGCTTCGATAAGCTTGAAGTGTGACGGTATGAGAAAAGGACAAAAGAAAAGAGCCCGTTAGGCGACGGGCTCTAGGATTTCAGGTCAACGGAGAATTAACCTTGTTTTTATTGTATCACATAGGGGCAAAAAAGTGAAGGGGTGAAACACCCCTTGCCAGTCTTGCTTAAGGAATTAGTAAACCGACAAAAAAGCCGCATGAATATACATAAATCAAGGATTTATAAGAGTAGTAATCAACGGAGTAACAACCATGGCATATATGGAAAAAAGATGGCGTTCTCACGACAGAAGATTCTTGATAGTGGACAAGTACCACTCGCAGAGGTCAATGCCCAAAAAAACCATAATCAGGGAAAGGCGCAGCCCCAGAATGGGGAAGACCTCAGAATCACAGGAAAGGATAAATTTGAGACATAAGACGGAAAATCTGACCAGACTTATCATGGATAACTTTCAGGTTGGGGACTGGTGGATTACGTTCAAGCTGGAAGAAACAGTACCTGTTAAGGAATTCAAAGAAGAATACAGCAGGATGATTCGGCACATGAGGGGCTTTTATCGTAAGCATGGCATTGATTTGAGGTATATTGCCGTGCATGAAAATCTGACAGGCCGGGGCAGGCTTCATGGTCACATCATCATACCGGCTCTGCCGGGTGTGCAGTTCGCTCAGATGAAAAGGGAAATGGAAAAGGCATGGAAACTGGGAGACTGTCATTTCAAGCCATACGAAGGAAAATGTATGGACGCCAGAAAGCTGGCGGCATATATGACCAAAGAAGATGTCTTGACAACCAAGCTGAATGAGAAAGAAAAGGCTTTGCGAGAAAAGGCAGATGTCAAAAAGCTGGATGCGGAAATAAAGGAGCTGAAATCAAAACGCTCTCGTATCTGCCCTAGCAAGAATCTGATTCGCACTAAGGCAGTCAAAAAGCAGATAACCAAGGCAGAGACTTACCGGGACGAAATCAAAGCCCCTAAAGGATATAGAGTAGTTACACAGCTGAGCTATAACGGCTATACAGCTGATGGGCACCCGTATCAACACGCTGTCTTTGAGCGAACCGGGTAGTTATTAACATAATCCACAAGGAGGTCAAAAACTGTGACTAAATACTATTGTCGGGGCAATGTATGTAAGAGCAAACGAGCAGGGCGGCATGTATGCTGCTATGCATGTCTCAATTCTGCATGGTGCAGTGATATGGGCGAGTGGCCACGCTGCGTGCCATGGAAATGTGGCAAATCCATCAAAGTGACTGACCATTATTTCCGATGCTATGCCAAGCATGGAGCAGGGAGAACCTTCCTGGTTCGGAAATGCAAGCAGAGAAAACTGGGAGGGAAGAACTGATTTGATGAACCGAAGCAATATAAGCCGAGTAAACAACAGCCAGGGGCGCATTCTGGAAGACATGATAATGGGGGCGGCGCGGATGTATGAGCAGGAAGGCAGGCTGGTACTGCACAAGGAAAGCGAGCCGTTCCGCGTCGTGAAGAATTTAGACCGGGCAAGGGGCAGGGCAGAAGTGCAGTTTACAGCCAAGGCACAGCCTGATTTTATCGGCTGTCTCAAAGGTGGCCGGCTGATTGCCTTTGAAGCCAAGTACACCCAAAAGGACCATATCAAGCAGGTGGCAGTGACGCCCACACAGGCCGCCATACTGGAAAGATACCACAAGGCAGGGGCGGCAGCGTTTGTCTGCTGCGGTATTGGCACCGGCTGGGAGCTTAGCTATTTCATGGTGCCGTGGAAAGCGTGGAGAGACATGAAAGAGCGCTATGGCCATAAATACGCCACGGCGGATGAACTGGCCAGCTACGAAGTGAAAGCTGATATGGTTATCCACTTCATGGATTACCTGAGCCCGGAGACCAGCAGGAAGGAAAACAACCCATTTAACCTGCTGACTATATAAGCATGAACACCAACAGCCAAACAGACATAAGGAGGAATAAGACGATGAAAGTATTAACCATTGCAAATCTCAAAGGCGGCGTAGGCAAGACTGTTACCACCATCAATGTAAGCTATCTGCTGGCCATGGAGCACGGCAAAAAAGTCCTGCTGGTAGATAATGACCAGCAAGGCAACTGCTCGCAGTTCTTCGGCGTATACGGCTATGACAAGCCCAGTATGACGGACGTGATGAAAAGAACTGTGACGGCAGGACAGGTCATTCAGCCAACTGGCTATGAAGGACTGGACATCATTCCTGCAAATCTTTCTCTGGCAGAGGCAGAAAAGGCCGTACTCATGGACAGCACCGTGCCGCAGCAGGTACGGCTCAAAGAAATTCTGCGCCAGATAAAGGATGATTACGATTATGTGTTGATAGACAATGCCCCCAGCCTGGGCATGTGCGTAATCAATGCACTTGCTACCAGTGATTATCTGATAATCCCGGCCAAGATTGATAAATTCACCTTTGATGGTATTGACTGCCTGTTGAATCAGCTAAAAACAGTCAAAGAGTATTTCAATCCGCAGATTGAGCTGTTGGGTACGCTCATCACGAGCTACCGCCGCAACGATACGAACCAACAGGGCACCGAATGGCTGAAACAGGCCGAGAAATACAAAGCCTTTGATACAGTCATCCGCTGGACTGACAAAGTGGACGAAGCCACATTTACATCAGAGCCGGTAATGATACATTCACCGCGCTGTGGTGCTGCAAGAGACTATAAAGCCTTTGTAGCTGAACTGGTCAAGATGGTGGAGGGATAAGCAATGGCATTCAATCTCATGGGCCTCATGAATCAGGCCAGCAAAACAGAAGCAGGAGCGCCGAAATATGAACTAAAACGGCTGAATATCAATGAGCTTTACCCAGACCCGGAAAATAAAAAGGTCTACAGCGTGGAAAACATCGAGGAGCTGGCAGACGCCATCGAGATAGCAGGCGGCGTCCTGCATAATCTCGTTGTCAGGGCAGCTGATGAAACAACAGGGAAATACATGATTATCAGCGGTGAACGCCGCTGGACGGCCTGTAAACTGCTGGTGAACGAAAAACGCATGGAGCAGTTCAGCGAAGTCAACTGCTTGATTGAAAATGAGCATGACGAAGACATGCTGGACTTAATGCTGATGTTGACTAACAGCACCGCTCGCCAGCTGACAGACGCCGAAAAGATGCGGCAGGCCGAGAGGATGACTGATATCCTCAACCGCATGAAGGAACAGGAAAAACTGGAAGGCCGTGTTCGTGACATTGCAGGGAAGATGCTGCAGATGTCGTCTGGCCAGCTGGCAAGATACCACGCCATAGCCAAGAATCTGCAGAATGAAGACTTAAAGCAAGCGTTCCAGGATGGGCGGCTGAAAGTCAGCGCCGCCTATGAAGCAAGCCAGCTCTCTGAGGAAGGGCAGCAGAAAGTGGCCAATAAGCTCCAGGAAGAAGGCGCGGTATCGCTTAATCATGTGACCATCGTCAAACATGAGGAAAGAGAGGATGAGCCGGGATGGTCGGAACGCATGGCTAAGGTTGAAGAACACCGCAAGCAAGACCGGCTGAATGCCATCAAGGCCAAGGCTGAAAAGTATGGCCATGATAGTTTAGAGCCGTGTGAAGCCTGCCATTTGGCTACAGGCTGCATAAAATGCTGTGAATCCTGCCGGGAAGTCAATGAGCAGTGCGGTACAAATCAAGTCTGCCGCCGGAAAGAAAAGCTCAATGCCGGTAAATGGGAGCTGCTGGGAACTGAGGAAAACGGTGATGAACTTTATCAGACCGGCAGAGGCGGCTATAAAAGCTATTTGAATTTCACCATCAAAGCCGTAGTAAGCAGGAATACAGCCGGGGAATACTGCGCATTGTATACTCTTATAAAGCTGAATGGAGAGGAAGGCCGCTGGACATATACCGATTTTTACTTCAGCAAAGAAGAAGCCCTGCGGGCGGCGGCTATGGAAGTGGCCAAAACCGGCACGGCCAAGGCATCCGTATTGAAGGATAACGGTTACATTGACGAAATTCCACTGGAAGCCATAGAAGCCGACAAAGCCGCAAGAGCAAAGGCAAAGGAAGACGAAGCCATACGTATGGCTGCATACCAGGAAGAAAATGAACGGCAGTTGATAGCTGTGCGATATATCCGGAATGTGCTCGAAGAACATCTTAATATTATCAAATCAGATGATATGACTACGCGAGAGCGCCTGCAGAAAGAAATCAAACGCTATGACGATGAAATCGACTGGCGAAAGGGCAGAAAGTTCAACTACATAAGCCGTCCGGGTGGGCGGCTTGAGGGGAGAAACAGCCATGAATAAGTATTTTTCACGAGCCGAAAAGGCAAATATGACACGAATGATGTTGCTGATCCAGATGCTGGAGAGCGTCATCCAAGACTACGAAGAAAAAATGAAGGATGTAGACCCAGAGTTTATGAAAGATTTGCGTTCTTGCAAAACTTGGGGCTATAAAGCAATAAAACGCCGGTATGATTTCCTCGACATGGATGCCGCAAGGGACTTTACAAGACACCTGACGCACATGGATATTGTCTTTGTACCGAACGACAAAGCCGTGAAGTACCACAACATTGTGAAGGAGATGTCTGGGAGCCTAGTCCTTCCCATGGAGGATTTCGAAAAGCTCTATTCCGGATTCATCCCGAAAACCTGCGGCAAATGCCATAAGAAAGCGTGGAAAGAGTGCCTGATCCGCGAGGTTTTCCGCAAGTATGGTGTGGAAACGGTCAATAATAACGCCAAGAACTGCCCATACAGCTATCCGGAAGCAGGCATTAACCTAGAAGCCTGGGCAAAATCCTGGGCTGAAGAACATGGGCTGAAGTTTGACAACGAAAACATCTGGAAGTCAGACGGGGAGGTACACGAGGATGTCGAAAAGCAGGAAACGCAAAACGCAGGCTGATTTGCAGGCCAGGGAAAAAGAACTGCTGGCCATGATGGACGGCATAGATGCAAAACACCGC
>ERZ842401.3519-NODE-3519-length-19349-cov-8.866280_pt1 | contig 19349 bp, 17 predicted proteins | sample MGYA00521270_ERZ842401 | MGnify/ENA primary metagenome ERZ842401 (study PRJEB31892, sample SAMEA3878208) | bioreactor metagenome | biome: Moose rumen | place: Sweden | collected 2011-10 | study: EMG produced TPA metagenomics assembly of the PRJEB12797 data set... | reverse complement strand
GGTTCAATACCTGCGGCTTGCCGTCCACCAGTGCCAGCATGATGACACCGAAGCTGTCCTGCAGCTGCGTGTGCTTGAAGAGCTGGTTCAGGATGACATTGGCGTTGGCATCACGGCGCAAATCGATAACGATGTGCATACCATTGCGGTCGGACTCATCCCGCAAGTCCGTAATGCCCTCAATCTGCTTGTCGCGCACAAGCTGGGCGATTTTTTCAATCAGACGCGCCTTATTGACCTGATACGGCAGTTCCGTAACCACGATACGGGGCTTGCCGTTGCTCATGGTTTCGATATGGGCATTGGCCCGCATCTTGATGATGCCGCGGCCCGTCATATAAGCCTGCTTAATGCCCTCTTTGCCCAAGATAAGACCTGCCGTGGGGAAATCCGGCCCCTTGATGGCGGTCATGAGTTCCTCGATGGTCGTATCCGGATTGTCTATAAGCATCAGCGTGCCATCAATGACTTCCCGCATATTGTGGGGCGGGATATTGGTTGCCATACCTACGGCGATACCCGAAGTACCATTGACGAGCAGCTGCGGGAACTTGGACGGCAATACCGATGGTTCCTTCAAGGACTCATCATAGTTGGGCACAAAATCCACGGTTTCCTTGTCGATATCCTGCAGCATCAGCTCGGAAATCTTCGACATACGGACTTCCGTATAACGCATGGCAGCCGCCGGGTCACCATCCACAGAACCGAAGTTGCCGTGACCGTCAGCCAGCATATAGCGCATGGAAAAATCCTGTGCCATACGGACGATAGCATCATAAACGGAACTATCACCATGCGGATGATATTTACCCAAAACTTCGCCGACGATACGCGCCGACTTCTTGTAGGGCTTGCCGGAACCCATGCCGGCTTCCTGCATGGCATAGAGTATACGGCGATGTACCGGTTTCAAACCATCCCGCACATCCGGCAGGGCACGCGCCACGATAACGCTCATCGCATAGTCGATGTAGCAGTTCTTCATCTCGTGTTCCAGATTAACGGGGACAATTTTTCCCTGTTCAAACTCCACAATCTCACCTCAAAATCTTATTTATCACTAAAAATATACACTGAATTATACGCAAAATTACTAGCTTCTTATTATAACATTTTTATAAAAAAAAGTCCATCAACGCCCATAAAATAAGCGTTGACAGACTTTCAATAATGGTATACCATCTAATTCAGGTGCTGTTTGGCGGTCAAACTTTGCCCTCAGAAATGAGGTGCTCGCCTATGAATGAGTTAATCGTCGTTCTACTCTTAATCCTGCTCATCCTCATAGAGATAAAAAAATAAACCGCCCTAGCCTCGCAAACTTCGGCGGTTTATTCAATTTGAAAAAATCCTAACCGAGGGCGACCGCCCTAAAGGACTAGCTTCGCGTCGCTAGGCGGCACCTTCTTTAGGAATATTATAGCATTTGCCTTACACATAGGCAAATGCTTTTTGTTATATAGTTATCCCGGATCTACCTGTCGTATAAGCTACATCCATATTGGGATTATTATAGACACTCAAGCGTACAGCATGGAAATCATCATATCTCGCCTCACTAAAGCCGAGTTTTACATAAAAGGATTGCAGCTCCTCTTCAGTCACTGCATCCAAAGAGGAATAGTTTAACCCCTCATGGCTGGGTGTGTCTATCGTATTGCCATTCGCATCCACGAACTTCTCTGCTATGATTATCCCTTGGAACTTATGCCCGTTGCCTTCTACATGAACCGGGCTGTTAGGAGCAAACAAAATTCCTCGGAAATCTTCTTCTAGAGACAACACTACCGTTTTGGACTTGCGCCCTTTGCCGCGCTCCCCAATTCCATCGCCATCTTCATCTTCTCCGACCGGACCGTCATAGAAGAATATCATAGGACGATATTTATAATCTCCATAAATATCTTTTTCGGTATTGTCCGCCTTAATATTTATGCTGATATCGCGCACAGTGTTGGTAACCCAACCTCTGCCCCCAGCTGTATTATATTCCTCACTCTCAAGGCGAACAAATAGTGGGTCAATTTTATTGGGTTCATCTGTGTACACGTCATATGATATTTCTGATGCAGACAAAGTAGACAAATCCCGCACTGCATAAGGCTCTATTACATTGACAATGGATTTTATCCGGGAAAACATGAGTTCCGTTGCTACTGCTTCCCCAAATTTGGTTACCAATTTATCGTAGAATTTCCCCCACAAGCTATAGCCGCCTTCATTTTCTTCTATAGCTACGCCATTTGCGTTAATAATCCGCCAGTTGGTAAGCTCTATACCAAGATTAAGGTCATATAGATATGCTCTTGCCTGAGCAGGCGTCATATTATCAATAACATCTAGATCCCAGTTCCCCGTCAGCTTACTCGATGAAGAAAAATCCGGCTTGTAGTTGATCAGCAGACTTCTCATATTATTGTTTATGCTTGCCGTACCGTCCATATCAAATATTTCCGACCTGGTGCCATCTGCGTTATAAGCAGGTCCCTTATTGGTAAAACTAATCGCCTTCATATAATCTCTTCGATTTCCATTGTACCCCGCCGGTACTTTGGTATTTGCTTCCCACTCATAAAAATCGGAAAAGGTATACGCATCCTCCACTTCCTGCATCTGTGTCAACAGGTCAACCCCTGCGAGCGGGTTATCCTTATTTCCACCTCTCGCCCAAGCCTCTACCTTTACGGTCCAATCTGCAGGTATTAAAGCCTCTGGCAGAAACATTTTTGCGAACTGAAAATCCATATCGTCCGTGAGTTCCACCTTATAGTAATACTCAAGAGCACGATTCCTTAATAACGGACTATTTTTATGGGGGTCAATCTCCTTACGCAGTTCTGTTTTGACATTAGTGCCGCCTGTTTGCCATTTGCCATTGTTATCCATTTGCAAAAATTTATCCGCCCCGGCATCTGCTTTTTTACTGGATTCAGTTGTAATCAATTGACCAAGAGCCGGCACATCCGTTACCGTTATCAGGCTTGCTTTCTTCCCGCTGACGCTTTCCACCCCAGCCAAAGCTGCCATATCGGCCGCATTCTGCATATAGGATTTATGCAGGTAACTACGCCCAATATCAATCGCCATGCCTGCAAAAAGAATTAAGAAAGGCAGCATGAGAGCAAAAAAGACAATCACCGTGCCTTTCTCGGCCTGCTTTCCTCTCATGATAATCCCCCCTTATTCTACCCTAATACTCATGTCTCCGTTTATGCCCTGTGTCATATCACGAACCCAGCTTCCATTTACCTGCGCATTACGCGTAGCCCATATTTGAACAGCATTAGCTTTACCAGTAGTTTTATCAAATTCAAAAGCACAACGGACACTAACGGCATAGCTATCATTTTTATTAGCTTCTATTATCGCATGATTATAGACTCCCTGCGTGTAAATGAGGTCATCCGAAAAAAAATACCGGTTGTCTGACTCCATCTGCTTTTGTGTTGATGGATATTGGGTATAGTTTCCCTGCATCCAATTGACCAGATTATCCTTAGCAACTACACCATTATTGAAACTCGTCTTAACACGCCCATTTTCCCCGTCACCTGTACTGTTGATATAGTAGTCAAAGAGTAACGTTCCCTGATTTAAAGCATTTGGATTATATTTTGCATTAAAGTTAGCATTGCTCATCAGCATAGCGTTAATTTCACTCTGTGTCTTGCCCAAAAAAGCGCCCGCTATATTCCGCAATGTAGCATCGTCCATCGCGATGCGCTCTTGATTCGACACAGCCTCCCGCAGCTCCGAATTGGATAACGCCCCATATTTATTAATAGCCTGTTCTGAAGTGGGCGTACTGCTTAGATAGCTGCCCACACTGTTATAACTCTTAGTCACCTGCGAAAGTATATTGGAGTCGCGAAACATATAGACAATCCCCACGACAAATAGTGCCACGAGTGCCCATTCGACTAAGGACTGGCCTTTTTCGCCCCGCAGGATTTTCTGCAATTTCATCAGCATTACGGCTCACCTCCGTTCCTTTTATTCTACTGATTAAGCGATTTAAGCAAAGTCAATGCCGACGGGAAAACCACCATAACGAAAATCGCCGGAAAGATAAACAAAACCATCGGGAAAATAATCTTTACCGGTGCTTTTAGCGCCATTGCCCGCACTGCCTGACGATGCCGGTCACGCATATTATCCGCCTGAATTTTCAAGGTTCTGGACATACTCGTGCCCAAATGTTCAGCCTGAATGACCGACGCGGTAAAGAGATACATTTCCTCCAAATCACAGCGTTTTGCCAGCTGGGTAAGGGTTCTCTGTCTGTCCATCCCCAGCCCCATATCGCGCAGCATCCGCCGAAATTCTTCGGTCAGTGGCCCCTTCATGCGATGTACAATCTTCGCTACAGCACCATCAAAAGAAAGCCCAGCCTGCACACTGACACAGAGAAAATCCAAAAACTCCGGCAGTTGGCGTCTTATCGTGGCTTTGCGCTGCTGAATAGCCGACTGCAATAACAGGAAAGGCACAACAGCCCCTAAGACCACGCCCAAAACCAGTATGGCGATTTGCTGGGGAACCTGCAGCGGTGACAGAGCAGATATACTCAGCAAAGCCAACAATGCGCCTACTGCCACGCATAAAACCCAACCAGCCGCTAATCGGTTAATACTCCACTTTTCCTGCATTCCCAGATGCAAAAGCATATTTTCCAGCATCGTCCGCATTTCCCGCGGGGCAAACTTCATCAGCCAGTTTTCCACAGAAATCACCAGCGGGCGGATAACACGTTCCTTAAAGGACTGCTCGCGCATATAGTGATAGTCATCGACACTTTTTCCACCTACCGGCACCACCTTGGTCTTTTGCTGTTTTTCTGCCTGTCGCTGGGCTTCAGCCTCAGCAATCATCCGTTCCAAATGCTGTCTGGTCTGCAACTGCGGCCTACGGGCAGTATAATAAAGCAAAAACAGAATAACCATCACCAAGGCCGTCACCAAGGCGGATAGTAAAATAATCATAATTACGCCCCCTTACCCCTTTTGAAAAAGATCTTGCGGCAGCTCTATACCATGGATGCGGAATTTATCCATAAAGGTGGGGCGAAACCCCGCAGTCTCAAAATGCCCTACAGATTTGCCATTTTCGTCCAAGTAGTCCTGCACATAACGGAACAAATCTTGCAAAATAATGGTATCCCCATCCATCCCCTGCACTTCTGTAATATGGGTCAGCTTACGACTGCCGTCCTGAAGTCGGGACTGCTGGATAATAAGATTAATCGCCGAACCAATCTGCGTACGCACAGCCCGCACTGGCAGTTCCATCCCCGCCATCAGCGTCATAGTCTCCAAACGGGACAGCACATCACGCGGACTGTTGGCATGAGCGGTGGTGATGGAACCATCATGACCAGTATTCATGGCCTGTAACATATCCAAAGCTTCACCAGAACGAACCTCACCGACAATAATACGGTCAGGACGCATACGCAAGGCATTGCGTACCAAATCGCGAATGGTCACAGCACCTGTACCTTCGATATTGGCCGGACGAGATTCCAACGTAACCACATGACGCTGCTGCAATCTTAACTCGGCCGCATCTTCGATGGTGACAATGCGTTCATTGGCGGGAATAAATGATGACAGAACATTAAGGGTTGTGGTTTTACCGGAACCCGTTCCGCCGGCAACCAAAATATTTAACCTGGCCTTAACACAGGCCTGTAAAAACATCGCCATTTTTTCACTCAGCGTACCCAAGTCCACCAAATTTTCTACGGACAGTGCATTCTTGGAAAATTTTCGAATCGTCACCGTTGGCCCAATCAGCGACAACGGCGGAATAATGATGTTTACACGAGAGCCATCCGCGAGTCGGGCATCTACGAGTGGCGATGCTTCATCCACGCGACGGCCTAGCGGCGCCAGAATACGCTCGATAATATTCATCAAGTGATTATCATCATAAAAGCGGGTATCAGAGAGCAACAGTTTACCATTGCGCTCCACGAAAATATCCTTCGGCCCGTTGACCATGATTTCCGTGATGGTATTATCCTTTAGAAGCGGCTCCAATGGCCCCAAACCTAAGAGTTCATCGCAGATATCATCCACCAGCACCATACGCTCTGCACGGGACAAATTGTAATTGTTATTGACCATTTCCCGTTCCAGATAGGTGGCAATCAAATTCTTAATTTGTTCCCGCGCCTCTTTGCCCTGCGCAATAAGCTGCTGTTCAGCCACCGTCATTTCATCCACGATACGGCGGTGAATAGCCAAACGCAATTCCTGAATCTGGTCAATCTGCACCACCGCAGAACGGCGTGCCGCAAAAGCAGAAGCCATCTGGGGCTGCTCTGAACTTTTTTGCTCCCTTAGGCGGGAATAGGTCTGACTTGCATCCAGGGTGCTGCTTTTTACCTGCCGCGGAGCTGTGCTGTCACCATATACCTGCTCCGGACGGTTTTCCACAGACAGATTTGTCCCCCGATTCTCTACTTCCTTAATTGCTTGTTCTTTCGTTCTGCCTAAACGCTTTAAGAGCGACATATCATCCCCACCTTGTTTGCTTCACGTTTACATCAATATCCCCATGATTATATTCTTTTCAGGTATTTCCACTTGAACTTCCGCTCGTTAAATCGGGTTCTATCGGCATGGTACATTTTACCGGTCCCAGACTCTTCGGCAGAACGATGATGTTTACTTTGCGATTCATCGTCACCTCTACCTCAACATAACCGGTATTTGTTCCTTCCGGTTCATGTACTTCCGCCGTATAGCTTTCTGTATAAAGCTTTGCCTTGTAGAGCGCAGGCGTATAGGATTTATTGAGCAGGGCTGCTTTTTTCTGCTCCCGTTTTTGAGCGTCAGTCTACATGGCTATATTTCTAGCTGCCTCTCGGACGGAGGTGGTGCACTGCATATAGTCCGCATAGGCAAAGGCTCCATATATCATGCCCATAATCAAAATTAAAAACAGGGGAATAACCAGCGCAAACTCCACGACCGACTGACCTTTCTGTCTGTTCACCTGCCTCACCTCCCCGCCTAAAATAGCTTAGTGAAGAAAAGAGCTTCCCAAAATCAAGAAGCTCTTTTCGCTACATAAACTAGATTCCTTTATCAATTTCCGCCGCCAGTTCCACCAGTGCCACCTACAGTACTACCCGCACTTTCTATTTTAGCTCCTGTGTTTGTAAACAAAGTCTGTATTTTTTGCCCAATACCGCTATCACTCTTCAATGCTATCACAGCAATAGCCACCACAAATGCCAGAATCAGTGCATACTCCACAATGCCCTGACCCTTTTCCGACCAAATCTTTTCAATACGCTGTAACATAATCTCCACATCCTTTCCCAACAAAACAGTTTTTGTTATATTTATAAACTTACACATCTATATGGACAATCTTCTGAATGACCACATAGCCTATAAGTTCTAAAACCATTGAAATCATAAGTGCCAGACGGCCTAGAGGGTCATCAATCAGTATCATTAACTGCTCGGGGCTAAAGATATACAAGAACAAAGCCATCAAGAATGGTAAAAGAATCAAAACCCATGCCGATAACCGTCCCTGTGCTGTCAACGCGAAAATCTCACGCTTCATGCGGATGCGTTCCTGAATGGTATCACCGATATTGTCGAGAATCTTCGCCAGGTTGCCGCCGACTTCCCGCTGAATTAGTACCGCTGTAATCACCAAGTCCAAATCCATACTGCCAACCCGGCGGCCCATGGCCTCCAAGGCCGATTCCAACGGCACACCCATGGATACCTCGCGGGACACCTGGGCAAATTCATCACTGATAGGCGGTTCCATCTCTCTGGATACGACCTCCACCGACTGAGGGAAGCTATATCCTGCCCGCAGGGCATTGGCAATGGTCGTCAGACAGTCACCGAGTTGCTCGGTAAAGATATTGCGCCGCTTACGGATGCGCAAAAGCACAATCCCCCAGATAAGGGCGGCCCCCAGCACCGCAGCCAGCAGCGCCAGCTGCCATGTCAATGTCAGCATCCACGCTGCCACGCCCATAAGCAAGGCTATGCCCCATAACAGGACAAAAAACTCACCGCCCAGCAGCGGCAATCCTGCCTGCCGCATCTTCAAATCCAAGGCCTGCACGGATTCGCGCCGTGAAATTGGTCTGGCCAGCCGTGTCAGAAGTGACTGGCCCTTTTTTAAGAGCGCCTTCGCCTGCACGGGACCGGCTGTTTCCGTCACCTGATAGTAACGCATACGGTAGAGGATATTCTGCCGCCGCAGATGCTGTCCATAAACCAACAGCAGAAGCACGAGCAAGAAGCAGAGCAGACCGGTCAGACCTGCAATCAACAGTACCATAACCTGTCACCTCTTCCCCGCCACAATATCGGCTGCCAATCTGCCAATCGCCTGCCGCAAGGGAGCATCCTCCGGCATATCCTTTAAGAGCCGCCCGCTGCTGGTAAGATCTGCCACCTGTTCATCTGCCGGAAAAATCCCGGCTACCTCTCCGCCGAACTCCAGCTCAATGCGTTTTTTCTTCTCCGGTGTACAGGGCGTAACCTTGCCAAAGAGCGGATAGACCCGTTTGCCGTAGGATTGCCACATATCAAAAAGCTGCATGGAACGGCGCATATGGCGGATTTCCTGCCCGCCGTTCAGCATGGAGAGCAAAAAGTCCGTATCGGCAAATTCTGCCAGCGCCAGCGAAATGGGATTAAACCCTGCCGGCAAATCCACCAGCACATAGCGAAACAGACTCCCCGCCATGCGAATCACATCAATCAGCCTGTCAGCCTCCACGAGTTCGGCATGCTCGGGACGCACCGAACCGCTAAGAAGCCACACATTTTTCTCCACCGGATAAAAATAGGGGGCCAATGTATAGGGCGAGAGCAGGCGGATATCATGTGCCGCCTCCACCACATTGTGCTCCGGACACACATCGAAGAACATCGCCAAATCACCGAATTGCAAATCCGCATCGATAATCGCCACCGTTTCCCCGCTTTTTTGCGCCAGCTCCACCGCCAGCACCGTAGCCAGCGTAGAGCGCCCCGCACACCCCTTGGGACTGAAAAAAGCCAGATTACGGGATAAGCCTGCCCGCCCCCGCCGTTTATAGAGGGCAATCGCATTCAGCACATCCACGCCCTGAAAGGGCGCCATTATGCAGCCCAGAGCTCCGGCCTGCTGCACACGTTCCACCGTGCTGCTCTGCCAGACCGACATAAACCCTAACACCAGTGCTTGCGGAAACAGGGCAATAAGCTGGGGCAATACGGCCAGATTTTCCTCATGCTCCACATCCAGTAGAAAGAGGTCGGGCTGGAAAACATTGCTGCGCCCTGCGGCAGCTTCGGCCTCCTGATAGGAAGCTACCAGCTCAAAATCAGGAGTCTCCCTTATCGCGCCGGCCAGTCTTGTCAGCATGGCTTCACCGGGCTCTACTAATACCACACGATAGTTCAAGCCTGTCACCTCCCCGGTCTTAACTGCCCGTCATGCCCCAAACGGTCTGTTTATAACGCGACCATCCTGTAGGTTGCCGCTGTTTTGCGAGCTGCTCCTTCTGCCTGCCCGTATAACGGCCCACCAGCTGCCAGTAACTTCTGGCCAGCGGGGAGAGCGGCGCTGACATTAAAATTGGTCTGCTCTGCTGCATGGCTTTGGTGACCGCTTCGCTGTCCTCCGGCAGCTGATGGTAAAACTCATCCCCCAGCAGTCTTTCCACATCTCGGGAACTGATAAAACCATCTTCATTGCAACGGTTTTCCACCAGACAGATTTTGCTTTCCTCATATTCAAAGCGGCGCAGGGTATCATAGCCCACCTTGTAATTCTTGACCGCCGGCAAAAAGTTCATCACACCGATATAGTTGATAATCGTGCTCATATCCAGCACCGCCAGATTGAGGGCGCTGAATACCGAGGTCAAATCCAGAATGATAAAATTAAACCCGTCCAGCCGCCGCAGGATTTCTTCCACGGTAGACACATTGATACTGTAGGCCTCGTTTATCCCCTGTGGCGGTGGCAGTACCCAAAAGGCACTGTCTCCCTGGTCGTACTTTACCAGATAATCATGGGGCTGAAAGGCTTGTTCATCCCGTTCCAACGCGGCCTGCGCATCGGCAAGCGTAACATCGCTCACCAGATCCAGATAGCCCATGACATCGCCAAACTGCAAGTCCAAATCCACTAAGCATACCCGATAGCCTTCATCAGCCATCCCCGCAGCTAAGTTTATGGCCGTAATGGTCTTGCCACAGCCGGCGTTTGTGCCAAAGACCGCGATAATTACGCTTTTATATCCCTCCATACGCTCACCTTCCCTCAAGGAACTTTGCCATCAGCGGGCGGCTTCTGCCGCCACCTGCGCTGCGGTTTCGCTTTTCGCCTGCGCTTTATTTACTTTTTTGTCTGTGCCCGCTGTTTCCGGCTCCGGCAAAGGTTCATTTACATCTACTTCCTCCTGCGCGGCTGTCTCCTTGCGTCCTTTGTCGTAGAACTGCCGCATATCCTTGGACATACGCACTTTGGAACTGTTACTTTCGTCCACCAGACGCGGCGTTACCAGAATAATCATTTCCTGCTTATCCCGGCTATGGGAAGTGTATTTGAAAAATTCCCCGATGACCGGAATGTCTCCCAGGAAGGGGAATTTTCGAACCGTCTTGTAATCGCGGGAATCCATCAGACCGCCGATAACCATGGTCGTGCCGGAATCCACCGTCACTACGGTGTCTGCCCGCCGCCTGTCCAGCACCGGCTGGCCTTCAACGGTATCCCCGCTGGGCATGCTGACTTCCGTATGTACCGTGGAGACAATCCGCCCCTGCGCGTCCACCACGGGCTTAAATTGTAAAATTATGCCGTAATCCTTGAATTCCGTACGCGGATTGCCGTTGCTGTCTCTGGTGGTATAGGGAATCTCACCGCCCACCTGAATAACCGCCGCTTCGCCGCTCATGGTGGTTATGCTGGGGCGGGACAGAATCTTGGCCTTGCTGTTCGTCACCAGTGCCCGCAAAGCCATATTGAGATCCCCTCGGTGGTCAGTCAGCCATCTGCCGGGATTATTACGGAATGATGTATCACCGGAACCATAGGAATCACCGGCGTAGAAAATTCCCGGTGCTTTTAAGAGATCACTGCCATCTGCCGTGCCGTACAAAAAGCCCAGATTTTTTTCATCCTCGGGATTGAGCGCGACAACCTGCGCCTCCAGCCGAATCTGATAGGGATGCCGCATATGCAACAGGTCAATCACCGAACCGGATTCATTTACTTCATTACCGCCTATTGTGCCGGCATTATTCTCTCCCAGGGAATTCTGCGTCCTGAGCTTCATATCCACATTACTGCCCACGCTGATATTCCCTGTCTTATTGCTTTCCTTGCAGAAAAGCTGTGCCGTCCGCATGGCGTAATTGCGCTCGTACTGGTTTTCCACCGTACCCGAGAGCAGCACCTTGCCCCCCACCATTCTGACATGTACATCCGGCAGACCGATGGCCTGTTCGATGACCTTGGCCTGTCCGGCATCTTCCGGTGATACGCCGATAAGATACTCATATCTGGCTCCCGTGACCGTCCAGACGATTAAAGATGTACTGCCCGGCTCATGCGTGACAATCAGAAAATCACGGCTGGAATCCGGCACCTCCACTACCGTAGCAATATTAGGGTCGCCCACCGCCAGCTGGGTAATCGCCGCCGGCATACTCATGTATTTGGAACTGTGCACATCAATGCTCAGCTGTTCTGCTGCCTGTGCCCAGGCGGTCATGGCCCATAAGCAGGCCCCGGCCGCCCAGACGATTTTCTTGCCAAAATCCCTTCTCAACACGACCACCTTCATTTCGTCACTATTTTATCTTATCCCCTTCGATTATCCGAAAACGGCCTGACCGTGGTGCTGCGGAAGCAGCAGCTGCCGGAGCCGGAACTGACGGCTGTACAGCAGGCATAGCCGGCGTTGCAGCTGCTGTCGGCTGATTGCCATAAGCAGCCTGCATGGTGTGCTGCCTGTGCAGCACATATACGTCCTGCGGCTGGAAGGGACGCAATACCAGATATATTTCCCCGATGGCGGCTGCCGACAGAAGTTCCAGCATATCATCAGCCTGCAGAGCCAGTGTCGCCACCGAGGGCGGTGTTACCTTTACGCCCTTGCCATCAGTCTTCGTTTCCTTATTTCCTTCAACTTCCTGATTTATCCCCAGAAGCAGGATATTTTGCAATAACAGCTTGCTGGTCGCGCCGCGCTTGTCCTTCTCCACCAGGATTACATCCACATAATCCCCCGGTCTGGCAAAGCCGGCTACCCCGGTTACGGAACTTACGGCTACGGATACCGCCCGGCAATCGGCAGGTATCATGCCGGTGAAGCCCGCCCGGCTTTTATCCAAAAAGATTTTTTGTGTGGTCAGCACATCACCAGCATATATCCTGGACACTGCCGGCTTGCCCGCCAAATCCATCACGCTCATCAGTGCTCCATCGGGGATGAGTTCTTCGGGCATATCCTTTACCTCCACCATGGACTCATTGATAATCTCATGGGGGGCAATATCTTCTTTGGCTACCACTACTGACCTTTGCACCGTCTGTTTTACCGTGCTCTCCTGCATGGGCATTACTTCCCTTGTCAGGCTGGACAAAGCAAAGTACACCAGAGCAAACATCAGCAAGGCAATTCCCCCGGCAGCCAGCAAGAGCTGGCGTGGCCGCATGTCATTGAGTGCGTTCAAAAATTTTGCCAACATCTCCGTCATCACCTTCAACTGGAACAATTAACTGACAATACTTAATCTTTGACGTTTTCGTTTCTTTGGCTCAATTATAGCAAAGCCCCCCCCCCCCGCAACAAGGGTTTTGTACAATAGACTATATTTGCACTTTTTTACAGTTATTTCATTTTTATATAAAATCTTCGGAAATAATGTACAGAGTGCGAAAATTTTGATATACTAGCCTTGAAATGATTTCGTCTAAAAAATTATGCGAGGTGAGCGCAGATGAGTAAACGAAAAATCCAGCAAAAACTGTTTATGCTGCTGGCAGCCATGGGAATTATCCCCGTAATCATCATCATCGCCTTTATCAGCCTGCAGCTGAGTACCGAGATAGAAAATGCGTGGACCGAGCGCAGTTTGCTCAAAGATACGATTATCAGCGAACAGCTGTCTGCTGTCTGCGAAAAAAAATTCTATGCCCTGCACACATTGGCGGTAGCCCCGGCCATCAGAGATTATCTGCAAGAGCCTACGGAGGCCAAAAAGGCCGCGGCCTTGCAGCTGTTAAACGATGCCACGCACTTTGCCAGCAATAACAGCCTGCTGGTGCTCACAGACGCCGATGGCCAGCAGCTTATCCGTACGGACAATATGCCGCTGGTAAATGTTGCCCAAAGAGAGCATTTTCAGGCAGCCATGCAAAAGCAGGATTACATCTCAAATATCATTCTCAGCATGTCCACCGGAGAATTAATCGCCGTGCTGGAAGTTCCCGTACTGGACAGCAGGCAACACCCCATTGGCATGGTACAATGCAATTATGACCTGCTGTCCATTCAGAATTTTGTCCAAAAGCATGATGACGAATTTAGTGCCCTGCTGGTCTTTGATAAAAACAATCAGATTGTCTCCCATTCAGAATTTAATCTGACTTCCATCGAGGAACGACAGGCGGCACAAGTCTATAACACCCTGCCGGACTCCCTGACGGGCAGTCACGGCACCATCCGTATTCCGGTGCTGGGACAGGATTCGCTGGTCAGCAGCATCCGCGATGAAACTACCGGCTGGCTGATCGTCACGATCTCTCCCTACAGTATTTTACAGCAGCAGATCACAAAACTTATCATCAATATGGCCATCGTCGGCCTGCTGGTCATGCTGCTGGTCTTTGCCGCCGCCTATCTCCTGTCGAAAAAAGCTACCCTGCCCCTGCTGAAAATCATCCAGTCTGTCAAGCAGTTGAGCAACAGGCAGGAAAACCTGTCTAATCTCCCGCCCGCGACCAATGATGAACTGGATGAAATCACCATAGCCCTCACGGACATCCATAATGCCCAAAAGAATTTCCGTCAGGCCGCCGAGCGTGACCCCATCACCAAACTCTATAATAACCACGCGATGGAAGCCATCAGCCGCATAAAACTGCAACATTATCTGGAAGATGACAGCAATACCTGCATGGCCTTTTTTATGTTATCCCTGGATAATTACCAGCAGATCTGTCAGGCCAGCCAGCACAAATACGATACAGATATTCTCACACACTTCTCCCGCAGTCTGCGGGACGTATTCCGCAGCGGTGACATCATTGGCCGTCTGGATGAAGCCTGCTTCATGATTATCATTGACCAGCTGAAAGAAACCGACATCGTTCTCCGAAAGGGAGCATTAATAACCCAAGCCGCCCGTCAGCTGACTATTGACGGCAAAAACCTGCAGCTGACCGCCAGCGTGGGCATCTCACTGGTGCCACTCCATGGCAAGACCTTCAAGATTCTCAGCCATGTCGCCAAACAAGCCATGACTGAAGCACATGATGCCGGCGGCAATACCTGCCGTCTGGCCCAAATTTAGTTTCTAAAAAGTAAAAAAGCTGAGATGAAATGCTTTCGCATTTCATCTCAGCTTTTTAATTGCCGATAATCCGGTCATATATATAGCCTTCCCGGACGCCCGAATCGCTGTAAGTTATCCAGCTGCTCTGGAACCTGCGTGACAGGACACTGGCTATTATCAGTCCCGGAATGATGGTATTTATCCGCTCGGGAACAGAACGCATCAATGCAACCGCCATATTCTGGGTCATCCCCATATCGCTGATAAAGGTACTAATCAGCGTACGGATGTTTTTCGTCTCCAGCCGCCGATTGACAGCCGGCAGATTAAATAATTCATTGTTCAGCGCACAGGCACCCTTGAAAGTTCCCCCGATACCCACGATTTCCGCCTCACTGATGGTCATAAAATCCGCTGCCGCCCCGATGGTGGCCTCCGCCTCACCGTGCATTTCCATGCACTCCTGCATCGTCGGCAAAATACCGCTGACATACTTTTTGGCAAACCCCAGAGAGCCTATGGGCAGGCTGGTTTTATACTGTATCTGCCTGTCCCGGTAGGTGACAATCTCCGTGCTGCCGCCGCCAATGTCAATTAAAAGCCCCGAAGAATTATTCAGGCTGTGCGTTGCCCCGATAAAGTCCAGCGTGGCTTCCTCATCCCCGCTGATGACTTGTATCTTTATCCCTGTACGGTGTTCAATTTCCCCCACAGCCTGATTACTGTTCTTCGCGTTGCGCAAGGCCGCCGTAGTAAAGGCCGCCACCTTGGTAATTTTGAAGCAATGAAGAAACTTCTTATACGCCAAAATAGTCTCTACAGCCTTATCGATTCCCTCCGGCTGCATAATGCCGTCCTCCACATAGGAAGCCAGTCCCACGGTTGCCTTGCGTTTCATCAGCTGTTCAAAATGGCCGCCCTCAATGAGATACACCGCCATGCGAATGGTGTTGGAGCCAATATCAATTATCCCATGCAGCATATCTTCTTCTCCTGTACACGTTTACGGCAAAATCAGCGCTTGAGCCCGCTGCCCGTGATGGGAATAACCACCTTGTAGTTATCCGGCTTGCCTGCGGCAAAGAACTTTTCGGCTCCGGCCAAAGCTGCGGCGGAAGTCAGTTCTGCATATACGCCCTTGGAACCTAAATATTTCTTGGCTTTGAGGATTTCGGCATCCTCAACCGTCACCACATCACCGCCGGTCTGCTTGAGGATTTCCAGCATCATCATGATGCGCTTGGGCCGTTCAATGCGGATAGCATGCGCAATGGTCGTCTTTTTCGGCTGTTCATCCGTCACCTTGAATGCCTCATAAAGCGGTGCACACTTGGAGCTCTGTACGGCCACGAAATGCGGCAGACGCCCCAGTTCCATAAAGCCTAAATACAAGCCAATCATCATCGTGCCATTGCCCACCGGCATAAAGACATACTCGGGAATCCTGTTGCCCAGCTGTTTGTAGATTTCCTTGGCCATCGGGCGCATCCCTTCAAAGAACAGCGGATTATACACATGCGAAGCATAATAAGCATCCCCTAAATCCTTCTTGACGGCAGCACAGGTGCTCATGCGTCCATTGGGCACCTTGACGATTTTTGCCCCATAGGCCTCAATCTGCTTGGACATTTCCGGGGAAATATCATCCGGCACGTAGACGGTACATTCAATTCCGGCAGCTACGGCATAGGCAGCAATAGATGCCCCGGCATTGCCCGCTGAATCCAATGCAATTTTCTTAATGCCCAAATGGTGAATCTCATTGATGAGCGTATGCGCACCTCTATCCTTGAAGGAGCCTGTCGGCTGCAAGTTTTCCAGTTTCAAAAGCACATCCAGCTTGCCTGCCTTCAATGGCAAAAGCGGCGTCTCTACTTCCCCTAAAGTAATATCCGTATGCACTTCATCCATCGGGTCCTTATGCAAACGGAACATCCCCCCGCATTCACAGAGATAAGAATGGGTGTTCAGCGGATATGGTTTCTTACATTTCTCACAGTAAAAATACATAATTTCCCCTCCCCAGAAAATGCGCAAAATTTTGCTATATTTATTCGTTGTATATTAATGCTTTATATTCGACAAACAAAAAAAAAATCCTTTTTACCAGCAATATTTCCAAAAATTTACAGAAATTGCATTTTCTCTATTGAAATCACATAGCAAGTGTTGTATTATAAAGAAGGGAGAACAACGACATCTGGTATGTCGTTGTAGGCAGAAGGTATAGAGGCGGCAAAAGCGGGAACGTTCGGTAGTTCCCGCTTTTGTATTGCCCAGAAAATTAAGGATGTGTGATATGGAAAACAAGATTTACGCCCTGATGGGTGCACAGGCCTCCGGCAGAGCCACCATGGCCGCCCAGCTGATGGCAATGGGGATTCATTTTATCCCTGTTTACACCACTCAGGAATTTAACAGCCACAAACGCACCCGTTACAATATATCCCGGGAAAACCTCTACAAAACCATCAGCGCAGAAGAATTTGCCCAGATGGATTTCGTCGTAGAATTTACTCACAAGGGGCATAGCTATGGCTACCGCAAAGATGATATATTGAATTCCCTGCGTGACCATACCATCAGCGTTATTATTCTGGAAGTAACCGGCTTAAAACCAATGAGCAAGCTCATAAAAAAGAAGTTGAGCACCATCTTCCTCATGGTAGATTATGTAACTCTGGTTGACCGGCTGTTGCGCATGGGCTATACCAATGATGAAATCAAATACCATCTTCAATACGCTGAAAACAACAGGGAATTTGACCTTTGGAAACTCTGCAGTCACATTATCCGCAATACCTGTGACAAATCCACAGTGCTGATTCAGCTGCTGGCGATTATGGGACTGACTGCGCCACTGCCGCAGGAAGAATTCGAGGAACGGATAAAATAATATCATACACAAAAGGAGCGGTATAACCTTTTCTTTCGCTTAGACAGGCTTGTCAAACGCTGCAGAAAAGTTTATGCCGCTCCTTTAAGTTACCTAGAAATATTTATCTGCCGGCAGCCTGGGCACGCAGGCGGGCAATGCGTTCGCGGGTATCGGGATGGGTGCTGAACAGTTTGCTCATCGTCGAGCCAATCCCGCTGAACGGATTGATGATGAACATATGGGCTGTTGCCGGCGTGGCGTCCTGCATCTGCCGTCCATTCAAGGCATAATACTCGATTTTTTCGAGGGCATCAGCCAGATAATTGGCATTGCCGCAAATCTCGGCACCGTCATGGTCGGCTTCGTACTCACGGGAACGGGAAATCGCCATCTGAATCAGACTGGCAGCCAGCGGCGCGAGAAAGACCATCAACAGCGCCGCAATCGGATTGCCGCCTTCGTCATCATCACTGCGGCCTCCGAAGAAGGCAAAGAACTGTGCCGTATAGGTGATGACCGTAGCCATCATCGCGGCAATCGTGCCGGTCAGAATATCGCGGTTCTTCACATGTGCCAGTTCATGCCCCAGCACACCGGACAGTTCGTTATAGTCAAGTGCCCGCATAATGCCCGTAGTTACCGCAACCGCCGCATGGGACGGATTACGGCCTGTCGCAAAGGCATTGGGCGTATCTTCGTTGATGATATAGACTCTTGGCATAGGCAGCTCGGCATTGACAGCCAGATTTTCGACCAGCCCATAAAGCTGCGGTGCTTCTTCACGGCTGACCTCACGGGCATTATACATCTTGAGCACCACGGAATCACTGAACCAGTAGGAAAAGAAATTCATGCCCAGAGAAATCATGAGCATAAGCATCATACCGCCCTTGCCGCCCACAAGACCGCCGATGAAAATCATGATGGCGCAGAGCAGCACCATGAGCATTAAGGTTTTCAAATTATTCATTGTTTGTCACTCCCAACTTTTCTTCTTTCGCATAGCGTCTGTTCAAATAATAACCGATGCCCAAAACAATCGCGACAAAACCAACCTTCATCATCAGTGCATAAGGTGCAAAATACATGCCTAAACCTTTGTCGGCAACCATAAGTTCCGCCGCCGTCCAGCCAAGAATTGCCGCACCGGCATAGATAAGAGCAGGAACTTTCTGCATGAGTTTGAGGAAAATCTGCGCCCCAAAGAGCACAATGGGAATCGAAATCAGCAGACCGCAGATAATCAGGCTCCACTTGCCTTCCGGCACCGTATTGGCCACGCCGGCCAGCGAGAGGATATTGTCGATACTCATGATAAAGTCGGCAATCAGAATCGTGCGTACTGCCGCCCCGAAACTTGCCGGAGCCTCACCTTCCTCATTGTTCTCCTTATGGTCGGTCAAAAGCTTCACCGCAATATACAGGAGCGCCGCACCGCCGATAAACTCGATATAGGGAGCTGCCAATACACTCGTAGCAAAGAGCGTACATACGATACGGATAAACACCGCACCAAAGCCACCGACAAAGATGGCTTTTTTCTTATGATGCTCCGGCAGATTCTTGCAGGCCAACGCAATGAGTATCGCATTATCACCGGACAGCAGAATATCCAAGAGCAAAATCCCCGATAAAGCCGCAAACCATTCGGGACTGAACATCCCTGCAAATAAAGATTCCATCATAGCTGTTCAAACTCCTTTTTTTACACAACAAAAAATACCAAAAAGACCTTGCCCTACACGCCGCCCTAAGGCTGCCTGTAAGACAAGGTCTCGCTTACTAACCATAGCCGTTCAGACCGGGTGCCCTGCACCGTATTGACGATATCTGACCGTTCAGCTACTCCCCTTGTACGGGATTCATGGACTTAGTTTACCATAAAAAAACGAAATGTCAATTAAAATAAAATTAAATTTTACTTA
>ERZ842401.3517-NODE-3517-length-19361-cov-10.800373_pt1 | contig 19361 bp, 15 predicted proteins | sample MGYA00521270_ERZ842401 | MGnify/ENA primary metagenome ERZ842401 (study PRJEB31892, sample SAMEA3878208) | bioreactor metagenome | biome: Moose rumen | place: Sweden | collected 2011-10 | study: EMG produced TPA metagenomics assembly of the PRJEB12797 data set... | reverse complement strand
AAGCCGTGAGAGAAAGAAACTTTTTCATAGCAATTAAAGAAAGATTTACGAAAATAGGTTTTAGGTTAATGCAAAGATACGTAAAACGGTGCTTGACCTATTTCTTACGGAATTTTGAACGCGTAAACTTATGGTGGCGCTTGTTGAAATTCTCGCGAAGGGAGGAGGCGAGACGCTTGGCAGGAGAATAGTACTCAGAGCCATCGGTAGAGGAGTAACTGTATGACTGACCATTCTCAGAGGCTATCGTACCATCGCCGTTGAGGACAAAAGTAAAAGAGTAAGAGTCAGAATACGAACTTGGTTCTTCACCATCTTCCCAGTACTCTTCTGTATATATTACCTTACTGGGGAAATAGGCAGGACCTACACCGCCAAGGCCTAACAAGGAGAGAGCGTCAAGTACTATAACGTAGTCAAACGGAACGACTTCGGCAATACATAAAGGCATCTGCAGAAGTGGGTTGCGCAAATCAGAATAGGTATATTCGAATGTTTCACGTCCATTTTCTATTGTCTTTTCTACAACGCGACCGTCAATTTCTTGGTATACACATTTATCATTATGCACAGCCTTGACAAGGTTGTCGTTCTGCCACGAATAAGTCATCGTCCCAGTACCGTTTTCCTTCCCCGTACCGTATTCATCAGACCATTCGCCGCTATATGTAAGCTTCGCGCTGGTGCATTGTTTCTTGCTGTTGTAACTAAAATCATAGGATACAGTACCTTTCTCATAGCCGTCTTCATCTTCAGAGGATACAGTACCTTTACAAGAACTAATAAGCCCGGCACTATTAAAGGTGAACGAAAAAGTCATGTCACCATCTTCATCTTTGATTGTAAAAGCGTTACCTTGAACGTACCACGTATTATCTACATCAGAGAACGACGTGAGTTTGCCTTTGTCATCATATTCGTACCAATAACCGTATGGTGCGCTATAAAGTTTCAGAATATCTCCTGCAGCGGTGGTTATCGTAGGTTCGGGAGTTGCACTCGATCCTTTGTCATCGTCGTCGCCGCAAGCGGTGAAGCCCAGACAAAGAGACAGGCCCAAGAGAGCCATAAAAAGCTTTTTCATAAGTCTTGATAATTTAGAAAAAAATATGTTAGCAATGATTTCTTTTGGCCGTTAGTCCGGCTCGCAATACTTCAGCTGACCTGTCCAACTAAAGGAGAAAGATGCTTCGATGCTCTCCGCTTCATCTCCCGAAGGATAATAAGAGACGGTAGTTTCTGGAATAGTAATCTTGTAGTTGCTGCCATCTTTCTCAAGGGTCAAACTAACACTACCTGCTGCACCGGGGTAACTAACCTCCTCATCAGACGTGCTGGAAGAAGAAAACTCTATCACCACGTTGTATGTTCCTGGCTCTAAAGAAGTAATCCCTTCGATGTTGAAATACAACATATCTATTTTCTTAGGAATGCTTCCACTTGGATTTGCTAAATTGAAATTAGAAAATTCAAACGAGACGCAGTCGTCTTGGGCAGTATCATAGAAACCATAGGTCAGGGCATAGTCCTTCCCGTTAAGCTTCATTACACCGCTGCCAGAAGAATCGTTGTCATCGTCGTCGCCGCAAGCGGTGAAGCCCAGACAAAGAGACAGGCCCAAGAGAGCCATTAAAAGCTTTTTCATAAGTTTTTTGATGATTTAGAATTAGTGCGTGAGGAGGCCTGTTGTTACAGAGGCCTCCTGCACGCTGGTTAACAGTTATTCGATAGTAAAGGTATAGATGTCAGCATAGCCAGTATCCTGCACGCCGGTGACAGATTTCACCACTACGCCATTCACCAAGATACGGCAGTTGAAGCGTTTGCCCGTGGCACCACTGTAGTGGTGTACGCGCACCTTATAGGTGCCGGCGGCAAACACATCGTTGATGCTATATATATTCTCTATAGCATTGCCGGCTCCCGTGAGCCAGTCGCGGTCGAGTTCAAAAGAGCCCTCGCGCATGTGGCCGTAATACACTTCTCCCGAGGGAGTGGTGAGGTGCAGGTCGTAGTCCGTACCGTTTCCGGCCTCGTTCACCCAGGTGAGTGTGGCCTGGAACTTACCTGTTCCGTAGGTAACGGTTTCGTCGCCCCAGATGGTGGGACGCCCGCTGTTCCATCCGTCGCTGGAGAGCGATATCTCCGTCCAGCCGCGATAGGTGTCGTAGCCACCGCTGCCTGCCACAAGGGTGTTCGTCACATTAACCTCTATCACCTCGTTATAGGTCTGCGTACCCGTGGCGGCCTGCTGCGAGGCCTCGCGTGCCTCACGCGACACCACAGCGGTGTAGGTGCCCTTGGGAATACCGGCCATATAGAGGTCTTTACCATTGGCGGTGAAGGCTATCGTGCGTGTCTGCCCGCTGGAAAGGGAGGTGGGTGTGAGAGTCAGATAATAATAATAGCCTTGCTCGATGTAGCGGCTACTGATATGTATGCCGCCCATCTGCTGTGAGGCCTCGGCGGACTGCTTCACAAGCACAAATTGTCCGAGTTCGAGTACGCTGACAGAAGCCGTTCCGTCGTCGTTGATTTTACTCCATGGCACGGCGACCCAACGTCGGGAAGCCTCGTCGTAGCGATAGAGTGCCACGTCGGAGGGGCTGAAGCCTTGTAACGGTACTCTGAGCTCGAGCGGTGATGTAAAGGTAAAGCCCATTGGCTCCACCTTGATATTTCCGCCCTCCACTAATGTGGTGCCGCTGGGCAAACTGGCGGGCAGGTCGTCGGCATCGGCGTGGCGCAGACTGAATGCCACGCGTCCGTCCTCGCCATCGCTATTGGTCGGTACAGCACCCTTAGGAACCACCAGCGTGTAGCCACCGCGAATAATGGTGCGGCTCTCGCTTGAACTAACCACCGAGGTAGCATTCTCATCGTCGTTACGGTCGGTATCCTCGGGGTCGCCGCTATAGTCCGGACGCTCAATGCTGCTGACCTTATCAAGGATATAGCGATGCACAAATACCTCGCCGTTCACGTCGCGCTCGGTCTCTACGGATAAGCGTCCCTTGCCGAGGGAGGTGAGGCGATACAAGTGGTCGTTGATATAGACATAGTAGTCCTCGCCCTCGACGAAAGCGTCAATCTCCCACTCGTCGTCATCGGTCTGCACGACGAGTGTACCATCTTCTATTTTAATGCAACTGTAGAGCAACTCATCGTCGGGCATATCCGAGACGTGCTTGCGTGTAGCCAAGTCAAGGAGTTCGCTCGTTGATACCCGCCACGTTCCCTCGGCCAACACCTGTATGTCGCCGGGTTCAAGGGGGAAAGTCTCCGTGCCATCGTCAAGACAAGACACAAAGCCCAATGTGGCACACACGCTCACTAAGACGAGCCACAGTCGTCCGAGAAGTTTCGTTGTTTTCATAACTGGTCTGTGTGTTTATTATTCGGAGTCGGTGTCCTCTGGTTCACCAAATACAATATAGAAGATACGTACAGCACGCGTCTTGCCGTCCTCGGAAAGCACGGTGATCTTCACCTCGTGCGGCTGTCCGTCCATCAAGTCATCTACGTTAGTGAAACGAATGACATAACTATTCTGCATAGCCCCGGTAACGGGCAAGCTTTCAAGATCTACGCCGGTAAAGCTTGAAGAGGTGAAGAACGTGGTGCCGCCCGTGTACCACGAAATACGCCACGGACGTTCACGGTAGCTCATAACCTCGTTGTTGACTACCCACGTGGTATCCGAACTAAACACCGTGTGAACCGTACCCTTCGTTGAAGGCCAGTTGGCTTGATCTTTGAAGTATTCCGTTGAATAGCCTTCAACATAATTTGGCTGGTTAGGCTCATCGGTAAAGTTTACATATACGCGGTTGGCACGTGTGCGGAAATGGAACTGATCGTCGGCAAAACGCAGGGCTTTACCGCCACATTCATCGGAAATACGAGTATAGGTGGAGGCTGCGCTACGAAGCGTTGAGGCATTTGGACCCTCAAAGTGTACGGTACGGTCTGTTCCCGAGCTATAGTCAAAGAAATCGATGATTGACTCACTGTCGGTAATGTCTATCGCACCGTTGATATTGCCATATACGTCGTAGCCCACGCAGCCGAAGCAGACATCAAGATTAGACGCTACGAGTTTCTGTACCCAGTCCACGATGTCACGCGCTATGGCATTGGCTTCTTCCGACATAGAGCCCGAATTGTCCACGAGGAAGACGATATCGGTGCTGATAGCATCCTCCTTCTCGTCGTCGGCATTGTTATATACGGTGAAGCCTTTGGGTTTACCGTCAACTTCCACCCATATATTCTGGTGCTGCTGGCGCGTGCCAAAGAGGCGGAGCCACTCAAGCGTTTCGGCGTCGCGCACGCCGGTCATATCCAAGCGTACCACCACATCGCCGTTCACTATCTCGGTACTATAGGACACGTTGGGTATGGTAGTCGTAGAGCCGTCGGTGATAACAGGGCTTTCTCCTGCCTCGCTGTCGTCGGGGATGCCGGTATGGTTGCGCGCTTTTTCTAAGGCGATGGTTTCATTGCCATCGTCTAAGCACGATTGCATACCGACACTCATCAGCACACCGAGCGTGAGAAGAGTTATCGATTTAAGTATCTTTTTCATCGCATTCACTTGTTAAGGATCTTAAATTCAACGCGTCTATTGATGGCACGTCCCTCCTCGGTGTCGTTGCTAACGAGCGGGCGCGTCATTCCGTACCAGGAATATGTGAGATTGCGACGGTTCACGCCTTTGCCCACTAAGTAATCTACCACTGCGGCGGCACGGGCGCGGCTGAGGTTCATATTGAAACGCGAACTGCCTTTGTTGTCGGTGTGGCCACTCACTTCTATCTCCATACCGGTCTTCTGAATGATTTCGGCCAGGCGGTCAAGATAGTCGTAGCTGGTAGGAAGAATGTTGCTCTTGCCGTACTCAAAGTTGATGCCTTCTACGGCGCAGAAAGTCTTACCCTTCACGTCCTCGCCGCGGTCTATCATATCGCTGATCTCTTCAAACGAGTTGCACGGAATAACGATAGGTTCTTCTTCAACAACCTGTTCAGGAGCCGGCTCTACGGGCGGGGTATATACTGGCGGGACATATACGGGAGCATCGTAGGTATATGCCACAGGAGCGGGCTTAGACTTGCTAAACACACTGAAGGGGATGCCGACCGAGAGGCGTGCCTCCCAGCCGCGGAACTTACGGGTGCCTTCGATGTCGTAGGTCTTGTAGTAGGTCTCATCGCGCACAAGGGCGGTGCCATCTTTCTCGTCACTGCCATACGTGTTGGACAAACCAAACTCGTAGCTTACGTTAGCCTCTAAATAGACGCGGTGGCGACCGGCGTTGAAGAACCACTTCAAACCGAGTCCGGCCTGTGCACCGAAATAGGTCTGTGCCAGGTTGGCCTTTGTAGCATCGAGGCGTACGCCCTCGTAGTAGCCGTCTTCATACAAATTCTCCGCCCGTATGCTTCCGCTCGTTACTAAGCCGAACACCGGGGCAACAAAGAGATAAGGGCGAAACTTGCTCTCGCGATTACCAAACTGGAAGAACACCGGGACACGCAGGTCAAGGTAGTTGGCTTTGAGTTTGTAGCGCACATCAGAAAGGCCAAAATACTCATAGAGGCCTTCGTAGTCCTCGTGTTGGCTATAAATGCCGCTAACTATGCCGCCACGACGCACCCACGTGAGTTCGGGGCGCACACCCCAGTTGCCTTTGCTGCCGAAGTTGCGCTCAACGAAGATAGAAAAGGTGGGGCTGGCAGACAGGTTGTCTTCATTAGGAAACATACGCTCGTCGATGTCTGAGAAATGCATGCCTCCCCAGCGCAGTCCTTCTGAGAGACCGAAGAACCACTTGTCGTGCTCACCGTCGTTTTCCTGTGCAAAAGCCTTCGGAACGGCAGCAAATGCGACAAGTGCGAGAAAGATAAGTGTCTTTTTCATAAAAGTAAATGATTATGGTTTTTTTTGATAAGAACTACACCTGTTTCTTGAAAGTCAGTGTACCTTCTCCCTCTGTATATGTAAACTCCGTAGCGGACTTGATCTTGATATTCATTACGCTGGGATCATCATCGTCATCATAATACAGTGTAAGTTTGGTGCCAACCAACTCGTAGGTAAAATTATCAACTGGTTCAAGTTCACCTTCGTAATACTCCTGACACGTTCCTGTTCCGTCTTCTTTGAAGACATAGATGGCATCAATGCCCTCAACATCCCATTCATACTCATACCAAGTACCGACGATGGAGAAGCCATCGGTAGCGTCGTCGTCATCGTCGCCGCAAGCGGTGAAGGTAAAAGTGCTCGCAAGCAGCAGCATTACAAATGCTGAAAAAAGGTAATTCTTCTTCATTGTAAATTATTTTTTGATAAAAGAAAAAGGGATAGGCCGACAGGAGCGTCAGCCCACCCCTCAAAGAGGAAAAATGTTTAGAAATTATAGCCGAGTTGGATATATACTCCGGAGTTCTTTATACTGGCCTTATGCCAATTACCATTGTCATCTTCGTAACCGAACGCGTCTTTGTTAATATTTGCAAGGCCGAACTGAGCATTTATTCCAAAGGTGAACTGACGATAGGCAGCTTCAGCACCTAAAACAAGACCGAAGTCAAAACGCTTCATTGGTGTATAAGTATCACCATCTTCTTTGTATTTCTTAAAAAGTTTATAAGAGTCAGATTCGCCAGACCAACTTTCCTTGCATTTTCCGCCAAGGCCATAAGCAAAGTAGGGGCCAAAGTTTACACGTACTCCCCAATCATCGGTGAAGTTATAACGATATTGGAGCAACAGCGGAAGCTCTAAGTAAGAGGGTGTGTATTTTTCTTCATATTTGTAGCCGTCTTCTGATACTGACGACTTTGACGGACGTGTGGAAAAATAAAGTCCAGGCTCAAAATAGAGGCTCTCAAAAATAGGGATGTCGGCTACGACACCTAAACGCAGGCCCACTTGGGCATCTGTTTCACCTTCATCAGCATTGAGGTAGTTGAAGTTAAGACCAGCGCGAACGCCGAAACTAATGGGTTGGTCACTCTTTTCAGTGGAAAAGAACGAGGTGCTACGGCCGGAAGCAATCTGCGCCGAAGCGGTTGTTGCACAAAGGAGAGCAACAGCCAAGAGAAGATTTTTCTTCATAATGATTTTGTTTAAAAAGTTAATAATAAAGGGTGTTTCAAGAAAAAGAAGAGAAGGTAATCGTAAGAGACACTGACATACTCAGATATTGCATTCCACTAAAACAAACTCTCCAATTGCCTTCTCTTTTTGGGGAGGCGAGCGTGTGACTAATACGGCATTTTGAACTCCATCTTCCAAACGTTATAGATACGTTTGGCTGAACCGCGCTGCGAGAGGAAGAAGATGCTACGTCCGTCAGCCGACCAGACGGCACTCAGGTCGTTACCCGGGTGAAACGTGAGTTGTGTAAGGGCTGTGCCGTCGGTTCTTACGACATAGATATCGGTGTTGGTGATTTTCTCTTTCTCCGACACGCTGCTGCCGGTGCAAAGCAACCAACGACCGTTGGGCGAGAGTTGTGGCGAGGTGAAACTCTTACCCGGCTGAGCGAGTATCACCTCCTCTACGCCCGTCTCATAATTGATACGCCATATCTCGCACTCATTCTCTTGCGTGAAACGCGCGCAGTAGAGCGTATTCGGCAGGCCGGGGATGGGCTGAGGGGTCATACCACGGGAGTAGTTTGAGAAGAGGTTGTTCTGCATATTATAACTCCAGAGGCTATAATTCTGATAGCCGCCCTCTCCACGGTGGAAATAGATGGTATTGCCGTCCTGGGCTATCACGGCACCAAAATCGTTGTCCGTGCCACCCGAGATTTGCTTCACCACAGAGCCCTGCTCGGCACCGGTGAGGTAAATACCGTTATGGCCGTTGCGCCACTCGGTAAAACACAGCGTCTTGCCATCGGGCGACCACGACACGTCGCGCACATTGGTGCGGAAGGTGCGCTGCACGCTGACACCGCCTTTTGTGGTGTTCTTCACCATCACATTCGAGGCATCGTTCTTCAGGCTAAGATAGGCTATGCGCGAGCCATCGGGCGAGATGGCAATTTGCGGGTTCACCCACCAGTTTACACGCGATTCCTTTCTGGAGGAAAAGATAGATGTGCCGCCACCCACTGTGGCATAGACAGCATCGGCATCTTCTGTTATCCTTTCAAACTTCGTACCGCCCTCTTCGGGTACAAAGACCTGTGAATAGTCGAACTTTCCACGCTTCTGTGCAAAGCCATCAAGTCCAACCAAAGCAAGGACAACCGACAAAACAAGATACTTCTTCATAAAACCGATTTATGAAAACTTACCTGCCAGCACCCTAAACAGACAATAATTTGAGGAATGAGAATGTTGTGTATATCGTACGGATATAAAAAAGCGCGGGTCGCTGTACCTATTGCTGCTCCCGCAAACTGAGGCTCTCGCATTGCCTTTCCTGTCAGGAGCAAGCAATGCAGAAGCCCACGCTGAATATGTATATCAAGGTGTCTCCGCCGTCATTCACCTACGATAAGGCAAAGGCCTCGGTTCATAAGTGAAAAGAAGAAATGGAAAAGATTCCTGTCGGATTACATATTCCCGATAGACATCTACCGCCCGCTGTAGTCTGGACAGGAAAAGAAATTTGCGAGATTTCAGTTTGCCAAAACTAAGCGCTAAGTAAACGCTTTATTATATGTATGTGTGCCCGCCCACCCGCTTCTGCTTTAAGAGAACTCTATAGCCAGCCAGCTGACAAACACAATGCAAAAGTAAGGTTTAGCACCTAATTTGACAAGTTTATTATTAAAAAAGTGACGAAAACGGGTGTTTTCGTGACGAAAGTGGTGCATTCTTAGATAAAAAAGGTAGAACAGGCGGGTTACTAACATTCCTGACGGGTACCCTATTATGGCTCTGACGGGCTATAGCGTCGCAATGCCGGAGCGCACGCGGCTCGCGTGCATTGCCTGTAAGGGCAGAGCCATTAGTCGCTGAAATGCTGTTACCCTTACAGGGCGCATATACCTCCCGCCGCATACCCAGGGTGCTGCCATAGGTATGCGGCTATAGCCCTTTGAGGGCAAACAGGCCAAAGAGGTAAGCGGGCGAGCCACCTGCGCTCCCAGAAGCCGCACACATACTTGCTAAGGCAAGCAATGGCGGGTTGCCAAGCCGTACGTTAGTGTTCCTCTATCCACCGTACTATCCACTCACCTACCTCGCGGGTGCCGTAGTGTTGTCCGCCCGCCACTTGTATCTCGGGCGTCCGCACATTGGCATCGAGGCTGGCATCTACGGCCTGACGGATCAGGCTGCCCTCTCCGACAAGGCCGAAGTGTTCGAAGAGCATCGCCACGGAGAGTATTTGCGCCAAGGGGTTGGCGATGTTCTTACCCTTGGCTTGTGGCCACGAGCCGTGGATGGGTTCAAAGACTGGTGTACCGGTGCCGGTGCTGGCACTGGGCAGCAGCCCCATTGAGCCGCTGATGCACGACCCCTCGTCGGTGAGGATGTCGCCAAAGGTATTCTCGGTGACCATCACATCAAAGAAGCGCGGCTCCTGTATCATACGCATAGCGGCATTGTCCACATACATGAAGTCTGTCTGCACATCAGGATACTCGCCCATCATCTCTTGTGCCACGTTGCGCCACAGACGGCTACTGGCTAAGACATTGGCTTTGTCCACCACCGTGAGGTGTTTGCGGCGCATTTGGGCATACTGGTAGGCTACGCGCAGGATGCGTTCCACCTCTGCACGTGTGTATTTGTTGGTATCCCAGGCCACCTCGGCTCCCTCGTGCTTCTCGCCGAAATACATTCCGCCGGTGAGCTCGCGGATACACACAAAATCGGCATCGCGCACCAACGGCTCGCGCAGTGGCGAGAGGTGGAGGAGGCTTGCAAAGGTTTGTACGGGGCGGATATTGGCGAAGAGGCCGAGCCGCTTGCGCATAGCGAGCAGGCCTTGCTCGGGGCGCACCGTGGCCGTAGGGTCGTTGTCGTACCTCGGGTCGCCGACGGCAGAAAAGAGTACAGCGTCGGACTCCGTACATATATTATATGTCTCCTCGGGGAACGGGTTGCCCACGGCATCGATAGCCGCAGCACCTACGAGGGCTTCGCGGAATGTCACCTCGTGGCCGAACTTGGCAGCCACCGCTTGAAGCGCCGCGCGTCCCTGCACACTGATTTCGGGGCCTATGCCGTCACCGGCAAGTAGCGCAATGTTGAGTTTCATATTCTTCTATCTTTTGTTTGTTTTCAAGGAGGAAATCTATATCGTCAAGCGCATGCATCAGACAATACTTCTTGTAGCCGTTGATGTCGAAATGCTCCGTGCGTCCCGTGGCATCTATTCTTATCGTCTGCGCGGGCAGGTCTATCGTTACTGTGGCGCGCGGGTCGTGCGCTATGGCATTGAGAAGTGCGTTGTGGAATGCCTCTCCCACCTGTAAAGGAAGGACAAAGTTGTTGAGCTCGTTCTGCCGGTGAATATCGGCAAAAGACTTTGCCACCACCACACGGAAGCCGGCATCGGCAATAGCCCAAGCTGCGTGCTCACGGCTGGAGCCACAACCGAAGTTCTCACCCGCCACGAGTACCTGTCCGCTGTAGCGAGCATCGTTCATCACGAACGGGAGCGGCTCGCCGAGGGCATCGTAGCGCCAGTCGCGGAAGAGGTTGTCGCCAAAGCCTTCGCGGTCGGTGGCTTTTAAGAAACGGGCGGGGATGATTTGGTCGGTGTCGATATTGTCGAGCGGCAGTGGCACGCACGAACTCTGAAGCACGGTAAGCGGTTGTTTCATAGCGGGGAGACGTGGTTTTTAGTGTTGTTGGCGGGTGCTATCTATTAGCACTTCTAAGGGTTCGGGCAAGAGGCGCAGGAAATATTCCGCCGCCGTGCCGTGGCCTACACGCAGTGTTCCTACGCCCGACATCGTGCGATAAGCTGCGAAGAACGGCTCTTCGTTGGGGTCGGTATAAAACGCTACGGACTCCGTCGCCCCACCCACAGGCATAATGGGCATATCGCCTTTTTGCACGGCAAACTCTTGGGCTTCAAGAGCGGTCTTCAACTCCGCAAACTGCTCGGGGGTAAAGGGATAGACGGTGTGCAAAAACACTTCACTATAGCCGGTAATAGTGAGGACGATGCTGTCGGGCGAGACCTCTATTTCGTAGTTACGATGCCAATCGGGCGGTGTGGAACCATCTGCGTAGTAATAGCACACGTGATTGGTGCCGGCCCACTTTTCTTTCGGCACTTTCACAATCAACACCGGTGTTGGCTCGGGGTCGCTCGGCAACTGTTCGGGAAATACAGATAGTAAGCGCATCTCGTTGACGGGCAACAGAAAAAAAGCACCGTCAAGCCCAGCGTGCTTTAGCGTGAGCGTGCCGACACCGCTGGCGAGGTAGCCATTATAATATGGTATAGCACTCTTGTCGTTATAGCACGACACCGACGTTATGCCGCCTCCCAGAGGTTGTTCGCCCACTCTGTCCTCGGGGATACAGCCTAAGCCTAATGCTGCAAGGCGGGCTTTAAGGTCGTTGAAGGCTTCCTCGGTGTTTGTTTCTACGATGCTGCCGGCGAAGATACCGGCGCGATAGATAGTGCCGACAATAGAGTCCTTATTTATGCAAATGTCTATGCTGTATTTATGTATGGGCAACACACTGCCATTCTCTGTGTGATAGCAGATACGTGTGGTAGATTTCCATTGTTTCTTGGAAATTACATTCTGTGCGCTCGCGGGTATGGCGGTCGCCACGGCGAGCAGCACCAAAACGATAGAGATAAAGCGTGATTTCATAAGAGCGTTCGTGGATCGGTTATAACACCTGTTACGGCAGCGGCGGCAGCGGTGAGGGGGCTGGCCAACACGGTGCGTGCCCCAACACCCTGGCGGCCTTCAAAGTTGCGGTTGCTGGTACTCACACAGAGTTTGCCGGCGGGCACCTTGTCGTCGTTCATCGCCAGACAGGCGGAGCAGCCGGGCTGGCGCACCTGAAAGCCGGCCTCATTGAGCAGCGTCTCTATGCCTTCGTCTTTGATTTGTTGCCACACCTGCCACGAACCGGGTACGAGCCAGGCGGTCACGCCAGGGGCTTTCTGCCGCCCGCGTACGATGGAGGCAAAGGCACGGAAGTCTTCTATACGTCCGTTGGTGCAAGCACCGAGGAACACATAATCCACGGCTTTGCCTATCATCGGCTCGCCGTCGTTGAACTGCATATAACGGAGGGCTTTCGCGTCGCTCTCGGTGACGGACGACGGGATGACATCGTCCACGGCGATGCCCATACCGGGATTTGTGCCATAGGTGACCATCGGGGCGATGTCGTCGGCAGAGAAGCGCACTTCTTTGTCGAACACGGCATCGTCGTCGCTTCGTAGCGTACGCCAGTAGGCCACGGCGTTGTCCCACGCCGCGCCGCGCGGGGCTTCGGGGCGGCCTTTGAGGTAAGCAAATGTCACGTCGTCGGGGGCTATCATACCGCCACGAGCACCCATCTCTATGGAGAGGTTGCAGAGCGTGAGACGCCCTTCCATCGTTAATGTGCGCACCGCCTCGCCGGCGTATTCTATGAAGTGGCCTGTTGCGCCGCTGGTGGTGAGGCGACTCATTATATATAGTGCTAAGTCTTTGGCGGTGACACCCCGGCGCAGCGTGCCGTCGATAGTGATGCGCATCGTTTTGGGCTTAGCCTGCAAGATACACTGCGCCGCCAACACCTGCTCCACCTCGCTCGTGCCGATACCAAAGGCCACCGCACCCACAGCACCGTGTGTGCTGGTGTGGCTGTCGCCGCACACGATGGTCATACCAGGCTGTGTGAGCCCGCGCTCAGGGCCTACAACGTGTACTATGCCGCTGCGCTTGTCGCAGAGGCCGTAGTGTGTAAGGCCAAACTCCTGGGCGTTGCGTCTGAGTGTTTCCACCTGCTTACGCCCCACGGGGTCGGCGATGGGTAGATCCTGATGGAGCGTGGGGATGTTGTGGTCGGGCATACACGTGATGCGCTCGGGGCGCAACGGACGTATGGCGCGACGGCGCAAGCCGTCGAAGGCTTGTGGGCTCGTCACCTCGTGGCAATAGAGGCGGTCGATGTAGAGTTGGTCGGGACCATCGCTCACGTGCTGCACCACGTGGGCATCCCATATCTTTTCAAAAAGCGTGTGCATCAGAAATAAAAGGAAATATGGCTATACGGGGTTCATCATTCGCGCACAAAAGTACAAAGAAATGTAAAACGCCGCCGCGATACGAAGCCTTGTTTTGCGTGCGCCCCTATAAATCAAGTCTCTAAGGGCTTTGCTTACGCTAAAACGTGCAAACTCTGGGAGCGCACGCGCCTCGCGTGAAAAATGAAGCAGGCGAGATGGTTGCGCTCCGATATGCGGCGGGCCGCCTGCGCTCCCAGTGCCTGCTTGCCCTTTCTTTATACCACTTCCGTAACTTGAATAAACAACAAAGTCCGACCGTGATTAAACGTAATCCGACCGCGCTTAAACGTAGTCCGACCGATTTTAAACTCGAGTGCTTTGATTTTAAAATCAATCGGATTGATTTTAAAATCAAAGGCGTTGATTTTAAAATCAAAAGGACTACGTTTAAACGCGGTCGGAATGTGTTTAAAATCCGTCCGATAGATTTTTTTCTTAGCAACCGAGGCGCAATTTTCTGGGAGTGCAGCCTTCTGGGAGCGCAGGCGGCTCGTCTGCATCTGGGAGTACACGCGCCTCGCGTGAAAAATGATGCAGGCGAGCCGCCTGCGCTCCTGCAGTGCGTGCCTATTTTTCTTGTCTCTATTCGGCGTATACGAAATAAAGCGGAGAGTACGCCGTTTGTATACTCCCCGCTTTATTTAAGTTAAGGTGGGTGTTATTCACCAGGCCAACCATCCCACACGAACGCCTCGTCCCAAGTGCCGAAGTTGGACGTAGCATTCATAATGTAAACGTTCATCGTGAAGACGTTGCCTTCGTTGGTAAACGTATTACCATAAGCAGGATAGTAATAGAGGTGGAACGTGCTACCGCTATAGGTCAAGCCGGTGTCTTGGTCGGCGGGCAAATAGTCGGCGTTGTAGTCGTCGTCCACATAGAAGTCAATATCATATCCGTTGCGGTAAGCACTCTTGAGGCGGTACATCTGCGTGCCTACGGCGTGCCATACAGGAACATCCTCAACGGGCTGCATACCGAAGCCGTAAATGAGTAACTCGGAGTAGAGCGTGGCGGAGCCAGCCTCTTCCCACACATAGTCGCAGTTGACGGTGATAGTGAACGTGCCGCTGAAGTAGTTGAGGTCGTAGGAGCCTTCGGGCAGAGTGATATTGAGTGTCTCGGCCTGCCCGGGTTCGAGGGCGCAATGCACGGTGAACTCGGCTTCGGTCTGTCCGGCCTCGTATGTAATGCTCTCGGGTACGTCGAAGAGTTCGTTGTCGCTCTCGAGGCTGATGGTCTCGGCGTTCCCACCCTGTGGGCGCACCACCTTTACATTGAACGACTGGTCTTCATCGGCGGGGGTAAAGGTGAAACTCGACTGCTCGCCTGTAATATATAATCCTTGGTAAGGGGCAGGAGCATCATATTCGTAGTCGTCGGTGCAAGCAGTCAGAGCTAAGGCACTCGCTACGAACACAAAGGCGTATTTGAATAGGTTCTTCATAATGGCTTAAAGATTATTTAAGTTTGAGCACTTTGTGGCGCGTTTCGCCCTCATCCTCATCATCCTCCATACCCCAAATGGAATACATATCGGAGGGGTCGGGAGTAGCATAATCGATGGTGGCTCCGTTGTTGTTCTCTTCATTACGTGGGATAACAAGGTTCATCCAACCGGGGAACGTGGTGGTATTGAACTGGAAGTCGGGATCGTGGTTCGTGCCGGGGTAGCCGCGTGTGACGGGCATATTGAGACGCTTGATATCGTAGAAGATCTGGCCCTCGCCCCAAAGCTCTATGCGCTTCTGGAGGATGATTTCTTCCACCACATCGGCAAGGCTGGAAGCGTCGCTGCTATAGTTTTCGTCACGATAGCTCTGCATGAAGTCGGTAAGGATGGCCATACCTGCGGCAGGGCTCTGTATGCGTGCCGCAGCCTCGGCTGCGATGAAGTACATCTCCTCCACGCGCATCACGGGGAATGCCACAGAAGCGGCCACGGTATAGTCCTCCATCTCGCCCTGTCCGGGACGGAACTTCACACTGCTGTAGTCGGGCATTTCTTCTCCCCAATCCTCGTCAATGAAAGAGGTCATACCCTGAAGCATAGAGCCTTCGGGAGCCTTGAACCATAGTTTGCGCCAGTCGGTGTCGCTGATCTTGTCGTAGAGGCTTGCGTCAATCTCAACCCATACATAACCACCGCCGGCATAACCGAAGTAAGTCTCGTTTGAGAGGTGGCTCGTCCAGTTGATGATACCGCTGGTTACGGCACGGTTCTCCTTAGAGAACTGACCGGCCCACATAAAGTCGCTGGCAGTGTTGAAAGCACTGGTGAGGCTCAGACCGCGCGAGGCGGTGATTACCGACTGTGTGCTGTTGTTGATGGCATTCACAGCAGCCTCGTAGGCTTTGTCGTAATCGCCGTGCCAGAGATAGAGGCGTGCGAGTACGCCATAGGTGCAGTCAAGATGAGGGAACGTCTTATCACGCAGCGTGAGACCGGGGATGTAGTCCACAGCGTTGAGCAGGTCGGCCTCTATGAACTGGAAAATCTCCTCGCGTGTGGCACGCGGCGTGTTGTGGCTCTCTTCCTCGGTGGTCTCATCGGTGATAATGGGTACGGTGAGGCCCTTAATGTCATTGCCCTTGGCGTTGAGGATCTTACCATCGGTCTCGGGCAGGATGTCGTTGGCTTTCACTTCATACATCTGTGCGAGGTCGGTATAGGCCAGCGCACGATAAGTGAGCGCGGCACCGAGTATGCCAAGTTGTTCCTCCGTGGCGTTCTCGGGGTCAACACTGCTTATTACATTGTTAGCAGCGTTGATGAGGTCGTAATAGTATGTCCAGATGTAACTGGCACGATTGTAGTCGCGACCCATATAGGCATTCTGCTCCCAACTCCAATAGTTGTCATAGCCCGAGGCTTGGTCTTTGACTATATCGGCAGTGAGGATGTCGCGGATGTGCATAATACTGCTATAGCCATAGGCGAAGTGATAGTCGGTGTTTACCGAAAGCATCGCCGAGGGAATGCCATAGAGCATAGCGGTCTGCGAGGAGGCCGACTGCTCCACCATATCCTGTGTGGCAATGCTGGTGGGCGTTACCTCGTCAATACAGCTCGTGAGTGCCGTAGCACCTAAAGCGAGCAAGAATATCGATTGCTTAAAAAGTTTCATAATATCTGTTTCGTTATTATCTGCGGGTGAGACATCAGAACGTTACAGTCAGACCTCCGCTGATGGTGCGGATGGGCGAGTAGTACTGGTTGCTGGCAGCACCGGAAAAGGACATACGCGGGTCGAGACCTTGGCGTTTGCTCCAGAGCCACACGTTGTCGGCGGTGCAGTAAACACGGAGTTTGCTGATACCGACACGGCTGGTGATGCTCTGCGGCAGGGTGTAGCCGAGCGTGATATTTTGCAAAGAGAGGTAGGAGGCACTGGTGAGCCACCGATCGCTTGCTCCGTTTTGCGTAGCGGTGCTCTCGTATATCAGACGAGGAATGCTTGCCGTCCAGGGGTTGGTAACATTGTCATCATCGTCGTATTCGAAAGCGGTGATGGAATAGCCTTTAAGTAGGTCGGCATGCAGCTGACGGCCACGGGTTGCTGAGTTCACACCCATTGCGGAGGCATAGTCGCTGTCGTAAACCTTACCACCAATCTGATAGGCAAAGTCCACGCTGAAGTCAAAGCCTTTCCATTCAAGGCTGGTGCCAAAACCACCATAAACCTTAGGCAGTGCGGTACCGCAGAGATAGTAGTCGGCTTCGGTAAACGTCGTTGTGGTCTCAAGTGTGGTGTTGCCCTCCTCATCCTCGCTATTTTTATACCACATAGACCGACCAAGTTCGTCCACACCGGCATATTTCTTGAGGTAGAACGTATAGTAGCTCAGGCCTTCACCGATAAACTTGTTACCACTCTCAAAGCCCATGTGTCCGTCAACCTCTTTAGTCTTCTGCTGTTCATCCAAGCGGAGTACCTTGTTCTTAAATGTGGTGAGGTTGAAGTTTGCGCTCCAAACAAAGTCTTTCGTGCGGATGATTTGTCCGACGAGTTCGAGCTCGAAACCGCTGTTGCGCATATCACCCACGTTGGTGTAGTATCCGCTCCAGCCGTAGGAAGGCGCGAGGTTGAAGAAGTAGAGCATATCGGAGGTCTTACGGCTAAAGAACTCCATGCTACCGCTTAGGCGGCCTTTGAAGAGCGAGAAGTCGATACCAACGTTGAAGTTGCCCACCGTCTCCCACGTCACATTTTCGTTACCCATCGTATTTGGCACGAGTGAGGCCGTACCATCTGCATTCTGCGGGGCATAGGTGTTTACGTAGTTGTACGAGCCAATGCGGTCGTTACCATTCTCACCGTAGGACATCTTGAGCTTCAAGTCGTCCACCCAGCTGAGCTTGAACCAGGGTTCTTGGCTGATACGCCAAGCGGCAGAGAAAGCATAGAAGGTACCCCAGCGGTGGTCGGGGTGGAAGTTGCTGGAAGCCTCACGGCTCAGGGCCACGGCACCGAAGTAACGCTCAGCCCAGTTGTATTCCACACGTCCGAGCCAACGCTCACTGTTGTAGTCGGAGCGGGCGGAAGAGGTGTTGTCGCTAATCACAGCACTCGCCAGCTCGTCGATGGTAGGATCCCACTGATTGTGGCGCTGTCCCCAGAGTTCATAAGAACGCGAGCGAGAGTATTCGTGACCCACCATAGCGGCTACGCTGTGACGATTGAACACGTGACCCCAGTTGAGCAACTGCTGGAAGCTGGTGCTGAACTGACGGTCGTGTTCCACATACACATTACCATTGCTACTTGAATACTGACCGAACCAAGGGTTGGTGGTGTTGTGGAAGCGTGTTTCATCAACAAATACGGTGTTGCGCGAGGTGAACTTGAAGTCTGTCAAGAAAGATATTTCAGCCACGCCCTCGGCACGCATAGTGTTGCCCTCGCTGTAGTTACGGTCGAGTTGCACCTGCGAGAGGGGATTTGCCTGTGAGAGGTACGGACGGTAATAACTAACTATCGAAGCATCGCCGTAGTCGTAGAGCAACGAGCGACTCGTGGGGTCGTAGATGGTGTTGCCATTCACGTCACGAATAAAGGCGGGATAGATAGGAGCTACAATCGTGTAGCTGAAGAGGTTGCCACTGTAGGCACTCTCACCATTGTTGTCGAGGTAGTTGTTGCGATAGTGAGCGTACATCATATTTCCACTCAACCGCAACCAGTCTTTTACCTGATACTCGGCTTTCAAACGGCTGGTGAGGCGCTCAAAGCGGCTGGCGATGGTGATACCCTCGTTGTTGAGATAGTTCACACTGGCATAGAAACTGCCTGCTCCGCTGTTACCACTGGCGGTGATGGTGTACTCCTGGCGCAAACCATTGTTATAGATAAGGTCGCTCCAGTCGTCGGGCATCAAGAGATAGTCGCCATCTACGCGACCGAGCGTGGCATTGGGGTTGAGTTTACCATTGATACCGATGAGCGACTGACCAACGGGGACGGTATAAACGTTGTAGCCCAAACCGCGCGTACCTGTGATGAGATTGTTGAGTGCCCAGGTGTGTGCAGCAGCATCGGTCTGGCCGTTATCGGTGGCAAAGTTGCGCAGGGCAGCGTAGAACACCTCATAGTACTTTGCGGGGTCGGTAATGTAGTTGTAGTCGGGAAGAGCACGGCTGTTGCTTCCCCACTTGGCATCTACCGTCACCGTAGTGTGACCATCGGTATTCTTGCCGCGCTTGGTCTGAATGAGGATTACACCATTGGCAGCGCGAGCGCCATAGAGGGCTGTAGAAGCAGCGTCTTTCAGCACCGTCATACTCTCAATGTCCTGATTGGTGATAAGGTTTAAGTCGCCGTCGAAAGGTGTGCCATCAAGTACGATGAGAGGTGTATTGCCTGCACTTATTGACGTGAGACCACGTACAAGAATTGTGGGGTTACCCGTACCGGGCTGGTTGGACGATGAGCGGAACTGCACGCCAGCCACCTTACCGTTGAGTGCCTCAACGGGGTTGCTCACCTGCACCTTGCCGATTTCCTCTGCTTTCACAACGGAAGCCGAACCCGTGAAGGTGTTGCGCGTGGTGGTGCCGTAGGCCACAACCATCGCCTCATCAAGCGCACTCTCGCTGTATTCCATCAGCACGTGCACAAATTCTTTTACTGCGA
>ERZ842401.3516-NODE-3516-length-19364-cov-6.775959_pt1 | contig 19364 bp, 16 predicted proteins | sample MGYA00521270_ERZ842401 | MGnify/ENA primary metagenome ERZ842401 (study PRJEB31892, sample SAMEA3878208) | bioreactor metagenome | biome: Moose rumen | place: Sweden | collected 2011-10 | study: EMG produced TPA metagenomics assembly of the PRJEB12797 data set... | reverse complement strand
AGCATCAAGCGCTATAAGAAGGAATACCCGGAAGAAACTCCGGTCATGGTTCGCCTCTCCCTGCGCAATCTGAGCTTTGACGGCAAGATGCTGAACGTCCCCTTGTTCATGGTCGATCAGCTGGATCGGCTTTTGGCACTGGCTCTGCAATAGAAAGTACCCGTAAAAGGGACGGGCGCAGGCTTTCGCAAGCCTGCGCCCTGTGTTTTAAATGTATGCTTATACTGCCATATTATAATCGCCGGGAGGACAGATGCATGTCCTCCCGGCGATTCTATCATATCAGACGCAAATGGTGTAAGTTCTGGTGTAGAATTGGTGTAAATTATGGGCTCTGACGCTCAAAAAATCCAGTATTTTCAAGGCCTTGCGGGTTTTCTTCAAATATTGTTGTGGCAATAGAAATACTTGAGCTTAGGATTTCCTCTAAGATCGATACGGGTCAGACAGTTATCATTCACATAAAGCTCGACCAATTCCTGATTGTGAAACACATCAAGGCTTGACAACCGATTCTTGCCCGCATCAATCCCCTGGCAGGCTGGAAGCTCCCCGGGATACAGCTCCATAAGCCTATTATCCTGCAATCCGAGTATCCGAAGCTTCGGCAGATTTTTCAGTTCGACTCCGGTAATACGGTTGTGATAGAGATCAACGAACAGCAGGTCCTCGCAGTTGGAAAGATCCAGAATCCCGGTCAAATTGCAGCCTCGAAGGTAGATTTCAAAGCTCTGAAGTGGGTAGATGTCCTCGTTGAAGATATGGATACCAATTCCGATCAGTTTTCCATCCTCTATCACAATGCCGGAATGATAGGAACTTGCCCCTTCCTCATAACTCTTGTTTTTATCCGTAGAGGCCACACGCCGGATGATTCTCTGCCGCTCGTATATCTTCTGGCTGTTGCTGACCCCGTTTTCATCGCAATGATCCAGAAAGGCGTTGATACGCTCGGTAATGCTTGGATTCATGATTTCACAGTCTCCCCTGTCTGCAAATAGGCGCACAGCTCATCGATTCGATCCTTCATATCCCGGTATCCCAGCCAGTACAGCGCACCCAGCTTCTCCATGTCGCCGTCAAAGCGCTTTACCGTGACGGGCTCAGAGGGCGCAATCAGGAAGATTTGCCCCGCAGCGGCCTCCTGTTCCAATTCCTCGACCGTTTGATTAAACTGCTCGTTTGCCTGCTTGAGACTATCCACGAACGCGGGATACCGCCGGTACATTTTATCCGCGAGCTTGGGTGCGCCTGGCTTTCTCCGATAGCTCAGCTCCCTCGTTCTCACGACAACAAGCTTTTTCTCGCCGGAGGATCTCGCCCAGGTCATCGGGATCTTCTCCGCGCAGCCTCCATCCAGATACGGGACGTCGTCAATCATGACCGGCTGGGTCACATACGGAACGCTTGCGGAAGCCTGTATGGCGCGGTAGAGATCGCAGCTTTCCTTCTCAAAGTATTCCACCTGTCCGCTGATCAGGTTTGTCGCGCTTACCACGAGACGTCTGGACGGATCGGAGAGCCGCTCTTCATCAAGCGGCATGGCTTTCAGAATATCCTCGAACAAATAAGAAAAGCCTGTGATTCCGTGATCTCTGCGGAACGCGCCGGCACCGCAGTATTTTTTATCGTGGCGGTATGTCAAATCGATTCGGGCGCCCCAGCCGATCTGTCCCGCTACATAGCCAAGGCCCGAAAGCGCACCCGCTGAAACGCCGACAACGGTGGAAAAGTTGATTCCTTTCTCCATCATCGCGTCCAGAACGCCCAGAGTATACAGGCCTTTCCAGCCGCCGCCCTCCAGCACAAGGCAGCCTGACGTTATTGTACCAGTTGCGGAACCGCTGGGAATCCGGTCTATCCCGCTGTAGATTTTTTCGTGTCTTCTAAAATGGATCATGAGCACCCCCTACGCCAAGTCTCGTTGCCCTTATTATAATCCAAGCCTTCTGTTCAATCAAGAAGTCGCCGCCACCTTTTCGGCACCAAGATGGCACCTCACAGTCACTGACATGCGCATCCTTCCGTGATATATTGGTAGCGTCCCAATTTGGGGCGAGACAGAAAGAACGCCGTTTCCCAGGCAAAAGCCGCCTGCGGAAGCGGCGTTTTTTCATGCTCACAGGAAGGAGGTGTGGCTTATGTTGAAAAGACGTCAGCTGCGGGATCGGCTTTCTACGCTGTACTGGTCCGGCGTCGGGATGCTGTCGGCGGGGATCGTCTCCCTGCAGCCCGTATACGCGGACAACATCTTCGAGCGTATCCAGTCTATCGTCTATGACATCTATGGGCAGATCGTGGCGATCTCCACCATCGTCGCCGTGACGGTGGCAAGCATTGCTCTGATCGTCCGGATGATCTCGCGCAATCAGCGGGCCGTGGATGAGGCGACAAGCTGGCTCAAGCGCATTGTCGTCGCCTGGATCGTCCTCAACTCCCTCGGCTTTGTGGTTGCGTACCTGCAGCCTCTCGTGGCCGGCGGACAGTATGTAGGCGGATAAGCCTCTCCGGTCAAGCAATCGGGAGGTGATGAATCTTGCTTGACTGGATTTTTGAAGCGATCGTTACCTGGATCAGCAGCGTTGTCACCCAGCTGATGGACGCGGTGTCTGGCCTCTTTCTCAATGCCTTAGGCACAGACATGGTCGCCATGGAGGAGTACTTTCCATTTGTCACGAAAGCCTTCAGCATTCTCCAGTACACCGCCTGGTCGATTCTGTTTCTGATCACCGTATGGCAGCTCTTTCGCTCCTTCGGCGGGCCGATCACAGAGGCTGAGAATCCCTTGACCCTGCTCGCCAGAAGTGCGATCTTCGCGGTGCTGATCGGCTATTCCAAGCCCATCTTTCAGATGACGCTGGACATCGCCCGCGCACCGTACACGGCGCTGATGGAGATTTCCATGACTTCGGAGGACTTCACCTTTGCCGGGGTCGAGCAGGCGCTCACGAACGGACTCGTGACCTTCATCTCGACAGCCTCCTGTGTTGGGCTGCTGTTGCTGGTCATCCTGGAGATCGCGCTGGGCTGGAATTACTTCAAGCTCCTGCTGGAGACTGTGGAAAGATACGTGGTTGTCGGTGTGCTTTGCTATACCTCTCCTCTCGCCTTTTCCATGGGCGGCTCCAAGGAAACAAACTCAGTCTTCAAATCCTGGTGCCGGATGGTCGGGTCGCAGCTGTTGCTGCTTATTATGAACGTCTGGTTCCTTCGTGCCTTCGATTCGTCCGTGGGACAGTTTATCGGAAACGGCGGCGCGCTGACGAACGGCAAAGGCAGCATCTTCCTCTGGCTCTTCTGCGCTCTCGCCTTCCTCAAGTGCGCACAGCGCTTTGACGGCTATCTGTCCTCCATGGGGCTCAGTGTCGCACAGACCGGCTCCAGCATGGGGATGGAGATGCTGATGGCCGCCCGTGTTGTGGGCGGCTTTGGCGGCGGGATCCGTACGGCGGGCGGCGTCTTCCGCGGCGCCGGCAATGCCGCCGGTGCGGCGGATCAGACAACAAGTGCTGCAACCGGTTTTGCGGCCGGCTTTGCCAACCGCTTCCGTCCCAACAGCTATGTGCGCGACGCCGTGGTAAGCGGCGGCACCCGCATGGGCGTCGGCGGTTCTGTCGGCTTTGTGGGCCGTGCCTTTGGCGGGATCGCCGCCAGAAACGGTTCCGTGCTCACAGGTGAGTCCATCGCCTCCGTCGCCTCCCGCCCCGCTGCCGTTTCCGGCAGTATTGGCGGAGAGATCGCGGACCGCAGTCTGCAGAACTTCATGCCGCAGCTCAGCGGGCATACACTGACGGACACGCAGATCTCCGGCGGACGTATCAGCACAACGGCTGTCGGTGCAGACGGCAAAGAGACCTCAGTGGAGATGTTCAATGCCTCTCAGTTTGAGAAGCCCGAAGCGCCTCATGCTCTGGTCACCGCATCCGATGGCAGCCAGTGGTACCAGATGGCAAGCGGGCCCGCCGCCGGATCCTTCTACGATGTCCCGCAGTTTAGCGGCAGTCCCGGCGAGGCGCCGCAGGTGGCGGCCAGCTTCCCGGACGCTCCGGACGGTTCTGTTCTCCGCACGGTGGATCACGGCGCCATCGAGGCCACTTCTCCGGACGGCACTTCCACCATGTGGTACAACAGCGCTTATTTCAACGAGCCTGACGCCCCGCATACGGTCATGCAGGCCGCCAACGGAGTGGACTGGTACGCCATGCAGCAGGCCGCCGAAGTGCCCGCCTTTGAGCCGGGTGAAGCGGCAGCGGCATATAATCAGGCGCAGTTTCAGCAGTTCATGCCCGGTTATGAGCAGGCTGTCACCTCGGTCGACGCCTCTCAGCGGACAGACGGACACTTTGAAGTCCGCCACGCCGACGGCTCCGGAACGATGTTCTATGACACCGCTCAATACGCCGCTCCCCGTGGAGATTATCAGGTGTTCGAGGACGCCCGCGGCAGCCAGTGGTATGCGATCCCGGGTCAGGCCGCTGTGGAACGAAGGCCTGTCTACGAAAACGGAAAACCTGTGTACGACGGGCAGAACGTCAAAACCATCTCGGTCGAAACGGTGCGCTATAAGACGACCCCGATCAAGTATGCACCGCCCTCGCAGCGTGCGCAGACCGAGATCAAAGCACCCAAACTCAAACGATAAGCCTTTGGCAGTCGGGCCTGTGCCCGGCTGCCTTTCTTTTTGACGGAGGTGAAGCTAATGGCAGAACCGGACAAACGCCAGTTCGGCGACGGTTCTGATAACTATACAAACGCCGCTTCCAACCTGGCCAAAGCCGCACGGCAATCCGGGCAGGAGGCGGCAAAGCAGGCTTCTGCAATCGGTGCGGAAGCCGCTTCGCGCGGCGCTGGCGCAGCCGTCAGCGGCGGCGTCAAAGCCGGAAAGGCCGTGGCGGGCATTGCCAAGGGTGCAGCCGCAGGCGGCCCCTGGGGCGCGATCGCCGCGGCCGCCTGGTCTATGCGGCACACGCTCTACAAGATCCTGATCTGCGTATGTCTCCTGCTCGTTTTTCTCGTGATCCTGATCACCTCGCTGCCCTCCATTGTCACCAACGGTATTTTCGGCCTGGACGGCACACAGCCGGTGGAGGGCGCTACTCTCACGGATACCTACGGTGAAATGGCAGACGCGGTCTCCGCTGTGGTGGACGCCGGATACGATCTCTCCCTGGCAAGGGTCGAACAGATCATCGAGGAGGGCGGCTATGATTACGACCTCTCCATGGACGTGCTCATCAACTATGCCCACAGCTCTGCGGGCTATGATACCTGCTATGTCCTTGCCGCCTACTCAGCATCCATGGAGCAGAGGGGCACGACCAAGGACGATATGATCGCCAAGCTCGGTTCTGTTGCCGGCTCCATGTTCCCGGTCACCTACGAGGTCAATCAGCAGGAAAACCTGGTGCCTGTCACCTACTACACCTACAAGCCTGTCACTGTCACCGTGGTGTCTTCCGAACAGATCACTGGCTACGTGAACGGGAAGCCCTATTACAGCTATGAGACGGAACAGCGTACCTACTATGAGCGAGACGAGGAATTCACCAGTGAGGAACCCGTTACTGTCCCGGCCTACCGGGAGACCTTTGTGCACGTCCCGATCTACAGCGACGGCTATACCCATCGCAGCGTTGTCGGCTACCGCACGGAGAGCTACTACGAGTTGAACGGCACGGAGACCCTCTCCCCTACCACCGAGATCATCCCCTATGTGGAATGCACGATCCATCCCTTTGACAATACCGTGATCGTTCAGGCCTTCGGGATCGACACCTCGGCCAAGTACGGTCAGTTCAACGTCACCTACGGCGAGGCCATTCAGAAGATGGCGAACGCTTTGAAGATGACGCTCTACGGCACTCTGGGCAGCGGCGAGATGGTTCCGCTCACCGATGCGGAGCTGATCGCTTTTGTGAACGCCCAGAACTGCAACGCCACGCGCAAGTTCATTCTGACCACCGGCCTGTCCCTTGTGGGAAAGGTTCCGTATTTCTGGGGCGGCAAATCCGCGCCGGGCTGGAACGACGCCTGGAACACACCCCGGCTCGTCACCTCGGCGGGCTCTCCCAGCACCGGGACGATCCGTCCCTACGGGCTGGACTGCAGCGGCTTTACCGAATGGGTATACAACACCGCCATGGGCGTGGAGATCGGCGCCGGTACCTCCGGTCAGTACCCCAACACCGTGGGCATCGACGCTTCCGAGCTTCTCCCGGGAGATCTGGGCTTCTTGGCAGACGGCAGCGGTTGGGGCCATGTGCTGATGTTTGCGGGCTATGACAGCTCCGGCAGCCGCATGTGGGTCCACTGCACCAGCGGCAGCGGCGTTGTGCTGAACACGCCCTCCTATGAGGCTTCCCTCTCCCTGCGGCGACTAACGCTCGTGGATTACGAGGCGCCAGTCTCGCAGCAGGCCTGGGGCGAACCGCTCTACGAGATCGAAGTCACGGTCACGCATTACTGCGCCTGCGCCAAGTGCTGCGGTGTAAATGCCGACGGCATCACGGCCAGCGGCAAGACGGCACAGCGCGGCATGGTGGCCATGTCCAGCTATTACCCCTTCGGCACGCAGATCATGATCAACGGCGTCATGTACACCGTTGAGGATCGGGGCGGCTCCGGGATCGAGAACAACATCCACCGGGTGGACATTTTCATTCCGGACCATCAGGAGGCGCTGCGGCTGGGCAAATTCACGACCACGGCATATATTTACCGACTGGGCAGGTGATCAAGTGGAAAACGCAGAATTCAACAACGTGTACGCCATTCCGGCGAACTATACCGATTCCGGCAAACTCCTCGGCGGTATGCTGGAAACAAGAAACGCGGTGGAGACGGTGGCTCTGGTGATCCTGGTGGGTTATCCGGAGCTGTTTTTGTTCTCCATGCCCGCCATGATGCGGATCGTTCTGATGGTACTGACGCTGATCCCGCTGGCAGTGGTCTCCATGATGGGCATTGACGGAGATTCCCTGTTTCAGTATCTCGGTCACATCATCCGCTTCTTTATCAACCGCCGAAGACTACATTTCAGGAGGATCGGCTATCACTATGACCCGGCACGCCTCAAAAAACCAAAAAAAGGGAAAGCCAAAAAACAGCGGCGAACTGCTTGAGTTCGTCCAGGATTATATTCCCGTGAAGGATATCCACCATGGGATCATCGAGACAACGGACGGGCGGTATATCAGGATCCTGGAGATCGAGCCCATCAACTTCATGCTGCGCTCCGACGAAGAGCAGTACAACATCATCTCTTCTTTTGCCTCCTGGCTGAAGATCTCGCCTCAGCGGCTGCAGTTCAAGAGCTTCACCCGCAAGGCGGATTCGGACAAACATATTCAGCTTCTCCGTCAGGAGCTGGAGCAGGAGGAAAACGAGGAATGCCGCCGCCAGGGCGAGGGCTATATCCGCTTTGTCCGCGATGTGGGCAACCGGGAGGCTCTGACCCGGCGCTTCTTCCTGATCTATCAGTTTGAAGAGCTGCGCCATGGCGACAGCGAAGATTTCGGTCAGGTCTACAGCATGATCCAGACCGTGGAGCAGAACGCCCGCGCCTACTTCATGCAGTGCGGCAACTCTATTGTCCAGCCCAAGGATCCGGACGAGGCCACGGCAGAGATCCTGTACATGTTCTTCAACCGCCGTTCCTGTGTGGATGATCCCTTTTCTGCCCGGGTCAACCGGGTTGTTGTGGATACCATGGCCGCCCGGAACAGGATCATCGGTCTGGATTCCGTTCCCCATATCCGCATGACGAACTTCATTTCGCCCCGCGGTCTGGACTTCAGCCATAACAGCTATGTGATCATGGATGGCCTGTATTACTGCTTCCTGTATATCCGCGGGAACGGTTATCCCGGCACTGTGCGGGCGGGCTGGATGTCCTCGCTCATTAACGCCGGCGAGGGCATCGACATCGACGTCCACCTGCACCGGGAAAACCGCAGCAAGGCCATCGACAAGGTGGCCCAGCGCATCCGCCTCAACCGCACCAAGCTCAAAAGCATGCAGGATACCAGCACGGACTACGAGGAGCTCACCAACTCTATCCAGGCCGGCTACTACATCAAGCAGGGCATCGCCAACTATAACGAGGACCTGTTTTACCTCTCGGTGTTCATCACCATCTCCGCCAAAAGCATCGACGAGCTGATGTGGCGCAAGCAGCAGATGGTGGACATGCTCAAATCCATGGATATGTACGTCAGTGATTGCCGCTTCCAGCAGGAGGCGGCTTTTTCCTCGGTCATGCCCTTCCTGAAGATCGATCCCAGGCTGGAGCGCAAGGCGCGGCGGAATGTGCTCACCACCGGCGCTGCCTCCACGTACATGTTCACAAGCTTTGAGATGTCCGACGACGCGGGCGTACTGCTGGGCATCAACCGGCACAACAATTCGCTCTGCATCGTGGATCTCTTCAACACCAAGAAGAACAAGAACGCGAATCTGAATTTGCTTGGCACCAGCGGCGCCGGCAAAACCTTCACCATGCAGCTTCTGGCCCTGCGGATGCGGATGCGCGGCATCCAGTGCTTTATCCTCGCCCCGATCAAGGGACACGAATTCCGCCGCGCCTGCAAAAGGGTCGGCGGTGAGTTCATCAAGATCGCGCCGGGCTCTCCGCACTGCATCAACATCATGGAGATCCGCCACACCATTTCTCCGGAAATGGAACTCATCGATGAGTTGGACTACAGCGAAATGGACTCCATGCTGGCGCGAAAGATCCAGCAGCTCATGACCTTCTTCTCTCTGCTGATCCCGGACATGAGCAACGAGGAGGAACAGATGTTGGACGAGGCTCTGATCCGCACCTATGCCAAGTTTGGCATCACCCATGATAACGACTCTCTGTACCGAAACCGAAACTGCTATCCGCCGCAGATGAAGCCCATGCCCATCATCGGAGATCTGCACGCGGAGCTGCTGGACAATCCCCTGACCCAGCGGCTCGCGGTGATCATCAGCCGCTTTGTGACCGGCTCTGCCCAGAGCTTTAACCAGCAGACCAACGTAGACTTGACGAACAAGTACATTGTACTGGATCTCTCGGAGCTCAAGGGCAAGCTGCTGCCGGTGGGCATGTTCATTGCGCTGGACTATGTGTGGGACACGGTGAAAGCCGACCGCACCAAGAAAAAGGCCATCATGATCGACGAGATCTGGCAGCTGATCGGCGCAAGCTCCAACCGCATGGCGGCGGAGTTTTGCCTCACGATCTTCAAAACGATCCGCGGTTTTGGCGGCGCGGCGATCTCTGCGACGCAGGATCTGTCGGACTTTTTCGGTCTGGAGGACGGCAAGTACGGCCGGGCTATTATCAACAACTCCAAGAACAAGATCATTCTGAATCTGGAGCCGGATGAAGCCAAAACTGTACAGGAAGTGCTAAAGCTGACACGGACGGAGCTTCGCTCCATTACCCAGTTTGAGCGCGGCGAGGCCTTGGTCTGCTCCAACAGCAACAAGGTGCCGGTGGTCATCAAGGCCTCCCAGGAGGAGCAGGAGATGATCACCACCGACCGGGCCGAGCTGGAAGCCATTCTCCGGGAGAGGCAGAAAGAAAATACGCATTCCGAGCAAAATACGTATTCTGATGGGAATACGTATTGCGCACAAAATACGCATTCCGAAGGGAGGTGATATATTTTGCTTTTACAAGATGAAAGCTGCGTGATCAAGTGGCTGTCCCAGTATGGGGCGCTGCCCAAGACGCAGCTCGTTCGCATGCTGCGCAAGCCGCCGGACACCGCGGAGAAAATCCTCAACAACCTCCGTCGGGCATCCCGCATCGAAAATGTGGGCGACGGCTATTACATCGGCCTGGATTCCCTTTGCCAGCCGGATCAGCGGGTCGTGCTGGCCGTGTGGGTGCTGCTCAAATTCATTGACTTTGTGGAGCCGATGGCCCACTACCCCGCTGTATATCCCTCGCAGCTCTTCTTCCTCAAGGAGAACACCGGCTATGAGATCGTGGTGCTCTACGAGGGAGAGGGCAATCTTCTGCGTCTGCTGCAGCCGCAGGAGGATCTGAAATACATCATCGTCCTGCCCCACATCAGCATGGCGGCGAAGCTGAAGCTGCCCAAGGCGCCATGTCTCTTTGCCACCATCGAGTTTCAGGGAAAGGACGAGCCCGAAATCTTATTTTATTCCGAGGAGGCGATCCAGAATGAAGTCACTCAACGCATTCCTGCAGGTTCTGAACAGTGCTGAGCAGAACATCAAGCATATGGCATCCGACGCCAAGATCGTCCGTCAGCTTACCGATTCCGGCCGCATGGATGAGGCCTACGCGGTCTCCCTGCGGCTGGCGAAATACGCCGAGCGCACAGCGCTTCAGGCAAGAGTGCTCCCGGTGAACACGAACCGCCCCATGGCCTTCCGGGAGGTAGAGGAGATCATGGAGAACAACATCCCGGTGGATATAGAGTTTACCGCCGAGGGCTGGTTTCGGGTGTGTCTTCCGGCGCTTTTGCCCAAGAAGGAGTTCAACTCCCGCAATTATATCCGCGCCTATCTCTATCCCGCCCTGCAGCGCTTCTTCTCTGAACACGAGCCCGTGCGCTATGAAGACGCCGTGCTCATCTTCCGCCATGTGTATAACCGGGATCGCCCCGAGCGGCAGAAACGGGATCATGACAATATCGAGGTCAACACGGTCGCCGACGCCGTCGCGCTCTTCGTTCTGGCGGACGACAGCCCCGCCTTCTGCTCCCATTACTACTGCAGCGCCGAGGGGACTGCGGACTATACGCAGGTCTATGTGGTGCCCCGCGGGGACTTCCCCCAGTGGCTTCGTGTTGAGGCGCTGATGGAGGATTCCGTAGGCCAGAAATATGCCGTCTGATGTGGCAAAAAGGAGCTGTAAAAACAGGGCCAAATCCAGGCTCAGATTTTTACAGCCGCGGTTTTCCCGGAAAAAGCCGATCAGATCTGGGCTTGCAGCAGCTGCAGAATCGGGGTTTAAGGCAAAGAGGGCATCTGTTATGCCTAAAACGCCTTTCGCCCGGGGAGGCCTGCCATGATCCTGTTTCGCCCCGGCAGTCATCTGGATTTTCTCGTCACCTTGCTCTCGATCGTGGGGGAATATCCGGTGCAGTCTGTCTCTCTTCTCGGCAACGAGCGCGTGATGAAAGCCCTGATCCACGACCTGGCCCTCCCCCAGTCCTTTCACAATTCGATCACAGGCGAGAAGTTCAGCGGCCGCATACTCAGCATCTCAGGCAAGTCACCGAACAAAACCATTCGCCTTTGCAAATCCGCCCTTCCCCTGCTCGCCTGGGCCGGGACTGACCGTTACTATCTCTCCGCCTGGGGCAGGCAAGTCTTCTCAGGCAATCGCGCCCATGTGGAGCGCAATCATCGCGTGGCAGAGACTGTCGCCATGTTTCTCCGGGCAGGCATCGAGTGCAGGCCCTGGCGTCTCCCCTCTCTGCAGCTTCGGCAGCGGGAGGCGATCATCCGGGAGCCGAACGTATATCTCTCCAAGGATCTCAAGCAGATCGAGGAGGGCGAGCTGAACAAAACCAGATATACCCGCCTCACCGGCGCGCTGTTCTCCCCCGGCTCCTGTCTCGCCATTTACAATACCCGAAACGCCGTGATGCGATGGGTGGGTGACGGGGAATTCAAAACCCGGCACGATCTCATTCGGATCGGGCGGCTCAACGCCGAGGTGAACGATGTGGATTCCGCCGTGCTCTTTGGCCGCTCCTATGAGCTGGCGCTGAAGACGATCGAGGTGTCTGTTCCCAAAGGGAAGCCGGAAAATCGGTTTGACGGCGTGTATCGGCATATTTTTTTTCTCCCGCTCAACGAATTTGGCATCCGTCAGACGGCGCTGCTCACGCTCCCAGACCGGAAGGAGCAGATCCTGGATCTGTTATTTGAGCCGGAGACCCGTTCCTACGGCAACGGCAGCTTTGAGTATGACGCCTATATCGACCGGACCCATGTTTTCTCTTTCCTGGACAGTGACATTGCCAGACTGATCCGCTTTGCCGCGGCGGCGGAAGATCGCCGGCGGCGCTTTGAGGTCGTCTGCTTTCCCGAGCAGCTGGACTTTCTGCGAAGCTGCTTGCCCGCTCAGACCCACTACAAAACCATAGAGCTCTCCGCGCTGGAAGACGCGCTGGGAGTCAAAGCGAGGTGTTTGCTTGACAGATAAGAAAAAGCGCTTGCTCCTTGTCCCCGTTTCTATACTGGCGCTGGCGGCGCTCGGCTATCTTGCCGGGCTCCTCGGGCAGCTGATGCAAAACTACGATCTCTGGCGAGAGTCCGGAGGTCTTGCGGGCGAAGCCTCCATACAGAAGGCAAGTCTGAATCCCCTCATCTGCTATCCGATGCTGCTGACCCGCTACGGGCTCAAGAGCCTGCTGGGGATGCTGGCCATCGGCAGCGCGCTCGTTCTGTACATCCGCTTTCATGATCGCTTCGGCGGGAAGGAGCAGGATCCCCGAGGCTTTACGACCGCTAAGACCGGGATCTACGGCACGGCAAGCTGGATGACCGAGAATGAGATGAAAGAGATCCTGGAGATCTCCCCGATCGACAGGGCCGAGGGCACGATCCTCGGCGAGTATAAGGGCAAGGCCGTCTGTATGCCGAAGGACACCAGACTGAACCGGCACATCGCCATCTTCGGCGCGTCCGGCACGATGAAGTCCCGCGCGATCATCCGCAACGCTCTCTTTCAGAACATCAAGCGCGGCGAGTCCGTGATCATCACGGACAGCAAGGGTGAGCTCTACGCCGATACCGCGCAGCTCTTTCGCAAAAACGGGTATGACGTGAAGGTCTTCAATCTGGTCAATCCCGAGCACGGCGATTCCTGGAACTGCATGTCAGACTTAAACGGCGACACGCTCATGGCCCAGGTGCTCACCAACGCCATCATTGGCAATACCAGCTCCGGCAAGGGCGATCATTTCTGGGACAATGGGGAAGGCAACCTTCTCAAGGCGCTGATCCTCTATGTGGATCAGGACAAGACCCGTTCTCCGGAGGAGAAACACCTCTCGGCCGTATACCGGATGCTGACCCAAAACACCGAAAAGCAGCTGACGACGATCTTTGAGCGCCTGCCCCTCAATCATCCGGCCCGCGCGCCGTATAATCTGTTCGCCCAGTCCAGCGACACGGTGAAATCCGGCATCATACTGGGTCTGGGCACAAGATTACAAGTTTTGCAGAACGAGGCCGTAGAGCGGATCACAAGTCAGTCTGACATTGACCTGACGGACCCCGCCCGGAAGAAATGCGCCTACTTTGTGGTGCTCAGCGACCAGGAGACCAGCATGGCTTTCCTGTCGTCCCTGTTCTTCACCTTCATGTTCATCAAGCTGACCCGTTACGCGGACGCACAGCCCGGCGGCCGCTGCGACGTGCCGGTCAATCTGATCCTGGATGAGTTCAACAACATCGGCAAGATTGGCGGCGCGGCGGACGGATCGGACTTTGCCCGCTCCCTCAGCGTTGTACGTTCCAGGGACATCAGGGTCATGCTGGCCATCCAAAGTCTCGGTCAGCTGCAGAACCGCTATCCCAATAATCTCTGGGCCGAGATCATCGGCAACTGCGATATTCAGCTCATGCTCGGCTGTACAGATGATGTGACAGCCGAGCATTTCTCTGCCCGCAGCGGGGACATGAGCGTGCTCATCAATTCCACCATGACCGTGCGGCAGACCATCGCGGTGGCCCAGCTCATTCCCCAATACCGGCAGACCGAGGGGCAGGGAAAAAGGCGGCTGCTCACCCCGGATGAGGTGCTGCGCATGCCGAACGACGAGCTTCTCTGCGTCATTCGCGGCTATAACCTGCTGAAGCTCAAAAAACTTGACTATACACGGCACGGTATGTCCCGGGAGATCGAACACATCTCCATCATGGACTATACGCCAAGCCCGATCCCATCGCCGCCTCCCCAGTATACCTCGCCGCCCAACGATCCGGTCACACAAGAAAAGCCCGCCAAGCGGCGGACCTTATACAGCTCGGCGAAACCGCCGGAAGAATTCTGACCATCGTTCACAAATAATTTGCAAACAAACGTTTTCAAATGCTTGCAGATGTGATATAATATCCTCAACAGAAAGGAGGGCTGCCCAATGGCTAATTCCCTTGTTCAGTTTCGTGTTGACGATATGACACGCCTGCAGGCTGCGAGCATTTGTGAGAGGCTCGGTATCGATCTTTCCACCGCGATGCGCATGTTTTTGAGCAGGATCGTGCAGGAAAACGGAATCCCCTTCAGCATGAAGCTGGAGAACGATCACGGAGCAAAAGCCGCGTTGGCGGCTATGAAAGAGGCCAGCCGAATTGCAGCTGAAAACGGGATCTCTGAAATGACTCTGGATGAAATCAACGAGGAAATCTCCGCCGCCAGATCGGCCATGGAGGGATAATCGTTGAAATACTATGCGGTCATTGATACGAATGTCCTTGTTTCAGCATTGTTGAAGTGGGATTCGGTCCCCGGAAATGTTCTTCAATTCACGATCACCGGTGTGGTTACTCCGGTATTGAATGAGGATATTCTCCGGGAATACCGTGAAGTCCTGCTCAGAAAGAAGTTCCACTTTCCCGAGAGCGTCGTGGACGCGATCCTCGATAATCTTGCTGCACAGGCGGTTTTCATCAATGAGGAAAAGCTGGATGTCAATCTCCCCGATCCAAAAGATGTTGTATTCTATGAAGTCGTGATGGAGGAGAGGAAAAATCAAGATGCTTTTCTCGTTACCGGAAATCTGAAGCACTTCCCTGTTGAGCGATTCATTGTGACTCCACGTCAGTTCCTGGATATTCTTCTCGGAAAGTAATAGCATTCAAGCTACAGCGTCTGCCAATACGGCAGGCGCTATTTTTATGCCCAAATTTCATAACAGGAGGTATTTTTTATGCCCGAAATCGAAGGAAAAGATTTTAACCTCGAAGACATCTCTCCCCAGACTGAGCCGGAAGCGGACTCTGAAGGCGCGTCTGTTTCTCAGACCGAGTCTGTATCTAAAGCGCAGACGGCCATTCCGATCCAGTCTGACGCAGAGCCGACCAGTGCCGGCAGAACGAATCCGCGCGTGCTGCCGATCGATCTGAGACGCACGGTCCAGACCGATGAGGATAAGGCACGCAGCGATCTGCTTGACCTGCTGGAATCCCAGCGCACCCGTCGCATCCTGACAGGGACCATTCAGGGCATTGAGGGCGGCCCGGACAACGGCGGCCGCTCTCTCGCAGTCATCTACCACGGGGAGTACAAAATCCTGATCCCCGCAGAAGAGGCCGTTATCCCTCCAGAGGACTATCGCGGACGGCCGCCCCAGGAGGTGCTGCATCAGCTGCTCACCCGCAGGCTCGGCGCCGAGGTAGATTACCTGGTCAAGGGCATCGACAGTGATGCCCGCATCGCTGTGGCCAGCCGGCTGGAGGCAATGCGCGCCAAGCGTCGGGAGATGTATTACGCCACCGATCGCGAGGGCAATTACACAGTCCACGCCGACCTCTGTGCCGAGGCCCGCGTCGTATCCGTCATCCGCGCCGGTATCTTTGTGGATATCTTCGGTGTGGAGACCTATATCCCGCTCAGTGAGCTGAGCTATCAGAGGATGATGGACGCCGCCTCCGCCTTCCAGCCCGGTCAGCGGATTCTGGTAAAGCTCCTGGAGGTCAATCGCGGCCGCGGCTATGAAGTCACCGTCACCGCCTCGGTCAAGCAGGCCGGAGAGAACCCCTTCGAGAAGGCCATTCGCAGATACTCGGTCGGGAATCGCTATGTGGGAACGGTCAGCATGGTCAGCACCGTGGGCGTCTTTGTGTCTCTGGACGGCGGCATCGACTGTCTCTGCAATTACCCCAAGCGCGGCAGACCGCCCAGAGGCTCCCGCGCCACAGTCAAGATCCTCGGCATCAACCAGGAGACGAATCGCATTTGGGGCGCCATCACCCACATCGCAACGCCGAGGTAGAGCAATGGCGGATTTACCAGTGATCCCCCAGCCGGAAGAGGCGCAGCTTGCCGCAAACCGCGCTCGGATCCAAAAGGCCCGCAAGCTGATCACGGGACTTCTGAGACTGGACACGGAGGAAAACGGCGCTCTGTCCGGATTCTATGAGGATTATTATCTTCAGATCGATTTCTCCGAAGCCCATCCCCTTTTGATGCTCAGTCTGGCAAAGCCCTTCTATGTGCCCATGAACATCAATATGTACCGGGCGCTCAACCGCGTGAATCTCAACAGCATCCTTGGCAGCCACACCGTCAACGGCGATGTCGGCTGCTATTCTTTTCGCCTGACGCAGTGGCTCTTTTCCGATCTTACAGCCGACCAGGTCCGCATGCTTCTGGATCGGGCTGTGGCCGAGACCGAAAAAGGTATCCGTACCATCTCACTCTAATCATTCTTTCAGGAGGACTCACCATGAATAAAACACAGCTTTTGGAAAAGAACATCCGCGCACTCGTAAAAGACGGCAAAACTCTGGATCTGGAATACTTTGTGATCCTGGATGAGCTGAATTTCGCCGCCCTGCTGCAGGCTGTCCGTCACCATGCGGAGACCGTTTTTACCTACCGCATCAACGCCGCGCAGGGTGCCGGGCGGGATTACCGCAGTCAGGAGCTCTTTTCCGGGCGCGCGACCCAGCTCTATTCCTGCCTCGCGCCTTTCTCCGATTCGGATATCGGCGTTGTCCGTACGCTGGAGCTCTGGCTGTTGGAGGATTTCAGCTTCGCTGTGGTTGCCAACATGCAGGTCATCCTCGGTGAAGGCGCGATCATGAGCGAATACAGGGTGGTCAAGACCTGTGAGTTCTCGGAGATCCATACGGAGATCCCGATCAACCTGACAGACTTTGCGAGAAATCTCAGGGACATGTGCCGGGATTACGAAAAAGCGGGGCTTCCCAGCTATGAGCTCTGAGGTGCCCGAGCATGAAGATCCGACCTCCTCCCTCCCGCTCACGCGGTCCCCCCCTTACTCGGTTATTCAAACAAAACAACTGAGTATACAGGAGGTATCACTTGCAACATATTCAAACCCCATGGCGCAGGAAGCTCATTTCGCTCTTCTGCGCTCTTCTCATCTTTTGCAGCATCCTCTCGCCGGTGGCCTTTGCGGACAACGCCACGGTCACCTCCGGGAGTATGTATTCCTACTTTCAGACCTTCTCCTCCAAGGGCCAGTGGGTGGATATTCAGACGCCATCGCACTGGATCACAGAAACCGGAGAAGTCGCCTACTGTCTCCAGACCTCCAAAGATAGCCCGTACAATTCCGGCTATCATTCCGTGGACGGCTCCGATCTCTACAGCCAGTATGTTCTGAACGGGCTCTATGCCATCCTGCAAAACGGTTATCCCGTTACTACCGGCGGCTATTCCGATGAGGAAGCCCGGTATGCGACCGCCAACGCCATTCGCTTCTGGATGGCGGAAAACGGCTGCGAAGGGATGCCTTCTTATCTGAGTCTGAAGATCAACGGCGACTGGATCCGCGGTAAATACGGGTACGAGGGTCTGTTCAACTGGGCGGTCAGTTTGGTGCAGCTGGCACGCGATCAGGCGGTCAGCACCGGATCCTCCGGCAGCATCAGCTTCTCCCCCAGTTCTCTCGCGCTTGTTGAAGAGGATTCCGGCGCCTATTTCACCGGTACGGCGACGGTCAGCAAGAGCATCAGCGGCAGCTATGGGATCTATCACAATCTGCCGACCGGCTCAGAAGTCACCGGCTACACCGGAGAAAACGGTGACCGCCTCACCATCCGAGTTCCTGTGGACTACGGTGAACAGAGCTTCTCGATCACCGCCTACGGCAACCATGACGGGAACACGGCCAAGCTGTTCTTCTGGGCTCCCGACGCCTATAACCAGCAGCGTGTCGTGACCTATGTGCTCGACACAAACAGTCAGTATGTTGAAGGGTATTTACCCATCACCACACCGAAAGCGACACCGAAAAACGGCCACATCTCGATTCAGAAGCTTGATGAGGAGACCGGTGAAGCGCTGCCCGGCGTCACCTTCGCGCTCTATGATTCCGGTAAGAATCAGCTGGCCACCGGCGTTACTGATGCGAGCGGCGTCGTGACTTTCTCCGATCGTCCCATCGGGACCTACTACTATTCTGAGATTGAGGGGCTTCCCGCCTATGTCCTGGACACAACCCTCTATCCCGTTTCGATCACCGAGAGCGGGCAGACAGTCACAGTTACTGCGACCAACAGGCTCGCGCGGGGCAGTGTTGCCGTTCATAAGATCAGCACCCGGACCGGTGAGGCTCTCCCCGGCGTCCATTTCGTGCTGAAGGACGCGGCTGGAACGCTCGTCGGCGAAGACCAGTCAACCAGCTTCTATCTCCCCAGTAATTCGTATTGGAAGTATTCGCTGACGCAACAAATCTACACGCCTGAGGAAATAGGCGGAAGCACCACCATAAGCTCGCTGTCGTTCTTCAACGAAGGCCCGACAAAGACGCGCAGCTACGACATCTATATGATACACACCTCCAAGAGCAGCTTCAGTAGCGGCACAGATTGGGTCAACGTTACAACAGGCAACCGTGTCTACAGCGGCACGGTGACCATGACCCAAGGCTACTGGACCACCATCGAGCTTGACACGCCCTTCGCCTACAACGGTACCTCCAACCTCCTCTTAGTCGTGGACGACAACACGGGCAGTTTTACGTCTGGATCCCAAATGGCTTGCCGTACATATGCTGCCTCCGGCTACCAGGCCATCCGCATCTACAGCGACGGCACCGACTATGACCCCTCCAGCCCTTCGTCTTACAGCGGTACCCGCTTGTCGGTGAAGAACCAAATCCTCTTGAACAGCCATTCGTATGACATCACGGCCTCCGTGGGTGGCAACGGCACTGGCACGGTGAGCGGGACAGGGCACTATGGCGCAGGCATGACCTGCTCGCTGTACGCCACTCCCGACGAAGGGAACCTCTTCCTGCATTGGAGCCAGAACGGTACCGTGGTCAGCTGCGAAACCACATACAACTTCGCCGTGACCGGAAACGTACAGCTTGAGGCCGTCTTCATGCCAATCACAGGCGTTTATGTGTGCAATAATGCTTTGACAGGAAGCACCCCATACCTGCCCAGCTATTCCTATTACAATTACGGCCTGTCGGAACAAATCTACACCCCCAGTGAGCTCGGCGGAAGCACCACTATCAATAGCATATCCCTCTTCAATGCCGGAAACACGAAAACCCGAACCTACGACATCTATATGATGCATACCACCAAGAACAGCTTCAGCAGCGGCACCGACTGGGTGCCCATGCCGACGGCCAACCTCGTCTTCAGCGGCTCGGTGACCATGGCCAAGGGCTATTGGACCA
>ERZ842401.3515-NODE-3515-length-19369-cov-5.759449_pt1 | contig 19369 bp, 21 predicted proteins | sample MGYA00521270_ERZ842401 | MGnify/ENA primary metagenome ERZ842401 (study PRJEB31892, sample SAMEA3878208) | bioreactor metagenome | biome: Moose rumen | place: Sweden | collected 2011-10 | study: EMG produced TPA metagenomics assembly of the PRJEB12797 data set... | reverse complement strand
GATCCTAATTTTAAACCTGATTTTTCTCCAGATACACTTTTAAGCTTAAATTATATTTGTCATTTAACAACAATAAGGAAAACTTTAGTAGAAAAAGTTGGTGGATTTGAAGTAGATGAGGATGCCCAGGTCCACGGCGAGGCTCAGCCCGAGCAACAGCCTGTTGACTGGCAGTTTCCGCTTCTGGACCTGTTCCTCCGTCAGCAGGCCTGCCTTCACGTTGTTCCTGTAGATGAGATAGGCCAGCATGAAGTCTACGAGCGAGACAATCAGCAGCAGGTAGAAATAGAAGCCGCTGCTCTTGTAATAGAAATAGTAGCTGAACGCCACCACAAAAATGGTGCGTGGCAGCGACTTGTTGCGCAGCAATGCATATATCACGATGAAAATGACAAACATGAACATGAACATGCCGCTCGAGAAAATAAGCGGTGAATCGGCATCGTAGGCAAGCTCATGAAGCAGCTTCCCCCAGTCGAGAGTGCCGAACTGTATCTTCAAGTAAGTCAATATGTTTTGCCAAATATCATGCATTATTATGTTAGTTAAGTGTAAGGTGGAAAGTGAAAGGTGACCGTTCCTCGTTCCTCAATTCACCATTCACGGCGCAAAGCGCCAGTTATCTGTTCTCATATCCAAGCATCAATGCGTCAAAGAGGTATCGGGCTATGCGGTTACCGCCACGGGAGTTGATGTGAGTATAGTCACTATTGGCCTCACCGTGTTTCACCATCTCAACAATACTGCCCTCGCCACCCATTGCTGCATACATATCCCAAAACGCCACGCCAGTTTCTATAGCTGCGCGCTTTTGCGCCTGGATAAGTCCCAGCACGCCCTTCATAGTGCGCCATCCTCCCGAGAAGCGCTCCTCTCGGTCGCTGCATCCCACAATCAGCACGCTGGTGCCAGGCATATTGGCCTTGATGTTATTGACAGCGGCAATGATGGAGTTGCTATATGGGGTATAGATGCTCCTGTTGGCTTCGGCCACGTTGAGACCATACATGAGGATCACCAAGTCGTAGTGCCTGGCATGGTTAAACGCAGTCATCACTTGCGGCTGAATCTTGATTAAGTGGCTACCACGTGCCGATCGCATGGCAAGGTTATCAACCAAGATCCCTGTCTCGCTATCCATCGACGCCCCAAGGAACACCATATTCCCGGGGGCGGTGACACTCCAGCGCACCGAGCGTATGTCGCCCGTCACCTTGGCATGACCTATCATGGTGCCGGTACTCAGGGAGAAATGGGTGGTGTCGGTGCCGTTGACCACGGCGGTGGCATATCCATCTCCTGTGTTGCCAAAGAAGTAGAACGAGGAACTTGTGCACGACCCGGCATGAGGATAGCTGCCGCCTCGCCCCACAAGATTTACCCATGCCCCCTGGCTGGCAGTGAAATAGTTACCAGTGAGGTTATTGTAGGTGTCGGAGTAGCCGCTCTTGTCAACCGCCTTGTGCTGACTCCAGCCATTGAAAGTTTGCTTCGCCGTGCTGCGCACATTGGCAGTAATAGAGGTCATAGGCAGATAGCCGGCTCCCGAGCCGCCAAAGCGCTGCTGCAACAACTCTCGAAGCATGGAGGTAAGAATGTCGCCCTCAATAAACGAGTCACCAAGCACGGCAATGCGCACTGGCCGGCTCCCTGACTGGTCAAGGGCATGATAGAACGCTGCCATGCCTCCGTTGCCGCCATTGCTCATGTCAATGATGCTCGTCACGCCGTCGCGCGCCACCGTCCTCTCGGCATGTGCCGTGAGGATGGAGTCTTCCAGAGTTGCCACATTTCCCTTGCTGTCGTGAGTAAGGCGCGAACCTTCAAGGACAGGAGTCTTGGATTTGACGTTGTCAACAATCTCGGCAAGATGGTAGTCGCCATTTACCATCTGCGCCACCAGTGAGTCGCTGGCGGCGAGCTGGCACAGCGCCGAGTCGCTCCGCAGGTCGGCGAGCACATCAACCTTGCGCATCTTCCAGTCGCCAACGCAAATGCCTGGCAGCCAGAACATGCACAACAGTGCTGCCATCGAGGCAAGCACTATCCACACCACTCCGCTCAGATAGTTTTTCTCCATCTCACTCTAAAAAAACGTGCAAAGGTAGGAAAAATTAGTGCAAGTTGAGAGCAGAACAAAATTAAAAAAAATTTTTTTTTCATTTTTTATGCCTCAACGCCCCTAATTTATCCAATAGTTTTTAGTTTTCAGTTTTTTCTACCCTTTTTGCGAAATCATAATAATATATAATCTTGATTAGCGATTACAAAGATAAGACGCTAATTTGTACCGAAGAAAGCAAATACTCTCAATAAAGATTTTGAACTATAAAGAAAAAATTACCTTAAAAAGTAATTTATTTAAAATATTTGATTATCTTTGCAACGTAAAAACTAAAGATTATGGCACAAGCAAGAATTGAAACCATTAAACAGACTGAAGAAATTGGACTTTTCACAATTCGCTTTGAGGGTAATAGCGTTACCGAATTTGAAAAATTCGCAAGCAAATTCAAGGATGATGCTAAGAGACAAACTGATCTCCAGGTTATTCTCAACACAATTAACCGTATGCTTGAGAATGGCGCGGCATTAGAGCGTTACTTCCGTTACGAGGGTAAGATGAGTGACAATGTTGTAGCTTTGCCAACGTTCCGAACTTCACTACGCTTATATTGCCTGCGAATGTCCGATAGTGTTCTGATTGTCGGCAATGGTGGCGAGAAGAATACTAAAACCTACGAGGAGAGTGCCGAACTTAACGGCTATGTGATTAGCCTTCAAAAGCTCGATGAACTGCTTAAGCAAGAAATCGCCAGTGGTTCAGTTGTGATTGAGAAGGCAAATATTGTTGGTGCTGACGAAAAAACGTTTGACATATGAAACAGGCAACAACGGCTGCAAAATTGTTTGACCAAATAGTTGCTGATACTCCCCCCGAGTTAAAAAAGCAGCTTGACATGTCATTTGCTATAGCCGACAAATTGGACGCAACCCTTAAAGAAAGGGGCATGAATCAAAAGGAATTTGCCCATATGATAGGCCACACTCAAGCCGAAGTGTCGCGCTGGTTGAGCGGCACGCACAACTTCACGCTCGCCACGCTCGCCAAAATCTCGGTGGCACTAGGAGTGAATCTGTTTACGGTATAGAGCTCAGATTACTGCATAAAACTTCGCCTTGCCGCCATTGCCAATGACGATGATACTGATCACGCCATCGCGCGTCACGGTCTTCTGAGCGCGGGCAGTGATGGTGTACTCAATAATCACCACGTTGCCCTCTTTGTTGAGTTTGTTTGATTCTTAGTGTCAATCAGTGAAAATTAGTGGTTTCTTTGTGGCTATTCTTTCTTCAGCTTTATCAGGTCGCCTTTGTGGAGGACGGCGTCGGGGGGGAGGTTGTTGATTTTAGCCAGGTCTTTCAGGCGGATGCCGAACATCTGTGACACATGCCACAGCGACTCGCCGTCGTCGGGAACGCGATATATCTCATGCACGCCTTGCGCCTCGCTGTGCTTGCGGTTCACATAGATGATGTCGCCCACCTCGGGCTGCTTGCTGCCTTTAGGCAAATCGTTGTAGTCGAGCAACTTGTCGAGTTTCATATTATACTCGTCGGCAATGTCCTGATAGGTGTCGCCCAGCACTGCCATGATGTAGTTGAGGTCGTGGCGACGCTTGGTGGGATGGCGCAGCAGCGGACGGTCACGCTTGGGGCGAACGGGCTTCTCTTCCTCACAGTTAGGCTTTTCACCCGTAAACTTGTCGAGCCCGTAGGTCTCAATCATATTGATGAGCTTCTCGGCATAGAGCGGGTCGGTGGCATAGCCGCAGCGTTTCAAGCCGTGAGCCCAGCCTCGGTAGTCGGTAATATCAAGGGTGAACAGCGACTCATAGCGCTTGGCTTTCAAGAATTTGGAGTGGTCGGTGTAGGAATCGTGAGCCGAGCGATACTTGCGGTAACACGTCTTGCCCGAGAACACGCTGTCGCCACGCCACGAGCGGTGGCACTTGATGCCAAAGTGGTTGTTGCCCTCGCGGGCGAGTTTGCTGGTGCCGGCACCACTCTCGAGCAGTCCCTGCGCCAGTGTGATGCTCGCCGGAATACCATGTTCACGCTGCTCAATGAGGGCGGCGTTTTTATAGGTGTCGATGTAGCGATACACCTCATCTCGGGTCACAGAATGCCCGTTTTGACAAAAAAAGAGGAAAAAAATGAGGCAAAAACCTATTTTTTTATTGATATTTAAAAAATTATCAATAAATTTGCCGTTCCTAATATAAATCTTAAAGGTGGGTACCATAAATTAACTTGAGATGATTTTGAATTTTTATAGTGCAGATGCGAAGTTAAAGGTGAAGCATCGTAGCGGGCTACGGTGCAAGACTTTAACGCAGTAGGTGCCTATAAAAAACAAAATCAGCCAAGAACCCATCTTCACATTTTATTAATTTATAGAACCCACTTTAACATCATGACCGAAAAGAATTTTGTCACAAAGATACAAATTTACTCTTACAACGAGCTAAGTGAAGAGGATAAAAATTTAGTTAATCTTGCCAAAGAGGCCACCCAGGCGAGCTACGCTCCCTATAGCAACTTCCATGTGGGAGCTGCTCTGCTGCTCAATAATGGCGTGACCATCAAGGGTGCCAACCAGGAAAACGCCGCTTTTGCCGGAATCTGTGGAGAGCGCAGCGCTTGCTATAACGCCGGAGCCAACTATCCCGGCGTGCCCATCAAGAAACTTGCCATCGCCTCGTTCTCTCATGGCGACTTTGTGGAGTCGCCCACCGCGCCCTGCGGCGTGTGCCGCCAAGCGTTGCTGGAGTTTGAGACCCATGCCAACCAGCCCATCGAGGTCCTTCTTGTGGGAAAAGAGAAAATCTATAAGGTAGATAGCATCAAAGATTTTTTGCCTCTGGCATTCACTGAGTTCTAGATATAAGCAAACAAGCTGACAAGTTGACGAGCTGACAAGGCAATTCAGATTTCAGACCTCAGATTTCAGATGTCAGACTCGCTTCTGATGTCTCGTCTCTGATTTCTGATTAGCAGTTTCTAATCGTTTGACTATATACTTGCCCTGTCAGCTTTTGTGTATTATGAATTCCCTAAATCCTACTTTGCGGTATGTTGTGACATCTGTCCTCACAGTTGTCTTTTCTTGCTTGTCGCTTGCCCAGCGGCCAGCAATGCATATAATTGACGCAGTGAACGACAGCGTCATTGACGAGGGCAACACCCTCTACCTGCACGACAAGCTCAACTGGGTGATGAGCGATGCCTACAAACAGATGTGCTCCTCAAAGACCGCGTCGCTCTCGGTGGTGGGACAGCTTAACGACACCCTCATGAGTGGCATCATGATTGACGTGGACCAGATGAAATGCGTCTTTGAGTGCCGCCTCAACCTCAACAGCGGCGAAATCGAGCCGTTTGACCTCGTGCGAGGCCTCACCCCCAAAGAGATAGCGCGCGCCGAGCGGCAAATTACGCTACTCGAGAAAGTTAGCGACCTCGACGGCATCTACAATGTGGCAGAGGCGGGAAATCTCAACGCCGACGTGGTGGAGATCAACTCCGACATCACCCGGGTATATCTGCTGCAAGGCACCGACAAGTCGAAACTCATCCCCTTTGGCAACGACTACAGCTTTGATTTCGATGCCGCCGGCAACCTCCTTGCGCGCCGCAAGTATCACAACTCTTTCATTCCCATTGACTTTAGCGGCAAAGACGGCAACATACACAAATGCACCCACTCCCACCTCGACGACAACCCCTACATCACCCCTACCGACATCGCCACCTTCCTGCTCTACGGCCACGACCTATACGGCATGAAGACCTTCTCTGTCTATAGCAAAGCCTTCAACTGCTACTTCACCTACAACGCCGACACCGCAACAATTCTCCTTGTCGATGACGAAGAATCGATGAAGTGAGAGACATCGTGACATCAAATTATGAGAAAGAGCATCGCGGGCGGTGAATAGGAATCAAGGAGTCGAACCTTGCTGAAAGAGTATCAAAAGTGATAAACAACTGATTTTTCAGAAAAATCTGAATTCTTTTCAAAAAGAATTAACCTGCTCGACATATATTCAAAATCCATATAAATTAATTTATAGAACCCACTTTACATTTAGCAAATGTATTACATCGACGATAAAGAATTTGGAAAGATATTCATCACAGTACGCACCAACATGCGCAACATCACCATGCGATGGAAGGGAGGCAGCCTCTATATGAACGTGCCTCCTGGCACCTCAATGGCAAATCTGAAACAGGCACTCAATGACCTGCGTCCTAAGCTGCGACTATCGAGGACTGTGGATGATGTCTCATATCATATAGGACAGATGATTGAATGCTACGGTTTCAAAATCGTGATTGGCGAGCAGACCAAGTATCACGACAAGATAATTTTCAGCAAGAGCGATAATGTGGTGACTGCCAGTGCGCCACGTGGCATTGATCTCACCACCCACAACAGTAAGGAATGGATGTCGAGAGCTCTGAAAACTGTGGCTCATAACGAAGCCGCAAGGCTGCTGCCACTGGCACAAAGCGTAACGGCGCGGCTGGGCGTGGCTCCCGAACGGTTTGAGATAGGGCGCGGGCTGCGCAAACTAGGACACTGCACTCCCAAGCGCGTCATCCAGCTCTCGGCAAACCTTGTGTTCCTGCCCAAAGACCTTATTGAATACATTATCTGCCACGAACTCGCCCACCTCACCCACATGAACCACTCCCCACAATTCCATTCACTTGTTAATAAATACGTCAACGGCCTAGAAAAAGCACTGGAGAAAAAATTAAAAGCTTTCAAATGGCCAGTGATAAGATAGTTTACTGTTCATTGTTTATAAAAAAATTTTCGGTAGAATATACATATTATATTTTGCCGCAAACGACCAAAACACCTCTATTCGGCAAAACATACATACTATATCCTGCCGCAAATAACCAAAATACCCCTATTCGGCAGAATATATACCTTATATTTTGCCGAATAAAATATTTTTTATATCTTTGCGGCAAAATATAATAAGTTATGGAAAATATAATAGGCAGAAAATCAGAGATTAACGAGCTGGAACGATTGTATGGTAGCAACCGACCTGAGTTTGTAGCAGTATATGGTCGCCGTCGTGTTGGCAAAACGTTCTTGATAAAACAAACTTTTAAGGAGCGTATGACCTTCCAACACACAGGTGTGTCGCCAGTTGATTTATCAAGGGGCACAAGTAGAATGAAAATACAATTAGAAAGTTTTTATTTCTCGTTGCTCAACCATGGCCTCAAGGGATTTGCCCCTCCCAAATCTTGGCTAGAAGCGTTTTATCAGTTGGAACAATTGCTTAAAAGTCTTGATGACGGCAGTCGCCAACTGGTGTTCCTTGATGAATTGTCATGGATGGACACGCCACGCTCTGGTTTCCTATCAGCTTTTGAGAATTTTTGGAACGGTTGGTGCAATGGGCGCGATAATATAATGGTGATTGTGTGCGGCAGTGCCACGTCGTGGATTCTCGGCAATTTGTCACGAAGCCGTGGAGGACTTTATGGTCGCCTTACAAGCGAGATAAAGCTTTCACCTTTTACCTTGAAGGAATGTGAGGAATATTTCGTTAACGAAGGTATCGAAATGTCGCGCTACGATATTATTCAGTCACACATGATATTTGGAGGTATTCCTTACTATCTGAGTTATTTCAACAAGGGCTACAGTTTTGAGAAAAACGTCGATAAGATTTTGTTTGGACCTTCTCCACGACTGAAAGATGAGTTTAACCGCCTGTTTAATGCTGTGTTCAACAATGCCGAGGACTGCAAGAAAATCGTCCGTCATCTGGCGACACGGCATTCGGGATTCACAAGAGAAGAGATAGCCCAAGCCACTGGCCTTCCACTAGGTGGAGGGTTAAGTAATACCCTGTCGTCACTTGTTGAAAGTGATTTCATCATGGCATATACTCCATGGGGCGTTTCGGCAAAAAACATACATTATAAACTCATTGACAACTTCAGTCTCTTTTGGCTGAAATATGTGGAAACAAATGCTGATGATCCTAGCTATATGAACGACAATGCCACAGGTGACATTATGCGCGCCTGGAGAGGAGTGGCCTTTGAAGAAGTATGCTGGCAGCATATAGGGCAGATTAAACGAGCACTCGAAATTGGAGGTGTGAAGTCTTCAATTTCGGCATGGAGTGTGAAAGGCGACGCAACCCATGAGGGTGCGCAAATCGACCTACTCATCTCAAGGCAAGACAATGTGGTGAATTTGTGCGAAATGAAATTTGCTGGTGATATCTATACTATTGACCGTGAGGAAGAAAGAAAACTGAGAAACCGCATAGAGACATTAAAAAACACGCTCTCAAGAAAACAGACCGTCCACCTGACAATGGTCACCACCTATGGAATTGCCCAAGGCAAACACAGCGGCATAGTCCAGCGACAAGTGACGATGGATGATTTATTTGAATGAAAACCAACAAAAACTTGAATAACAAATCCTACTGAGAATAATTATTGTTAAATTTTGATTGTCATTGCAACATTCTATGTTTGCTATGCGTCTTATTATAGCTAAATACAAGGCAATATCAATATGAGAAATTTTAAGTGCTTATTTTTCACTCTATTATCTTTAGCTCTCGTCTCATTGGCCTCCTGCGGTGATGATGAGCCTAAGAGTTTTGATTCAAGCAAACTTGAAGGAACATGGAGAAAAGTTATTGACGACAGGATAATGGATGGCGAGATAGTCAAATACACTTTCTATCCCGAAACATCGTATTCTGGACATATTGTGAAATATGTTTCAAATTGGCCTGATGAAGGATGGACTGAAACAGACCTTAACTATAGAGTTGGTGAGACTGGGCACATGAATATCTTTACAGGGAAAACCCATGACGGACAATCCCAAATATACCTTGAGGTTGACATACACAAACTCACAGGTATGGATATGATTTGGTATAAGACCGACAAAAACGAAGAAATAGCACGTTTCAAAAAAGAGACAACTAATTAATATTTATATGGCAAGAACAATTATGATATTACTGCTGTCGCTATTCTCCTCTCAGATGATTTCGGCTCAGCAGTCTGACCAGCGAATCGGTGAACTCATCAACACAGAAAATTGGTTTGCTCTTGATAAAGAGTACCCGATATTAAAGGATTCGATGCAAGTGCCATTTTTGAAGGTAGTGGCAGAGGCTATGATTGCCCGTAACTTCAACCAAAAAGAGCGTGCGCTGGAGTGTCTGAATGAATTGTTGTCCAATTACCAGTCTGACCTGGGTGCAGGGATGTTCAACTTCATCATCCTGCGTGCACAGTTACTTGAAGAGATGGGGCGTTATGCCGAGGCAGCAGATTTCGTGAAAAACGTCCTTGACCAGCTGAAAGGGCAAGGTATTACTGAAGGGTTGGATGCGATGGAGTATTTTAATCAACATGTAAATGCCATTCGTGAGTTTCCTGAGTTGAATCTGTCGCGTCCCAATCATGATGTATCTGTGCCCTTCGCCCTGAAGGAACTGAAGCCCAAGCGGATTGAGTCGTGGATGAGAAAGAAAGATGAAAGAAATCCTGATGCCAAGTCGATATTGATGAGTGTTCCTGTAACGTTTCATGGCGAAACCATACCTTTCCATTTTGACACTGGCGCAGGAATGACTTTTGTTTCCGAGAAGTTCGTCAGAGAGAAGGGACTGCCATTGGTAGGGGACTCAGTAACTTATACAGGAAACTCTAAAGGATTGCGCACGTTCATCGACAGTTTGCAAATCGGCGAAATCACCGTACGCAATATCATAGCAGGCGTGGGGTTGGAGGATGAGAGCGAATTTCTTGACTTGGTGGGAGTTGGACCAATATTAGGTCGTGACGTTATCGCTGCCATTGGCGAAACACAGATATGCATGAATGACAGCACCATACTGTTCCCTATTGAAACATCGCCATTGCCTGCCAGCGGGCGAAACCTGTTATACAACTCTCATGTAGAAGCAACAGCCGCCGGAGAAAGTCTCAGATTCCTCTTCGACACTGGCAACGCAAGCAATAATGCATGCTATCTTTACGCAGCATACTACAATACTCATCGTGAAGCAATCAATAAGGTTGCCACAACCGACACTATCTCAGGTGGCGGTTATGGAAGCGCAGGGGCAAGAGAAATGAAAGTCGTCCGACCATTCTGTCTTAGCATAGGCAACATGCCGATTCAGCTGGTAGAGGCCGTTGTTGACGAAGAAAGCACACTAACTGATGACCATTGTCATGGCAATATAGGTATTGCCGCAGTTCTCCAGCATAGGAAAACCATACTCAACTTCCGAGATATGTTTATTAAGTTTGAGAAGTAAATTCCAATTTATCTGTATCGTCTTTTAACGCATCAGGCGGCTGATTCACTTTTGCCTATGTTGATAAAAGTATAATAAGCGAACATTTGTCACCTTGACTGGCGATCTTGGTATCAAGCAGTAGCAGGACAGATGCCAAAGGTTGATTAATAATAAAGTCTGGTAACTATTGCGGCATTTATATTTGCCATGCTACAATATCAGAGAGGTGTTCTACAGTTAGTGCGACACTTGTTAGTGAGACTAAACTTGTGTTTCCTCATTTTAATAATTTCAATATTTCTTTAACATAAAAATGTCTTGACAACAGTTTTATCAAATAAAATGACTATATTTGCAGTCAACAATCAAAAATAATGATAAAAACAAGAATAAAAATACCTACAATCACTCACAAACTCCCACCAACTCTCATTAAGCGTCCTATACATACGATCTACAGATACTGCACCACCTACACATAGGATCTTATGACCACACAGCTTAAGAACTGAGAAGTCAAGAAGAAATGGATGGTAATGAAACCGAAGCTTTAAAATTAGCAAATGAAGGTTATTCGACAAAGAACAGGCCTGACGCAGAAAATAGAGGATATGGCATATCTACTTCTAAACGAATGCTTGTTGAAGGCATGAAAGGAGCATTCTTTATGCTTTCTGGTCAAGCGTTCCATCGCTTTGAAAATGCTGTAAATGACTATATTGACTTGCATAACATTTTTAGATGGGATGGTACTTTAATTCTATTAAGAATCCCTGTTAATTTGCCTAATGATTTTAACTATATAGACTATTTAGAATAAACAATATGAAACAAACAGTAATACTAAGAGATATTTACGCTGCAGATTTATTTACCCGTTCGCGAGCTTCTGAGTTGCGCACCTCAATAAATGTTGCAGCAAATGAGGTTGAACTTGATTTTAATAATATAAGTTTTATGTCTCGTTCTTTTGCCGATGAACTATGTAACATTATGGACGAAATGAGTCATATTAATTTTAGTTTTATTAATATGTGTGATGAGATAAAAACCATGCTTAATAAAGTACAGAATAGTCGTCGACAAGAACGCAAGCGAGGCGTGGCGAACGCTAAGATTATAAAATTTGATGATATAGAAAGCTTATCTGAATATTTTATAACAATGGTTTGAGACTTTTTTAAATAACTATGATAAGGAGCATTTTATGCTCCTTTTATTATATCTTCACGAATAGGCAACGCAAACTTAATTGTACACTTTTTTAAGTAAAAAACTGAATAATAGAATTATAACCTATCACACCAAAAAAGACTGTGAATTATGAATTGTGATTGGTGATTTATGCATTGTGAATTGTGCATTATGAATTGTGAATTATGCATTGTGCATTGAATCAGTGTGCGTCGAGCCAGTTGGTGGCGGTGCCGTGGCTGGCGGTGAGGCGCACACGGCCGTGGTAGGCGTTTTCCATCTCGCTGACAACGATTTGAGTCACTTTCTCGAGTTCGTTGGGAATTACGTCAAAGTTCAACTCGTCATGCACTTGCAGTATCATTTTTGATCGGATGCCCTCTTGCTCAAATCGGCGGTAGATTGATATCATGGCAATCTTGATGACATCGGCGGCTGTGCCCTGGATGGGTGCGTTGACGGCGTTGCGCTCGCTGAAGCTGCGCACCACAGCGTTGCGCGAGTTGATGTCGGGCAGCATGCGGCGGCGGCCAAATAGCGTGGTCACATAGCCTTTCTCCCTAGCCTGCTCCACACTCCGCTCTATATATTCCTTCACCTTGGGGAAGGTCTCAAAATATCCGTCAATCAGCATCTTAGCCTCGCTGCGAGGGATGTTGAGCCGCTGACTCAACCCGAATGCCGAGATGCCGTAGAGGATGCCGAAGTTGGCGGTCTTAGCCTTGCGGCGCTGGTCGCCAGTCACCTTGTCGAGGTCCTCATGATAGATTTTAGCGGCGGTGATGGCGTGGATGTCCTCATCGTGGGCAAAGGCGTCGAGCATGGTGGTGTCGTTGCTCAGGTCGGCAACGAGGCGCAGCTCAATCTGCGAGTAGTCGGCGCTGAAGAACACATTGCCGTCGGCAGGGATGAAGGCGCGGCGTATCTCCTTGCCGTCGTCACTGCGCACGGGGATATTCTGAAGGTTAGGATTGGTGGACGAAAGGCGGCCTGTGGCGGTGACGGTCTGGTTATAGGTGGTGTGGATGCGGCCTGTGCGCGGATTCACAAGTGCCGGCAGTGCGTTAACGTATGTGGAGAGGAGTTTGCGCACGCCTCTAAGTTCCAATATCTTATCTACCAGCGGATGGCGGTCACGCAGCTTCATCAGCACTTCCTCGGTAGTCGAGTACTGACCAGTCTTTGTCTTCTTTGCTTTAGAGTCAATTTTCAGATGCCCAAACAGCACCTCTCCCACCTGTGCTGGCGAGGCGGTGTTGAACTCCATTCCCGCCAACTTGTGGCACTCATAATCGAGAGCAGCAACCTGCTCGGTTAGTTTGACAGAATATTCGGCAAGCGCTTTCTCGTCGATGCGGGCTCCAGCAATCTCCATGCTCGCCAACACTCGCACCAACGGCATCTCGATGTCGGTGAGAAGATGCGTCATGCCGTTGTCTTCCAGTCGTTTGTCGAGTTTAGGTTTCAGAGCTAGGGAGAGGTCGGCCATCTCGCATGCCCAGTTTATCAGCTTAGCGGGTTTGACCTCGGCAAACATCTTCTGCTTCTTGCCCTTGGCTCCAATAAGACTCTCAACATTGATAGCCTGATAGTTTAGCACGTCCTCGGCAATGAGGCGGGTGCTGTGACTGCGCTCGGGCTGGAGCAGATAGTGGGCAACGGCGGTGTCGTAGTAGTCGCCACGATAGTTGATGCCCACATTGCTGAGCATCACGATGTCGCGCTTGATGTCGTTGCTCACCAGCTGCACCCTGCCGTCGAAGAGCGGCGACACGGCGCTCATCATCCATCCCATGTCGTCGAGGGGCATAAAGGCGGCATTGTAGCGCTCACTGCTCACCGCGATGCCCACGAGGTGTGCGCGCATCGCCTCTTCGCCGTCGGCGACAAGGCAAATGCCCACCGGCTCGCCGGCGGCGATAAGTTTCTCAACGAGTTGCGCTGCCTCGCTGTCATCGGCAATGAGGCGGTAGTCATGCTCGTGCGAGTCGATATTCTCCGTCTCCGGTACATCTGGCTCTTGCTCGGCAATGTCTTGCGAGTCAAGGGCATCAAAGAGCGAAGGCTGTCCTGGGTTCTTCTTAGGATGGTTAACAATCTCAAGCTCGGCTCTCGACACATCTTTCAGGGCCTCAGCCGGAGTGGGGGCGTTCTTTATGCCCACATTAGCCTCGCCGTGCTCGATGATGCGCACCGCCAAAGTGCGGAATTCCAATTCCTTAAACACCTTAGCAAGAGCGTGCATATTGGCAGGTTTGCGACGCAGCAACTCCTCGTCCCATTCCACTGGCACATCGGTCTTGATAGTGGCAAGGAACTTCGAGAACTTGATTTGCTCCACGTTCTCGGTGACTTTGCGTTGCAACGCACCTTTGAGCTGGTCGGTATTGGCAAGAAGGTTCTCGACCGAGCCAAACTCGCGCACCAGCTTCTTGGCGGTCACCTCGCCCACTCCGGGGCAACCGGGGATATTGTCAACAGCATCGCCCTGGAGTGCCAGCAGGTCAATGACTTGCAGTGGACTGGTGAAGCCATATTTAGAATTTATCTCCTCGATGCCTAAAATTTCCACCTCGCCACCCTTGCGGGCAGGGTGGTAGATTTTCACCTTCTCGTTGACGAGCTGCCCGAAGTCCTTGTCGAGGGTCATCATATAAGTCTCAAAACCCTGCTCGCCGGCAAGATGCGCCAACGTGCCTATCACGTCATCGGCCTCAAAGCCTGGCACCTCTATCACGGGGATGTTGTAGGCCTCGATGATGCGTTTGATGTAGGGCACGGCGAGTTTGATGTCCTCGGGGGTCTCGTCGCGGTTCGCCTTATACTTTTTATATGCCTCATGGCGGAACGTACCGCCAGGTGGGTCGAAGCACACGGCGATGTGCGTAGGCTGCTCCTTTTTGAGGACATCCTGCAGCGAGTTGACAAACCCGAATATTGCCGACGTGTTAAGACCTCCCGACGTAAACCGCGGGTTGCGCATCAGCGCATAATAAGCCCTGAAAATCAATGCGTAAGCATCAAGGAGAAAAAGCTTCATAATATAAGTGTTAAGTGTAAAGTTTTAAGTGTTAAGGGGGTCTGCCGCTCGCGTTGCTCGCTAGATTGCCGCAAGCTGCGCTTGCTAGATGTTTGGACTCCTAGACTCGTAAACTAGCTCAGCTTGCTGAGCGGCGAACTAGCGAAGCGGCAAACTAGCGAAGCCGTGAGGCTGAGCGGCGAACTAGCGAAGCGGCAAACTAGCGAAGCGGCAAACTAGCGAAGCCGTCAGGCGAAGCGGCGAACTAGCGAAGCCGTCAGGCGAAGCGGCGAACTAGCGAAGCCGTGAGGCTGAGCGGCGAACTCTTAAAATGCTTTCTTGTCGGTGCCTGTGAAGGACTGGAAGAGGGCGTTGGCAAGGCTTGACGCGCCGATGCGGAAGTAGCGGTTGTCGAGCCATTTCTCGCCGAGCACTTCCTTCACGATGGTGTAGTACTTCACTGCGTCCTCGGTAGATCGAATGCCGCCAGCAGCCTTGAAGCCCACCATCACGCCATGCTTCTCGTAGTACTCCTTGATGCACTGGCACATCACATAGGCAGCCTCGAGCGAAGCGCCGGGATAGATCTTGCCGGTAGAAGTCTTGATGAAGTCGGCACCCGAGTACATTGCCAGGATTGACGCCTTCTTGATGTTGGCGGCAGTCTCCAGGCAGCCAGTCTCGAGGATCACCTTGAGCATCTTGCCGTGGCAAGCGTGCTTAATCTCGCTGATCTCGTCGCACAGCTCCTCGTAGGCCTCATCAAGGAAGTAGCCCATATTGATGACGATATCCACCTCGTCGGCGCCGTCGGCAACAGCAAGGGCTGTCTCGGCGATTTTTGTCTCCAGATGTGCCTGCGAAGCGGGGAAGCTGGCGCTGCACACCACCACATCCACGTCGCTCACCTCAAGGTTGGCGCGCACCACCTGGGCGAAGTTGCTATACACGCATATTCCCGCCACGTTCTTATAGTCGGGATAGTTGCGCCAGTATTCGTTCACCTTTTGCGTGAAAGCTGCCACGCTGCGCTCGCTGTCGGTAGTGCTCAATATGGTGAGGTCCACCGTGTTAAGCAGGAACTCCTGCACCTCGCGGGTGTTGTTCTCGGCGGCGTGCTCCTCGATGATTTTTGCCACTTCGGCCTTTACCTTAGCGTCGTCTTCAGTCACGATGCTGCCATTGATAGCAGCCAAATACTTGTTTTCAATTTTTTCTGCCATAAAGAATATAGTTTACAGTTCAAAGTTTATAGTTATTTCAGCTTTTCGACCGTTAGAGTGCTCAACTACTCAATTGCTAGGCTGCTCGACTGATCGACCGTTCGAATGCTCGATTAATCGACTAATCGAGTGCTCGACCGTTCGATTACTCGACTGATCGCTCGCTCGAGTTCTCGAGTTTTATTTTCTCGTTATTTTTGTGGCGAGAGGCGTCGCGGGCGGTTTTCTTGGCGAAGTTGCGTTGCAGAGCCTCGTCGAGGTCGATGCCCGTCTGGTTGGCGAGGCACATCACCACCCACAGCACGTCGGCGAGCTCGTCGCCCAGGTCACGGTCCTCGTCGCTGGGTTTGCACGACTGCTCGCCATAACGCCTGGCGATGATGCGCGCCACCTCGCCCACTTCCTCGCTGAGTATCGCCATATTAGTCAACTCATTGAAGTAGCGCACCCCATAGGTCTTTATCCACTGATCCACGCGCTCCTGCGCCTCTTGAATAGTCATAAATGTTATCTATTTCACTACCTTTGTTGCCGAAGTGGTGCCGTCGCTGTAGGTTGTCACCTTGATGGCGATGCCAGTGGGATTTGCGATCTCCTGTCCAGCCATGTTGTAATAACGTTCGGCCACAGCGGTCTTTCCTGCCTGAACGCCTTCGATGGCAGATGGCAACACCTCGAGATAGACAATATCCGACGAGTTGCGCACGCCGTCAACAGTGTAATGCGTCTGGATGCCTATGCGCCAGTTGAGTAGAGGATTATCACCGTCATTGGTGCGATAGAAGTAAACGCGGCGCAGATAGAAGTCCTCGCCACTGAAGCCGTAAGGGATCTCGGTCATATCCTCGTCGAAGCCGTTTGCCGCGCCATAGGTTGCCGCATCAAATGTGAACAATTGGTCATCATCGGTATAGATGCTGTAAGTCACCAAGTCGGCATGCAGCTGATTTCCATCAACATCTAGCAGGTTGATGTTAAAGTCAAAGCGTGTGTAACCACTCTCGTCGCCGCAGTCGAAGAACTCCAGTGCTTCGGGATTGGCGGGAACGGCGGCAACAGCGTCGTCAAGAGGAGTAAAGGTCGTGCCCCACTCAATGGTTGCCAGCGAACTGTCGTCGCTCCAGATGCCTGCCAGTCCGTGTGCCAGGAGGTTGTTGGGATAGTCAGCCGAGGCATCACCCTCCGAGCCTACTAAGGTAATGGTGCCACTCACGGCATCTACCGAATAGGTTACTGCTTCAACACCCTCTTCAGGGGTAAAATCAATCCAATAGAAATCATCGCCAAGGTCAATCATGGAGGTCTCTCCCCAAGCCAGAATCAGGCCATAGTTATATGTCTCGTTGTAGGACACATATTGTCCCAGCGGCACGGTGATGGTGGTGCCGTCGTCCGACAACTCGCCCTGTACCCACACTCCAGTGCCCTCGCCGTAGGCCAGAGGGTCGAGAAGATAAACGGTCTTATTGTCGGCGGCATAAGTGATCTTCATCTGTCCGGTCTGCTGCGTGGCGTCATATCCATAGAGGCTTGCTGTCATGTACTCGCCCGAGCGGGTGTAGGACACCACGTTTCCCTCGGGTTGCTCGGTGATAATCTCCACATTGGCAGTTGCTTTGCCAGCAGGTTTACTCATGGTGTGTACAGGTTGGGCGCCAGCACACATTGCCATTGACGCCACAGCGGTAAGTAGTAATAATTTCTTCATATTTCCAAATGTCGCAGCACTTTGGTTTAACAATACTAGAGGGTTCTTTAAAATCTGTCATATTTGATGTCACTTTTCTTTTGTGCTGCATTTCAAGAAAAGAAAATCAGCAATGACATTGCAAAGATAAGATTTTCTTTTTATTCAAAGAAATATTTTAAAGATATTATGAATTTGAGCAAGTTAACAACTTGCGAAATTTGAAAGAATTCATTAATCCCGAATATCGAAACTTATCATCGCCTCCCTGTGTGTTTGTTTTATGTGATATGATATATTTTTAATTTGATTTTTCTATATTTAAAAAAACTTTTGTAATTTTGCTGTCGAAATATTATAAGCGACAGACGAGATGACAGAGATTTACAAACGATATAGACTAGCTTCTACCGAGGATCCCACCGACGAGATGCTTCAAGCGCTCATGGAGGACGTGGGCAATGCAGCACGAGAGTCTAGCGCTAGAGCCGAGGCCGAAAAGCAAAGAAGACTTGATGAGGTAGTAAAGATTATAGAAATAAGACGCTCACAACGTGAAGGAAGAAATAATTGAAAAACAACCTACACTTTGCGTAGTAGCGGGTCCTAATGGCTCAGGAAAGACAACCACGACAATACAGCTGCTCAATGACCAATGGGCAGCCGGGAGTTTTTATATTAATCCTGACAATATCGCTCAAGAAACTTTTGGTAATTGGAACTCGCCTGAAGCTGTGCTGAAAGCTGCCGAATATGCTACTCGACTGCGATATGAATGTTTGGAACAAGGTCGGGACTTTGTGTTTGGAACAAGGTCGGGACTTTGTGTTTGAAACTGTGTTCTCTTCAGAAGAAAAACTCGAGTTCCTTAGAAAAGCAAAAAAGGCAGGGTTCTTCATTCGACTATTCTATGTTTGCACATCCGACCCTGCCATCAACGTTGCGCGCATCACACAACGTTTTATCAACGGAGGTCATGAAGTGCCAATTTCAAAAATTATATCAAGATATTATAAGTCGCTTATCAATGCCGAGGAGGCTATTTCTTTTGTTAACCGCGCCTATATCTATGATAACTCAATAGATAACGAACTTCCTCGTCTTCTCTTTAGAACAATTGACGGGAAATTATTTAAACGTTATTTTGACGATATTCCCAAATGGGCATTAACTCTACTGAGAGATTAGATCCACGCCCTACAATATCCTTTTCACTCCCGCAGGCGTGAGTCGATGATGATGGTGACGGGGCCGTCGTTGATGAGCGACACCTGCATATTTGCACCGAAGACGCCGCGCTTCACGGGCTTGCCCATCAGCTGCTCCACCTCTTGGCAGTAGAGTTCATAGAGTGGCACTGCGAGTTCGTGGCCCGCGGCATGGATGTAGCTGGGACGGTTGCCTTTCTTGGTGCTAGCGTTGAGGGTGAACTGACTCACTGCCAGAACTTCGCCGCCGGCATCGAGGATGTTGCGGTTCATCACGCCAGCGTCATCGTCAAAGACGCGCAGGTTCACCGTCTTCTGCGCCAGCCACCGCACGTCGTCCTCGGTGTCGCCCTCGCGTACACCCACCAGAACCATGTAGCCTCCCGTTATCGCACTATGCACCTCGCCGCCTATAGCGACCGATGCCTCCGTCACTCGTTGTATTACTATTCGCATATCAGTTGTCAGATTTCAGTAATCAGTTATCAGATGCAAAGTTACAAATAAATTTTGACAAATCTTGTGAAAGATTTAGACAAATAAAATGCTTTATTTCTCTAAACTCGGGTGTTTTGGGATAGATTTAGACAAATAAAATAAGGCCTATTGGTCATTTTGCAGGATAAGAAGTGCCTGAAGAGCCGATTCACACT
>ERZ842401.3514-NODE-3514-length-19376-cov-5.703535_pt1 | contig 19376 bp, 18 predicted proteins | sample MGYA00521270_ERZ842401 | MGnify/ENA primary metagenome ERZ842401 (study PRJEB31892, sample SAMEA3878208) | bioreactor metagenome | biome: Moose rumen | place: Sweden | collected 2011-10 | study: EMG produced TPA metagenomics assembly of the PRJEB12797 data set... | reverse complement strand
AGTGTGTATTAATATATCATAAAAATTTAATATTGACAAACCTTAGAATGTCAAATAAAAACTTAATACTCAATGTATTAAGTTATTATCACTTGGTAGCCTGTACGGAATTCGAATCCGTGAATGCTGCCTTGAGAGGGCAGTGTGTTAAGCCACTTCACCAACAGGCCATATCTGTCTAGGACTATTTTATAATATCATAAAAGATAATTTTTTACAACAATCCTAGACATTTTAATTATAAATTTTCTAATATTTTTACTATAAAGTTATAAGTACGATTAACACTTTCTATGTCTACTCTTTCATCTGGTGTATGTGCTCCATAAATGTTTGGTCCAATAGAAACACAATCTAAATCTTTTCTTTTACCAACAAAAATACCACATTCTAATCCAGCATGAACTACATCTATTATTAATTCTTCTCCATATGTTTCTTCATATATTTTTTCAAATATTTTACGAAGTGGTGAATCTTCACGATATTTCCAACCAGAATATGGATTTTTTAATTCTACTTGGGCATTAATACTAGAAGCATTTTCCTTAATCATATCTACTACTGCATCTCGTTCAGAATCACTAGATGAACGTACTGAATGCTTGATACTTATTATATTGTCTTGGGTACTAATAACACCAAAATTTAATGATGTCTTGACTAAGTCATCTAAACCTTCTTCATAAGAAATAACACCATTCTTAGAATTATAAATATAATTGATAATATTATTGGTACTTTCTAAATCAAAGACATTTGAAATAGCTAAATCTTCAGTTATAGTAATCTGTGAATTATCTTCTCCTCTACTCTTTAGATAATCAGAAATAGAATTTATTAAAGTATTAAAATCAAAGTTATCTTCTAATAGAAATTGAATGGTACATTCATTACAAATAGCATTATCTACTTTACCACCATCTATACTTACTAAATAAAAATTATTTATTGTAGAGAAAAATTCTCCAATTAATTTAATAGCATTTACTCTATTTTTATTAATATCAATACCAGAATGACCACCTAATAAATTAGAAATATTTAAAGTATAAATATATCCTTCTTTTTCTATTATATTTCCTTGATATGATACTTCTACTCTAATTCCTCCAGCACAACCAGCAGTTAAGATTCCTTCGTCTTCAGAATCGATATTAATTAATCTCTTTGCTTCTAATTTACTAAAATCTAAGTTAGTAGCTCCTTCCATACCAACTTCTTCATTAACAGTAAAAACAACTTCTAATTTAGGATGTTTTAAATCACTTGAGAGAATAGCTAAAGCAATAGCTATACCAATTCCATTATCTGCTCCTAAAGTAGTCTTATTTGCCTTTAAATAGCCGTTTTCTTCGATAATTTCAATAGGATCAGTAGAAAAATCATGATTACTATCACTAGTCTTTTGACATACCATATCCATATGAGCTTGAAGAATTACTGGACTATGTTCTTGGTAATTATCAGATGCTTCTTTTTTTATAATAACATTCTTAGTATCATCTTGATATACTTCTAAATTATTTTCTCTAGCAAACTTAACTAAATAATCAGATATTTTATCAATATGATATGTTTCTCTTGGAATAGCACTAATTTCTTTAAAATATTTATAAACTAATTCGTTCATTTAAACCTCCATATATTACAAGAGACATTGATTACTTCAACGTCTCTATCGTATTATTCTTCTTCTACCGGTTGTTCTAAAATAAATTTTCTAAGTCCTTCAAGTATATCTTCAACATAAGCACAGCCCATTACACAAATAACTGAATCTAATTCACCTTGAAGTTTAGAAAGACTATCAACACTTATTATATCTCCATCATTTAAACCTTTAACAATAGTCATTGAACTAATACCTGGGTACTGTTTAGGATCTTCTCGATCACATTTTATATCTGTTAAAAATGCTTTATCAGCAATATTTAAAACTTCAATAAATTCATTTTTAAAATCCTTTGTTCGTGAATAAGTATTTGGTCTAAAAATTACAATTAATCTCTTATCAGGGAATCTTTGTCTAGCAGCTTCTAAGGTTGCTTTTATTTCAGTTGGATGATGAGCATAGTCATCAATAATTATTGTATTTCTAACTTTTTCAATTGCGAATCTTCTCTTAGCATTTTTAAAATTCAATAAAGCTTCATGAATAATTTCTTTTTCAATTCCTAATTCACGGCAAATAAGAATAGCTGCACAAACATTAGAAACCATGTGTTTTCCATATAATGGAACTTCAAAACTACCATATAATTCATCTTTAATAAAGATATCAAATCTTGAACCATCTTCTAAGAGTTTTACATTTTTGATTATAACGTCATTATGAAATCCAAATCCATAGAACAATACTTTTGTAGTATAGTTTATTTTTTTAACTTCTTGGTTATCTCCATTTGCGACTACTAATCTACTAGTTTGATTAGCAAATATTTCAAAAGTATCGCGAATATCATCAATATCTTTATAACATTCTAAATGTTCTGCTTCAATATTAGTAATAACAGAATACATTGGATGATATGCCGTAAAATGACGATTGAATTCATCACTTTCTACTACAAAATAATCATTAGCAGCTGATGCATATCCATCACCAGCACCAATAAAGTAATTACAGCCACCTGCAGCTTCTAATATTTGTCTAATTAATGAAGAAGTAGTTGTTTTACCATGAGTACCACTAACTCCAATTGACTTAAACATATTTATTACTTCGCCCATTACTTCATTATATTTAATGATTTTTAAACCTAGGTTTTTGACTCTTTGAATTTCTGGATGATCTTCACTAAACGCAACACTATAAGTAACGATAGTGTCACTATCAATTGAATGATTACCATCATAATAGATTGGAATATTTCTCTCTACTAGTCCATCTTCAGTAAATTTATGTTCTCTAGCATCATCATAGCCAGATACTTCATTTCCCAAATCATGTAATATTTGAGCTAGTGTCGACATTCCAGTACCTTTAATACCAATACAATAATATTTCATCTTATCACCTTCCCTTTTAGTATAACAAAATTTTATTCATTTGTAATTATTTTATTAATATTAGATATTATAATATCTGTTCCTTTTTTATGCTTTTTATATATTTTTGCATTCGATTCATAAACAGTAATTAATTTATCATCATCAACAATTATTTCTTCCATCATTTCTCTTGTTTTAAGTTCTTTAACTTTTTCCAAGGTATCAAAATCAAAAATTTGTAGTGTTGAATCAAAATGTTTTCCAAAAGAAGAAGAAACAATTAAATATTTTTTATTATCAGTTTCATAGAAAGTTATTCCTTGAATAAATCCAGCTATATTTATTTTATTATATTTAGAAGTATCAATCATTCCATTATCTTTAATTTCATATTCTTTAATAATAGTATTTCCTTTAAAATTAAAATTACCAACATATAATTTATCATCATTATAAGTTATATAAGCTGCGGAACACATACCAAAAATATTATCTAATTCTTCTCCAACATAAATATTTTTATACTTACTAGTAGTAATAGGTTTATACCTTAATATTTCAGATTTATCGTAAGCAGTAATTGTTCCATTATCATCAGTTATCCAGATAATTTCATTTACTGGATCATAAGTTACTCCCCCAACATGAGAATATGTATCTAATTCTTTTATAGTATACCTTTTTAAGTCTTCATCTAAAATATACAAAACAGATTTATTATTATGATTACAATCATAAGCAGATAATATATACTTATTATCAACTTTACATAGTCCTTGAAGAACGTAATCTTTTAAATCATCAATATTTTGTTCTTTCTCAATAGTTGTATGGAATTGATTACTATCAATAACTTTGTCACAAATATGATATGAAGAAACTGATAAGACTAAAACTGTTCCAAAAATTTCTAGGTTTTTAATTATGGATTTCTTTTTCATATTATCAGCTCCTTCTAGATTATTTATTTTTTAGAAAAAATACATCCACAATAATCTTGTCTGTATAATCCATATTCTTTTGATAAGACTATACTTCTCTTATACCCCTCTTTCTTTTTAAAATCTGAATATAAATAGTTGGCTTTATATTTATCATTTAACTTTTCACCAATTTCATTAATCCAATTAGCATTTTTATGAGGAGACAAAGTTAACGTAGTACAAAAATTAGCAAAACCTAATTCTTCAGCAATTCTTGCGGTCTCTTCTAGACGCATTTCATAGCACTTATAACAACGTTTACCTCTTTCTGGTTCTTTCTCTAATCCCTTTGCCATTTCAAAAAACTTTTCTGGTTCATAATTACCTTCTATCAATGATATCTTATATTTTGCATGAACTAATGAAATAAGTTTCTTAATTTCAGAGATTCTTTTATTGTACTCATCTTCATCTGTAATATTTGGATTATAATAAAAAATAGTTATTTCAAAAAAATTAGCTAATCTTTCTAACACAGCTGATGAACATGGTGCACAACAAGCATGAAGTAATAATTTATCTCCTTCATGTAAATTAGCAATTTGTTTTTCCATTTCTAAATCGTAGTTCATATAACCACCCATTAAAATTATAACATATTTTAAGTAATTACTGAATACTATCTACTATGGAAAATATAGTTATAATTTATCTTTTTCCAGTAATTGCTGGGCTTTCAACTATACTTGGAATAATTCCTACGTACTTAAAAATTGATAGTAATAAGATAATTAATTACTCAATCACGTTAACTATTGGTATCTTATTAATTGTCTCAATATTTGGTTTAATTCCTGAGTCATTTAGATATTTGAATAAAAACACTTCTGGAAGTATACTTTTTGTTTTTGCTTTCATTTTTCTCGGTATATTAATTAATTTTATTTTAGATAAAACTATTCCCATAAACGATAAACTTTATCGAATTGGAATATTGTCTATGTTAGCAATATCTCTCCATAATATCCCTGAAGGAATTATTACGGTAATTACTTCTAGTACTAATATTAAACTAGGACTTACAACTACGCTAGCTATTATGCTTCATAATATCCCTGAAGGAATAAGCATAGCTGTACCAATTTATTACTCTACTGGTAGTCATAAAAAAGCATTTTGCTATACCGCAATTTCTGGATTTTCAGAATTATTTGGTGTACTTATATCATTAATATTTTTAAAAAACCATATAAGCAATTTTCAATTATCTTTAATACTTGGAATGACTGCTGGAATTATGTTATATTTAGTATTTTCATTAATAACAAAAAAAGAAGATTAATCAAAATCTTCTTCATAACAATTAATTATTATTTTGTCTCCCCATAAAGTGTTTTCGGTTTTTCTTTTACAGATACACTCATCATCATCCCCTGCTATTATAGAATCATTTCTAGCATCATATTCATCATCACATTCAGAAATTATGGTTGTTTTTAGATCATGTTCTTTAACAGTAATGGTATTACCATCTGTTTTCTTTTCTATTAAAAATAGTTTTTCTGCATTAGAAATTAATTGATTAATATTATTTGAATTAGCTCTAATAGTAATACTATTGATATCAGGGTCTAAACGATTAACATAAATCTTATTATTACTTAAATCTTTTGTCATTATTTTTAAGAAAGTTTTAGGATCTACTATTCTAGTACTATATAGATGATAATTATGCATCATATATGTTTCTCTCATTGTATATCCAACATCATCAATATCCTTTTCAATACCGACTTCTAGTTCTATTTTATTATCTGGTATATTTTCATCAATTATATATTTGTAAAATGGAGCATTTTCAGCAGTAATAACTAAGTCTTCTTTTGGTTCAATACTATATTTCTTTGTTGAAATAGTATCTGAATTTTCATCAGTAATAAAATCAATATTTTTAAATGCAATTGTACAAATTCCAATTCCTGTCCCAAATAATACTACTGAAGCAATGAAAGTTATAACAAATACCTTAACATTAATTTTCTTCGAAATAATAAAATAGATGCATAGTAGTAAGAATAATACTGCAATTGCAGTAGCAGATATTAATGATATTGTACTACCAACAAATAATGTATGAGTTGGGATATAAGATAGCGAAACAATACTTGCAGTAACTAATCCAATAATTGCAAAAACAGAACCTAAGGCAATCCATAATACAATAAATTTAATAAACCATAGTACTATTCTAGATAATACACTTAGGAATGCAAAAGGTTTATCTTTTTCATCTCTAATAATTATTCTTTCAGATACTTCTAAATCTTTTTTATCATTAATATTTTTATTCTTGTTATCTTTTTGTTCTTCTTGAGACTCTTCATAATAGTTTAAATATCTAATTTTAAAGGTATGTACTAAAGTAATTACTGCAATTACAAACCATAAGACATTAAATATATTGTTTAGAATATTTCTAATTATTGATGTAGTTTTACTACCTAAAAAATTAAATAAATTCGCAATTATATTACTACTAATACTACAGATGCCTAGTCCTATTAGCCATAGGACAAATGCAAGAATTGCTATCTCAATAATACACCTAAGTCCACTTGTAAATTTCATATGAGAAAACATATTAATTGTCTTAGTGATAAATTCAAGTAATGAGTCCCATACTTCATTTAAATTATTTTTATTCTTTCTAAGTGACCCTTCAACATCAGTAACTTTATCATTAATTAAATCATCCATAGAACATTCAAATAAGTTACATATTTGCACAATCTTATCTGTTTCAGGATAAGTATTATTACTTTCCCATTTTGAGACGCTTTGTCTCGATACACCCAGCTTTTCAGCTAATTCTTCTTGGCTTAAGCCATTCTTTTTTCTTAGAACTATTAATTTGTCTCCAAATTTCATTCTACCACCTTCCTTGTAACTAAAATTTTACCTTGATTTATAGTTGCATTCTATACATTTTACTTGGAAATTTTGTAAAGTTTCGGTTGCATTTACTATATTTTAACACAAAAAGAGAAGAAAATCACTTTTTCTTCCTTTTTTCTTCCTCTTCTTTTTCAAGAGCTTTATAATCAATTTTTTTATACATTGTTTTAGGTAATTCATCTCGTTTTTCATATTCTTTTGGAACTGAGAATACAGCTAATTTATTCTTACATAGAGAACTTAATTCTTTCTCTAATTTTTTATTTAATTTGTATCCATCATTTAAAACTAAGAAAGCTTTAGGTACATGGACTTTATATTGATGTGGTATACCTATTACACAAGCTTGTTTAATTGCCGGATGGGATTCTAGAACTTCTTCAATCATACTTGGATAAACATTAAATCCAGAAACAACAATCATTCTTTTTAAACGTTGTGTGTAATATATTAAACCATTCTTGCCTATGTAACCAATATCTCCAGTATGTAACCAAACTTTTCCATCATCATGCTTACGTAACATATTTTTTGTTTCTTTTTGATTATTTAAATAGCCTTTCATTAAAGTTGGTCCATTAACACATATTTCTCCTTCTTTAGCTACTGGTAATTCTTTACCTGTATCAATGTCACAAATCTTATATGTATTACCTACCATCGGAATACCGATACTACCCGGTTCATTTTTACCAGGAAATGTATAAGCTGTAGCAGCTACTGACTCAGTCATACCATAACCCTTAGCAATATTTATATTAGCTCCATGGTCATGTAAAAAGTCATTTATTTTAGCTTCTGCTGTAGTAGATAAATGATCACCACCACTAACAATATATTTTAAGCCACTCATATCAACATCTTTAAACTTAGGATTATTAAGCATACTTTCCCATAAAGTTGGAACTCCTAAAATGACATTAGGTTTATCATACTTCCATATTTTATAAAATCTTTTTGCATCATATTCTGGCATTAAAATAGTTTCTACTTTTAAGCATAAAGGAGTATGTACACATACGCCTAACCCAAAGCCATGAAAGATTGGCAAGATAGTAACTATTTTATCTCTTGGACGAACATTAATGACATTAACTGCTGATTGTTGAGCTAACGCATTAAAGCTATAATTAGATATCATTATACCTTTAGGAGTACCAGTTGTTCCACCACTATGAAGTATTACAGCTGTATCACCTTTCTTAACATTAGCTTTAAATTCTTTCGTATAAACAACACCTTTACTCATAAATTCTTGCCAATTCATATAATCAGTATCATTTAATCTTGGTCTCTTAGTACGAATTGAACGAGTTAAAGTATATCCAACACTTAGACCTATTGGCATACTAAGTTTTGGAGAAACTAAAATTGTTTTATAAACTAATGTATCTGAAATAACACTTTCAAACTTCTCATAATTAAAATCTACTAAAAATAAATATCTACTCTTACTTTCTTTTAAATAAAATTTAATTTGTTCTGGACTACTTAATGGATGAACCATATCAGCAATAGCCCCTATTTTATTACATGCATAAAATACATATAAAGCCTCTGGCATATTAGGTAGACAAATAGTTACAATATCCCCTGGTTTTACACCAAAACTACGTAATGCTCTAGCACAAATGTTTATATTTTTGAACATCTCATTATAACTAATTCTATTTTCAAAATAGTTTAAAGCAATATAGTCTTTATCTTCTCCAACTTCATCTACTAAATAATTGTAAATGGATTTAGTAGTAAATTTTATACTATTATTTTTTCTAGAATAGTATGGTAGCCAGTCATTTTCTTTTTTTGTTCTTTTAATTAGCTTTAAATATAAATCTCTGAACAATTTCATTTATGCCTCCATTATCCATTATACTCATCTTCACAATCACAAGGTGTTTTATCAGGGTAAACTAGGCAAGTGCATCCTTTAATACATTTCAATTGAACTTTATAATTGTGTAATTCAAGTGCTTCATCATCGTCATCATCACTTTCAGTAGAAGAAATTTCTACTTTTCCAATACACTTATGGTCACCATCCCAAGGATCTTTAGCTGATTCAAGATATTGATCCTCTACTAACTTTTCAATAGTAACTTCATCTTCATTGGGATAATCCATAAAATAGTTTTCTGCAGCACTAGCGGCACCAGAATGTATAAGGTTATAAGTTTTTCGTGCCGATCTATTACGTTGCCCTGCATAAGTAGCTATACCAATACTCATTAAAATACCTAATATTACAACTGCTCCTAATAATTCTACCATTGTAAAACCTTTTCTATTCATATATCATCACCTATATTAATTTTACCACATTTTATTCCAAAGTAAACAAAAAGAACAGATAATTAATATCTGAAAAAATAAAATAATTTTTATATTTTTAATGTTTATTGATTTTTTTTACGAATAATATAAATGAAGATATGTAATTACTTTCAACCAGGGGTTCGGTTATACTCTATTACATTAATAGATAGAAAGTAAACATATCTTCATATTATCTTGTATTAATTTTCGATAAAAACTTTTGTAATCTTTCATCTTTTGGATGATCAAATATTTCTCTAGGAGTTCCTTCTTCAATTATTTTACCTTCATCTAAAAAAATTACTCTAGTACAAAAGTCTTTAATAAATTTCATTTCATGAGAAACGATAAGCATTGTCATATTAAAGTCTATTTCTTTAATATCACGCATTAATTTAGTAACTTCACCAATCATTTCAGGATCTAAAGCAGATGTGGGTTCATCAAATAAAATAACTTTAGGATTCATCACTAATGTCCTACAAATAGCGACTCTTTGTTTTTGTCCTCCTGATAACTGATCTGGATAAAAATTGGCTTTATCTAATAAACCTATTTGTTTCAAATATCTTTTGGCAGCTTTTACTGCTTCATCTTCAGTTAAAACACCTAGTTTTATCGGAGCTAAAGTAATATTATCCATTACTGCTAAGTGAGGAAATAAATTAAATTGCTGAAATACCATTCCAACTTCACGACGATATTTTCCTAAATCAGTATTTTCATTAATAATCTCATTATTATAAATAATTTCACCAGAGGTTGCTTTTTCTAATAGATTTAAACATCTTAAGAATGTTGATTTACCACAACCACTTGGTCCAATAATACCAATTACTTCACCTCGTTCAACATTTAAATCAATTCCTTTTAAAACTTTTCTGTCGCCAAAAGACTTTTTTAAATTCTTAACTTCTAGCATGATTAAGTCTAACCTCCATTCTACTTATTAGTTTAGTAAGTATAAATGTAATTGTTAAATAGATTAAAGCAATTAACATTAACGGGAAGAAATAATCATAAGTACGGGAAGCAATAATATCACTGGCTTTAGTTAATTCTACAATACCAATATAAGCTCCAATTGAAGTTTCTTTTACTAAAGTAATAAATTCATTTCCTAGAGCTGGTAAAACATTTTTTATTGCTTGAGGAAATATAATACTAAATATTATTTGTTTATAAGATAATCCTAAGGCATAACCTGCTTCCATTTGACCTTTATCAATAGAATTAACTCCTGCACGTATTATTTCGGCTACATAAGCCCCGGAATTAATTCCAAAAGCAAGTATTCCAACAATTACTATATTAACATCTACACTACCAAAGATAATATAATAAATAATCATTAATTGTAATGTTGATGGAGTACCTCTAATAATATCAGTATAAGCTTTAGCTATAAAATTTAATAATTTTAACCTCTTAGTATGATCATAATAATTTCTAATTAAAGCAATAATAGTACCAATTATAACACCTAGTATTACTGCACCTAAAGCAATAATACATGTATTAGCTAATCCTTCTAAAATGAATTTCCAACGTCCATCATAAATTACTGATTGATAAAAACTTTCTACTATATTCATACTACTCACCTAAATGTTTTAATAGATAATTATCTATTTTTCCTTCTTCTTTTAATTCTTCTATTACTTCATTAATTGTATTTAATAACTCTGTATTGCCTTTATCAACTATTACTGAATATGAATCAGTTACAACAGGCTCTTCTAATATTTTCAAGCTATTATCAATTAATCTAGTAGCTGGCAATTCATCCATTACTACTGCAGATACTTTATTATCTTTTAAATCTTGGATAGCAGCCATAAATTTCTTTTCTCTAACTAAAGTAACTGTCGGATATTCATCTGATAAAGTACTATCAGCAACAGTTCCTAGTTGAACAGCAACTTTAATATTATCTAAATCTTCTGGACCTTTAATATTAGATCTCTTTTTTACGACTATTACTTGGTTTGATTCAATATAAGGTATAGAGAAATCAACTTGTTTTGCTCTTTCTTCTGTATAAGATATTCCGGCTGCTCCTACATCAGATTTACCGGTTTTTACTTCAGCTATTATTGAATCAAAAGCTACATCTTTAATTTTTAATTCTTTATTCAGCTTTTCAGCTACTTCCTTCATTATATCAACATCTACACCTTTAATTTCACCATCAGAATAGTATTCATAGGGAGCAAAAGAAGCTTCAGTAGCCATAATAAGTTTATTTTCATTATGGCTACATCCACACATTAATAAAGTAATTAAGATAAGTATTAGATACTTCTTCATACTATCACCTTCATATATTAAAAATATTTACTATAAAGTAAATATTTTTTTTATTATTAATTATAATATTAACATTGCTAATGTTAAGATAACAATATTTGCAAGAGCTATTGTTAATACTACTTTCCATACCCATTTTAACCAAGTAGTATATTCAACTTTTGCTAATGCAAGTCCACCCATGATTGCACCACATGTTGGAGTAAATAAATTTACTAATCCATTAGCAGCAACCATTTCCATAACAGTAGCTTCAACTGATAATCCTAAGTTAGCAGCTAAAGGTCCCATAATTGGTGTAGAAAGTGATGCTAAACCAGATGATGATGGAACTAATACTGAAAGTCCTGCATGTAAAATATAATTAACTGGAGCAAATACAATAGCTGGAACATTCTTTAATGCTTCAGCAGCATTATAAATAATATAGTTATCTAAATGAGTTTGTGTCATTAATACTGATGCACCACGTGCTAAAGCAATAACTAAGATAACACCTACCATGTCATCAGCACCATCAATAAATGTTTCAACAAATTCATGTTCATGCATATGATTAATTATTCCAATAACAATTGTCATAATTGCAAACCATAATGTTGATTCATTGAAGTACCATTGTCCTAATGGAGCTCCTGTAATGAATCCTGTTACTGTAAATAATTCAACACCAAATTCTTCCCATGGAATAAATCCGATAATCATAATAACAAATGTTAAAGCGAAGAAAACTAGAGTCCACTTTTGATTTAATTTTAATTTAGTAACTGGTTCATCATTATCATCACCATATGTTTCCATCATAGCTTTATGTTCATAAGAAGATAAAATTGAACCTTTCTTTGTTTTTACTTTCTTAGCATATGCCATTACAAACATTGTACTAATAATGTATGTAGTTAACCATAATGCAACACCTAGAGCAATAATAATACCTTGGTTAACTTCAATTCCTTCAGGAAGTGCAGCAACTGCAGCACCTACTGCAAATGGGTTTACTGTAGATCCTAAAACTCCTGATCCAGCACCTAATAGTACTACAGCAGAAGCTACTACTGTATCCATTCCAGCCATTACCATAGCAGCTGAAAGCAAGGCATAGAATCCAACTGTTTCTTCAAGCATACCATATGTTGTTCCACCAATTGAGAAAATGAACATTAATACTGGAATTAATAAAAGTTCTTTTCCTTTTAGTTTTCTAACTAAAACTTCTACTCCATCCTCAATTGCTTCAGTCTTATTAACAACCTTTAGGAATGCTCCTAAGACTAGAACGAATAAGCAGATGTCAATTGCATCAGCAAATCCTAATACTGGTGCCATTAATGTTTGTGAGAATGTTGCTCCAACAACTCCACTACCATTAACTAACTCATCATTTACAAATGCAGCTTGTGGTAAAAAATGAGTTATAGCACCTAAAATAAATGTGATTATTAGGATAATTGTAAGAGCTGAAAGTGAAAATGATTCTCTTTTCTTACGATTAGTCCTACCTTTTTTAGTAGCCATTATTTTATCCTCCTTTTTATATGGGTACCATTTTTTCCCTCTAAAGCTTTCTTAGCTTTAGTTAGAGACGTAATTATTGCTTCTTGATTTCCTCTTGTGTGTTCTATGAAATCAAGACATGCTTCAACTTTTGGAAGCATTGAACCTTCACCGAATTCTCCCTTTTCCATATATTCTTTCGCATCACTTACTGATAAATCAGAAAGTGCTTTTTCATTTGGTTTATTGAAATTAATTTTAGCTTTTTCTACGGCAGTTAAGATTAATAGAATATCTGCTCCTACTTCTTTAGCAAGTAAAGCACTAGTCTTATCTTTATCAATAACTGCATCGACACCTTTATAGGTTTTAGGAGCTGTTTCAATAACTGGTACTCCTCCACCTCCACAGGCAATAACAATATTCTTATCAGCTAATAAATTTTCAATTGTCTTAAGTTCAACTATCTTTTGAGGTTTAGGAGAAGCAATAACTCTTCTATAACCTCTACCTGAGTCTTCTTTATAAGTACAATGATTAATACTAGCTAATCTCTTAGCATCAGCTTTTGTTAAGAATTCACCTATTGGTTTAGTTGGATTAGAGAATGCTTTGTCATTTTTGTCTACTACTACTTGAGTAGCTATAGTTACACATTTACGACGCATTTTACGTTTTTCTATTTCTTTTTGAATAGCTTGTTGTAAATGATAACCAATATATCCTTCACTCATTGCACCACATTCTGCAAAAGGCATTGGCTCAACATTATTAAGTGAAGCATAAGTAGACATAGCATTATAAATCATACCAACTTGAGGACCATTTCCATGAGTAATAATTACTTCATTTCCCATAGCAACTATGTCCATAATATTTTTAGCAGTATTCTTAACTATTTTTAATTGTTCTGATGGGGAATTTCCTAAAGCGTTTCCACCTAACGCAATAACTATTCTACTCATTTTTTCATCGTCTCCAACATTACTGCTTTAATAGTATGAAGTCTATTTTCTGCTTCTTCAAATACTTTTGAATACTTAGACTCAAACACTTCATCAGTAACTTCCATTTCTTTTAAACCAAACTTTTCTTCAATATCTTTTCCAATACTTGTTCCTGTATTATGGAAAGATGGTAAACAATGTAAGAATATAACATCGTTATCAGCATTTTCTATTAATTTCATATTTACTTGATATGGTTTAAGTAATTTAATTCTTTCTTCCCATAACTCCATTGGTTCTCCCATAGATACCCAAACATCTGTATATAGAACATGAGCATCTTTAGTAGCAACCATTGGATCTTCTTCAAAACTTAATTCTGCTCCTGTTTTTTTAGCAATTTCCTGGCAAGTTTCTATTAACTCTTCATTTGGCCATAATTCTTTAGGCCCACAAGATACAAAATGCATTCCTAATTTAGAACAGATAACCATTAATGAATTAGCAACATTATTTCTAGCATCACCTAGGAAGACTAACTTCTTTCCTTTAACATCACCGAAATGTTCTTTAACTGTCATAATATCAGCTAACATTTGGGTTGGATGGAATTCATTAGTTAAACCATTCCAAACAGGTACTGTAGAATATCTTGCTAATTCTTCTACTGTAGCTTGATCAAAACCACGATATTCAATACCATCATAGATTCTTGTTAAAACACGAGCTGTATCGGCAACTGTTTCTTTCTTTCCTAATTGTGAACCAGTTGGTCCAATATAAGTAGCTGACATACCTAAATCTACTGCTCCTGCTTCAAAAGAACATCTAGTTCTAGTAGAATCTTTTTCAAATATCATTGCTATTTGTTTACCTTTTAAATACATATGTGATTCATGATTATGTTTTTGTTTTTTTAGAGTTGCTGCTACCTTAAGTAAATGATTGATTTCAGTTGGAGTAAAATCAAGTAACTTTAAGAAGTCTCTTCCTCTTAAATCTACCATCTTACATCCTCCCTAACTAAAGGCATAGACATACATCTTGGACCTCCACGTCCTCTGCCTAATTCAGAACCATGTATTTCAATAACTTTTATTCCAGCTTTTACTAATTCTTTATTAGTAACATCATTACGATCATAGACAACAACAGTACCAGGGGCAATACATAAAGTATTAGATCCATCATTCCACTGTTCTCTTTCACTTGCTACTTTATCTCCTCCAGCACAAGGTATTAAAGTAACTTTATGTTTTAAATATTTCTCTAAAATCTCCTCTAGTGGAGCATTAATCTCTTTAACATTTAAATCCTCAAATGTATCTGGATCAAATCCTTCAGTAATTTCAAATACTTGTAATGTACCCATTATTCCTGGATGATAAGTAAATGTATATTTATCAATTTGAGTAAATACTGTATCTAGATGCATAAAAGCACGAGATTCAGGTATATTAAATGCTAGAACTGTATCAATCTTACAGTTTGGATCTTTAAAGAAATTCTTTGCTAATTGATCAATCGCAGCTGGTTCAGTTCTTTGACTTATCCCAATCGCAATAATATGATCATTAATATTTAATAAATCTCCACCTTCAGTTTTCCATGTATAACTTCTATTATAGTATTGAGGTGTCTTCTTATAGTCTTTATGATATTTAAAGATATATTCACCATAGATACATTCTCTATTACGAGTAACTGAATACATATGATTAATATCTACTCCTTCGCCAACACAAGCAAAATTATCTCTTGTAAAGTATAAGTTTGGCATTGGATCCGCAATAAATTGATCTGGTGTATCTATCAAGTCAACTAATGTCTTTTCAATATTACGTTGTCTTTTAGGAATATCTCCTACTTGAATACCCTCCATAGTTTTTAATACTAATTTCTTTGGATCTTCAATCTTATTTAAATATTCAAATACTAAGTTTTGATATTTAATTGTATTAATTCCCGCTTCTTCAATAAATTGTTTAATAAATTTTTCCCTAATATTAGGGTTTTGACTAATAACTTCAGCCATTAAATCTTCCAAGTATACTACTTCTACTCCGTTATCTTCTAAAGCTGCCGCAAAAAGATCATGTTCTTTCTGAGCGTCTGGCAAAAACGGAATATCATCAAAAAGTAATCTACCTAGTGTATCAGGTGTTAAATTTAATAATTCATTCCCTGGTCTATGTAATAATACCTTTTTTAGTATACCTATTTCGCTAGTAACATGAATGCTACTCACATAACCACTCCTATCTTTCCTATCTTATACTCTAATTATACCATTTTAAAAATATTTGTAAACACTAAAATAAGTAATATGCTTTTTTATTAAAAGAATGCTCTAACTTTAACATTTACATAGTTTTTACAAGAAACTTTACTCTTGTTTACATTTGTTTTTTGTAAATTAGTTGTCACAAACAATATACCATTATATAATATAAATATAGTAATAGTGAGATGATATATATGATAATTTATTTTTATTTAACAATTATTATTGTATGTTCAATTATAACTGGTATTATTACTACTATAATTGAGAAAAAAGGATTCTATGCTCAAGATAATGTTATTGGAGAAAACGAATCTGAACTTCAACAAGAAATTATAGTAAACAAGAAGTCTGAATTAACTATCGCAATACCTGTTATTGAACCAGATCCTGAATATACAGCTTATAATGATGATGAACCTATTCTATTAGATGGTGTGGAGTTATTATAATATGAAGATTATTAAAACAATTTTCTTTGTACCAATCTTTCTCTACAAGATGTTTATCAAAGGATTTGGTGTTTTATCATTATTTCTATCTCGTGGATTTTATTTTTATTTAGAAAAACTATTTAAAAAATTAGAAAAGTTAATTCCAATTAAGCTAAATCATCTCTTAGCAGAACACTTTGGAAGTTTAAGAGAACAACCATCTCATATTGTTACTGTAATAGTTTGTTTCTTATGTGCTTTATATATATTTGATACTGTCTATGTTGGTAATAATAACTATATTAATAATCTTCCTTTAAATGGAATTAAACCTATTAATAAGAAAAAGTCTAAAGATGAAAATGTCTTATTAAGTAAAGAATTAAATTTATATCGTATTTATGGAAAGTATTCAATTGATCAAATTGATTTTTCAAAATTAAAGAAGACTAACAGTGATACTATTGCTTGGCTTATAGTAGAAGGAACTAATATTAATTATCCAATTGTTCAAACAAAAGATAATGATTATTATTTAAATCATTCTTATGATAAAGCACGTTCAGTTAGTGGATGGACTTTTATGGATTATCGTAATGATAAAATGAATGATAAAAATACTATTTTTTATGGACACAACTTAATAAATAATACTTCATTTGGTAGTATGAAAAAATTATTTGATGATGGCAAAACTGATATAAAAATACTAGTTTTAACAGATGAAGGTAAAACCTATACTTACCAAGTATTCTCTGGTTATACAATTAATCCTGAAACATATTATTTACAAGATAGTTTCTATGGAGATGATGATTATCAAGAGTTTTTAAATACTATATCATCAAGAAATGTATTATCGGTTAATGTACCAGTAACTATAAATGATTCTATTATTACATTATCTACTTGTACTGATGATAATAAAGGGCGAAGAGTAATACATGCTAAACTAATTAATGTACAATAAAAAAACAGGAAAACCTGTTTTTTTTAATCTAATAATTCTAATTCAACAATCGATATAACATTTGCTTCTTTAGTATATTTTACTTTTAAAGCAGTACCATTATTAATAAATGGTAAATTGTTTTTATCGACTTTAATAGATACCTTATACTTTTGATTATCTTGATCAGTAAAGTAATAATAAGTATTACCATCGATTGTAGCTGTAGTTAAATTATTAATTATAATATTTTTTTCTAATTTAGTACCACTACTATCTTCTCCAATATCATTTAAATAAGCTTCACTTGCCTTTAATATTCCTTTACTACTATCAGTAACAACTACTTTTTGATAATCTTCTACATCAACGAAACCATACATTTTAACTAAACCAGCATTATCTTTTAAAGATACTAAATATGTTGGTCTACCACTTAAATTAATAAGTAATGGGAATGTAGATGTATAATTCATTTGTTGAACTTGTCCTTTGGCTGATTCCATAGCACTATATTCTTCAGCACCAGCTACTCCATAGAATTTAGTCTCTTTAGTACGCATATTAGTAAGAATAAAACCAATATTAGACTCATCACTTATAACTGAAGTAATTCCAGTATATAAATAAACATCATCGTCTTGCGCTAAATAATTATAACCTCTGGTAGTTTCAACTACTCCTTTTTGACTAATTAAAGAGTTAATATAACCTTTTTTAAATCTACCCCAATCAGTTACTTGTTCTAGAATTAAATCAGCTTCATATACATGATCTACCCATTTAGGAACATCTTTTACTTTATAATATTTACTCTTTCCATTAATTGGATTGAATATTACTACACCAGTTACTTCTCTACGTAACCCTACTCCAGCATATTTAACAACACTAGCTATCCAATATGGATTTCCATTATTATCAATTTCAAAATTAACAGCATCAAAATTATAAGTTGGATATTTAAATTGTAATTTACGATATAAATTCTCATTAAAATAACCACTAGGAGCATATTTCATACCATTCTCCAACTTAACTAACTTAGCTTTTCCAGTAGTTGAATTTACTGTTATATAACCTTTAATACCTTTTCCTCTATTAGTAATCCATTTAATAAAACCATTATATTCTAAAGGAGTAACTCTAACTATCTCATCATTATAATTAATTTGAGTGTATTGTTCACTAACATCAAATTGAGAAACCAATTCACTCATTTGACCCATTACACGATCTCCTAATTTTTCAGAAGAATCACGATCAAGTAAAGGTAGTTTATTAAAATCAACTTCCTTTATATCAGTAGTAAAATCTCCTGTTTCATCAACACTAATTCTCTTATAATATGTTTTAGAATTAAATATTGGTGATAATAAAATATTAATAATAATTATCAAAATAATAATTACTGGAATAATAAATAATACTTTATGATAATTACTTTTCTTTCTACTTCTTCTACCAGTAAATAAATCCGTAATTGCCATTCCTAAAGTAAACATAGAAGTAGTTATACCAAATACTAATAAAATACTTATTAGATAAAACCAAAACCCTAAACTATGAATATTAAGAGCTGGATACATCAAGTAATAAATAATTAATGTATAGATAATTGTAATAACAAAGCTGATAAAATAACCATTTTTCTTCATTAAATCATCTCCTGCCTATATTATAGCACGTATTTACTGATTGTGTATAATGGTTTAGGGATTACATACAAAAAGAGAAATCTCTGTTAAAATTGTAAGTGACTAAACTATA
>ERZ842401.3513-NODE-3513-length-19376-cov-23.675017_pt1 | contig 19376 bp, 12 predicted proteins | sample MGYA00521270_ERZ842401 | MGnify/ENA primary metagenome ERZ842401 (study PRJEB31892, sample SAMEA3878208) | bioreactor metagenome | biome: Moose rumen | place: Sweden | collected 2011-10 | study: EMG produced TPA metagenomics assembly of the PRJEB12797 data set... | reverse complement strand
TGGGTGGGTGGCTGCCCGCCCGGGGGATTTTTTCCAACGGGATCTGGAACATGCCGAATCCTCAAAAAGCTTAACAATGCGGGCAGTTATAGTTGCCGCGATAAAATTGACAAATGCTGCACCGGTGGCACTAGAATCGTCCTTATCATTAGCAAAGTACCGGCATTCATCACTTTTATATTCCTGGAAAATCAGTTCCAGCAGCCTCTTTTTCCAATACCCTTGGTAAACGGTGAGGGGATCAAGATCGAAATCAGACTCAAATATCACTAAGTTTGCGTTCTCTCCTTTTTGGCTGTCATTTTCATTATTATTATTATTATTATTATTATTATTATTATTATTATCAGAGTCAGCGCTTTTCTCAGCTCCGGTCAACCGGGTTGCTTTTTTCTGGACCGCCAGTTCAGCATCACGAAAAGCATACAGGAAATGATCTGCCGAAATTTGTTTTTTGGAGTAGTGAAATTTGCCGGCAGGGTGTTCCAGAACTCCCTGGAGTGAAAGCATTTCGTTGTTTGCTATTCTGGGATCATTCCCTTTGACCCGTCTGAGATAATGAGGGCTCAGTCTGTTTGGCAGTCCGTCTTTGACAGATCCGCACTGAAAGCCGCTGTCAGCAATAATGACACCTGCCTTTATATCATTGTCCCGGATTAATGAGGCGTAAGAAAATGGATCAATACATCTGCCGGGAAAGATCTCAGCGCATAGCGGCTCCATACGTTCCAGATTGAAAGCGTATACCAGGTAACGATCCTTTGGGGAGCGGTTCTTTGCCTCCTTATGGGAATATGATGACAGATCATTTGCCTCTGACACTTCCTGTTTCAGGATCCCGGCAATGAGAATGTGATGATCTTCGGCAGTGCTGCTTATTCTTCGCTGATAAAATCCTTTGCGTCGCAGCCAGTCAGATCCCAAATCACTGTATAATCTGCCAATTGCATTTGGCGATAATGCGATGCCGGGATAAAAGATGGAGATGAATGTCCGGTTATACAGGATCGGCATTCTTTCTGCTGTCGTTCCTGGCCTTATCACTTTGATGGCAGCGATTGACATTATGGTATATGCCACTGCCGGATCATACACTTGCAAAAGATCCCTCAGCAGATCTGCGGACACTGCTTTGATCAAAGCAGCCGATCCATATGAAAGCATATCCGGGATCGGGCTCTGGTTGTTGGGCTTATTAGTCAGGGCCACAAATGCACCATTAATTATGTGGCCTATAACTTTTCCATTGTGGGGCTGGGGATTCTTTCCCGGGATCCATTTGATGGCTCCCCGTTCCCTTACAGCAAAGCGCTTAGGTCCGTCCCGGCCTCGATCTTCCACAATGGTGTTCTTGGGCCTTGGGACGGCCCGGATCTCAGGCGGTACCGGCATGATTTCTCCTGTCAAACTATAGACCTGTTATATCATAAAAGGACTATAGTAAAAGATTTTGATAAGTCTTTCTGCAGGTGAGCCGGATCGTCGGGATCAAAAATCCCCCTGAGAGGGAGATCTTTATCAGAGGGATCTTTTTTTTTGACGTCTGACTGTTCAGGTGAACGCCGATCCTGGTCTGTCTGGGGTGCAAAACTCCCCAGGAGACGCTCAGCTCTGAGTTCCGCAGGTGGCGAACACTTGTACTGCTTAAGAAACTGCTTTCCTGCCAGGATCCGGCGTGCAGTTATCTATGGCTCGGTTTCCTCCTGCTCCATTCCCTCGTGCTCCTTTTTCCGCCGGCGCACGTTTTCTTCCGGCGTCAGCGGCCGGGACCATCACCCTGGTTATCCTGGCCATCAAAGGGATGCAGGAGCACATACCGGAGAACAGCTTCTGCCCTGTGCTGTCCTGCCCTCTTCCCTGCCCTGTCCTCTTTGTGGCAGGAGGCGGGATGTTACCGCCTTACGCCGGCACCACCCGGCACCACCTCGTTCTGGTTCAGCATGACCTCGTTGCCGATCCGGGACTTGGCAGATCCGGTGCGTTTGACCTTGCCATCGTCAGAGGTCTCGCTGACATAGCTTTCAATGGAATTCCGGATGGTCACGGTGATCCTTTCCAGCACTGCCATGGCTTTCGAACGATCTTCCCCTTTCTTGTTCAGGGCGTCATTGGTAAGCCGCTCCAGATTCTCCAGGAGCATCCGGATGCCGCCGTTGGCTTTGCCGGCAACATTGTTTCCCAGCTGCTGGGCATAACTGTTCAGGCCGTTTTGTACCAGGATGTGCTGGCACTGCTCCATGGTGGTCCTGACGGAAGCAGGCAACAGCTCCTTGCGGTTGCCCTCACCAGGTCCCCTCCGGGTGATGGATGTGACCAGGGACATGAGATGCTTGAAGGACTCCGACTTGTCATCGGGACGCTCCTTCCGGGTCTGCATGCCTGAGGCCCGGGAATTTTCCTCATCCTTCTTGGAGATAGTGCTGTTGTAGATCCCGTGGGTCTCGCACTTGAGGTACAGCCTCCGGGGCTCATTGTTGGCGGCCGGCAGGGTGAAATAATGGAAGGTGCGCATGCCCCCCAGAAGACCGCCCATGTTCCTCTTGAAATCTATGCCCCGGGGCATGTTCAGGTGGCCGTCCACATTCTGGTGGTGGTAGGCCGGAGCATGGGTGGAGGTGCGCATGTAGATCTCCTTGCACCGATCCAGCCACTGGTAGATCCGTCCATTGGGATCTTCCACCGAGAAAGCCCCGCGCTCATTCAGTTCGCCCTTGCCCACGGTGGCGGCATGGAAGGCCAGGGTGACGCAGGCGGCATTCCTGAGGCTGGTCTCATAGCGGTGGCCCTCTCCGGCATACACTGCTTTGAGGATCTCCTGCCCCCGGGCGATCCGGGTGGCCAGGATGTCCTTAAATTCATCAAGGCTCCGGGGCCGATCAGCCGGAGGCGTGTCCATGAGCATGTCCTGGTAGTGCTCCTTCCGGAACTGGTAGGAGCGGCCGTTGACCTGCACCTCCAGCCGCTCGGGCAGGTTGAAGGGGGGCGCATCCCCGGCGGCAGCGTTGGCCTGCTGCCGGGCCCTCTCATTGGCTGCGGCCTGGGTTTTACGGGCGGCGTTGAAGGCTATCCCTTCCTGAAGGCCGGATTTTTTCAGAGCCCGGGCGGTGAACTCCTCCAGATGGGTGATCTTGGTGACATTGTTCTCCGAGAAGATATCCATGGTTTTGGCGGCGCCGTTCAAGGGGATGGCAAGCCGGGCGCAGCCTTCGGCATCGATGGTCAGCTGGGCTCCGGAGTTGGTGGCCAGAAGCCGGAGGTTGTTCTGGGCCTCCTTTGACAGGGGCGAGTCGCAGTGGTAGATCACCTGATCCCCCTCCACATGGGCCCTCCAGGGGATCCGGGTCTCCTGGATCACCGACAGGTGGGTCAGGGGCGTCTTGCCGTTGGGGCTTATCCAGGTGGTGGGGGAAGTGAGCTTCTCCAGGTTCTCAATGGTCTCAATGGCCTTCTCCCGGACTTCCGGGGTCTGACCAGCCAGATCGTCATAGAGCCGCAGCTGGTTTTCCGTCACATTGAGCACCTTGTCCAGGTTGTCCCTAAACTCCTTCTCCTTGACGTCGATCTGGGCGGTGATATCTTCCCGCAGCTTCTTTTCCTCCGGGCTGATCCCTGCTTCCTTGGGATCAAAGGCCTTCCGGTAGGAATTGAACAACTCATCCGCCTTGCCGCTCTGCTTCATCTCCCTCAGATCCAGGACCCCCTGCAGTTTGGCAAAGCGGGTGTCGTCGTCAAAGACAGAGAAGTTTTTGAACCGGGGCTTGGTGGAGTAGCCGTAGGTGTCCTTGAAGGACAGGTTGTCGTCCACCTCCAGATGCCGGCCGTTGCCCTCCAGGGAGTGGCCGGGATCGATGGCAAAGAACTTGCCTTTGGCAAAGCCCTTGTTCTGACCCCGGGAGCCGATGGCGTCCCGGTCAGCACTCACCAGGAAGAAGGCCTTGTATTTGCCGATCTTCTCCGCCTTCTCTCCCTTGGGGGGCACCACCACCCCGTCGGTGATGAAGCCCTTTTCCAGATCCTTGTAGCCGTCGGAGAACTTGGCCTCCAGCATGATCTTGGGATGCCCGTCGGAATACTTGCCCCGGACGATCCTAAGCTCCTGGGTGGGCACCCCGGACAGCCGGGACAGATCATTGGCCAGGGCCTCGGTCACCGCCCCCACGGAGGACTTGTCGGCGGTGGTGGCGGTCTGGAGCCGGTACAGCTGACCGAACTTCCGGCCGTTGATGATGCGCTCCGGGCGCATGAACTTGCCGGCGGAGGCGGCTCTCTTGTTCCTAACCTTGACGCCCTCGTTGTAGTCCAGTTTGACAATGTGCCGTTCGGTGAAGTGGCTGAACAGAGGGGACTTCTTATAGTCGGGATCATCCTTGTTCACCGCCAGGGCGGCATCCCGGATGGGAATGAACAGCTCTTTCTTCAGGTGCTGGAGATCTGCCGCCTGCCAGTTCTCCGGGGAGATCTGGGGGAATTTATCCTGGAAGGCCTGATAAAGCTTGCTGTCAGGCTTCTTCATCTCCCGCTCCAGGATGAAGTCTGCCAGGGCAGACATGGCAGCCGGGTGGGCCCGCCCGAATTTCAGGATCTGATCCCGGACGCTGAGATCCTTGATCTTCGCCGCAGTCTCGGGGTATTTCTTCTTCAGATCCTCCAGGGCCTTCAGACTCTCATCTGATTCATAGTCCTGCATCATGCCCAGGGTGTCGGAGCTGGACCAGTCATTGGTGTAGATGAAGCCCGGCTCCACGCCGTTGGTCTTGAGCTTCACCAGCAGGGTGGGATTCTCAAAGGAGCGGTTGATCCGCTCCCCCACGCCCACCAGGCCCTTTTTGATCCGGTCCTCCACGGAGGTGGACTTGCGGTTGTACACGATACTCAGGTTTTTGAGACCCACAGGCTCCTTGTCGCCGCTGGCATGCTCCACATCCGTCCTGCCGGATAGGGTGTTGAGGACCACGTTCTTCTTACCCTCGAGGGAGTTCTCCCGGGCGGCCAGCACAGTGGTGAGTTTGTCCTGGATGATCTCCTCGGCCCGTTTTGGAATGTCGGCGTCGTTGCTGATGGTGGCGCCCAGCTCAGATCGGTTGGCCAGTTCCCGGGCCACGGCCTCCCGGACTTCGGTATTGACCTTCCGGGGCAACTCCAGCATCCGGGGATCTGAATCCAGCTGGCGGTTGATCTCAGAGATCAGACGGTTGGCCTTGACGGTGTTCAGGCTGGAGAGGGTCTTTCTGATATCCATGACCCGAAGGGACTTGTGCAGCTGGCTCCGGGCCCCCAGGACGGTGTCAAAGGCATGCTCACCGAAGACGCCGTACTTCTTGGAGAGGGCATCCCGGAAGGCCAGCATGGTCTGATCGTTTTTGGCCTTGGATCCTGAAAGGAACAGGTTGCCCAGCTTCGCCTTGTCACCGGCTGCGTTGACCTCCACATCACGGAAGCCCACAGTCCATGAATTGGCGATGTTTTCAAATCTGGAAATGAGATCAGTCATGGTTTTCATCCTCTCCCGGAGACGGGCTGATGCTGTTGGTTCAAATCAGAAGGACACTGCCGGGCACCAGGCAGACAGGCGTTATCTGATCAGGATCCGGATCCCTGGCTCGGGACACGGATCAGGGATAAAGGTTCATGTTGTGCAGCGCCCTCACGGTGTCATCCTTGGATGCGCTGTCATCTTCTTCCGGTGACATCAGGGCCTCAATCCTTTCCTTCCAGAGGCCGCACAGCTGAATGATCTTCTCCAGGGAGGACACAAACTCCCCGGGATCTGCCTCCAGGCTCTCACCGTTGAAAAAATAGTTGTAGACCACCACTTCGCTGTTGTCCTCAATGCTGAAGTAGCCTCCGGCTGTGTCTTTGCCGAAAAGTCCGCCCACCAGCAGTTCCCTGTATACGCTCCGGGGAGCGTCCTGGGGCAACTGGCAGAGTTCCACAAAGCACAGCACTGTGTGCAGGTGCTCTACGAACTGCAGGTTGACGTTGAAGGTGTCGTCAACCCGGAAAGAGACCAGGCCACTGTCATCCGGGGTTATGGCGTCAATGCCGGTCTCCTGTTTGATGCTGCTGATGAATTTTTTGTAGTCATCCAAAGTCTTCATGTTCTGCCCTGCTCAGAGGTTGTGGGAATACTGAAAATGCCGCCGGTTCCGCTGTTAATTGTTTTTGTTGACAGCGTGATCCGGTGCCGGCCTGCCAGAAGTCCGCTTATCATGGCGGTTCGTCATGGCGGAGTCCCTGTTTCGACGTGACGGTTCATCAAGTTTGTCATGGTGAAAGGTGCCGGCGCTCCCGCTGATGTTAGCACGGTTCACAATATCAACTGTGAACTCACTTCCAGATCCACGCCTGATTTCCGGTGCAGATCGCAAACCAGTGGGGCCAAAACGGCCGGGACTGCGGTTCCGATCGGTATTGGTTGCGAGGGAAGTCTCACCTTTGAACTGGCAGGGGTAATTCTCCCGGGCGGATCTGCTGGGCAGTGCAGTCCCTCTTCTGACCCTGTCTGAGGGGAAAACGGCTGAAGAGGAAAAAGGTGACAGATGAATTGACAGGGGGGATGAACATCCGTGATGCTGCTGTCACATGGCATGAAGGACGGGCATGACAAACTGGAGGGAGTTAGGAATTGAAGGAAAGGGAGTGGGAGTGGGAGAGATGGAAAGAGAGTGGGAGTGGAAGAGGGAGAGGGAGAGGGAAATGAAAAGGAAAATGGAAGGGGACTGTCAGGAAGGGAAGAAATGCAAGAAAAGAATGGTACGTCAGTAGCGAGTTGCGGCTCTGATAACCAGGTGCAGATCTGACAGGTATCAGATCTCAGGTTCGTGCCGAGGTGTATGATTGCCTTGGCATAGAGCATACCGGACAGGAGGCGGTTTTCGGCTGAAGAAAGCGGAGTTCACAGCGAGGTCAGGAGGTGCAAATATCAAGATTGGGTGCTGGGATGATCCACAATCACAATGCAAGTCGCTGCATTTCCTGCTTTCTTGTTCTTCTTCCTGGCATGTTGCTTAACTCTCACTCTAATCTGCATTCGGAGCAAGAACATCATGAGTTGCCTGAACATGATACAGATCGCCTTTTTTCTTACAGATCTGTCAGCCATAGCGGACTTTGTTCCGGACCCTTCTGCTAGGATTTCTGTATGTTAAATCCTGGAGTCGCCTGTTTTTCCTTCGATGTTGTGGATCTTTTCTACCCTTCGGCAACTTTCCTCCAGGTAGTGTAGTGTCCGTTTTCTGTTTTTTTCTCTTACCCTGTCGGTGAACTCCATGCAAATGAAAAAGCTCTGCCCCCTGGCTGCTTTCTCCACCGCCCTGCTCCTTGGTTCCACTGCCCTGGCTTCCCCTTTTCTGTTCATGCCGGACATGGTCCCGGTGTGGAGGACGAAAGCTATCCCGGCGGGGATGCCAGGTGAGGGCAGTCTTTCCCTGCAGTTTGTTCAGGCTCTGAACCGGGCCTATCCCATTCCTTTTCTTGACCAGGTGCAGTTCGGGTTTATCCGCTCTGTTTATGATGAGCAGGGAAAGCCTGTGGGTGACAGCCTCAGTTACTACCAGGAGGCGTATGTTTGCGGCTCTGATCTGCATGCCCAGACTGTGAGGAAGGAAGGCGGAGGCTACGTCTTTGCCATTGCCCTTCGGGGACAGGAGCATGACGCCACATGCTATTCCTCTGCCCTGATCTTTGACTATGATCTGACCGCAGGAGCTCTTGTGCCCCGTCCGGAACATCCCTGGCTGGGGGAGAGTGCCAGCTACTTCCCCGCCGGCAACGGAAACTTTTTCCGCCACATCGACGATGATGGCTCCCTCAGACTCACTGCTTCCGGGAGTACCGGGATCCTGAGTTATATCAATCTGGGGTATGCCTGGAACGGCCGGGACTATGTGCTGCAAAACGGCAGTCTGTCTCTCAGAAAGTCCGCCGTCAGTTCAGCCATTGAGGAACTGAAGCCCGATCACATGGCTTTGTATGACATTGACGGTGACGGCTACAAGGAGCTCTTTCTCTACAGTTCCTCAGGATCTGCTATGGCGGTTGCCGGACTCAGGGGACCGTCTTCATCCCAGGGTTTTCCGCCGGACGCTGAGAGTTTTTTCATTCTGTCTGCTCCTGAGCATGGCTTTGAACTGCGCAAGGGTATGCTCATCCTCCGCAGCGGCGGATCCGGGACATACAGCGAGGAGAAAGTGCGCCTGCAGAAGAGCCGGATCTTTTCACGCTGTCAGATCTTCCGCCAGGCCGCACCTCTTCCGCACTCCGGGGCAGATGCTGTCACAGATCCTGCCTCCAGTCATGCTGGAAGCAATGCTCCGTTATCCGGCAGCGCTGTGACGGAAGAACGGGCGACGGAGGTAACCGACGCGGATCCGCAACAGTGCCGAGACATGGACCGCCAGAACTCCATGGCGGAGCCTGTGAGGACTGAACTTGACTGGATCCCTCTGAAAGAGATCAGGATCCGCTGATGACACTCACAGATATGCCTATTCACCTCTTCCGCTTCCAGCCGGATCGGCTGCCCGGATCCTGTCATGCCCCTCATGGGACGGATTATCCGGTCCCGGTTTCGGGTCACTGCAATTTGAGCACCACATGATGTACCGGTCAGTGCCGCCATCTGACCAAACTGCGCAAAAGGAGCGCATCCATGAGTTGCTACCATCCCTGGACCCGATATGAACTGCTGAGACTGGTGAATGATCCTCAAATTGCACTCTCTGACATTGACACTTCCCTGATCAGGGACATGAGCGGGCTGTTCCGGCATTCACAGCGCAAGGACTTTTCCGGTATTGAAACCTGGGACACCTCCAGGGTTCTCACCATGGCCCATATGTTTGAGGGGGCCAGGTATTTCAACCATGACATCAGCTCCTGGAACACCTCCAAGGTCAAAAAGATGAACCGCATGTTCTGCGGAGCCACAGATTTCAATCAGGATCTCAGTTCCTGGGACACCTCCAATGTCATCACCATGGAGTCCATGTTCCGGTGTGCCTCCCATTTCAACGGGGATATCGGCACCTGGAACACCGCAAAGGTGACTGACATGAGTTCCATGTTTTGCGCCGCCGCGTCCTTCAGCCGGGATCTTGCCTGGGACACGTCCTGCGTCACCACCATGAGTTCCATGTTCAAGGAAGCTACTAAATTCAACGGAGATATCAGTTCCTGGAACACCTACCGGGTGGCCAAAATGAACTCCATGTTTAACGGAGCCGCGTCCTTCAGTCAGGATCTCAGTTCCTGGGATACCTCCCGCGTCACCTCTATGGAGTCCATGTTCCGGGGTGCCCGCTATTTCAACGGGAACATCGGCACCTGGAACACCGCAAAGGTGACTGACATGAGTTCCATGTTTCAGGATGCCGGATCATTCAATCAGGATCTGGCCTGGAACACGTCCAAAGTCGCCACCATGAACTCCATGTTTCAGAATGCCGAAAAATTCAACGGTGATATCAGTTCCTGGAACACCTCCAAGGTGATTGACATGACCTCCATGTTTAGCGGTGCCCGATCCTTTAGCCAGGAACTGCCCTGGAACACCTCCCAGGTAAAAAGTATGTGCGGTATGTTTATGGATGCCGTCTGCTTCAACGGGGACATAGGCTCCTGGGACACTTCTCAGACAGTCAATATGAGTTTCATGTTCAGCGGCGCCGTCAGTTTCAACCGCAGTCTGAACAGTTGGAATACCTCATCAGTCAGGGAGTTCTTCTGCATGTTTAGGGATGCCGTATCCTTCAACCACCCCCTGGACTGCTGGGATGTCTCCTCCTGCCACCGGTTCTGTTATATGTTTGAGGGTGCCATTTCCTTCAACCAGCCCCTGAACTCCTGGAACATGTCAAAGGCACAAGAGTGCACGGGCATGTTTTTGCGTGCTCTCGCTTTCAACAGCCCCCTGGACCGGTGGGACATGTCCTCCTGCAGATACTTTGGCGCCATGTTCCAGAACGCCGTCAACTTCAATCAGCCCTTAAACTCCTGGAACACCGCCAAAGCTGGGTACATGAATGATATGTTTTCCGGTGCCATCTCCTTCAACCAGCCCCTAAGATCCTGGAAGATCAAAAAGAACTGCTGTATGGAGCGGATGTTCTGCGGAGCCTTTTCCTTCCGCCAGGATCTCAGATCATGGTCTTTGCGTCTGCCTGAAGAACAGAAAAGGCGGAAATACTTTCTGGCCACGATCCTGGCCGGTGCTGCCATCACACCGGAAGAGGCCTTTTCCCTCCCTGAGAGCACCTGATCCCGGGAGAGCCGGGAGGATGCTCCGGCATATGTTCCGTCAGGAACGGCAGCTTTACTGGGAGGAGTTCTTCTGAGTCCAGTGTTTGCCGCGGCCAATTTGGCGTTTGCAGCAACCGGAAAACGAAAAGAAGATCCCGGGAGCATGTCCTCCAAGGATCCCTGATATAAGATGGACGCAGATCCGGCAGATCTTCTTATTCCGGGATCCCCCGGATCCAGAGGAACCGATCCTCCTTCAGCCGCCGGCAGCGCAGGCTAGGCTGGGGAGTGCCCCCCCCTACAGTAAGCCTCAGAGGGCCTCGCCGTCCTCCTCGCCGGTTCTGATCCGCACCACCCTTTCCACGGGGGTGACGAAGATCTTGCCGTCGCCGATCTTGCCGGTGTGGGCGGCCTCAACAATGGCGCTGACGCAGGCGTCCACCATCCCGTCGGTCACCACAATCTCCACCTTGGTCTTGGGGAGGAAATCCACGGCATATTCGGCCCCCCGGTAGAGTTCCGTGTGGCCTTTCTGCCGTCCGAAGCCCTTCACATCCGTGACCGTCATGCCGGTCACGCCCTTTTCGCTCAGTGCTTCCCGGACGTCGTCAAGTTTAAAGGTCTTGATCACCGCTGATATTTTTTTCATGTTGCTTCTCCGCTGTTGTTCTGATTTCTGATCCTGAGCCCTGCCCGGCTGACCGTCCCGTCCCATCTCAGCTCTCGCACCGTCCGGGACGCCAGCCGGCTGCATGCTCTCTGTGATTTCCGCCACCGGCCGATCCGGACCGCAGGGCCCTCGATCATGCCGGGGCATACCGCCTGTCAGCGGTTGTAAGCCCGCTCGCCATGGCTGGCCAGATCCAGGCCCTCACGCTCCTGATCCCGGGTCACCCGGACACCGGTGGTGAGTTTTGCCAGGAGGAAGCCAAGATAGGCCACCACACCGGTCCAGATCAGGGTAACTACCACTGAAACCAGCTGTCCCCAGACCTGCTCCAGGATCCCGGTGTTGTCACCGCCGAATCCGGTGCCTCCCAGGGAGGGAGCGCAGAACACACCGGTGAGGATGGCGCCCAGGATCCCGCCCAGACCGTGGATCCCGAACACGTCCAGGGAATCATCCACCCGGAGCATTTTCTTCAGACCGTTGACACCCCACAGGCACACGCCCCCGGCCAGCAGGCCGATGCAGATCCCGCCGCCGACACCCACAAAGCCGCAGGCGGGGGTTATGGCCACCAGGCCTGCCACAGCGCCGGAGCAGGCGCCCAGCATGGAGGCCTTGCCGCTCATCTTCCATTCCAGCAGAAGCCAGGACAGGGCCGCAGCCGCCGGGGCGGTCACCGTGTTCACAAAGGACAGGGCGGACACGCCGTCAGGAGTGAGCTCCGATCCGGCGTTGAAGCCGAACCAGCCGAACCACAGCAGGCAGGTGCCGATCATGGTCACCGTCAGGCTGTGGGGTGCCATGGCCTCCCGGCCGTAGCCGATCCTCCGGCCGATGAAGTAGGCACCCACCAGGGCACAGACCGCCGAGTTGATGTGCACCACTGTGCCGCCGGCAAAGTCCAGGACGCCGAAGGCACTGTCCAGCCAGCCACCGCCCCAGACCATGTGCCAGGAGGGGATGAAGGCCAGGGTGAACCACACCGACAGGGCCACCATAAGACCGGAGAACTTGATCCGTTCCGCCAGTGCTCCCGGGATCAGGCAGGCAGCTATGGCCGCAAAGGCGCCCTGGAAGACGAAATAGTAGAGTTCGGAGAGGTTGTGGCTGTCCACGGTGTCCGGGGTTATCCCCGCCAGGAACAGCCGGGAAAAGTCACCGAAGAACTGGTGAATGAAGGAGCTTCCGGAAGAGGCGGAGGCCAGGGAGTAGCCGTAGATTGTCCACAGGAGGTAGATCATGCTGAAGGTGATCAGGGACTGGACCAGCACCGACAGCATGTTCTTGGCCCGGACCATGCCGCCGTAAAACAGGGCGATGCCCGGGATGGACATGATGATCACCAGCGCAGTGCAGATCATCACAAAGCCGTTGGCCACGGGATCGGCTGCAGGAGTCTCCCCGGCGGCAAGCACCGTTCCCGGAAGAGCCGCAGCCCCGAGGGCTGACAGTGAGAATGCCGTTCTTTTCATTTTGATTTCCTTAAAAGCCGCTCAGGTTATGCGCAAAGTGCGCAAAACCCAGACTGTTCACGACAGTGCCGTGAAGGTATGAAAATGCCGGCAGACAGTGGAAAAACCGGATCCTGATAAGGGTGCCTGCTTTTCCTTGTCATTGGCAGTATAACTTAACAAAAATAGCGAGATCAAGAAATTAATTTAGAAAGTTAAGTCATCTTTTCTGAAATACTAATTTTGTAAGGTGTTGAGACTTAAAAACGATCCTGATCACGCTTGCCGGACATGGCCTCACGGCAGATCGGCGTGCCGGGAAAGATGCCTTCGCATCTGTTACCAGCCTCCTCACCTCCATTTCTTCTACATTCCTCACCGAGTTCACGTCAGCGCGTTCACGTCCGGCACTGTCATGAGTGACGGCGGACGGTCTCCAGATCCGGCATGATCCGGATTTTTTCACTCCTGCACTTTGGGATTGCTTTCACGGGTTCCCTGATCCCTTATAATTGAACCGAGTGTGCTGGCGGAACGGGGTTCAGAGATCCTGCCGGAGGACTGGCTTCAGGCGGTATCTGGAGGTTTGGCTGCAGGCGAGGCGCCGGAAGAGATGATCTCCCGGTCAGCCCCTTGAACCATCTCCGGACTGCCGGACGGAATGATTTCCCGGCTGTGATCCTGTCTGGACATGCCGGGATCATGAAAAGGATCAGTTCCGGCAGAAGCAGGTCATTGGACACCAGTCCTGGAAAACCCTGGGTCCTGGTCTCCTGGATCAGAGTTCCCTTGCCAGTTCCGGGGAAGAAATTCCTCTGCTCCGCCGAACCGCCGAGCCCAGCCCAGAGGATCTGTCACTTGCCGGAGGACTGCCGGATATGAAAAGCCCGTTTAGCCTGTTTAGTCCGTTAAGGATCTTAGCCTTGCCGCCGGTCCTGGCGGCGGCTTTTTTGAGCCCGGATCCTGCCTTGGCCCTCACCTGCCGGAGTGCTGCTGACTGCTACAACCAGGGACTTGCTGCCGATGGGGCCATGCGTTACCGGGAAGCGGGAGCTTTCTACAGTCAGGGATGCGCCGGGAACAATGCCCTGGCCTGCACCAATCTGGGCTTTCTCTTTCAGCAGGGGAAAGGCGTCGGTGAGGATCTGGGGAAAGCCGCAGCCTACTATCAGAAGGGCTGCCAGCTGGGCAATGCCGTGGGGTGCGTCAACCTGGGGCTGATGTATGAGACGGGCAGCGGGGTAAAACGCAGTTACCGCGATGCCGCCGGCAGTTACAGCCGGGGCTGCGATCTGCAGAACGGCAACAGTTGCACCAATTACGGAGTCCTGGCGGAAAAAGGTCTGGGTCTGCGGGCAGATCCTGCCGTGGCTGCCGCCAGTTACGGGCTCGGATGCAATCTGGGCAATGTCACCGGCTGCAAGAATGCGGGGATCATTTATCTCCATGGCCGGGGCGTGCCCCAGGATAACCAGCGGGCCCGGAGCTTTTTTGTCCGTGGCTGCGCCATGAAAAACGGTGACTGCTGCTCCAACCTGGGATATATGTATGAAAAGGGTCTGCTGAAGGACAAGGATCTGAAGGCGGCCTGGAAGTATTACCATCAGGGATGCAGTCTGGGAAGTGACGTCGGCTGCCGGAACCTGGCCCGCCTGGGAACTGAAAAGCCCAAGTCCTCCCAGGGGCCGCTGCAGGAGCTGGATCTGGACGACTACTGACCTCATGCCGGGGGCCTGCTGACAGTGCGGCAGACGGAATACGGAACACGGCACCGTTCATCTGGATCCCTTAATTCCTGACCCCATGCCGCCACTGTTTTTTTCTTTTCCGTTGTGCCAGGATGAATGACCGTGAAACTTAAATTTCTCAGTGCCTTGTTGCTCTCCTCTGCCCTTGCCTCTGCGGCCGCAGCCGCTCCTGACAGTGCTTCCGAAAAAGCCTGGCAGATCGGGGACATAGTTGAATTTGCCGATGTGGATCTGCCCGGCACACCCAGGATCCAGAAGGAGGATGGGGAATGCTTTCTGAGCAGTCCGACTGAGACGGTTCCCCTGCTGTGGAAGGTGGCGGAAACAGATCCTGAGGGTGGCCGGATCCTGTTGGTGGCTCTCCACGGCATTAAAGCATCATCCTATTGCCATCCGTCAGTTCTGGAGGATTCAGGAAGTTGCAGTTTTGCCGAAAGTGTCATTGCCGGAGACCACCTCAACGGTATGGAGACCAACAGTCTGAGGCAGTCCGTATCTGTTGAGGGACTGGAGCCCTATGACAGTGACAAAGGTCTCTATTTTTTCATCCTGAGTGCCCGAGAGGCTCTTAAGTACTTTCCCTCACCGGAGGAGCGGCTTCTCTATCCTATGCCGGCATCCTCACTCAGGCCCGGAAAGGCTGATCTGGATAGCCGGCTCTATGGATGGTGGTGGCTCCGGGGAAATGAGAAGGATCAGCTGGTGCCCTTTGTGGACTTCAGCGGCCGGCTGCACCAGGAGGGCACACAGCCATTCCATGGCGGGGGGCTGATCCGCCCGGCTGTCTGGGTCAGGACCGATGCCTTTCCTGGTCACCGCAGTCCCCATGGCACCACTGTTACCATGGGCAGCTGGCCCCAGGCCAGCGCCACAGCCAAGTCTCCCCTGAAGTGGATCGTGCTTGCCGAGGATCGGGAGCAGCACCGACTTCTGGTGATCGCAGAGGAAGGCATTGAGTTCCTGCCCTTCGGCTCTGCTAACGCCGACATAGAATGGGATTGGAAAACATCACAGATCCGCACCTTCCTCAACAGGGATTTTTTACGGAAGGCCTTCACACCGGCAGAACAGAAGAGGATCCGTAAGAGCCGGGTGATCAGCAACTCCCTGATCTTTTCTGATGACTCCAAAGATACAGAGACAGAAGACAAAATCTTTCTTCCGGATGCCGCTTTGGTGATGCGATATATGCCTGAGTTTTCATTGCGGAACTCCAGGATCACTCCCTATGTCCGGGACAAGATCAAGAAGGCCTCATCTGCTGTAGACTATGAGATTGCACCCCTGATCCTTCTCCGGGAGCGGAGCCTGGGCATTGAATGCTATGACGGCTGCACCACCATGCAGCATCTGACAGAGGGCCATCTGAACACCGACGGCGAACGTCCGGCCTCTGAGTCCTTTGTGATCCGTCCGGTGATGTGGATCTCCGCGGAATAAGGAGGCGGCACTGCTGTCCCCGGAGCCTGCTCACCGGAGATGCCGATCCGGAGGCTTACCGGAAGATCTTTCCCCGCAGGCGCGGATCAGGCGGATCTTCTTACACCCCCGACGACTATCATAGCAGCGGAGGCAGCAGCTGCTGCGTTGGCGGCGGAGGCGGCGCCTCCAGATGAGCTCACTGGCGATCAGGACAGGAGGGCTCAGGAAGACGGAGTGCCTTCAGCGCATCAGCTGGATACAGTTTGTACCGGTCCGGTTCCCCCGGGAACGGCCCTAAGCAGGAGATAATACATGATAAGTTCCCTGTGCTTCAGGATCCTGAATTACTTTGACAAGAACACCTTCAGCTTCATGGCATGGTGGATGCTGATCACCGGACTCATCACCGTCCCCCTGATGTATTTCTGGGATGATCTGTTCAACCCCACGGTGTTTCCCGCCCACAGCAGCGCGTTTTTCGTCAGCGACTACAGCGGGGTCCTCACCGATGACACCGAGGCCTACATTATCCGGATGGCCAAGGAGCTGGAATCCCAGACCAAGGCCCAGATAGTGGTAGCCACAGTTCCGGAAACCGGCGGCAAGACACTGGAGGACTACAGCCTGATCCTGGCCAACAGCTGGGGCATTGGTGACCGGGAACTGAACAACGGGATCCTGCTGCTGTTTGCCACCGAGCCTGTACGGGTCCGCCTGGAGGTGGGGCTGGGTCTTGAGGGCCGGCTGCCGGACGGCAAGGCCGGCAGGATCCTGGATGACTATGCCGTGAAGCCCAAGGCCGCCGGACACTGGAACATGGCGGCCCAGAACACCTTCAATGCCATTCTCCGGGAGATCTGGGAGGAATACCGGATCGGATCCGAGTTGCCCAAAGGCGCCGAGTTGTCTTTCCTGGCTGAGGAGCCGGAGACTGCCCCGGGGGTGAAAACCCGGGCAGACATGCCCTTTGTGCCGGATCCGGAGTTTGGGCAGAACAACGCCCAGGAACTGTCCCTTATTGATCACCTGAGCGTCTGGGGCGGACTGGCCATCATCTCAATGGTCATCAACTTTTTCACCATGCTCTTCGCCCTGGTCATAGTGGCTTTCATCCTGGAGTGGAAGGATCCCGCGGCTTACCGGAAGACCTTCATGGGCAAAAGCGGCGGTCACAGCTCCGGCGGATCCGGCAGGAGCAGCAGAGGCAGCAGCAGCCGGAGCTACAGCCATTCATCCTCCGGGCATCATGGCGGCGGGGGCCACTTCGGCGGCGGCGGCGCTTCCAGATAAGAATGCGGCTTCTATGCTGACATGTCCATTACAAAGCTGGTGCCAGACTGCTGGGTCCGGTCCTGTGCGGGCTGTCTGCCTTTATGATCCGGAGCATCTGGCGGCTGGAGTCTGTCCTGATCTGGTGATGCGAAAAGATTATCTGACACCGGAGCCATGACAGCCTCCCCCCTTGCCGGGGTTTGATTTGTTTTTACATTGAACTGATAACGCCAAATGTCTCAATTTCTCAAGTTCTGCTCCCTCTCAATGCTGGCAGCTGCGGTGATCCTGGCCGGCTGCTCCAGCAGCAAGCCCATGCCCAAAACCCAGGATGAAGAGTCATCGGTGCAGCTGCCCGATGATTATCCCCCTGCCCCGGCATCCTCCCCTGACGGTGTGAAGTATGTTTGGGCTCGCAGCGCCATTGCCCTGGAGGTGTACACCGGCTCTGCCCTGAATGTGTATGAGGATCGGGTGCACAATCTCATGGTGTGCATGTATCAGATGGCTGACATGAAAGGGGCAGATGTGAAGATCAACAACATCAAATCCGGTAGCAGGAAAGATCTGGAGGATCTCCTGAACTGCGAACCCTTTGATGAGACGGTGATCAATGCCCGGCGCTTTTTCCTGAAGCCCAGGATGCACCGGGTCTTCAAGTTTGATCGGGAGAAGGATGTGCGCTATGTGATGCTGGTGGCTGGGTATGCCACCAGTGAGGGGGCGGAGAACACTTTAAGCGTCAAGATCCCCCTGCTGTACGACCGGGACGGCATTATCTTCAAGGACGATCAGTATTCCGCAGCCACCCTCAAAATGCGGTTGTTCTTCGGTCAGAACCGGATGGAGAACCTGGTGGACGGTGAGAGGTTCACCGATATGGAGAACGCTGACAGTGCCAAGGAACTGAGCGAGGCTCTGGACGGGATTGTGGTGGACAGCGATGCGGTGGAGGGCAACTGCAAGGACGGGGCAAAGGCGCCTCCTGTAACACCCACACCTTACGGTGCCCCTGTGGAGCAGCCGGATCTTCCCCAAATCATAAAGGACTATTAAAAGGGCTCTTTATCAAAACTGGCTCTAATAAATGCAAGTTGGAAATACCAGATCTCTGCAATTACAAAAACCAGAATTGCTCAGTTGGTAAAATTTTGAAACCAGGGAACCATGATGTCACAAACAGAAGTTGAATTATTAAATTCTCCTTATGGTGAGGTTTCATATGAATTGTTCCGCAAACACAAAAGAGCCTTTGCCGATAAAAGCGGGATCATAGAGACCCTGGATGATCTTGGCATGACCAGATATCCGGTACTGCTGCGTCCAAGACGGTTTGGCAAAAGCACCTTTGTTCATATGCTGAAGTGCTTTTATGACATATCATATGCGGACAGATATGACGAGATCTTTGCTCAAACGGATATTTATAAGAAAGATCTGCCAAGCCATAATGCGTATCATGTTCTGAATTTTAATTTTTCGGGTGTCTCAGGTCTTAAGGTAGATACCTTAATAAGAAGTTTCATTATCGCGGTTAAAAGCGGTATCAATGATTTTTTGGTTCGTTATCCAGATTGTGTTTTCAATCCCACTGAGGCCGAAATGGAAACGCCTTCTGGATTTCTTAAATCCTTCTTAGACGCCTATAAAAGATATCCTGCTAAAAAGTCTATCTACCTGATGATTGATGAATATGACAATTTTGCCAACAGCATACTCTCACAGAACTTGCATCTCTTCAAAGCCATCACCAGTACCGGCGGCTTTCTCAAGGATTTTTATGCAGCCATTAAAGAAGGGGCTGAGACTTGTATAGCCAAGACTTTTATTACCGGCGTATCGTCAGTGTCCCTTGATTCGCTGACATCCGGTTTTAATATCTCACTGAATATCACTTCAGATAAAAAGTTTAATACCTATGCCGGCTTTACTGAAAACGAACTTAAGAAATTAATACCTGAACTTGTTGATGTGCAAAAGATCGGTGTAACAACTAGTGGAAGTTTATTCGTGATAGTCATCACATATTTATACTTTTTTCTCTGGAGGCATGAGCGCCCCCAGAAACGGACCCGGTCTCCCCTGCTACCGTCGTCATTCCGTAGAACAGCGCCGGCATAGAGGATGATCCTGCCTTCTTGCCCAGATCCTTGACTTAGGGATCAAAAAAAGGACACAGTGCACCTCCGTAGCAAACTTTGCGGCTAAAATATAGCCAGGACTTTAAGATACAAAGTTTGGAGGAAACTATGTCCAGTTCCAAGATGGCTTTCATTTTAGAGCACATCTCCAAGGGTGTCGACAAAATCAAGGAGTCCGCTTGTAAAAAAGTGACTGAGGGCAGAGAAAAGCTTCGTGAGATTACAGCCGGAGTCATTGAAGAACTTGGAAAACGGTTTAAGGACTGCGAATTCAGGAAGACAGGGAAGGTCCAGTACCCGCTGGGAGGACTGATTTTTCGGATCCTGCTTGCAAGGGCGGCAGGAAAGTTGTCCCGGAACGACGTCGTGAAGTGGCTGCTAGACTCTCAGTATCAGATTGCAGAGTTACATCCTGAGCTTTCTGGACAACCCA
>ERZ842401.3512-NODE-3512-length-19380-cov-8.071048_pt1 | contig 19380 bp, 18 predicted proteins | sample MGYA00521270_ERZ842401 | MGnify/ENA primary metagenome ERZ842401 (study PRJEB31892, sample SAMEA3878208) | bioreactor metagenome | biome: Moose rumen | place: Sweden | collected 2011-10 | study: EMG produced TPA metagenomics assembly of the PRJEB12797 data set... | reverse complement strand
AATTTTTAAACCGCGTCAACACGCCATTTTTTCTGCAAAAAATTTAAAATTGTCCAAAGACAAAACTATAATTCAACAAATTTTATACGCAATTCTTTAATTTCGTCTTGTTGTCTGTCAAGCTGAAATTGCAACTTTTTTATTTCGGCTTGCAAACTTTCAAGCGTCAATTCTTCAGGAACTGCAACAGGTGCGGCGTCGCCCAATTCTTCCAAAATCTGTTTTATCGTGCGCGGGTCGTCCGTCAATCCCGCCAAATAGTCCAACGATACATTGAAAGCCTGCGCGATTTTTATTAAAGTGTCTACGCGCGGAATAATGTGTTCGCCCGTTTTTGAACGTTCCAACGCCGCGTAAGCTTGAGGATATACGCCAATTTTGTCAGCAACTTGTTTTTGGGTTAAGCCGTAGTCTTGTCTAAAACGTCTCAATGATTCTGCTATGGTCATTTCTGAAAACTCCCTGTCAATAAAAAAATTTTCTAGCCGCGCCAATCAAATACAGCGAACCGGCAATAATTTTAACTTCGCCCGCAGTTTCTTTCAGCATTTTAACGGCGTCAGAAAGTTTTTCAACGCCAATATTTTTAATCCCGCGTTCAGTTAAACTTTCACACAAAATTTTCACAGTGGCGGCGCGTTCAGAATTGGGCGGCGTAACTATTACAAAATCATCTGCGCGAAATAAAATTTCAATCATCTCATCAAAATTTTTGTCAGCCAACGCGCCAAATATCCAAATTCTTTTGCCAGTTTGAAAATTTTTATCTAAACTTTCACGAAGAGCCGCCGCGCCGTGCGGATTGTGTGCGCCGTCAATTATTACGCCGTTTAAAATTTCAAAACGTCCCGCCCATTCAACTTTTTTTAAACCTGCGCGAATTGTATTTTCATCAATGTTTAAAAGTTTAGCCGCTTGAATCGCAACCGCCGCGTTAATTTTTTGATATTCGCCCAAAAGATTTATTTCAATTTCAGCCGGTTCAGTAACTTCATACAGCGCAGAATTATTTTGTTTCGCCACTTCACGAATAATTTTCAACGGCTCACTGGTTGCCGCCGTAACGACGGGAATATTTTTTTTGATAATCCCCGCCTTGTTACGAGCGATATTTTCTAAATTGCCCAAAATATTTTCGTGTTCCAGTGAAACATTCGTAATAATGGAAATTTCCGGCGTTATCACGTTGGTTGAATCGTACAAGCCGCCAAGTCCAACTTCGATAACTGCAATTTCAACTTGCCGAATTGAAAAATATTCAAAGGCGGCAGCCGTCAAAACTTCAAAATGCGTGGCTTGTACGCCGCAATTTTTCACAGTTTCAATCATTGCCGCAAAATCATTTTCTGAAATATTTTCGCCGTTAATTTTCATTCTTTCGCAATAACTTTCAAGGTGTGGCGAAGTAAACAAGCCGACTTTACAGCCGTCCAATTTTAAAATTTCGGCAAGCATTGCACAAACCGAGCCTTTGCCATTCGTGCCGGTAACGTGAATTGTTTTGTAATTTTTCTGCGGAAAATTTAATTTTTCCATCAGCAAATTAATTCGCTCAAGTCCCGGCTTAATTCCAAAAATATTTAAACTGTCCAAATAATTTAAAGCGTCGTTGTAAGTCATTCTATCACCAACGGTACAAAATAGGCTTCCGTTCCAATTATTTTTTCTTGAGAAAAGCGGCAATATACGGCGGAAGGTTGACGCCCCAACATAAAGCAGCTAAAAGTTGTAAAGCCTTCAAGGTGTCCGCTGTCAGTCAACGCCTCAAATTTCGGCGTATGTACAAATTTTTGATACATAAATTTAGTTGACTCACGGCAAACAACTTCGTCAGGATTTTCAATTTGATGTTCGTAGATTGTATTTTTATTTGAGCCGTCAACGATTGAAATATTTTTGCCTTCGCGCCCCCAAATTGGCTTTTTGATATATTCGCCGCCGTCCACAATGTGAAAATCATCTTCAAAGAAACTAGGCAACATATATTTTTCAATAATCGAACTTTCGGCGGAATTAAAATATTTGCCGCTTAAATAAACTTGCCACACCAACGCCATAAACGCCTTATTTTGCATTATGACGGCTTCCGGCGGATTGAACATTGCAAATTTTCCTTCCGCATATTTTTCCAGAAACATAACGCCTAAATCTGTTCCGTCAGTTGCCGTTTCCTCAATTAAAATTTCCATTGGATGAAGTCGATAAATCGCCGCCGCGTGCCGCCCGTCCGGCAATAATATTCCGTCGTCATCAACTTGCAGATCGTAAAATGAAATAAATTCCACGTCATACGTTGAAGAATTTATTTTCATAAGCTCCATTAAATATCCGGTCGTGCCGTAATCTTCAATATAATCATCGAAACACGAAAATACAAACGGGCGCGATTGAGTAAAATTGCCAATAGAAAGATTTATTTGAGGCGGCGAAATTATCTGCTTAATCTGATGTAAAAAACTCGTCAAATTATTTTCTTCGCCCAAATTTGGATTTTTATAGCCGAAACTGTCAGCCGCAATTTGATTTACGTAATAAGCCTCAATGATGGCGCAGGGCGTATCAGAATTTATTTCGACAACTTTAAAATCGCCGTTTTCGTCAAGTACAAAATCAAAACGTGAAAGCCACGTCGATAAATTCAGCGCGTTTGGAATATTCAAAAATGGAATTAATTTAGGCGGAATTTCCATTTGTTCCTGAAATTGGCGCGGTGCTTGTTGAAAAATTTTTACAGTCTTTTCAAAAATGGCGAAAAGCTCACGGCTTGCCGCTCTCAATTCACGGTAAAAATATTCATTGAAACTCAATGCAGAAAGTGCAGGGTAGCGGTCGGGATAATCGCCGTATTGCACGAACGGCATAATATTTCTGTCAATTAAATCAATGTAAGAATTTTTTTGAGTTATCATCATAAAAATCACCAACTTTTAAGACGCCGCCGAAGAACTGCCGCCGCGTGCGCCCGCTGTACCGAATCCTGTTTTTGCTGAAGAATTTGAAGACGAAGTCGCCGCAGGTTTTGTACCGGCATTATCTTTTGATAAATTTACCTTTGAATTTGCAGAATTACTCGTATTTGAAGAATTATTTTGAGTACTTGAAACTTTGCCTGCGGAGCCGCCGGGCGCAGTAGTATTTTGATTGTTGGTGCGTTGAAGCGGTTCAGAAATTGTATAGCGATTTTGAGCGGCATTCCAAGTACCGGCAGGTCTTGAAAAACCGTGAAATAAATAGTAACCTGCCGCCATTCCAGCCAATAAACCTGCCGCGCCGTACAAATAATCAAGTGAGCCGTCGTCCGCACGTTTGAAAGTTACAGATCGTCCATCGTCATATCTTGCAGTTTCTGTACCGTCGCCGTTGTCAATCAGCGTGTATTCAACTCCGTTATCGTCAGTCAAACGTTGTCCCGCCAATTTTTCGGTAGTTGTTTCAGGGGCGGTAGTTGTTTCTTCATCTTCGCCACAGCCGCCGACAATTAACGCCGTTGCCAAAAACGCTCCAACTAAATATTTTGTTTTGTTCACTTCAACACCTTCTAAAAAATAAACAGCTAATTTTTTGACTTGAGAAATTTACCAATTTTCAAAGCGATGATTTTTATTTAACGCAAAAATTTTATTCATATCGTCCGCCGAAATTTCAAAGTCGAAGACGTTAAAATTTTCTGTAATGTGCGCAGGATTTTTTGAACCCGGAATGACGATATAACCGGCTTGCAAATTCCAACGAATGACAATTTGCGCGGGCGTTTTCTGATATTTTTTGGCAAGTTCAATAATGGTAGAGTTGCCGAGAATTTTTTGAGTATTGCCGCGCCCGCCGAATGGATACCACGATTCAATAATTGTACTGTACTTTTTGACGTAGTCTTGGAGCTTTGAATTTTGATTCAGTGGATGATTTTCATTTTGCACGACGGCGGGAACAATTTCGGCAATTTTATTAATTCGTTCAAAGTCTTTAGGCGTGTAATAATTTGAAATACCGATTGAACGAATTTTACCGGCTTTAACGCCGCGCTCCAACGCCTTGTAAACTTTTTCATCATTTGAGCCGGGCTGATGAATTAACATTAAATCGACGTAACCAATATTTAACGCCGCCAAAGAATTTTCAATCGCAGAATCAGGTTGATTGTAATTGCCGGGCATAATTTTACTTGTAACAAAAATTTCTTCCCTCGTAACAATTCCGGCTTTTATAGCGTCTCTAACGCCGTTTCCTACGCCAATTTCGTTGCCGTAATATCTGGCAGTGTCAATCAATCTGTAACCTGTTTTAAGGGCGTGCAAAACGCAAATTTGAGCCTGTGAATCGTTTAAAGTCCAAGTACCCAAACCTAAGCGCGGCATTTTGTAACCGCTATTTAAAATTATATCGTCCATAAAAAAATTTTTATCTCCTGTAACATTTTCAGCAATAACTTTTGAAGTTTCGCCGCAACCGCTGAACATTGAAACAAAAATTCCCGTACCAAGCAACGTTAAAAATTTCCTGCGGTTAATCATTTAAAAACTTCCTCCGGCTCCACCGCCGCCTGAATGACTGCCGCCGCCACTGCTTCCACGTCCGCCTGAACTTTGCGGTTTAACTCTGCGTTCAGTGTTGGTGTAAAGATACGTATCACGATTTTTAATAAATTTGACAGTTTCACGTTTGAGGTAATCCAACGCCGCCGCCTCGTGATGAACATTCGACATTGAGCCGATAAGCCACGAACGAACCATAACGCCGAAAAAAATTCCCAAAATAACTGCCGCCATTGCCGCCATAATATTAAATTCGTCGTCAGAATTATAAGCCGCGCCGTTTTGTTCGTAGTAACTCAAAGATTTATCAACCGCGTTAATGTAGTCTTCGCACGCGCCGAAATAATCGCCGTCGCGCAGGTTATTTATTAATTGGTTGCCAATATCTTTGGCGTTCGGTATAAGCATATCCATTTTTGAATCAGTGGCAACATACCAATTTCTTGAATCCATTACCACAACAAAAATAATTCCGCCGTTCGCCGCGCCGTCGTAATGTTTATTTAAAAGTTCGTGCGCGGCGTTTGCGATATTTGCATTGCCGATTGATTTTAAAAATTCAATTCCAATTTTAACGCCGTGTTTTTGTTGAACAGTTTGAATTTTATTTGTTAGAGATTGAATTTCATTTTTTGAAAGAGTTTGAGAATTGTCAAAAACTTCGGCGTCAATCATTCTTGCAGGCATTGAGGCGAAAGTTACACTAAAACTCATTGCAACCAAAAATAAAATCGTCGCGCAGATATTTTTAATCATAGCTCCACCGCCTTACAAAAACATACTAGCCAAAATGTAAAATACCGGCATTGACGCAAGCGCGGCGATCGCAGGATATTTAAACGCCTTGCCGCTGTCGTATGGCAAACTTCCTACAACTTTACCCGTCTGCCCGTTCATCATAAAAGTATACGGCTTGTCATTATAGCGCGTGGTTAAAATCCAAACTGGAACAAGCGCGTAAATAACTTTTCCAACTTCCTTGACAACGGCGGAATTTACCATTTCAACGCTGTTAAAATCTTTAACCGAACTTTTTAAAACTTCGATAGCAGAATTTTCAACGCGTTTATCTGCGCGAGCGGCGCACTCTTCGGCGGTAACGTCGTATTTGTCGGCAAGATAACCTGTCAAATAAGCCGTGCTGAATGGTACAAGCTCCGAATAGTTGAAAGGCTCAATACTTTCCATGTAGGCATCGTCCATTTTCTTTGAGCCGTCGGCGGGAATTTTTTCAAAACTCATTGTGGCAACGCGTTGACAGTTATAAAATTTCGTTTCAGTAACAATCATATTGCCGGAATCGTAGCGGCGAATTTTTTTAGCTTTAAATTCAGCCTGTGAATTAATTCTGGAATCGAAAAGCCAAAAAGGTACGTACATAGGCTGAATCGCCTCAACGCGGTTATTTGCCGTAAAATTGTCCGGCAAAAGATAATGTCCCTTGTAGAAATTTTTCAACGCGGCAACGGCGTCCGCCTTCGTCTTTTTGAAAGGTATAACATAATCAGGTTTTAATTTGCCGTCAAAACGTTTTGGAATCATCGTAGGGTTGCCGCAATAAACGCATTCTGTAGCCATAGTATTTTCATCGCAAACTAATTCCGCGCCACAACTGGAGCAAGTGAACGCTTGCAAATTTGAAATTTCTGCAGGTAACCAATTTTCGCCCGCGCCCGCAATATCCCATTTGGATTGTTGAGCTTCAGCGGCGGCGGTTGCCATTTCGTTTTGTGATTGAAACATTTCCTCAATCGCCGCAACTTCAAATTCAGTGCCGCAATATTCGCAGGTTACAGTTTTTTTGCCCGGCTGGAAACTAAGCGGCGCACCGCAATTTGGGCATTTATAACTAACTGACGTATTCGCCATAAATTCGCTCCTTATAAATTTGATGAGTAAGAAAATTTATTGTCGCTCATTAGGGGCTAAGGACTAGGGGTTAAGGAATATTGAATAGGGGAAAATCCCTAACCCTTAGCCCTTATTCCCTAATCCCTAATCAACCACGAGGCTTGCCACATTCGGCACAAAAACGTCTGCCTTTGTTGACAGTACCGCAAGCTGAACAAGTCCAAACGTTAGGGTCTTTCGTTTCTGCTGAAGGTTTAGGCGCACCACAATCTGAACAGAATTTGCCTTTGTTGACAGTGCCGCATTTTAAACAAGTCCATTCGTCAGCGGCTGAAGGTTTCGGCTTGCCACATTCGGCGCAGAATTTACCGGTATTGCCTTCGTGTCCGCAACTTTCACATTTCCAGCCGTCATTTTGCGGCTTATGTTGAGGATGTCCGCAATTCGCGCAGAATTTGCCGGTATTGCCGGTGTGTCCGCAGTCATCACATTTCCAGCCGGTTTCTTGTTTAGGTTGAGGAGGCGGAGCTTGCTGTTGAACTTGAGGTTGTTGCATTTGAGCTTGTTGCATTTGTTGTTGTTGAGAAAGTGCAAACAGATTATTTGCATTTAAGCCGCCCGCGTTTTGCGCCATATTCATTCCCATAAATCCAATAGCCGCGCCCGCAGTATTACCCGCCGCAGTTTGCATAGCCGCCGCTTGTGCGTTCGTCAAATGTGCCGCCGCCATTGCAGGGTTTCTAAGTGCGCCCGTGCGTTGCATTTCTTTAATCATTGCAACGTCTTCTTCATTTGCGCTGACGTTTGAAACGCCGAACGAAACAATTTGCAAGCCGCGCAATTCGCCCCATTTTTTACTCAAAACTTGATTAAGGGCGTCCGCAATTTCGGTTGTATGAGCAGGTAACGCGCTGTAACGAATACCCATTTCAGAAATTTTTGCAAAGGCAGGCTGTAACGCCGTCATTAATTCAGATTTAAGTTGTCTGTCAATTTCTTCACGGTTGTAAGTTTCTGCAACGTTGCCGCAAACGTTGGTATAAAACAGAATAGGATTAACAATTTTGTAACTGTACGAGCCGAAACATTTTATAGAAATGTCAACGTCCAAGCCAATATTATTATCGACGACGCGGAACGGAATAGGCGTAGGCGTGCCGTATTTATTGCCGACAATTTCTTTGGTATTGAAATAATAAACGCGCTGATCTTTGCCGGTTTCGCCGCCGTATGTGAAACGGTGTCCAATCTGATAAAAAATTTCTTGAATGTTTACCGCCAAATTTCCGCCGCCAAAAAGTGAAGGCTCGGTACTTCTATCGTATTTGTATTCGCCCGGCTCTGCGATAAAATCAACAACTTTGCCATTTTCAACAACCATCATACACTGCCCGTTATTGACGGCAACCAGTGAACCTTGAGTAATAATATTGTCGTCGCCGCTGTTACTTCCGCGCTTAGTGCGTTTGTGACCTTTCGCAACTAAAATATCCGCGCTCAAACTGTCGCAGTAAAAATATTCTTTCCATTGGTCGTTGAGTACGCCGCTGATTGAACCTGTTACAGCTCCAATCGCCGTTTGTATAAAGCCCATTTTTCATTTCTCCTTAAAAAAAATTTACAAGTTAATTCTTGAAAAAGTTTAACTATTCCTGCAAAATTCTTCCGTGTATGACAATTTGTCACGTCTGCGCAAATTTTTTTCAGTTCCAATTTACAAGATTTTGTAATGGGGCACGAATTTTGCGGCGTTGTTACGAATCCCGGCGAAAGTAATTTTAAAGTTGGAGATCGTGTAACTTTTTGGGCAAATCTTTATTGCAGCGAATGTGATATGTTTATGGTTGCCTATCACGCTGTAGGAAAAGCAAATATCAAACTTTGGCAAAAAGTTTTGGTTGTTGGCACAGGAATTATTGGGCATATGATAGCGGAACTTGCAAAAAAATCCAGCGCGGCTTATGTTGCAATGTCGAAACTTCACGATCACAAAGTTGCAGTTGCGAAAAAAGCAGGTTTTGTTGATGAATTTTTTGAAGATAAAACTATTCGTGAAGACGTGAAAAAAATTTTGCCCAAAGGTTTTGATGTTGCTTTTGAAGTTGTCGGCGCGGCTAGTGCGTTGGATCATTGCATTCAAACTGTAAAGCCCGGCGGCAAAGTTATTATGATTGGCAACAGTATGACTGAAACAATTCCCGTTAATATAAATCGTGCAGTTTTGATATTATTGCAAAGAAAATTATAAATCCTGAAATTTACGTTACGGACATTGTTAAACTTGAAGATTTGCAGAAAACTTTTGAGCGTTTAATCACGCCGGAAGATCCAATTTTGAAGGCAGTTTATAAAACTTGAGGAGGAAAAATTTATGAAATTTAATAAAAAAATTTTGGCGGCACTTGCAGTTGGAACTTTTTTAACGTTTGGCGGAAATTTTGCAATGAAGGCTGTAGATTTTTTGTCTAATGAAAAAAATGTTGATGCTGACAGAATTGGAATTTTGGGAATTTGCGGTTGGGGCGGATTTGCACTGAACGCCGCCGCGCAAGATACACGAATTAAAGCAACTGTAACTTCCACAATGTACGATATGAGCCGCAATATTGCCAATGGCTACTTCGATAACGACAAAGACGCTGACACAATTCAAAGGGAACGAATGGACGCTCGCAAAAAAAATTTCTGCTCAACGCACGATTGATTATAGAAATGGTAATTACGCAATGGCAGGCGGTGTTCCAACTGAAATTTCTGCAGATACGCCTCAATTCGTCAAAGATTATCACAGCTTTTATCAGACAAAACGCGGTTATCATCCACGCTCTTTTGGCTCCACTACCGGCGCAACTTTGTCTTCATTGCTGGATTTTATGAATATGCCGCTTTTAACTTACAGTGCAGAAATTGAAACGCCCGTGCTGATGATTCACGGCGAAAAAGCGCATTCAAGATATTACAGCGAAGACGCCTTCAAAAAACTTTCCGGCAACAACAAAGAATTACTGATTATTCCGGGCGCAAGTCACGTTGATTTATATGACAATATGAAAATTATCCCGTTCAACAAAATCGAAAAATTTTTCAAAGACAACTTGTAATTCCAAACTAAAAATTTTCAGCAGGTTTTTTACCCTGCTTTTTTATTCTAGACAAAAATTTAATTTCAAGCGATAATGTATAAAAAATTTACGGGGGAATAGTTTTGGAAATTACAGCTGAAGAAAAAAAAGTTTTGGAGCAGATTTACGGCAAATTTGTTTTGGATGCAAATTACAATAAAAATCAGATTGATGAAGTGTGCGAGCTTACGGCTGAAGAAAATCGTTTTTTTGAGCGTAAAAATTTTATATCGCCGCATTTTTGCGTTCAAACTTTGTACAAAATTCAAGGCGAAATTTTGCCAATGCAATTTAATCGTGCGGTAAAAAGTTTGGTTACTGAAGATGAAAATTTTCGCGCCAATTTCTGCAACGTCGGAACGCGCACGGTTAAAATTATTTTTGCGCGGCGTGAAATTATTCCGGAAATTGTTTTTCGCGTTTTGAAACTGGACGCAGACGAACTTGACGAAACTTTGATAAAAATTATGGAGGCTGACAGGCGATTAAATTTTGACATTAAACGCGGCAATTTGATTAGGTTTTCTGTTTTTCGCACAGCTGAAGATGAGTCGGCAGTTTTGGTTACAGTTTCGCAGTTAATTTCTCAAAGATTTAACGTCGAAAGTTTTTTCAATTCGATTTTTTCAAATACCAAGTACGCAAAATTTGAACCTCGCGCAGAAGTTAAGCCGCCGCAAATTGAAAATCGCGTCAAAGAATATTGGACGGATATTTTGAAAAATTTACCTGCGCCGCCGAAAGTTCCATTTTCAAAGGAAATTTCCGGCAAGTACAATGAAGAAATTTACCGCGTGAAAATTCCCGCTGATATTTTATCTGATTTGCGCGGCAAGGCTCAAAATAATCGCGTCATGTTGATGACGATTTTACAAACTGCGTGGGGATTTTTATTGCAAGCCACGAATAAAAATCCTGACGTTTTTTTCTGTCAACTCATTTCAAACAGTAAATCTGCGCAAAATTTTTCATTAAATTTAATGCCCGTGCGCCTTAAAGTTTCAAATAGCATGACGCTTGAAAATATCGTAACGCAACAATTTAAGCAGTTGGTAATTTCTCAACCGTACAGCTTTTTTGATTGGCAGACGATTGAAAATTTGACTTCACGCAGAGGAAATTTATTTGACAATTTTTTGAGCTTTTTAGATTTTTCAGTGGACGGGAAACTTTATTCACAAGTTGAGGCTACACCTGCTGGAAAAATTGTTGAGCAAAATTCGTGGGATTCTCAAGGTATGAAACTTGGAATTTATTTTCAGTACAATATGCAAGATTTATCAATTTCTTTCCGCTACGATAAAAATCAATTTTGGGCGAAGGCGGGCGAACGTCTTGCAAATATTTATAATTTAATTTTGCGCCAAATTTTAGTTTATTGGCACGCGCCTTTTGCGGAGTTTATGGAAAATATCAGAAAAGTTGCCGCTGATATGTCGGCTAAAGACGTTTCGCAGGAAGACGAACGCAAGATTATTAACGACTTCATTTATAAAAATAAAATCCTGCAGAGTGAATCGACAGGCGCAACGTCTATTCTTGTTGAAAATTCTAAATTGCTCACGCGCTTTGAAGGCGACAGGATTTTTGGCGATATTCTGGAGAAAAATTTGGTTTTCGTCGTCGAAGGAAAATTATCGCGCAGTTTGGATACCGGCGACGGCTGGTTTAACGCGCTTGACATTATTAAAGCTGGCGGCTTGCTCAATGAAAGTGTTTTCTTAGAAAAACGCCGCGCCGTAATTTCCGCCGAAGTTTTGACTGAAAAAGCCACTTTATTAACCATTCCGCTTGAAATTTTTGAAAGTGCCACACGCCAAAATCCCGCGCTTTATAAATCTGTACTTCAGCACGTTGTAAGCCAGATGGAAAAATATCAAAAACTTTGGTTGCAAAGTTAATCAATCAAAAATAAATTAATGATTATTTTGTAGTAGAGATTTTCCATAGAAACGCCGCGTTATAATTTCCGCCGAAGTTTTGACTGATAAAAGCCAATTTTATTAACCATTCCGCTTGAAATTTTTGAAAGTGCCACGCGCCAAAATCCCGCGCTTTACAATTCTGTATTTCAGCACGTTGTAAGCCAGATGGAAAAATATCAAAAACTTTGGTTGCAAATTTAATCAGTCAAAAATAAATTGGCGATCATTTTGTAACAGCGATTGTCTTTGTAGGGATTAGTAAGGCTGAAAGTTGCAACGGCTTTTTCAGCAACAAAAAAATTTCCGCACGGCTTATCAGAAAATTTTTCGCGCAGTGCAATATCTCCAATACCGAAACGCTCATATCTAACGCCGCCATAATCAAAATTGGCTTGAATTTTCTTTTCGTCGTTGCGAATTTCGGTAACAATCGAAATATTTTCAATCGGTAAAATTAGCAAAGATTTTTGACGATTAACAGTTTCAAAAATCGAAAGTTCCAATCTGCGCGACGTGTCATAAAAAATAAAATCCGTCGAATCAAAGCCGCAAAATTTTTCAACGTCAGACAAATTCCAACGTCCAAATTTTTTCCACGTCGAATTTTTGAAGAAAGAATTTTCTGGCTGAATTTTATTTTGGGCGGGCGTATCTTCAAAATCAATTTCTACAACGTCAAAAATTTGCACCTCTGTGTTATCGCTGTAGGTTAATTCGGCGGCGGTTACGGCGTCCGCAATTTTTTCATCGTGCGAAATTGGGCGAATCCATTTGTTAGTTGAAATTTCAATCCCCGCCACACAATAATTTCCGTACTTCGCACTTTTGGCAAGAATTACGACTAACTTTTTCAAAGGTGTACAATCTCCATTCCAAAAACTTCAGCGAATTTTTCTGCCACTAATCGACGATGACAATTTTCAGGGCTTACTTCGGTACAAAGCAGACAATATCTAACTTCCGGCGAATCTGAATAATTTGTATGAATGTGCGGAACAATTCGCCGCTCCTGCATTATCTTTTCAAATTCTGCCACGTATTCTTCCCACGTGATTAAATTTTCTTGATAATTTTTGAAAAGTTCCTTCGTCGGCGTAAATTTTAAATCGTGTCGGTATTCAATACTGCAAATTCTTTTCAGAAAAAATTTTAAATCCGTACCCTTTGAAAAGCCGGCAAGTTGCGTATTATTGTAAAGCCGTACGTCTACAACTTCGGTTATATTGTACCGTTCCAAAAGTTCAAAAAATGTTTCCGCGCTCTTCTTCGTAAAGCCGATTGTAAAAATTTTGGCGGGCGTGGAATTTTTTTTTACCATAAAATCACCTCGCGCAGTTTTTTTCATTTTACACAAACATTTTTACCGCGTCAATTTCATTGAAAATTCATTTAAAATTTTCTGGAAATTTAACAGGAAATTTCATTGCAACGCAGAATAAAAATTAAAAATTGTTAGAAATTTTAAAATGGGAGCGTGTAAATATGGCAATTAACACTTCAGGTTTTGGCGCGTATGACATTCGCGGAATTTATCCCGAAAGTGTCAATCAAGAATTGGCGTACAGAGTTGGCAGGATTTTTCCAAAACTTTTCGACGCAAAAAAAATTGCCATTGGACACGATATACGCCTTAGCGGTTCCACAATCGCTGACGCTTTAACACGTGGCTTGACTGAAGCGGGCGCGGACGTTTACGATATTGGGCAATGCGGCACGGAAATGATTTATTTTGCCACAGGTTTTAACGATTTTGACGGCGGAATTATGGTTACTGCCTCGCACAATCCCAAAGAATACAACGGCTTGAAATTTGTCCGCAAAAATGTTATTCCCATTGCGCCGAAAACCGGCTTGCTTGACATTAAAGCCGCCATTGAAGACGAAAATTTTGATTGGGGTTTTAGAAAAGCTACAGGCACGGTTTACAAAATTGACGTGTTGCACGACTATATTAAAAAATTATTGAGTTATGTTGACGTGAAAAATTTAAAGCCGCTGAAAGTTGTTGTTAATACAGGCAACGGCGCGGCAGGTCCAATCATAAACGAAATTGAAAAATTTTTGCCGTTTGAAATTATAAAAATTCACAACAATACAAATGGATTTTTCCCCAACGGCGTACCGAATCCGCTTTTAAAAGAATCCCGCGTTGCAACTTCAAACGCCGTAATTGAACACGGCGCAGATTGCGGAATTGCATTTGACGGCGATTTTGACAGATGCTTTTTGTTTGACGAACAAGGCAACTTTATTGAAGGTTGCTATATGGTAAGCTTGTTGGCGGAGGCGTTTTTGAAAAAAAATCCCGGCGCAAAAATCGTTTGTGAACCACGCGCCCTTTTGAGTACGCTTGACATTGTCGAAAAACTCGGCGGCAAGGCTATTATTTGCCGTTCAGGGCATACCTATATGAAAGCGGTACTGCGCGAAGAAAATGCAATTTACGGCGGCGAAATGGCGTCTCATCATTACTTCAGAGATTTTTATTATTGTGACAGCGGTATGATAACTTGGCTGATGATTTTAGAGTTGCTTAGTCAAACTGACAAAAAACTTTCTGAAATTATGGCTGATATGATTAAAAATTTCCCAGTTTCCGGCGAAATTAACACCAAAGTTGACAGTACCGACACAGTTAAAAAAATTATGGCGAAGGTTGAAGAAATTTACGCGCCTAAAGGTGTTTCTGTAAGCAAAATTGACGGCGTAAGCGTTGACTTTGAAAATTGGCGTTTCAATCTGCGCGGCTCTCAAACTGAACCTTATATTAGATTAAATGTTGAATCACGCGGCGACAAAGCTTTAATGGAAACTAAACGCGATGAAATTTTGGCAGTTATTAGGAGTTAGGTTTTAGGTACTAGGTTTTAGGTGTTAGGGAATTGAAAAATTTGTTATCCCTAAAACCTAACCGCTAACACCTAGCACCTATTTTGTGAAACAAAATTTAGAGGAGGATTTTTTAATGGAGAAGAAAAACGTTGTAAATCTCCCGTCGTTAATCAGCGATTATTACACCCTTGCACCCGACCCCGAAAATAAAGTTCAGGGCGTTGCATTCGGTACTTCAGGACACAGAGGCAGCTCCAAACTTCACAGCTTTAACGATACGCACATTGCCGCCATTGCAAAGGCAGTAGCCGAATACCGCAAAACTGAAGGCGTTACAGGTCCTTTGTACATTGGCGCAGATACTCACGCACTTTCTGAACCCGCGCTCCGCACTTGCGTTGAAGTTTTGGCGGCTAATGACGTTGAAATTATTTTGCAGGAAGATTTTAAACCTGTTCCAACGCCCGTTGTATCAAGAATCATTTTGGCGCACAACTATGAACGCAAAGAGGCTAAAAAAGCTGATGGTATCGTTATTACGCCTTCACACAATCCACCTACTGACGGCGGTATTAAATACGACCCGACAACCGGCGGTCCTGCAAGCGCAGAAACTACAAAGGTAATTCAGAACCGCGCCAACGAATTGATTAAAGAGGGCGTTGACAAAATTAAACGTATTCCATTTGAACGCGCAATTAAACTTGATAACGTTCATTTTATGGATTATATGAAGCCGTATGTAGACGCACTCGCCCGCGTTATCGATATGGACGCAGTTATTAACAGCGGCTTGAATGTTGGCGCAGACCCGCTCGGCGGCAGCGGTATTTTCTACTGGGATTTGATTAACGAAACTTACAAAATTAAAAATCCAATCAAAGTTGTTAATCCTAACATTGACTACACATTTTCATTTATGCCACCCGATCACGACGGCAAAATTAGAATGGACTGCTCTTCGCCGTTCGCAATGGCTAATTTAATTGCGCTGAAAGATAAATATGACATTGCATTTGGCAACGATACGGACTATGACAGACACGGTATCGTAACGCCGCAGGGCTTGATGAATCCTAACCATTATTTGGCGGTTGCAATTCGCTATTTGTTCACACACCGCGAAGGCTGGAGCAAAGACGCAATGGTCGGCAAAACTTTAGTATCAAGTTCATTGATTGATAAAGTGGCGGCTGATATTGGGCGCAAACTTTGTGAAGTTCCTGTTGGCTTTAAGTGGTTTGTTGACGGCTTATTTGACGGCTCAATGGGATTTGGCGGCGAAGAATCTGCGGGCGCGTCCTTCCTCTGCAAAGATGCTAGCGTTTGGACGACTGACAAAGACGGTATTATTATGGACTTGCTTGCCATTGAAATTACCGCCAAAACCGGCAAGAATCCTTCGTTACATCATAAAGAACTTACTGACAAATTCGGTACTTTCTACTATGCACGTAAAGACACGCCTGCAACTCCTGAACAAAAATCTGCACTCGGCAAACTTTCGCCGGAAAATCTTAAAGCTGATACATTGGCGGGCGATCCAATTACCGGCAAATTTACAAAGGCTCCCGGCAACGGCGCATCTATTGGCGGCTTGAAAGTTGTTACAGATAAAGGCTGGTTCGCGGCGCGTCCTTCAGGTACTGAAGATATGTGCAAAGTTTACGCTGAAAGTTTCGTAAGCGAAGATCACCTCAAACAAATTCAAAAAGAGGCTCAAGATATTGTAGCGTCTGTAGTGTAAAAAATAATTCGCAATAGATTAGATATTGCAAAGTCTCTCGTCTCGTTGCGGCGGGAGACTTTTTTAAAATAAATTTCGCGCAGGTTGACAGCGTTTTAAAATCTTTTCTGATTAAAAAAATTTTGCGTCAATTAAAAACTGCGCGACACTTATAAAAAATTTTTAGGAGAATACTTGATGAAAGTTTTAATAATTAACGGTTCGCCACACGCTGACGGCAACACCGCCGCCGCTCTTAAAGAAATGATTAAAATTTTTGAGGCTGAAGGCGTCGAAACAAATTTGGTACAAGTTGGAAATAAAGCCGTGCGCGGTTGCGTGGCTTGCAGAAAATGCGCTGAAACCGGCAAATGTATTTTCAACGATATTGTAAATGAAACTGCGCCGCTTTTTGAAGAGGCTGACGGCTTGGTAGTTGGTACGCCGGTTTATTATGCGTCGGCGGCGGGTACTACAATTACTTTTATGGACAGATTATTTTTCAGCACGCCTTTTGATAAGACTATGAAAGTTGGGGCAAGCGTCGTAATTTCTCGGCGCGGCGGATCGTCTTCAACTTTCGACGAAATGAACAAATATTTCACGATAAATAATATGCCCGTTGCCTCCAGTCAATATTGGAATATGGTTTACGGCTTAGTTCCCGGCGACGCCGAAAAAGATTTGGAAGGTATGCAAACTATGCGTACACTTGCAAAAAATATGGTTTTCTTGATGAAAAGCATTGCTCTTGGCAAAGAAAAATTTGGTTTACCTGAAAAGGAAACTTGGACACCTACACATTTTATTAGGGGCTAGGGATTAGGAGTTAGGGGTTAGGGATTTTTACCTGACAGCTAACGGCTAACCGCTAACACCTAAAACGAAAGGAAGTTTTAAACAATGGCACTCGTTTTAAAAAGCGGTTTTACTTTCGATTATGACAATCTTTTTGGCGAAGGTAAAGTTACACAAGCCGACCTTGACAGTTACAGCGAAGACCTCAAAAAGGCTCACGACGCTATGAAAGTTATGAGAGAAAGCGGCTTTATCAAGGCGCACCTTTCCAAAGACGGTACACCCGAAAAAGTTTACTTTTCCAAACTTCCATACATTACCGAAGAAAACGGCAAACTCAATCTTAATTCGCCCGCAAGTATCAAACGCTTGCACGAATTTACCGAACACCTCCGCAATAATTGCGACGTTGCAGTTTCTCTCGGTATTGGCGGTTCATTCTTGGGCAATAAAGTTTTGTTCGATGTTTTCTGCGGCGAAATGTGGAACGCCAAAACTAACGAGGAGCGCAAAGGTTTACCGCGTGTCTATTTCAGCGGACAAAATATTGACTCGCGCAGGACTCGTGACATTATCGAACATATTAAACACATTGCAAAAGTTACAGAATCGCACGAAAACCGCAAATTCAAAGTCTGCTTAATTTGTATTTCAAAGAGTGGCGGAACGCTTGACACAATGAGCAACTTTATGGTTATGTACGATGAATTGAAAAAAGCTGATAACGTCGAAATTGAAATTGTTGCAGTTACCGATCCAAATATGGAAAAGAAAACAATTTTGAAACAGCTTGCAGTAGACAACGGCTGGCAACAGTTCGCAGTTCCCGATGGCGTCGGCGGACGTTTCAGCATTTTCTGCGAAGTCGGACTTGTTACGGCGGCTGTTATTGGTATGGATATTGAAAAATTCCTTGAAGGCGCAAGGGATATGGACGAAGCTTGCAAGAATGAAAATCTTTTTGAAAATCCTGCAATGTTAAACGCCGCTTTAAAATTCGCCGCCTATCAAAAATACGGACGCAATATCGAAGTTATGATGCCTTACGGCGATTATCTTAAATCTACTTCAGAATGGTACATTCAACTTTTGGCAGAATCGCTCGGCAAACAATTTGACAAAGACGGTAAAGAAGTTTGTTACGGACGCACGCCGCTTGTTGCAGTCGGTACTACTGATATGCATTCACAGACACAGCAACATCAAGAAGGTATGCTTGATAAAGTTGTTCAGTTCATCAAAGTTGCGAAGTGGGATAATGATTATGTTATTCCAAATGTTTTCCCTGAAACTAAAAAACTTGCAGATATTTCCGGCGTTACAATGAGTGAGGCGTTGGAAGTTGCAAGACAATCTAACGCGGACGCTTTAAGCTCCAATAAACGTTTCAATGCTTGCTTTACACTTCCTGAATTAAATGAATATCATCTTGGCGAGCTTTTGTATATGTTGGCAATGTCAGTAGCTTATGAGGGCGAACTTGCAAACGTTGACGCCTTCAATCAGCCCGGCGTTGAGGCTTACAAAAAAATTATGGGACCAAAACTTCAAGAACTTAAAAATTCAAAATAAAATCTGCGCGATAAAAAATTTTTTAGCCGTCGTAATTCGGCGGCTTTTTTTATGTTTTTTATCATATAGTAAATTGACAATCGCCAATCCCTGCGCTAAAATCTAAAAAAAAATTTTATTATGGAGGTGAGCCGATATGTTTCAAAAATTGAGAAATTTCTTTAAGTCCAAGCAAAAAGGGCAGTCAATGATTTTTTTCGCTGTGTCATTTCCAATAACTATGGCTTTTATTGGAATGGCAATGGATTTCGGCTTTTTATATTTAAATCAATCGCGGCTACAAAACGCGGCAGACGCGGCAGCTAAAGCCGGAGCAAATTCTTTAATTGGTGACGAAATGCCTTTGTCGGATTATAGTTATACAGTTTTTGTTCCAAATTCAGATTCCGGACTTCAAGAATTGATAGCAGATAACATTATTTCTAATCGTGTAAAAGACAAGTCATCGTCTTACACAGGAAGCGATAAAGTTACATATGCAAAACCTGTGGCGGGAGATAGTCTTGCCAAAACTTATGCAAAAAATATTTTACAAGGTTGGCTCGGAGCCACTGATATTGAATTGGTTGAAAATAATTCGATTGATTCGCTTGGATTAGTCGAAGAAGGAGACAAAAAAGTCGAAAATATAAATTTTAAATCCATTTTATATGGCAAAAATACGGAAGACTATGAATCACTTTATTATACTGTTACGCTTACTGCAAAATTGGAGCATTTATTTGGCGGTATTTTGGATAATATGGGAGTTCAAAAAATGCCATATCAGGCAATGGCAGCGGTTAAAATTACGCACGTTCCAGACAGAATTGACAATCCAACAGATTCAGCCTATCCGCATGGTCCAAATTTGTATGATCAAATGAAGGCTAAAGAAGTTGCAGAAACTTATCCAAACTGGGAAGAAATTAAAGTTCAAAAAGGCAACAACGCTACTGCCGCAAATAACCGAAGCGTTTTGACTGGCGGCGCGTCTTATACAAGCGGCAACCTTTATCGTACTGAAGTTTCTTGGTTGAACG